>Ga0114956_1002001_pt1 | contig 16128 bp, 10 predicted proteins | sample MaitaG_FD_87304 | JGI IMG/M metagenome (GOLD analysis project Ga0114956, IMG submission 87304) | Marine algal microbial communities from Maine, USA - Maine_Asex2 metaG | ecosystem: Host-associated > Algae > Red algae > Unclassified | place: Maine, USA | collected 2015-01-05 | reverse complement strand
TCTTTTCCCTCGACCGGATGAATTTTTACCTCCTCCGTAGTAATTAGATATTTGCCATCTGGCGAAAGATGTTTATCTGCAACCAATCCATCGATCTTTTCGAATTCTGTAGCGGGGCCACCACCAAGGGGAATGGAATAATTTTTGGTTTCCCTCATATTGCTTTTCGTGTCGTAATGCGTGACCGAGTAGATCACGTTTTCTCCAGCTAGGTCAATGCCTATCTCGGATACCCGACCTAAGCTCCAAAGCAGCTCGGGGGTCATATTTTGGCTTACTGCTGAAAATGCAAGGAGGATTCCGAATGCTAAGCTGACGCACTTTTTCATAGGTTCCATTTTAATTCTTGATTTTGAGGGGACATCGGTACAAATTAATCCTTTTACCGCATAGTTGCTCGTTCGGGTTCAGCTTACGAGATTCTTGACGATTCCATTACTTTAGTAGCCATGAAAGTATCGTCAATGATTACCTGTGCGTGTTGTCTTTTCAGTGGCGGCCTCGCTGCACAAACCATCGAGATCCAACCTTACTTGCAAGATGTCGAGCCAACGTCAGCCATCCTCATGTGGCAGACGAATTTCGGTGAGGAAAGCATCGTAGAATATGGGCTGTCCAGTGATTTGGGAATGCAAAGTAAAGGCACAGCCACGCGCATTAACTACGACGAGGTACAGGTGCATACGGTGCAGTTATTAGAACTAGATCGATTTAAAACCTATTTCTATCGGGTACGAACCAATGATGCAGTTTCGGATATTTTTCAATTTAAGACTCCTCCATTTGCCACGGATCTTCGCTCATTCAAATTGGTGGCCATGAGTGACATGCAAATTGATAATAATCGTCCTGATCAATTTAGGGAGGTGGTTGAGGATGGTGTGATCAAGTATTTTACTGATTTAAGTCCCGCTCCACTTTCAGATCAACTCGCACTGGTTATGGTGCCCGGTGATTTAGTTACAACAGGTACCATATTCCATCAGTGGCGGGATCATTTTTTCAATCCGGCAGAAACACTATTTCCGCAGATCCCGTTGTACCCGGTGCCTGGAAACCATGAGCGAAATTCCGAGTATTTTTTTAAATACTTTTCCTTGCCGGAGAATGGTACTCCAGCATATGCTGAGCATTGGTGGTATAAAGACTATGGCAATCTCCGTATCCTGGGCATGGACAGCAACGATGGGTATGACAACTTATCTCAGCAAATGGACTGGCTAGACAGTACGCTACTGCAGACTGAAAAGATGGAGCACATTGATTTTGTTTTTGCCCAAATGCATCATCCTCACAAGTCAGAACTTTGGATACCTGGCGAATCTAAGTTTACGGGCAAAGTGGTAGCGCGACTGGAGGCATTTACCAAGCGTACAGGAAAACCGAGTATCCATTTTTTTGGCCACACCCATGGCTACTCCAGAGGACAGTCGAAAGATCACCAGCACCTGTGGGTGAATGTCGCAAGTGCAGGTGGTGCGATCGACAACTGGGGAGAATATTCAGGTAGAGACTACGAGGAATTTACTGTTACTCAAGATGAATATGGCTTTGTGCTGGTGGAGGTTGATCCAAATCCCGAGGACCCGAAGTTTACACTCAAGCGAATAAGCCGTGGCAATAAACACCGCTTGAAAGACAATGAGGTAACCGATAGCATTACTGTATGGAAAAATAGACAGGCTCCAGATCGACCTCAGGCGATCGGACCATCTGGTCAGATCGCTAAACTGTACGGCATCGAGTTGAGTGCGGGTCCTTTTGTTGGAGGCCGACCTGCATCATTTCATGCCGGCTCACAATGGCAGGTGAGCAGTACATCGCAATTTGAGGAAATGATAGTCGACAGCTGGAAGCAGCATGAAAACTGGTACTACAACGTAAACCAGCAGGCAGGCGATGACCTCACGGACGAAAAAATATATCAACTGCTCAAACCTGGACAAAAGTACTTTTGGCGGGTACGGTACCGTGACCAATTTCTCAATTGGTCTGACTGGTCTTCGGCAGCTGAATTTTCTACGCCATAGCTGCTGGATTCATTCCGGCAGAATGATGGTATTTTTGCATCCATTTTGAAAGTTGCCATGACGACCAAGCATTTGCGTACGCTGCTCTTTTGGGCTGTGCTCATGCTTTGCTGCATGGCCTGCAGGCAAGGTGAGGAGGCGCCGGCGGCCACCTTCGTCAATATCCCTGGTGTTGCGTTAGAAGCGTCGGAAGCCCAAGGTGGCTCCACCGAAGACATCAGTGAGGTTTGGGTTTATGCAGATACGCAATTTGTGGGCGCGTACCATCCACCTGCTGAGTTTCCGCTCTTGCTCCAAAAGAACACGGCCCTTGAGCTTTTTGCAGGTATCCGGCAAAATGCAACCGGGTCGGATATCGCAATCTATCCATTTTATGAAAGTTTCCGCGTCACCGTCACACCGGGGGCACCTCAAATCTTACAGCCGTCTTTTCGATATCGGGAGGGTGTCAGATTTGCTGCCATAGACCAGTTTGAATCTGGCAATGCGCTGAGCGTAGACCTGGATGGAGATGCGCGTACTGTTTTTACAGTGACTGCCCAGGCAGACAATAACTTTGCCACCGCTACCGTCTGGCCAGATGCCAGTCGGCTGGAAGTGGAGACCAAATTTAACATCGCAGATCTGCCCAACGACGGCCGGCCATTTTACCTCGAGCTCGATTATCACAGCGATACTGATTTGCAGATTGGCTTGCGCAAAAATACCGAAGCCGTATATCTTCTTCAGTTGATACCAAACAATGATTGGACAAAGGTATACGTCGATTTAAGTGATTTTTTGCGGGGAGACTTGATTCAAGATTTTCAACTGCGCTTTCGAGCTCAACACGACGGATCGACAGATGCTGCACAATTGATCCACTTGGATAATTTAAAATTGGTACATTTTCAATCGTGAGAAGCAGGCGTCTCAGAGATATAATCCTATACGGCTTGATGGACTTTGCTATGGCAGTTGTCGCATGGTCCCTGTTTTTTGCCTATCGGAAGTATTCCGAAATGGGCCACTTTAATTGGGATATGCTCAATGATCGTAATTTTTTTATCGGCATTGTTTTGATTCCTTTGGGCTGGGTCTTGTTGTATTCCATCTTTGATGAGTATCTCGATATCTATCGTAAATCACGGATCAAGACCATCACCTCCACATTCTGGCTCACGGGGGTAGGGGTGCTTTTTCTCTTCTTTACACTTATTCTGGATGATGTCGTGACGGAGTACGCCGGCTACGTCAGATCATTTTTCGTGCTGTTTATTCTACATTTTGTACTGACCTCTTTTTCTCGTACAGTGCTCCTGACCTGGGCCAGCCGAAGACTCAAGCGGGGTCTCATTCGCTTCCCTACATTACTGATCGGCAGCGATATTCGTGCATATGATTTGTACAAGGAAATGACTGGCCTGCAAAAAGGACTGGGGTATGAAATTCTGGGGTATATCGAAGCCAATGGAGACAAGCAGCAAGCCATCGCCGAGCACTTGCCTCGGCTCGGTGGCATTGATGACATCGATCAAGTCATTGTTGATCGAGAAATTGAAGAGGTGATCATTGCCATCGAAACCGCAGAGCAAGATAAACTCAAAGCTATATTGAATGTCTTGTTTGATTTCGGCGATAAAATACTGGTCAAAATCATACCGGATATGTACGATATCATGCTCGGCAAAGTCAAAATGAATCATGTCTTTGGCGCTGTCTTGATCGAAATAGAGCAAGGGCTCATGCCTCGCTACCAGCGACTCTTAAAGCGGTTTTTTGACATCGTATTCAGCCTTTTTGCATTAGTAGTGCTTTCCCCCTTGTATCTCTACGTGGCCATTCGCACCAAAATGTCATCACCCGGCCCAATTTTATTCCGGCAGGAGCGGATCGGCTTTGGTGGCAAACCCTTTACCATTCTGAAATTTCGCTCCATGTACCTCGATGCAGAGAGCGGTGGCCCCCAACTTTCACACGATACTGACGACCGCTGTACCCCTTTCGGTGCCAAGGTGCGTAAATGGAGGTTGGATGAACTGCCCCAGTTTTGGAATGTACTCGTGGGAGAAATGTCGATCGTGGGGCCACGTCCGGAACGAGCCTATTACATTGAGAAAATCACGCAGCTGGCGCCTCACTACAAACATCTGCTGAAAGTACGACCGGGCATTACCTCTTGGGGACAGGTCAAGTACGGCTACGCCAGTACGGTAGAGCAGATGGTGCAGCGCCTGAAGTTTGATATCCTATACATTGAAAATGCATCATTGTCACTCGATTTCAAGATTCTCTTCTACACCATCTTAGTTTTATTGCAGGGTAAGGGGAAATAAACCGCTCATTTTTATCTTTGCGTTTCTTTCACCAATGCGTATGTACGAACCCAATCGACTTAGACTCGTAGTCTGCTTATTTATCATGACTTGTGTGTGCATCACACCTGGTTCTGCTCAATCCTATCAGAAAGCGAGGATCTTAGCAGCACAACCAGAGTGGGGCAAGATTTCAAGACTTGGCATCGCACTCGATCATGTGAGCATGGCTGACACCTATGTTGAAGGTGACTTTTCAGCGTATGAAATAGCTTTGGCACGAAAAAATGGATATCGCGTGCAAATAGTCGAGCCAGATGCCGAGGCATTCTATCGGGACCTCACCCGCACCTCAGACCAGCGCAGACGAGATGCATGCTCAGACGGAGGTCTTTTCGCTCAAATACAAACACCCGAAAATTTCGCTTTTGGAAAGTTGAAAGGCCATCCTTCGTACGATGAGATGATCTCTCAGCTTGACCAAATGGCTGCCTTGTTTCCAGACTTGGTGCAGGCCCGCGAGCCGATTGGTGATTTCACGACATTTGAAGGCCGTCCCATCTATGTGATCAAGATTTCCGACAATCCAGCGATGGAAGAGGCGCAAGAGCCACAGATATTATACACGGCGCTGCATCATGCCCGCGAACCGGTCAGCATGACGCAAATGATCTATTACATGTGGTATGTGTTGGAAAATTACGAGACAGATCGGAAGGTGCGAGAAATTGTTGACAACACTCAGCTGTATTTTGTACCATGTGTAAACCCCGACGGATATCTATTTAATGAGAGCACGCACCCTACTGGTGGAGGTTTGTGGCGCAAAAATCGACGACTAAATTCGGATGGGAGCATCGGTGTTGATCTAAATCGCAACTACGGCCATAAGTGGGGGTGGGATAATATTGGCTCATCGCCCAATGCACAATCTGAAGTGTATCGAGGCGAATCTCCTTTTTCTGAGCCCGAGGTGCAGGCCATCAGGCACTTGGTTGCTAATCAAGATTTCAAATTGGCGCTCAACTATCATGCATGGGGTAATTTCTTGATTTATCCCCTGGGATATACCAGTGAGCCTGCACAAGATATACGCACGTTTCAGAATATCGGAGATTTGCTCACCTACGAAAATCGATATGTACACGGTACTGGTTTTGAAACGGTTTCATATTTCACCAATGGAGACTCTGATGATTGGATGTATCTGGATGACAGCAAAAATCCTATTTTATCCTTTACGTCTGAAGTGGGAAATGAGTTGCAGTCTTTTTGGCCTGCCGCGGGTGACGTTGAGAGTCTCTGCAAGTTCGTTTTGCCGCAAAACCTGAACGCAGCATTTTTTCTGCTTAATTCTGGAGCGGTGGTCGATGAGTCAGGGATATTTATCCATGAAAAATCGGGCGAGTTGCCTTTTCGACTGACAAAATTTGGATTTGAGGAAGTGGGCTTGCAACTTACATTTACGCCACTTTCGAAAAATATATCGGTTGCGGACCCTGCGAAGTTTTTCATTCTCGACCTGTTTTCTGTAGAGCAAGATCAGTTTGAATATACTCTGGATTCAGATATTCAGGACGGCGAAGAAATTGTGTACAGTGTGACGGTAGACAATGGTAGCTACGCATACACCGATACAGTTCAAAAATATTTTCGTACACCAAACTTCCTACTTGAAGATGACGGAAGCATCGCGGGCTGGACCACTGAGTCGATGCATCCGGTCACCCCGCCACTGGACGGTTGGGGTGAGAGCACCAACGTTTTTTATTCGGCTCCATCGAGCCTCACCGATAGTCCGCGTGGAAATTATTTTCCCCTCTCGACGAACGAATTACGCTACAACAGTGCGCTCGAACTTATGGGTGCAGACTCTGCAGTACTTACTTTCCAAGGCAGGTGGGATATTCAATCAAACCTGGACTATCTCACGGTAGAGGTGGCACAAAACGGAGGTGAGTTTGTCCCGCAATGTGGCCAGTATACTGAGCTGGGAGGATCTCGTCAGCTCTTTGGTCAGCCCATCTACTCTGGCCGGCAATTGAGCTGGGTGCACGAGCACATTGATCTCACGGAGTTTGTCGGCGAATCGATACAGCTTCGTTTTAGGATGGTGTCAAGCTCGACCGATTCGCGAGATGGCATGTACATTGATGATCTTAAATTGTTGCTTTACAATGAGGGAATCGTCTCAGGTACTCATCTTATCGAGTCTGCAGATTTTGCCACCACTCTTTATCCCAACCCGGCAGATGATCGACTTATCGTGCAGACAACGAAACTTGCTCCGAACCTTGAACCACATCAGATAGAAGTCTTAAATTACCTTGGTCAGGTCATGCATCGACAAGCCTGGGCGCCAAACTTGGAGATAGATCTGAGCGCGTGGGCTCCCGGATTGTATCTTATGCAGATCCGCACAGAAGATGGCAAGTCCACTCGTGCACAGAAGTTTATCGTCCGTTGAGCGAGAGTGTATTTGGCTTCCCTGTCAGGTGGTATTTTATCACTACATCAAATTTGAACCTATCGAACCACGAGCCAAAGTCTGATTTTCGAAATTCATAAAACAACCCGACCTCCAGATAGAATCCAAGACCTCGATTGCCCAGAGGGGGGAGGCTAAGGCCCACCAGAATGTCTCGATTCTTCATTTGGGAGACCTCTTGAGCCGATGAATGCAAGGATATCAATCCTGCAAATAGAATAGCAAATGGTTTTAAATGCATCTTATCTCCAGCCAACCTAAATAATTAAGACCGATTTAACGTTAATTTTGCGTGATAAAACGGCTTGTCAAGGTGGCGAAGAGATACATTCTATGGGTGCTGTGTGCGGCGCCATTGTGGTTGGGTGCACAGGAGAAATTGGTGGTTGAACGCTGCAGCGCCATCGACAATGCCATCCCGATCGATAATATTTGGGTCGATCAGGAAGGGCAGAAATGGGTTGCAAATGAGAAAGGCCTGTTTGTAGTCCACGCATGCGACCTTGCGACACCGGCGGATATCAAAGCAAATGAAAGATCCATCTTGCAATATCCGGATGGCAATTTTCAACTGGCTCTGGATCAGGGAGATTTTGATCAGGCCATCAACGAGGTGATCTTGCCCGGGGATGAAATTACCTCAGCGTTTTATCGACCCGATCAGGATGAACTTTGGATTGGTACTCGATCATCGGGTTTGTTGCTTTTGAAAACAAAGCCCGGTCTTAAACTGATCAATATTTTTGATGACCAAAATTCGAAGCTCAAGTCAAACCATATTCACACGATCTTCTTTGATGAAACGGGTCGTCAGTTTGTTGGTACTGAAGATGGTGTGCTCATCGGGCGCAACCAAAAGTGGGATCTGGAGGAGCGATATTTTCGTTTTCAAGCTGTGACCAGTCACCTTAACGAGACCTGGCTCCTTTCGGAAGATATGCTCTGGGTCGTAGACGGACGAAATAATTTTGATGCAGTTGAGATCGATCCCGATATGGTGTCGGGTGAAATCAAGGATATATCGTTTGATACATCGGGCCGACTTTGGATTGCTTCAGAATTTCTTACATGGTACGATCCACTTACATTTGATTACAAGGTTTTTGACGGCGCAGATTATTTTACAAGTTCGTTCGTAAACTGCATCGATATCGATAGCGATGGTGCCGTCTGGGTGGGTACAGAAGATAAAGGCCTTTATCTCATCGAGGAGGCTTCAGCCATGACGGTCACTTGCCTATTGGAACGACCACTTTCCTGTGCTGGCGATGAAAACAACGCCGCCCTGGCAGTCAAGATTAATGGGGGGCAACCGCCGTACCGGTATGTGTGGGACAAGGGCTTTAGCGGCCCCAATCCGACTGGACTAGCAGCCGGAAACTACACGGTCACAGTTACAGACAGCAAGGGAAAATTTGAGGTAGCCAATGGCAAAGTACCCAATCCGCGTATGACATTAAGCATCGTCCAGGAAAGTCCCGCATCGCATGGTGGCGGCATGGATGGCGTCGCAGTAGTGAGCATTGAGGGCGGTGTGCCTGAGTACACGTATAGTTGGGACAATGGCGAAACCACTGCCAAAGCCACGAAGTTGGGAGTGGGTGAGCATTCTCTCACGGTCATCGATGACAATGCATGCCAGGCAAGCCAGAGCATCGTAATCGAAGAGGAAATCGGGGAGCTCGTAGTGGAGATTGAGCAGATCAATTTTAGCAAGTGCCCTGGTGAAAACAACAACGAGATTAATGTGCGTATTTCTGGTGGGCAAGGGCCCTATCAGTCTTCCTGGAGCAATCCTTCATTAAAGGGTTCACAACTTACCGGGCTGGCTGCTGGGCGATATGGAATTACCGTGACCGATGAAAGTGGTGCGGAGGCTACCACTGCGATCACAATCAGCGAACTTGAAAACTTTGAAGTGATCACTCGCGTTACCGCATCCGCCACACCCAACGGTTCAGATGGCGAAGCCATCGCCAAATTGCAAGGAGGCACAGAGCCCTACACCTATAATTGGTCTACCGGTACCACCGAAAAGACGGCATCTCAACTGCCGGCTGGTGAGCACACCGTAGTTGTCACAGATGCAGCAGGCTGCGAGGCCACCGGTACCGTGGTCATGACGGAAGACATCCTGGACCTGGAAGTGGTGATCGGCAATCAAGTAAACAACAATTGCCATGGAGCCACTGAAGGAGCAATTGAGCTTGAAATTTCGGGAGGCAAAGCTCCATTTGATATCAAATGGGATGCTCCCGAGCTCGAAGGAAAATCGCTGAGCAATCTGCCTGCAGGAGACTATGAGGTGGCAGTGACCGATGTGGTGGGAACCAGCAAAGAACTTAAGATTGAAATCACCGAGCCAAAGCCGTTTTCCGCAACATTTGAAGTCGAGACCGCAGCGAGCATGGATCAGGAAGATGGTTCTGCTTCGGTAAAGGTGAAAGGTGGAGCAGCTCCAATAAAGTTTAAATGGGACAGTGGGGAGGACGAACGCATTGCCAATGCACTCTCAAGTGGCGAACATTCTGTCACCATCACCGACGCAAACGGCTGCGAGCTGATTGCCTCCGGTGAAATTCCCGAGAACATCGTTCCACTCACCATCGTTGCTGACATTACGGAGGAAATTCAGTGCTCTGGTGCGGCCACGGGTTCAATTGCCATAATGTCGAGAGGGGGCAGACCGCCTTACACCTATGCCTGGTCTGATGATCAGATTTCAGGAGAGCAGCCGACCGGCCTTGTCGCTGGCACATATACGGTGACGGTCACCGATGCAGATGGAGGTAGCAAGGAGCTCGATGTCTTGCTGCAGGAGCCGCTTACTTTTGCAGCTGAAGTACATCAAACCAAAAAAGCGGATATCGGCGAAGCCAACGGATCTGCCGTTGTCAAAGCCTCGGGAGGTACCGGGACTTACGACATTTTGTGGGCTAATGGGTCGACTGAAACGAAGGTTGCCAATTTGCCGAAAGGTACACATAGCATCACCATTACTGATGAACGTGGCTGTGTAGTAACTGCCGAGGTAGAGATCTTTGAAGACATCCCTGGCCTGGCCATCGATGTGAAAGAACTGGAAGCGATCGCCTGCCATGGTGAACGTGTTGGTGCAATCCAAATTGATCATTCTGGTGGAGCGGGCCCGTATCTCTACCAGGTAGATGGAGATGATGTGCCCACCAAGGTGGTCAATGGACTGGGAGCAGGTGAATATCGAATTGACGTAACGGATTCTGAGGGCCAAAAAGTGAGTCAAACGATCATCCTAGACCAACCAGAGACCCTGGAAGCCACCGTAGAAGTTATCCAACCGACCAACGTAGGAGAGGCCAGCGGAAGCGCAAAAGTCAAGATTCAAGGGGGCAGAGGCCCCTACCAATTTGAGTGGCCCAGTGGTGAAAAGAGAGAAACGGCATTGAAGCTTGCTGCTGGCACCTATAAGCTGGTTGTGACCGATGCAAAGGGCTGCGACGCCACGGCTTCTTTTAAAATCACGGAAGAGATATTGCCGCTCAATCTGGAGTTGGCTCTTGAACAAAAGAATAAATGCGCTGACGATCAATCGGCCTCTTTGATTGCTAAAATAAAGGGCGGCAAGGGACCGTATCAGTACAAGTGGGGAGATGGCAGCGAAAATGAAAACTTGGAAAATCTCGCTGCTGGCGATTATGAGCTCACGATCACAGATGCAATGGGTAGTAAGGCAAACGGGCAGTTCACCATTGACTCCTGGAAGCCACTTACAGTCGAAGTCGAGCAAACAAAAGTAGCCAGCACTGATCAGGCTGATGCAACAGCCGCAGTGAAAGTCACAGGAGGAGTAGAACCGTACTATTATCGCTGGAGCAACAGCGATGTGCGGACGGAAACGAAAGACCTCGCTGCCGGCACACATAGTGTTGAGGTGCGTGACGAAAATGGCTGCCGAGTTACAATGGAGTTTGAGATCACCGAAGATATTCAGCCATTGCTTGCCGACGGCGAATCAGAAGCTCCCAGTTGTGCAGGGGCATCCGATGGAACAATTGCGCTAAGCGTACAGGGTGGCAAGAATCCCATTACCATTGCCTGGTCTGAAGCAGATGCCAAGGGCGAAAAGATCGAAGGCCTGTCTGCAGGATCGTATCAGGTCACAATTACCGATGCACTGGGCGTTGAGAAAGAACTCAGTTTTGACATACAAGAGCCAGATGCGCTCGAGATTGAGGCCATCCAGGACAGTCCAGCATCTACAGGCGGCTCCGATGGCGAAGCTCTGGTGAGGGTCACAGGAGGTACAGCACCGTATACATATAGCTGGAGTACTGGAAGCTCAACGGCGAAAGTCGAGAATCTATCTCCCGGTGTGCAATCGGTCAGCGTGACAGATGCTCGGGGATGCACCAGCGAAACTGAAGTCACCATCACCGAAGACATTCAGCCATTGCTAGTGGACGGCGAACCAGAAGCTCCCAGCTGTGCTGGGGCATCTGATGGAACAATTGCGCTAAGCGTACAGGGTGGCAAGAATCCCATCACTATTACCTGGTCTGAAGCAGATGCCAAAGGCGAACAGATTGAGGGTCTGTCAGCAGGATCGTATCAGGTTACAATTACCGATGCAATGGGCTCAAAGGCAGAACTTAGTTTTGACATGCAAGAGCCTGAAGCGCTCGAGATTGAGGCCATCCAGGACAGTCCAGCATCTACAGGCGGATCTGATGGTGTTGCCCTGGTCAGGGCTAAGGGAGGAACAGCACCGTATTCGTACAGCTGGAGTACCGGTGGCTCAACAGCGAAAGTGGAGAACCTACCTCCCGGTGCTGTAACCGTCGGCGTGACGGATGCTCGGGGATGCATTACCGAAGCGGAGGTCACCATCACGGAAGATATAAAGGAGCTCGCTTTGCAAATGGAAACCATGGCGGAATTGAAATGTAGCGAAGACCAAGATGGTGCTGTTGCTGCAAAAGTGAGCGGAGGAAAAGCTCCCTATACCTACAGCTGGAATCAAGCTGGACAGACCACGGATCAATTGCAAAATCTTGCCGCTGGAGATTTTCTCGTCACTGTGACCGATGCCGCAGGCCAAACCGCCGAGTCATCGGTGACCCTTGCCGCTCCTCAAAAATTGGCAGCCGAAGTAACGGATATCAGGGCTGCCACCGATCAGTCTACCGAAGATGGAAAAGCAACCATTTCTGCGAGTGGTGGCACGGCTCCGTACAGCTATGCCTGGGACAATGGCTCTACGTCTGAGCAGGTCGAAGATCTTGCGGTTGGCCAACATGCTGTGACGGTCACTGATGCAAATGCGTGCAGCCAGAGTCTGGAGTTTGAAGTCAAGCAAAAAATCTTGCCCGCTCTTTCCGCCAGCAAATTGCGCAATGGACAGGTGGTGAATATGAAAGAGCTTTCGTTTGAGGCAGATAAAATCGAGATTCAGCCCACTTCTTTTCCGGTGCTGGATGAGCTCTATGAGTTCTTGCGCGATAACCCTGAAATCGTTGTGCAGGTGGAAGGACACACAAACATGATACCTGCACATGAATTTTGTGACAGTTTGTCAAGGGATCGAGCCAAGATCGTTGCCGAGTACATCGTCGACCAAGGGATTTCTGGTAAACGCGTGTACTTCAAGGGCTTTGGCAAGCGTCAACCAGTAATCAATGGCAAGCATCCTGAAGCAAATGCACGAAACCAGCGAGTGGAGATTCGGATTTTACGGGTGACTGCTGGGTAAGTCAGGATTCAATGGATAATTGGGCGAGTGAATACTTGAAAAGAGTGGGATTCCGAAGCAAGCGTTCTTAGATGATTCATTCATAATTTTTGATGAATAATTTGCGCAAACTTTCCTCACTCGCATCACAAACGCCTCGCTCAGTAATCAATCCCGTCACATATTTGGCTGGTGTAATGTCAAAACCAAAATTGACCGCACTGCTCGCGGTCGGAGTTAATTGGACTTGCCGGCGCGAACCTGATTGTTCATCGTGCCCCCAGATGTGGGTCACTTCCTCGGCACTCCGCTCTTCGATTGGTATCTCGCTGCCGCTTGCACACTCCCAATCAATCGTGCTGGATGGCAGTGCCACATAAAACGGAACCTCATTATCATGAGCTGCCAAGGCCTTTAAGTACGTACCGATCTTATTGGCGACATCGCCATTTCTTGCGGTGCGGTCGGTGCCGACCAAACAGATATCTACCTGTCCCGCTTGCATCAGATGCCCACCGGCATTGTCGACGATGACGGTATGGGGGATGCCTGCCTCGGCAAGCTCCCAAGCGGTGATTCGGGCTCCCTGGTTGCGCGGTCGCGTCTCATCTACCCAGACATGGATGTCGATTCCCGCTTGATGAGCGAGATAAATGGGTGCGGTTGCTGTACCCCATTTTACAGTAGCCATCCGGCCAGCATTGCAATGGGTGAGCACATTTACCTTCTCTTTGCCAAGGCCTTTGATCAGCTCAAGGCCGTGCATGCCAATGCCGTGGCAAAGCTTGATGTCTTCCTCGGCGATGGCGGCCGCTTCCTGCCAAGCCATTTGCAGAGCCTCTGAGCGATCTGCTGCCGTTACTTTTGCGCGCATGCGCTTCACTGCCCATGCTAAATTTACTGCCGTTGGTCTGCTGGCCAGCAGTGCTTTGGCAACATCTGTGATGTGCGAATGCCAGTTTTCGTCAGTGGCTTCTGCGATGCCCAAATAATAACCATATGCAGCGGTGGCACCAATCAGGGGAGCTCCACGAACCCACATTTCACTAATCGCCTGCACCGCTTCATGCGAGCTTGCAAGCGTTGCAATCACCAATTCGTGGGGCAAGTACCGCTGATCTACAATTTGGATTTCACCACTTTCGGTGGTCCAAATACTTCGGTCGGGAGAATTTGATTTTGGCATACCTAAATATAATGCAATGTCTTACTCGAAGAGTCGTCGGTCAAATGGAAATTGCTCGACACTCTTTATCCGAATCGATGTAAAATCACTGTGAAAAGGATTGATCAAAAAATTGCGGTCGCCTTTGGTCACTACGGATGGTACCTTGAGGATAGGGAATTTGCGCTCTAGCAGGAAGTTGTCACCAATTTTTTGCGTTTCGCGTGGGTGCGGAAATTGATTCCAATCTGCAGGCAGTTTCTCTTCTGAAATTGACGCAATCGATAGGGAATCCGGAAGTGTGATCGTCATCATCATATAGTCCCTTGGCAGGGTGGCAAAGGTATAGTGCACAGCAACCTCGGCCATGGCCAGCGATCGATTACCGGCCGTGTAAATCACCTCATTTCCGGCCGAATTCCAGCGAGCGCCTTTCTTTGCAGCACCTATTCCGGAAAGCTCTTGGGCGTATTTTTTTCTGGTAAGACGGAAGACCTCCACTAGATAAAGATGCCGTGATCCATACGCACGAGCGTACTGAGGAGCATTTCCTTGCCATACGAATCACTAAGCAATTCTTGAGGCTTTCGACCAGCGAAGGCAAAAGATGGGGTATCGAGCCACAGCCAAAAACGCTCGCGATCACCAAAAATATCCAAGCCAAGGTAGGCTACCTCTGCCACCTCAATGATCTTCTCAGACTGCAACCTTTTAAAGGTAGATTTGCTTTTGGCATAGCGCTGCAGTGATTTGGTGGAAATGCCCAATAGACCAGCCCATGATTCTTCTGAAAAGGGGACCCATGCCTGGATTATCCTGAACAACTCTTGAGAGATACCCTCTTTGATAACTTGCATCACGGCAAAGGTATCTGTAAAGAAATCTCCCAGAGCATCAATCTTTGGGGTCTGCTCACTCTGCAGCAAATAGACCGCCGCGGGCTCCAGAAGCTCCTCAAACTCAGTTTGAGCTACATCCTCATATGATTTCATCTTTGCTGTCATCTTAAACATTTGTCCCTAAAATACGACTTTTGTCCAAAAGAAGCAAATCCTATGGGCTATGGATGCAAGATGGCTCGGATATTCCAGTTAATGCTTTCCTGCTCGCCCGAGTAGTCGTAAAAGGTGGTCCAGCCGGGGAGATTGGGTCCAAATACACCAAAGATATCTCCATTGGGATGACGAGGACCCGGATCGCAACCGGTCACACGAATATCTTCGTTGCCCGAATCGACTTCCAAAATAATCCAGAAACCGGTTGCTGGCACGTCTACGTTCCCCGTCAGATCGTGGTTTATCCAACTACTGCTCGACAGATCACTGCCAGGCAAGGTGTGCTCATACAAGACAGCTCCCGGCTCTTGTGAATTGCTTGGATTCCATCTATGTATGATGATCTTCACAGAGCTTGGTACATCACGGATCCAAAAATCGACACCCAGAATTCCCCTGCCGATATGATTTGTACGTTCCAGATCTGCCTCTGAAAAACGCACTGCCTGATAAGAAAGACCGCGCGGCAACTGCGGGGCATCGTTGGGAGAGCTATCGTAGTTCAATACGTCCTGCTCAAAACGTACTTCGGGAATCGGGTCATCCTTGTCGCAGCTTACTGCAAGGAGTCCTATGAGAGCGAGTAAAAGTAGTTTGTTCATGATGTTCTGTTTATGCTATAAAGTAAACACAAGAATCTCAGAGAATCTTCCCTTAGAGCTCATAAATATTTCTTAAACCCACTGGCACACTAGCAATTACTTTAACAGATGCCTCTGCGCCAATGGATTGGGATTAAGCAAACGTTAATTAGCGGATTGCCGACCATCAAGCAAAGCACCTAATTAGTAACTTGCCAGTGTGAATACCAAATCAAAATTAGGCGTGCTGATCGCCAGCTTACTTATATCTAGCTTGGCTTCTTTTGGCTGTCACACTCCAGTTGCTTCACAAAAATCATCTTTTGATGAAGAGAAACTTAATGCCATGGCGCAAGAACAATATGGTGACAACTATGTATTGCATTACGATGCAGATAAATCATTTGTTGCCGTTTGTAATTCAACGAAGCGACATGAGCAGGATCCGCTATTAGAATTGCAAGTGTCGATCTATAAGACTTCCGATATGTCGATTCAAGCGGAAGAGGTGGTGAGCAATTGCTCTAAGCATTTTTGGAAAGGGGAGGCTTTTGTTGTAGTCGAAGTGCCGGGAATTGTGTTTGGCGCAAAAAATCGAAAACCAAAAGAACGAATACTCTACCGAACAAATTAAACTCTATGAACAAAGTTATATCTGGGATACTGATCGCTGCAGTGATCGCAATCGGCGTATCCCTTCAGGATCGTGCTCCATTGTCGGAGGGCGTTGAAATTTCCGCAACTCAGGCGAAATACCTCACCCAGATTAAGCAAGATCGACCAGATCTCTTTCTGGAGGTTTTTGAAG
>Ga0114956_1002000_pt1 | contig 16130 bp, 14 predicted proteins | sample MaitaG_FD_87304 | JGI IMG/M metagenome (GOLD analysis project Ga0114956, IMG submission 87304) | Marine algal microbial communities from Maine, USA - Maine_Asex2 metaG | ecosystem: Host-associated > Algae > Red algae > Unclassified | place: Maine, USA | collected 2015-01-05 | reverse complement strand
CGTTCCTCGCCCTAGGGGGCTCGTCACTTACGGAGTTGCTCGCTAGCGCTCTCAACATCCCGGCTGATACGTGATGCTGTCCTCGCCCTAGGGGGCTCGTCACTTACGGAGTTGCTCGCTGGCGCTCCCAACGTCCCCGTTGGTACGTCAGTGTCGTTCCTCGCCCTAGGGGGCTCGTCACTTACGGAGTTGCTCGCTGGTGCCCACAACTCCCGGGTGGGCCTCAGCGGGCGGGGCGCGTTGTGGTGGTTGGATCGGCGGGCGCTAGCGTCGCCGTTCATGCCGTACCTACTCGGAGTCGATACCGGCGGGACGTACACCGATGCCGTCCTCTTCGATGAGGAGCGCGGCGGAGCCACCGTCGATGGTGGCATCGTCGCCAAGGCGAAAGCGCCGACGACCCATGACGATCTTGCGATCGGCATCAGTAATGCAGTCGACGCGGTCATCGCTGAAGCGGCGATCGGCGCCGACGATGTTGCGCTCGTGTCGCTGTCGACGACCCTGGCGACGAACTCCCTGGTCGAGGGAATCGGCGGCCGAGTCGGGTTGTTGTTTGTTGGCTTCGACCATGACGATGTCGGCCGCGCCGGACTCGCTGACGCGCTCGGTGGCGATCCGTTTGCGTTGATTTCCGGCGGCCACAACTCGTTTGGCATCGCCGAATGTGACCTCGACGTCGCGGCCCTCGACACCGCCATTGCATCCTTCACTGGCCGGGTCGATGCCATCGCGATCGCCGCCAAATTCAGTGTTCGTAACCCCGAACACGAGATCGCCACCCGTGACCGGGTTCGCGAACTAACCGACATTCCGGTCACGTGCGGCCATGAACTGAGCGCGCAACTGAATGGCCCCAAGCGGGCCCTCACCTGCGTTCTCAACGCGCGGCTCATCGGTGTCGTCGGGCGGCTTTGCCAAGCCGCGCTTGGCATGCTGGCCGAACGTTCGATCACGGCACCCGTCATGCTCGTGCGGGGTGACGGGTCGCTCGTCTCCGTCGACTTCGTGCAGACCCGTCCGATCGAGACGATTCTGTCAGGGCCGGCGGCAAGCATCGTCGGCGCGGCGCACCTCACCAACCATCAGCGGGCAGTCGTTTCCGACATCGGCGGCACGACGACCGACATCGCCTTCATCGAAGGCGGCCGACCGGCCGTGAGCCCTGATGGCGCCGTCATCGGTGGGCACCGCACGATGGTCCAGGCCGTCGACATGGTGACACACGGCCTCGGCGGCGACAGCGAGATACGAGTCGAGACCGACAGCATCACGCCGCATTTGCAGCTGGGCCCCCGCCGCGTCGTGCCCGTCAGCCAACTAGCGGTTGACGAACCGACACTGGTCCACGAAACGCTCGATCGGCAGCTGGCCTCCTACCCCACCCGACCGTGGGATGGACGATTTCTGCGGACCGTGCCCGGCGCCGACCTCGATCACCGGACGGCGCGTGAGCGCGACCTGCTCGAGGCCGGCCTCGCGGGGTGGGTTGCCGCCGATCAAGTGTTGCGTTCGAACGTGCACCACACGTCGCTCGCTCGGCTCTGGGCCCAGGGCGATATTCGAGTTTCGGGTTTCACGCCGACCGATGCTGCGCACGGGTTAGGGCTCCACTCGACTTGGGATCAGACCGCAGCGCAGAAGGTCGCTGATCTTGTCGCCACGCTCGACAGCGGTCGAGGCAGCGACGCCTGGCCGAGCGGCGCAGCGCTCAGTGCCGACGTCATCCGGCTCCTGACCCGACGATCTGCCGAGGTCGTGCTCGACGTCGGCCTCGCGTGCGACGGCTTGCCGGTCGGTGCGCTTTCAAACGAGTTGATCGCCACCGCATTCGACACTCGCGCTGAACAAGACGATCCACTCACCGGGGCCACGGTCGCTCGCATCGATATTGGCTTGTCGGTCCCGCTCATCGCTCTCGGCGCGTCTGCCGCCACCTACTACCCCGCCGTCGGTCAGTTGCTCGGCACCGAAGTTGTCATTCCAGAACACGCTGACGTCGCAAACGCGATCGGTGCCGTCGTCGGTCGGGTGCGACTCCGCCACCAGGCGACAATCGCACAGCCATCGAAAGGCCAGTTCCGGGTGCACCTCCCGAAGGCTCCCCACGACTTTGGCGACCTCGATCGCGCGGTTGCCTTTGCAACCGAGACGCTGACGGAAACCGCGCGCACCTCCGCTCAATCGGCCGGAGCCCGTGACGTCGAGATCGCAACCTCATGGTCCGCGACGACGGCAATGGTCGAAGGTAAAGAGGTCTTCGTCGAAGGCACCTGTGTTGCCGAAGCCACGGGTCGGCCGAAGCTCGGTACGTGACGCCAAAGCCTGATGCGGGTGCGTCGAAGCGCGGCGTCGCTCCCCCGAGCGGCCAGACTGAGGCCATGAGTTCGAACCTCGGCCGCGATGCGTGGCATGGCCTACTGTCCGACGCTGCCGAACGGGTCGCCGATTTCCGAGGTGATCGCGTCCGGGCCGTGTTTCCGACGCCAGAAGCACTCGCAGGTCTCGATGACCTACCGGGCTCGTTGCCGACCCAACCAACCCCGGCCGCCGAGGTGCTTGAGCTGCTCGATCGTCTCGGCTCGCCCGCCGCGGTCAAGAGCACCGGCGGTCGCTATTTCGGATTCGTCAACGGCGGTACCGAGCCAGTCGCGGTCGCCGCATCGCTGCTCGCCACCGGCTGGGACCAGAACACCGCGTTGCCGATCATGTCGCCGATCGCCGCTCACCTCGACGCGATTGGCTGCCGATGGGTGACTGAGCTTCTTGGCCTCCCGAAAGCGACGGCATCGTTTTGTGCTGGTGCCTCGGTCGCGAACCTCACCTGCCTGATCGCAGCCCGCGACGCGCTGCTCCATCGCGCTGGATGGAACGTCGACGAAAATGGTCTGGCGAGCGCTCCCCCGCTTCGAGTTGTCACCTCGGCAGAAGTCCATGTGTCGGTGTTCAAGGCACTGCGAGCCGCCGGCTTCGGTCGCCAACAGATCACCTTCGTACCGACCGACGATTGCGGCCGCCTCATTGCGAGCGAGATGCCAGAGGTGGACGCCCAAACGCTGGTGATTCTGCAGGCCGGCAACGTCAACACCGGCCACAGCGATCCGTTTGCCGCCGTGATCCCGGCCGCCCGCAACGCCGGCGCATGGATCCACATCGATGGCGCCTTTGGTCTCTGGGCCGCGGCCGCCCCGCTTCGACGTCCACACATCGTCGGCTACGAACTCGCCGACTCGTGGGCAACCGATGCCCACAAGTGGCTGAACGCTCCGTACGACGCAGCCGTTGCGATTTGTGCCGACGCCACAGATCTGCGACGAGCGATGGCTGTCGACGCTGCGTATCTGCCGGCCGATGCCGCGCGCGTTCCCATGCACCTCGGTTTGCAAATGTCGCAGCGGGCCCGTGGCGTCGAGACCTGGGCGATCATCACCGCCCTCGGACGCGACGGCATCGCGGACGCGATCGAGCGATCGTGTCGTCACGCAGAAGTGCTCGCAACCGGCCTCGCCGACGCCGGGGTCGAGATCCTTGCGCCGGTCGTGTTGAACCAGGCGCTCGCCCGATTCGGAGACGACGAAATGACCCAAGCGGTGATCGAACAGGTGCAAACCGACGGACGTTGTTGGGCGGGCGGAACGACCTGGAAGGACAAGGCGGCAATGCGACTGAGCGTGTCGGACACCTCGACCACCGACGACGACATCGCGGTTGCGACCAGTGCCATCATCGACTGCTGGCGTCAGGTTCAGGCCGGCGCGAATCTGGGCAATACTTAACCCCAGTGAGCCTGGTGGAACCAACCGATGATCTAGCCACGACCGGGCCGGAACCCGCTCCCCGCAGCGCCTGGCGAGTTACGCCCGCCGCGGCGACGGCCGTCGTCGCCGGTGCCCTCCTGCTGCTTACGTTGGTAGGGCTTGCCACCAACGCTGAGCCCGTGCTGAATCCAACGACCGAGCAAAGCCCGCGTCCGAATGCCGCCCCGGCCAGCAACTACCAAAGCCCCAGCGGCGACGCTCCCCCCGAGCTTCCCGTGCTCGTTCCAGCGGTGCCCCGAACCCCGCCTCGTCTCCCGGGAATCGTCGCGATTGCCGCGGCCCTCATCGTGGCATTGGTCGCGCTCGCCGCACTGCGAGATCGGTTCAGGGGCAATACCCTGCAGAGCCGATTCTTGCTCCGCACACCGGGCGACGAAGAACCCGACGCCGATCACCTCGCGGACCTCGCCGGCAAACTGCGCGAGCGCCTGCTCAGCGCCGACGACCCCCGCCTCGCAATTCAGCAGGCGTATGCAAGCGTCGAAAGCGGCTTCGGTGTCGAACAGCTCGCACGAGATCCCGCCGAAACCCCACTGCTCTACCTGCAGCGGCTCTTCGGGCGAGTCGGCTCGGTTCAGGCGCCCCTGGCCCGGCTAACTTCGTTGTTCGAAATCGCGCGATTCTCAACACAGCCGATCACGCTGTCGATGCGCGACGAGGCGGCCGACGCGCTCGACGAAATCCGGACCATCTACCTCGACAAGTCAACGAGGAAACGTCTGGCGGATCAATGCTCGCTCTGACGGTGGTTGCTGTTGTCGTAGCGCTCGCGCTCTCGTTGTCGGTCGTTGTGCGGGCCTCCGATCGGTTTCCGACCCAGACCCGCGGTCCCGGCGCGTGGGGCGTCCGCAGCCGCCTACCGCGCCGGGCCGAGCTCACGTCGGCAGAAGAACGCTGGCGGCGCCTCGTCGTGCGTGCGGGTGATGCCAGCGAACCATGGAACGAGTTGACGGCCGGCCTCGACCAGATGGCCGACGTGCTCGGCCTGGCCGCGGTCGTCCACCCGCCCACCTACTCGCAGACCCACCTCGACACGCGTGTTGCCGAACTCGAAGCTCAGCTAGGAGCCCAACAATGAACGAGCCAGCCATGACGGTTGCCGACGTCGCTACCTATGGCGAGCGAATACTGGACGAACTCGAACAGGCGATCGTCGGCAAGCGCGACGTGCTGCGGCTATTGCTGACCGGAGTGCTCGCTCGCGGCCACATACTGTTCGAGGACGTTCCTGGCTTGGCGAAGACCTTGATCGCTCGGTCGCTCTCGCAGGTCGCGGCCCTCGAGTTCACTCGGGTGCAGTTCACGCCAGACCTCGTGCCCGCCGACATCACCGGCTCAGTGCTCTTTGATGGTCAGGGTGGCACACCGGGCTTTCGACCCGGACCTTTGTTTGCGAACCTCGTCCTTGGCGATGAGATCAACCGGGCGCCACCAAAGACCCAGTCGGCGGTTCTCGAAGCGATGGAGGAGCAGCAGGTCACTGTCGATGGCACAAGCCATGCGTTGCCCGACCCGTTCGTGGTCGTCGCAACCCAGAATCCGATCGAATCGGGCGGCACCTATCCCCTACCGGAAGCACAGCTTGACCGGTTCCTCTTCCGACTGGCCGTCGGCTACCCAAGCGTCGACGATGAGACCGAAATTCTGCTTCGCCGGGCGGCTCGACAACGGGAGGCCGTCGAATTGAAAACGGTCATCGATGCGACCACGTTGCGGACGCTGCAACACACGGTCGAGACGGTTTTCGTCGACCCGACGCTTGCTCGTTACATGACCGAGGTCGCCGTTGCGACTCGGGACTCAAGCCGGACCGAAGCGGGCGCGAGCCCGCGTGGCTCCCTTGCCTTGCTGCGGGCAAGCCGGGCGTGGGCCGCGCTGTCAGGTCGGGACTTCGTGACTCCTGACGACGTGCACGCGATCGCCATACCGGCGCTCGCTCATCGCCTCATTCTCCGGCCCGAAGAATGGCTCCGCGGCACGTCCGGACGTGATGTCGTCGAGGCCTGTTTGAAAACCGTGCCGACGCCGGCTTCAGTCGACGGCGGAGCGCCAACAGTCGAACTCCATGGCTGACACCAACCTCAGCCTCACGCCGCGACTCATCCAATCCGGCACGACCCGGCCCCGGCAACGAACGCCGCTCGCCAACGGGTGTCTGTGGTTGAGCGTGGCTGGACTCGCGGCGACGATGCTTATCGGTCGGCCCGAGTTGCTTGCTCTGACTGCGCCGTTCCTCGTCGCGACCTTGGCCACGTTGCTCGTGCACCGCGCGAGTCGGCCCGACGTCGTTCTTCGATTCGAATCGCGGCGCGTCATCGAAGGTGACCGCGTCGACCTGCACGTCGAGATCACGTCAGATGTCGACCTGCCAAGAGTGGAGGTCGAGGTCGAGTTCAGCGACGGGCTCACCGCGCTGAGTGCAACCCGAATGATCGGCAGTGTGTCGAAGGAACGAACCGCGGTCTTCGTCTTTGCGGCCGAGGCCTCGCGGTGGGGCATGGCGGACATCACGTCGATTCGCGTCCACACGGTCGATCGGTTCGGCATGTTCTCAAGCCGGTGGGACTTTCGATGTTCTGAGTCGTTGCAGGTCGTACTCCCCGATCACCGTTTGCGGCGCGGGCTCACACCGGATCGGTATCGGCGCATCGTTGGCGGCCACGTGAGCACCGACCGAGGAGAAGGTCTCGAACTCGCCGACATTCGCCCGTTCCAGCCCGGCGACGCGGCCAAGAACATCAACTGGCGCATCAGCAATCGCCGCGGCGAACCGTGGGTCACCCTGCGGCATCCCGACCAATCGGCGACCCTTGTGGTCGTCGTCGATCTCGATGATGATCAGGACCTCGACGGCACCGGCACTCGGCGACGGGCAACCTCCGGGGCGCTCGCCCTTGCCCGCAACCACCTCGCGCTGCAAGACCGGGTTGGACTGCTCATCGTCGGCCGCAATCGACGTTGGATCCCACCCGAACTCGGCACGAGTCACCTGTACCGTCTCGGCGACGCACTCGTGACCGTCGGAAACACACCAGGAGCGAGCATGCGTTCGTACCAGCCAGCACCGGCCGGGGCGATTCCGAGCAACGCCATCATCGTGGCCTTTTCGCCGTTGACGGATCCGCTCGTCGTCGGACTGCTCGCCCGACTCCGTCGTCACGGCAATCCGGTTTCGGTGATTCAGCCGCGTCGAGCGGCGGACCGGCCGAGGTATCCGACGCGTCGCTGGATTCGACGCGAGGACCACGAGCGACTTACCGCCCGCCGACTTGCCGAGCTCGAGGTCGCCGTCGCCGTCGAGCGGCTACAGGATCGTTCGATCACCGTCATTCCGTGGTCCGAAGACCTACCGGCCGAGGCCGTCATCGACACGCTGCGCCGGACACAAGAGTCGGTTCGGCGGACAACCGGTGGGCGGCCGGTGTCGGCATGAGCGCACCGAGCAACAACACCGACTTGCGCGCGCTGCAGGGTCCGGGGCCGATCTGTGCCGCACTGAGCGTGCTGCTGCCGGCGGGTCTGCTCGCCTTCATGATCGCAACGTTCGATGGCCAGGCCGTGCCACTCGTGGCAGCGCTCGCTTTCATCTTGTTCCTCCAAGCCGCGCTCGCAGCTCGGTCCGACGCAGTCAGCATTGCCATCGCTTTCACCGGGTTCACTCTCGGGTTATCCGATGCCAGCTTTCTGACCATGGCAATCGCCGGCGCGACCCTCTTTCTCACATTCGTCTTGCACGACCTATCGCTGTCGCTCCGGCGCCAACCCGCGGTCTCCACGGAATTCGTGCGAGGGCTTGCGAGTACGACAGCTGGCGTCATCATCGTGGGCTGGATACTCGCCGGCGCGGCGTTCGTCATCGCAAACCTCACCGTCTGGCCAGCGCTTGTGGTTCCGGTCGCCATCGTCGCCGTCGGCCTTTTCGTGTTCATCGGGCTGCAACAGCTCATCGACAACAGCGAGTCTTCCGACCCAAAGATGAATTAGCTCGACGTGATTCGCATCGAGCGGAATTCTGGTCGCACGTCGACCCAGTGAAGTAGCACGATCAGGCCGGCCAACGAGTTCAAGACCAGCGCCGCGGTTGGACCAATTCGTTCTGCCACCTCGCCGAGCACAAACATGCCGATCGGCAACGCGCCGATAGCCATCGACAGCAAGCCAAGCGACCGGCCGCGTGCTTCTTCGGTCGCCTCGGCAACAACGAGCGTGGTTTGGGTAGCGGCGAAGAAGCCGCTGCCGATACCGGACGCGACGATCGCGAGCAGGGCAAGCTCGTACCGGCCGACGACGGCAAACGGTACGACGAACACCATCGCAAGGCAGAGCCCACCGAGGTACACGGCGCCGCGCCTCGTTGGTTCCCAACGAGCGACGACGAGCGATCCGATCATCATGCCCAGACCGGTGCCCGACAGGAGCAAGCCGACGAGGAAGGGCGAGACATCAAGTTCTTCGGCGAGCACGGGTACGAGCGGGAAGTAGGCGAAGAGGAAGAAGTTGGCGATCACCGTCACGCCGAGAATGCTCACGATTCCGGGCCGGGTTCGCAACATACGGACACCTTCGATCAGGTCGTCTCGGGGCGATGCCGCGGCCCGCGCCTGGGGTGGTGGCGCCCTGACCGGCAGGAGCGCCACGAACGCCACGGCACTGAAAGCGGCGATGCAGAAATACGACGCACCGACACCGACCGCTTCGACTGCGGCACCGCCGACCAGCGCGCCGAGCACCATGCCGCTCGAAAGGCTCAGCGATTCGAGCGCCATCGCGTTGTCGAGCTGCGCCTCGCCGACAAGGTCAAACACCAGCGCTCGGCGGCTCGTCATATCTGTGACCCAGCCAATGCCCACGATGAACATGTAGAGGTAGATCATCCACACCTGCACCTGGCCCGATCTCACCAGCAATCCGATCGTGATCGACAGCGGCACGACGATGGCCATCTGCAGTTGCACCGTCCGCAGTCGATTGAACCGGTCCGAGATAACACCGCCCGCGATCCCACCAATCAGCAACGGCGCATACAAAGCGGCACCAGCCAACTGAACCAGGCGCGGTGAACCGGTCAGCTCATTGACGAGGAACGTGCCCAGAAACGCGACGCCCCACCGGCACAGATGCCAGATAAGCCCGCCGAACCACACGAGACCGAAATGACGGACGCCGAACGCCGCCAGCGACCGCTGCGTCGGACAGCCCTTGAACTAGAAGCCGTGGGACGAGAAGTCGCCCGACGCGTCGGGCAGCTTTATGCCGAGTACGCGCGCCGTAACGCTCATTCCTCGGTGGCCGCAACGATCGAAATGGCCGCTGCCGGGCATCGGTCGACGACCTCTTCGGCCCGGCTGCGCGCAAGCTGGCCCGCTCCGACGACAACGCCGATCACGAGTTCATCGTCGACGACGAAAACATCGGGTTCGAGCATTTCGCATTGACCGCTGCTGATGCAGGTGTCGGCGTTGATCGCCACCGTCACCAGGTCGTGGTCGGGCCCAGTCATGTGGCTCCTTCAGTGCTGGGCTCCATGTCAACCGGCGAGACCAATGTCGACCGACAACACGCCGTGGACGAAGTTCGACGGCGTGCGTACCGGCTCGCTGCGACGTTCGAGACGAATACCGCGAGCCGCCATCTCTTCGAGTAGCACCACCACCTCGAGCCGAGCGAGGAAGGCGCCGAGGCACATATGTGGACCGCCGCCGCCAAACGCGAAGTGCTGGTTGTCGGTTCGACCGACGTCGAATGAGAACGGATCGTCAAAGACGGCCTCGTCTCGATTCGCCGACGCATACCAAACGACGACCTTCTGACCTGCGTCGATCGCGGTGCCGGCGAGTTCGGTTGCCTGGCTGGTTGTGCGGCGCATGTGCAGCACCGGCGTCGACCACCGCAGTACTTCTTCGGCCGCTGATTCGATCAGACCTTCATCGTCGAGCACTCGTTGCCATTGCTCGGGGTGATCAGCCAGCGCGATTGCGCCGTGGCTTAGTGCGGTACGCGTCGTCTCATTGCCGGCGAAGACCAGGAGGTGAAAGAGGTTGCGGTACTCGCTACCGGTCAATCGATCACCGTCGGCGGCCTCGGCTTGCACCAAGTGGGTAACCAGATCGTCCTGCGGGTCGCTCCGCCGCAGCTCGGCGAGCTTCTCGCCGTACTCGAACAGCGCGTGACTCGCCGGGCTGTTGAACGGAAGCAGACGCAGCTCGGTCGTGTTACCAAACGCGTCGGGCGGAATCGACTGCGTGTCGCCCGTGCCCTCGACCAGATAGTTCGACAACTCGACGAGATAGTCAGCGTCCTCAAGTGGCACACCAAGCATTGCGAGAATCACACGAATCGGCAGCGGCGCCGCGACCAGCTCAACCCAGTCGCCGGAACCTGTCGCGACGAAGTCGTCGAGTAGTTCGCGTGTGATCCGTCGGACGGTGTCTTCCCAGAGCTTGATGTTCTTCGGAGTAAACGACGTGGCGATCAGGCGACGTAGTCGAGTGTGGTCGGGGGCATCGGTATCGATCAACGACCGACGGGCCTCGAGCGCGTCGGCCTCAAGGTCCCACAGATTCGTGTGGCCGATCGCCGACGAAAACATCTCGGCGTTGCGTGAAACCTCGCGTACCTCGGCGTGGCGGGTGACCGCCCAAAACCCATCGTCGCCGTAGGGATGCCACAGCACGCCCGGCTCGCATCGCATCGCGGCGAATCGATCGTGGGGAATGCCGTCGAGGTACAGGGAGGGTTCGGTGATATTCGGAACGGTGGTCATCGAAGACGACACAATCTCAGCAGTGCTCGATGAAGCGGGCCCGCTCCCAGTCGTTGACGTCGTCTACCTCGGGGTTGTTCTCGGCTGCCAGCGCGACCTCGGCTTCGGCGATGCTGACATAACTCCGAGAAAATGTGTCACCGAGCTGGCCGGCCAAAGCACTGCCGCTGAACGCCGCGACCGCACCTGCGAGGTCGGTCGGTAGAGGTGTCTTGTCGCCCGGATTGGTATACATGTCACCTTCGCACAACACGCCGGGGTCGAGGTCGCGCTCGATCCCGTCGGCCCCGGCGGCCAGAATGCCAGCGATCAACAGATAGGGGTTAGCGTCGGCGCCCGCCGATCGGAACTCGATGCGATTCGCAGCCGACCCCTGCTCGGCGATGCATCGAGCCAACACCGTTCGATTGTCGAGCCCCCAGTTGATGTGAGTCGGGGCAAAGGTGTAGGGCCGAATTCGCTTCGGACCATTTGAGGTCGGCGCCCCGAGCAACGTCAGAGCCGACGCGTGTTCGAGCAACCCACCGAGCCAGTGGAGCATCAGCTCGTTCGGTTCGCCATCAGCGGAGTCGGCAAAGGCGTTGACCGCGCCGCTCGTGAGGCTCGTATGCACATGCATACCAGAACCCGACTGCTCCGCCCACGGCTTCGGCATAAACGTGGCTCGGAGCCCGTGTTGGCGAGCGATCTGTTTCACGATCGATTTGAACAACACGGTGTTGTCGGCAGTCGTCATCGCATCGGCCGGCCCCGCGTTGATCTCGACCTGGCCCGGCCCGTATTCGGCATTCGACGACTCGACCTCGATACCGGCACCGAGCAATGCGGTGCGCATGTCGTACAACACCGGTTCGAGTTCGAAGCCATCGGTCAGTGAGCTGTACTGAATGTGGTCCTGCACCGGCGACCAGTCTGGGTTACAGAGATAGAACTCAAGCTCGGTTGCGACGACCGGTTCAAGCCCGGCCGCGCGACAACGTTCGATCTGCGCTGCGAGAACACTGCGGGGGGCAAGCGGGTGCGGGTCGCCGTGCTCGTTTATCACATGGGCGAAAACCAGTCCATACCCAGGCCGGTGGGTCAGCACTCGACCCGTTGTGTTGTCTGGCACGAGGTGACAATCGAGGTAACCCGTGTCCATGTTGACGAATTCGTTCTCGGGCAGGTCGTTCTGCATATCGAACACGAACATCGCGTCGGCAACGTTGGCGCCGGTCTCGTGCACGCTTGCGAAGTAGCGAGCGGCGGGAACCCGCTTGCCCCGCAAATGGCCCTGGGTGTCTGGCACCGCCAGCTCAATGGTGTGCAGATCGTGTTGAGCACCGGTCGATCGAAACTCGTCGATTGATGCGGCAATACCGGCCATAACGATGATCCCCCTTGAAACGTCGACGCCGGCTCTACGCTCGCAGCGCCAGCTCGTAATCGAGCAAGCTTAGAGCCGCTCGGCCTCGCTGGTGTAGCTCGTCGGGTGATCGGTGCCTTGCGCTCCGAGGCCAGGCTCCGGTCTGCTAAACCGTCTGCATGGCCGCTTATCTGATTGTCAATTACAACGTCGAAGACGTCGATGCGTACAAGGAGTATCAGAAGGGCGCCGGTCCGGCGCTCCGGATCGGCTCCGACTGCAAACTCCTCGTCCTCGACCACAACTCCGAACGCATGGAGGGCGAGACCACCGCCACCCAAACAGTCGTGCTCGAATTCGAGTCGAAAGACAAAGCTCGCGAGATCTACGAGTCCGGCGAGTACCAGGCGGTCCTCCCAACCCGGCTTGGCGCGACGAGTTCACACTTCGCGGTGCTCGTCGACGGCTTCGTCATGCCGAGCTAGAGCGCTCCAATGGACCTCGGCCTCACCGACAAGAAAGTCATCATCACCGGCGGCAGCCGCGGCATCGGTCGCGCCATTGCCGAACGGTTACTCGACGAGGGCGCGACGGTTGCGATTTCCGCGCGAGGCCAAGAAGGTCTCGATGCCGCCGTCGAAGCGCTCGGCGAACGCGGAACCGTGCATGGTTCGGTCGTCGACGTCGCCGACGAGGACGCATTGACCGGCTGGGTGACAGCCTCGGCTAATGCGATGGGCGGCATCGACATCATCGTCTCGAACGCCAGCGGCGGCGGCGCAGGTCGTACGACTGCCGAGGCATTCCAGAAGACGCTCGACGTCGACATCCTCGGCCTCGTTCGTATGGTCGACGCGGCAAAGCCCCACCTCGAAGCCTCTGATGCCGCGGCGATCCTTGCCATCTCAACAACGGCTGCGCTTGAACACTTCGGCGATGGCATGGGCAGCTATCACGTCTTGAAGGCCGGGCTCATCAATCTGGTCGCCGGCTACGCCCAGTCGCTTGGCGGCCAGGGTGTTCGAGCGAACGCGATCTCACCGGGCCCGATCTTCGTGGAAGGCGGCGGCTGGGACCACTCAAGACCAACGTGCCTGCCATGTATGAAGGGGCCATCGCGACACACCCGTCGAAGCGACTCGGCACCGCCGCGGAGGTCGCGAACGCCGCGGCCTTCCTGGTGAGTCCGGCCGCCTCGTGGATCACGGGCGAGAACCTGGTCGTCGACGGCGGCTACACCAAACGCATCGGGTTCTAGGAACCGCGGGTTTCTCGGAACTACGCGGTCGGCGGTCGTTGCTATCCGGCCCCGCAGACCTCAACGTCGCGGCTTTGCCGCCCGTCCCATCGCTCCCCCTCGATCTCCCACGACGTTGGTCCGACGCGTCCCGACGCGTCGAACGTGACCGTCGATGGTGCCGGCAGCTCAAACCGCATCGTCTGCGTGTATGTCGAGCCGTTTTCGATCTTCAGCATGCCCGTGTGGATATCGCTGTCGACCAGGCGGCCGTACGAGCCGACCGAGTCGAGGTTTGGCGCCTCGATAAGGCGGGCCGCCTGCGGAAACTTCACGCCCGCGATCGCGATATACGTCGGCTCCGAAAGGTCCCAGTCAGCCTGCTGGTTGAAGCTGACGCTCTCTAGCGGCCCGGCGAGTTGCACCGCGTACTCTGTCGTCACGGTGACTTCGGCAACACCCGACTCGCACGCAATGTCCAGGCTGCTGTCGACATCGAGGTAGGCGTCGAACTTTCCGGCCGATGTGTACATCCAAGGAAAGAAGCTCGGCGCGGTGTGGTTTCCCGCCAACTCACCCTGTTCGATCAGTGACTGCGTTGCCGCCGAGCGATGCCAGGCGATGAGGTGGCGTTCAGAAGCGGCCTGGTCGAACACGCTCGCGATGGTGGCGAGCTCGGAACCCGACGATGGGTTGAGGTCAAACAGGTTTGCGGCGCTCGCACGCATAATCTGCTCGGCCTGGTTCTGGCGAGCTGCTCGATCACTCTGTTCGTATTGGCTCTCGAACATGATGTCGGTGAGTCGGTCGCCGTCGATGGACTCGCCGTCGTAGTCGATCGGCCCGGTTGCCTCCAGGAACGACGCGAGCGCGATCGGGTCCAAGTACAACACGCCCTCGACCGGTTCCTGGCCGATCGACTCCCACATTGCGGCCGCCATGCGCGCCGCATGACGGAAGTAGGGATCAAAGCTGAGCTTGGCCCATCGATCGTTCGGGTTGAAGAGGCCCATGTGGTACTCCTCCTCCGCCGACATCGGGACCTCGTCGGCGTTGGGCTCGGGCCAGAAGTCAGAATTGCCCTCGGGTCCGATTCCACGCAGTTTGCCGATACGAATCTCACCGTCATCGGTCGCGTCCATGAGACCGACTCGCAGGAATCCCCCATAGCCGGCCTTCTGCTCCGCGGTGTTACCTCCAACCAGCAACCACCGTTCGCCCGACTGAACCGATGCCAGAATCGCGAGCACCGCTTCGAGGCGGTCAAGCCCCGCGACGTTGTCGTCAATCCGTTGCTGCACCGATGCCCACCGCTGAGAAAGCTCCGCTGGCAGTGGCCCGGGGACGTAGTTAGCGAGCGTGTGGACGTTCGTTCGCAGTGAGGTTGTCGGTCCCCGAAGACGCCCGATGGCTTCTGGTTGGGTCATCGAATTGGACTGCAACCCTGACACACTCACGTCGACTTCGGCGAGAAGCTCCAAGGCCGCATCGACCACAGGCTCGACCTCATAGAGCAGGTCGAGTGACGACGCATACTCCTCGCCGACCGTCGGAAGAAATCTCGCTGGCTTCACCCACGGCTTGGTAGCCGACGATCGGAGCGCGTCGACCGAATCTTTGAGCTCGCCGAGGTCGTTCCGGAGCGCATCGACATCGAGCGTGTCGTCGAGTTGTGCTTCGATCCGATCGGCAGCCGCGGTGATCGCCTCAGCTTCGCGCTGGATACGTAGCCCGGACATGACCGTCAGGACGATGCCGCCCAGAATGACGCAAAAAAGTACGACGAGGCCGATGCGGCGGACCGCGGACTTCCGGATCGACCAGACGGCGAAGACAAGGGCGAGGAGGCCAGCCATCAAAGCAAGGACGGCAAGCCATGGGCCGATCGACGGCCGGGGTGCATAAGTCGTCGTGAAAGCCGAGATCACAAACTGCGGCGGCGAGGCAAAGGTAATCGCGGTCACGTCGCGATCGACGCGGGCGAGCGTGTTGGTCGCGGCAGCGGCGGAAAGTATCTCGGCCGAGAACTCATACATCGTCTGGTCGAAGGACGCGGCGAGTGTGCTCACGAACTCGGGCGATCCTGAATCTGGCGAGTCAGAGACGGCCTGAACGAGCGCCTCGCCGTATCTCTCGTTCGCGGCAACACTGCGGTTCTTTGCTTCGTCACCCAGGGCTTCCAGGTCAGCTTGCTCGCGGGCAACCTGGGCCGCCCACGCGTCTTCGACGGCTTGATTGAGATCCTCTATCGAACGGGTCGCTGCGGCTTCGAAGTCATCGAAGCTTTGCTCCGAGTCGGAATCCGCGATCGTGATGCTGTGCTCCGCAAAGAGGCGACTGCGATCCTGAGCTACAACAGCGGGCATCGCGTCAAGACCGGCAGCGGCGCTCCAGAGCTCGGCCCGATCGACGGGTGAAGACGCCGAGTCCGCTACTTGGTTCGAGACCAGCTGACCGGCTGCGGTAAAGGTTGCTGCCCCGTTGCTCGACCACCCGAGCGCGGCGCACAGGGCGAGCCCGATTGCGATGACGAAGGCGAGGGCGGCGAAGGCGGCGAACTTCCGTCGCTTTGCACCGGTGGTCGGGGCAACGTCATCTCCAATAGCGCGCGGCTCGGCGCGTTCGTCCGATAACTCTTCGCCCGTGCGTACCGCCACGAGGCGCGACGCTAACAGATTCATCGTGTCGGCTTTGAGGCCTGCACCAGTCAGGTAGCGAAGGGATCACCGTCGCGTTCGGGATATCCCCCAGGTGGTAGCGCCGACATTGAGCCATGCAGCCCATGGCCGCCATCGACGAAGAGAACTTCGCCAGTGACGTAGGCGGCAGCCGACGATGAGAGGAACACAACGGCGTTGGCTGGGTCCTGCGGCTTGCCGGGATAAGGGAGTGGAACCGCCGTCATGTCCTCCCCCACCTGCTCGTCATAGGTAGCCTCCCACCCGTCGGTCCGAAAGGCTCCCGGCG
>Ga0114956_1001992_pt1 | contig 16181 bp, 11 predicted proteins | sample MaitaG_FD_87304 | JGI IMG/M metagenome (GOLD analysis project Ga0114956, IMG submission 87304) | Marine algal microbial communities from Maine, USA - Maine_Asex2 metaG | ecosystem: Host-associated > Algae > Red algae > Unclassified | place: Maine, USA | collected 2015-01-05 | reverse complement strand
GGAACGCTAAACTTAAATTTTCCATTTTTATCCAATTCACCTTCACCGTAATGCAACACTTCTTCAGTTTGATTGTAGTAGTTTGGATAATACCAGCTATACCACCAACTGTAACGGTAGTTGTACCAATAAGGCAATTGATACTGCTTGCGAACTACCTTGTATTGTACAGTTGCAACATTTACCGGAGCACCAAAGAAGTAGTCTGCCGATACTTCAACGTCCATTTTGTCGCCAGTTACATATTCGCTTTTATCTAGCTCTACAGTAACTTCAAATTCTGGTTTTTTGTATTCTTCTAACTTAAACTTGGCGTTAAAGCTGTTTTTGCCATAGTAGGTGTACCAATAACGCAAATGAGGATCATCCATTTCATTGGTAAACTTTACGTTAATCTTGTATTCTCCTAGAGGAGCTTTTCCATCAAAAAATACACTGTCTTCAAAGTATCCATCTTTATTAATTGCCACTTGTTTTTTTACCACCTCTTTATTTTGAGGGTCGATAATTTCATATATAACAGAGTCGCTAGATATTTTAAATTTGAAACCATCACGCTTTCTTACTATCCCTTTAAACAAAACGGTTTGGTTAGGCCTGTAAACTGATCTATCGGTAAACACATATTTACGGTTAAAGTCAATTGGCTTTTGGCTGTAGTTGTAAAAGTAGTTGTTGGTTAAAGCAATGTCATCACCTTTAAAAGCAACAATTGGTATGTATTGATTGTACTTGGTGGCTTGGGCTTCATCTAAGTCAAAAAGTGCAATTCCATTATTGTATTTCTTAGGCTTTACTTTTTCTTTATTGATTAACATTGTGGCTTCAAAACCCTTCATAGCCTCTCCGGTAGTTTTATTGGCTACAAACGAAACGAGCTCATTGCCATTCCTTTTATTAATCATACCATATTCAGTCACTACAATTGGCAGGTGATTTATGTGTCCATTTTTAATGGCCTCTAAAACATAAACGCCTTTTTTAAGTTTCCCAAGGTCAAGTTTGTTTTGTGCGTAATTGTTGCTGGTTGGATTTTCTGACCAGGTTTTAACAACTGTGCTGGTTTTTAAAACACTATCAGGAATTTTTATGTAGTAGTTATTTTGGAAGAGGTAGTTTTCAAAGAAATCTTTTCTTTCGCTAACAGTATAAAGTGCAAAGTGAATTTCAGTATTGTTTTGATAGTTGTAATTATAGTACTGAACAAACACAGGCTCTTCAGGAGTGAAAACTGATTTAGACTGAAGGTAAAATTCGTAAGCTGCTAAATTTGAAACAGCAATGGTAAGTAATAGTAGTAATGATACAAGGGACTTTTTCATGTTTTTTTGCTTTTGTAGTTTTTGAGTTACTACCTATTGATGATGCAAAAAACGAAATTCCATAAAAGGTTTTATCATAACAATGTCAAAAGCCTAATAATCATGAATTCTTAAGATTAACTTTACGTATAAAATAGAAAACATGGACACAGAAATGTTGTTTAAAATTTTTAATACTGTAGCAATTGTTCCTTGGATTTGGCTCATATGTTTGCCAAAGTTTAAAGGAACTCAATGGATGATGAAAAGCCAATTTTTCCCATTTGTGCTGGCTGTTTGTTACTTAGTGATGATGGTTGTTTCTATTAGCCAAATGGATGGTGGTACCAAAATAGATTTTTCAACCTTAGAAGGCTTAATGGCCATGTTTACCAATCCTATGGCAGTATTAGTTGGTTGGATACATTATTTATGTTTCGATTTGTTTGTAGGTACATGGGTTTTAAAAGACAGTCAAGAAAGAGGTTTGTCTCATTGGTTTATGATACCAATTTTATTGTTTTGCTTAATGGCCGGGCCGTTTGGTTTTATGCTATATTATTTATTAAGGTTAATCAAGAAGCCAGTCAATCAAGAGCTAGAAGAAATAAAAGAATTTTAAAATGACGAAAAGAGAATTAATAAGCAGCAACACCAAATGGGAGAAAGAATTTGCTTACTCCCGAATAGTTAAATATGGCAATACTATAGAGGTTGCAGGTACAACGGCTGTTGATGAGGATGGCAATGTAATGGGAGAGAACGCAAAAGAGCAGGCTGAATATATTTTCAAAAAAATTGACGCTAATTTAAAACAAGTAAAAGCTGGTTTAATGGATGTTGTAAGAACGCGCATGTATATAACAGACCCTGCATTTGCTGAGGAAGTAGGAAAAGCACATGGTGCGTATTTTAAAAATGTTAAGCCAGCTTCTACTATGGTTGTAGCTGCATTAATAAATAAAAATTTGCTGGTTGAAATTGAGGTTACAGCAGTTATTTAACCTAAAACTTCCATTTTAAACCATTGGTTAAGCTATAAGTTGTGCTAGGCACCTCTTTAAATGGAGTGCTGTCATAAGCTAGGTTATAGGTAACTGTTAACGCTAGTTTTTCTATCAAAGCTACTTCTAGAGAGTTTTCCGTTGAGGCTCTATAATCGGCCAAGTCTTTAATAATAGGTTGGAAGTAGGTTGTACTAACAATTTTAATGTTTTTGGTAGGTGTAATATTAAAGGATAAATAAGAACCTATTCTTTGATTTTTTTGAATGGTTCCTTTGCTTTCTTCTTCATACTCATGCATTAATAATACGCCTAAATAGGCTTTGTTAATTTCTCCATGTAATAGTTTAAACCTTGGTCCAGTGCCTATAAGCCAACGCAAATCTATTTTGGTTATGTTATTATATTGTAGTTGCGAAAAGGCTTCCCAACGGGTTATGTAATTTAGCTTTCTATTGAACCGCAAGTGGGTGTAACCATTGTTTACAAAACTTTCGCCTCCTGCATCTAAAAACTCTACATCAGCTACTGCTAACCAAAGATTTTTTTTGCCTTTATGTTGTGCATGTACATTGGTAGACAAATTGTAGAGTAGGGTGGTATTTTTTTGAATACTAAACTCTGTACCTAAACCGCCAAACCAGCCAGTTGTGTCAGACACAATTCTTAGGGCTTCAACATTAATCACTTGGGTGTAGGATGCTAAACTAAATAGCAATCCAATAGTTAAGATGGGTAGTCTCATAGGATTAAAATTATGAGTTAAATATAGTAAAATATTTTAATGCATGGTTGATTCAGAGCTACTGACAACTATCAATGCCAATGTACACATCAGCGCCTTGTTTTATTTCAAAACCTGGGTTGAGGTCAATACCTGAAGCAGCTTTTAACTCTACAACCTTTCCACTATCAGCTATTGCATTGCTTATTATGGTGAACTCAGCTTGGTAAATGCTATCGGGCAAATTAAAATTGTTAAGGATTATAGTATCATAACAAACACCAGGGCAATTAATACTTTGGATGAAAATGGAATCCTTGTCACTACAACCATTGTTATCTGTAACGGTTATAATCAACAATGTATCCTTTGCAGGAGTGAGAGAGATTTGGCTTGTCGTATTACCAGTATTCCAACTATAAGAATAGGTGGAAGTGTCAACTGAATTTCCAACTACCACTGTATTGCTTAAGCAATTAATAAAATCACTTCCCAACTCTGCTATTGGTTTTGCTAAAACATTTACCCGCACCGTATCAGTTCCTACACAACCACTGCTATTGGTAACAGTGGCAATGTAGTCGGTGGTTACGGTAGGACTTACATTTATACTATAACCACTCATACCATTGCTCCAATTGTATTGGTAACTAGCATCAAAAGGAAGCGCTCTTAAATTTACATTGTCGCCTTCACATATGGTCTTATCGGCCTCAGTATTAACATTTGGATTTGCAACAATAAATGCTGAGCAGTAACTTGTATCGGATAAGGTTGAATCACTTACAACTAGGGTAACGGTATAACTGCCAGGCATGCTGTAAGCATAATTGGGATTTTGCGCATTGCTAGTATTTCCATCTCCAAAATTCCATAAATACGAAATAGGCGATCCAATTGAATTGTCAGTAAATACTATGGAATCTGAAACACAAAATGCCTGCTCAGGAACATCACAAATTGAAAGCAAAGGTGGCAAGGTACAACTCCAGTCTAACTCAAAACCACTTTCGTTAACATAGGTATCTGTTGATTGCCTTAGCGTTATTGAACCACCTGTTGAGGTTATTGTTCCACCGTTTGGTAAAGCAGTGCCATCATATTGGCCAATTAAAGGGCTGCTTGTATTTGGGCCGTCATAAACATATAAGTAATCATAACCTACTTCATAATGAAATGATGAAAAGTTAAGTGTTATTGTTTGTGCATTAACAGGAGCAATAGTTGAAGTTAAGTTGGTTAAATCGCCATAGTTATTGTTAGGCCCATTTTCATCATACATAACACCAAAACATTCAGTAGGATTATGGGTTCCAATAATTGCAATGCAAGTATCGGTAGGGTCTAGCTTTATATAATTGCTTATGGTTAGTGTATCATTGCCACAACTGCCACCGTAAGCTATGAGCGTAATATCATAATTTCCTAGGGTATCAAAAGTGTGGGTTGGGTTGGCAAGTAAGCTGCTATCTCCATCACCAAAATACCATTTATAGCTACCTGCGTTGCTACCTTGTGCCGTAAAGTTAATGGTTGAAGGTGCAGAACAGTTTTCAGGAAAATCAGCAACAAAGCCAGCCGTAACAACATTTACAAATGTATCACCTACACCAACTGCATGCCATGCATTGGTGGTTTGTTCTACTTCAAAACTGCAAGGACCATATAAATCAATTGCCGATTGTATTGCGTAGTATCGCGCATCATCATATTCTGCAGTTGGAAATAAATAAATGGTATTGTTTCTAAAAGCTATTGCTGCTGCTGTATCCATTCCTAAAGCACTTACCGAATAATTGTCAGAATTGTCGTTGGTACCTGTTCCACCAACCGTGAGTAAGTAAAACCAAAAATTTTGCACTCCACTATTGGTATGCACCCCGCCATTGTCATTGGTGCCGGTATACCAGTGCGTTCCTAAGTAAGTGTCAGGGTCATTTTTCGCATTCGGATTGGACATTGATCTAAAATAACCTGCACCAATTTCATCTCCTATGAGCCAATTGGCGCTATCGGGTTTGGCATACCATTCAATGGCAACTCCAAAAATATCACTGAATGATTCATTTAACGCGCCAAATTCGTTTTGATAAATTAAATCTGAAGTAAAATCGGTTAAACCATGCGCCCACTCATGTCCTACGATATCGCATGTAGTTAAAGGTGTTGAGGTTGCATTGCCATCTCCAATAGTAATGTAATTACCATTCCAAAATGCATTTCTCACTGAAACATCATAATGTATGTAAGCCCTCATTAAATAACCTGAGCCATCAATTCCGTTTCTACCGTGCTTTACCGAAAAGTAGTCATATGTTTTTTGTGAACCCCAATGGGCATCAGTCGCATATTCATCTTCTTGTGCATTTACATTATTCCAAACATTATTACTATCGGTAAAATCAACGGCAGCACCGTAACTCGTGCCAGTATTCATATCAAAAGTTCTAATGCCATTGCCTCTGCTATTTTCCCTTAAGCGGTAGTTGTTTGTACCTGTTGAATCAGTTATTATGCTTTGAGTTCCGCTATAAGCTGTGGTGGCAGTTCCATTGGCATTGCCTTCATGAATGTGGTTTTGCGTCATTAAAATTTCTCCACTACTAGCATCAATATAAAATGATTGCTTGCTCATAGGCACACTTGCATATAACTCAATATGATAGCACTTCCTGTAATTATCTTCAGTAAAAACACCATCTTTTGGTGCATACACCATTTCGTTTTTTGGAAAGTAGGTGGCCAAAGGATTATCCATTATTGCCTTATAATGCTGTTCTTCTATAAACTCTTCCCATTTATATACACTTGCACCCAATTTTTCTTTGGCAATGTTTAAGGCATCATTGAAGGAAATTACGGTAGCATTTTCATTTATTGTAGCAATATTAAATCCATTGATTGATTTCACTTTTCCGGCTTGGGTATGCACAATAAGCATTGAACCAAATATTTCGTTGCCATCATAAAGTTGCCTATACCTAAAATGTTGCATTCCTAACTGGTCTGTCTCAGTACCCAATAATTTGAAAGAAAATGATTTGTTAAGTTTAAACTGCTTTTTGAACCATAACAATGCTTCATCATTCGATAAATCAAAATCCTCCTTAAAAATTAGATGGTTTGGTATGGAAGACTTTTTGGATAGCCTTACTTTTTCACTGCCATTGATATAACTATTGGCTTTTGAGCCAACCAAAATTGTGCTTTTTGCCAATGCGCTAGCACAACCAAAGAGGCTAAGCAACAAACAGAAAATTACCAACGCTTTAGTCATTCTGCTAAGTTAGTTGTGTTGTACCAATAGTAGGAAGCTATATTTTACAAAAAGTTATAATTATTCTAAGATCACAATTAGCGCATAAATAAAACCAGGAAGCCAAAGAAGTATGGTTAAAACTAGACTTAACCAAAACCTTGTGGTAATACCATCATATAATCCAACAGCTAAAAAGGGTATGAAAAACGCAACAATTACCAACAACAATGTTTCTTCACTGCTACTTGCATAGTTCGATTTTAACACATGTTTTAACTCTTTGCGCATTTGTTTTTTGTTGGCTTTGCTACTATTTGCTTTTTTAATAAATGGCTTATTATCCGGGGCTTTTTTGGTGTAATCGTATTTTGGTGTTGCCTCAATTGGTCTAATTGGCATTTCACTTGTTTCAGCTGTTACCATTTGATCCTTTAATTTAGGATTGACCATTGGTTTGGAATTTACCTTCATGTCTGCAGTTTCTATGGAAGCAACTTTTTCAATATGCTGTTTTCTAGCATTTGCAACCTTAGCTGGTTGCTTTTTAGTTTTAGTTATCGCATCTTTTGGGTAACTCTTTTTTGCGCTAACAAATTTGTATTGACTGCATGAGGAAAAAATAAAAATGCCCAAAACGGCAATTATTAAATGTAAATTTTTCATAGGTTGTAATTTATTAGCTTAAATCTATCAAAAATAGAAACAACTAACCGTCATTTAAATTTTTGAGTCATTTAAATTGTTGGTAAACCTTAGTTTATAATTGGTTCTTAAATGCCAATTTGACACTTATCCTTTCATTTTGAAGCATTTATGGCATAACATTAATTGCTAATATGACATAATTTCCAGTATTGCGATATGGTTCACTTGTTGCTAAGTAAGTATTGAAAGTATAAGATATGAATCCAAATAATTTAACAATAAAGTCGCAACAGGTACTAGCAAAAGCGCAAGAAATTGCTTTTGGGAATACCCATCAAGCAATTGACAATCCGCACATTTTAAAAAGTTTAATAAGTGAAGATGAACAGGTAACTGGTTACTTGCTTAAAAAGATGGATGTGAATGTTACCGCATTAGAAAGTACAGTTGACGCGCAAATAAAATCATTGCCTAAAGTTACTGGAGGGCAAGGCATGTACCTTTCTCCAAAAGGAAATAACACCATGTTAAAAGCTAAACAAACAGCCGATAAAATGGGAGATCAGTTTGTGAGTGTTGAGCATATTTTGGTGGGGTTATTACACTCCAAAGACACTACTACAAAAATTCTTAAGGACAGTGGCGTGGTTGAAAAGCAGTTAATGACTGCTATTAAAGACTTGCGCCAAGGAAGTACGGTAAATGCACAAAATGCAGAAGCAACTTACAATGCTTTAGAAAAATACGCCATTCATTTAAATGAGCGTGCGGAGAGTGGAAAGCTTGATCCTGTTATTGGAAGAGATGAAGAGATTAGGAGGGTACTTCACATTTTAAGTAGACGAACTAAAAACAATCCAATTTTAGTAGGGCAGGCTGGGGTTGGTAAAACTGCCATTGCAGAGGGCATTGCTCACCGTATTGTAAGTGGAGATGTACCTGAAAATTTAAAGAAGAAAATTATTTACTCATTAGATATGGGAGCACTAATAGCAGGCGCTAAGTATAAAGGTGAGTTTGAAGAGCGATTGAAAGCAGTTATTAAAGAAGTAACCAAAAGCAATGGCGAAATTATTTTGTTTATAGATGAGATTCATACCTTGGTAGGCGCTGGTGCAAGTGAAGGTGCAATGGATGCAGCCAATATTTTAAAACCAGCCTTGGCAAGAGGTGAATTGCGTGCTGTTGGTGCAACTACCCTAAATGAATATCAAAAGTATTTTGAAAAAGACAAGGCTTTAGAAAGGCGTTTCCAAAAAATTATTGTTGATGAGCCTAGTCCAGAAGACACCGTTTCAATATTGCGTGGATTAAAAGAGCGCTATGAAACACACCATAAAGTACGTATAAAGGATGAGGCAATTATAAATGCTGTTGAGTTAAGTAGCAGATACATAAATGATAGATTTTTACCAGACAAGGCCATTGATTTGATGGATGAAGCTGCAGCTAAGTTGCGTTTAGAAATGGATAGCTTGCCGGTTGAGTTAGATGAATTAGAAAGAAGAATACGACAACTCGAAATTGAACGAGAAGCAATAAAACGAGAGAATGATGAGGTAAAAGTAAATGAGCTCAGCAAACAAATTGCTGAACTAAGTGATACGCGAAATGAGTTACGTGCAGCTTGGGATGCTGAAAAAAACATAGCCGATAACATTCAGGGCGCCAAACAAGATATTGAATCGTTAAAGTTAGAAGCTGAGCAAGCAGAACGTGCTGGAGACTATGGTTTGGTTGCGGAGATACGCTACGGAAGATTGCAAGAGGCAGAAGAGCGATTGAAAACCATGGAGTCTAAATTTGAAGCCATGGAAAATGGCCAACGTATGATGAAGGAAGAAGTAGATGCAGAAGACATTGCAGAAGTGGTGAGCAAGTGGACGGGCGTTCCGGTTAGCAAAATGTTGGAAGGAGAAAAAGATAAGTTGTTGCGCTTAGAAGATGAATTGCACAAGCGAGTAGTAGGGCAAGAGCAAGCCATTGCTGCTGTTAGTGATGCCATTCGTAGAAGTCGATCGGGATTAAACGACCCTAACCGACCTATTGGTTCATTTATGTTTTTAGGTACTACGGGAGTGGGCAAAACGGAGTTGGCAAAAGCATTAGCAGAGTTTTTGTTTAATGATGACAATGCCATGACTCGTATAGATATGAGTGAGTATCAAGAGCGACACTCTGTAAGTAGATTATTGGGCTCACCTCCAGGATATGTAGGTTATGATGAAGGTGGACAATTAACAGAAGCTGTTAGGAGAAAACCATATTCAGTTGTATTGTTAGATGAAATTGAAAAGGCACATCCTGATGTTTTTAACGTGCTGCTGCAAGTATTGGATGATGGTAGATTAACAGACAATAAGGGTAGAGTAGTTAACTTTAAAAACAGTATAATTATTATGACAAGTAATATTGGAAGCATGGCCATACAAAGTGCTTTTAATGGCTTAGAAGAAAGTGATGAATCCGAATGGTTTACCGCCATACAATCAACTAAAATTGAAGTAATGGAGCAACTGAAAAAAGCAGTACGACCAGAATTTTTTAATAGAATTGATGAAGTTGTAATGTTTAATCCGCTAATGCGCAGTCAGGTAAAAGAAATTGTAGGTTTACAATTAGATCAATTGGCAGAACGCTTGTTAAAAGATCAAAATATTGTAATTGAGTTTAGTGATGAGGCCATTGCATTTGTTGCATCACAAGGTTTTGATCCACAGTTTGGAGCAAGACCAGTAAAGCGAGTTATACAAAAAGAACTGACCAATGAGTTGAGTAAAATGATATTGGCAGGCACGGTTGTAAAGGATAAAAAAATTGTGGTAGATATGTTTGAAGGCGAGTTAAAGTTTTGGAATAATGATGATGTGGGGTAATATTTGGTTGCGCAAACTGAAAACATAGCACAATCACATACCCAATCATTTTATCCTAAATTTGCGGCTAACAATGTCAGCCAACACTCCATTAATTTCAATTGTAATTCCTTGTAAAAATGAGGAAGCATATATTGAAAATTGCGTTAACTCCATTTTCTTAGGAAATTACCCAGCCAAACAATTGGAAGTGTTTGTGTGTGATGGCAAAAGCACCGATAAAACTTTAGAGATACTCGAACAGCTAGCTCCAAAATTTAAAGGTTTACATGTATTGGTTAACGAAAAGGAAACAACACCTTTTGCGCTAAACTTGGGTATAAAAAAAGCCAATGGCAATTACATAATGATTTTGGGCGCGCATGCAGTGTTAGATGATAACTACTTTGTAGCAGCCATGGAAGAAATAAATGCCAATGAGCAAATTGATGCCATTGGCGGTGTGTTGAATAATGTAGATGAATCTTCAACTTCTAAAGCAATATCAAAAGCCATGTCATCACCCATGGGTGTTGGCACTGCGCATTTTAGAACAGGTGCTAGTAGCGGTTTTGTAGATACGGTTGCCTTTGGCTTATACAAAAAAGAGATTTTCGAAAAGATTGGTTTGTTTGATGAAGCTTTAACTCGTAACCAAGATGATGAGTTTAATTATAGAGTAAGCAAAGCTGGGTTTAAAATGTACTTATCAAAAAAACTAAAGCTTAAATATTTTGTGAGAGGTACCTTTAAAAAGTTGGCCAATCAGTTTTATCAATATGGTTATTGGAAGGTTTTGGTAAACAAAAAACATAAAGCCATAACTACTTTAAGGCAGTTGTTTCCTATGCTATTTGTATTGTTTTTATGTTTAGGGTGGTTGATTAGCATTGTTTATGCTCCATTGTTTTTCATATACTTAGCCGTAATCTTGCTTTACTTAACCTTGTGTTTTATCGCTTCAATAAAGGCAACTGGTTTAGTTAAAGAAGCGTTTGGTGTTTTAAGAAGTATTGTAACCATGCACTTAAATTATGGAAGTGGTTACATTAAAGGCATTCTCGATTTTGTAATTTTGAATAGAAATCCGAATAAAAAAAGTAAGCAACTAACTAGATGATACCTTTCTCGCCTCCACGTATAGATCAAAAAATTATTGATGAAGTAGTTGACACGCTAAAGTCGGGGTGGATTACTACTGGACCCAAAACCAAACAATTTGAAAAACAGATTGCCCAATTTTGTGGCGCTCCTGCTGTATTAGGGGTAAGCGCTTGGACAACCGGTGGCGAAATGATTTTAAAATGGTTTGGCATAAAAGAAGGTGATGAAGTTATTGTACCCGCCTATACTTATTGCGCTACTGCTAACATTGTAAAACATTGTGGAGCTATACCAGTGATGGTAGACTGTGGTAAAGATTTTAATGTTGATATGAATGCCATAGAAAGGGCAATCACATCAAAAACCAAAGCCATAATTCCTGTAGATATTGGTGGTTGGCCATGCGACTATCAAAAGTTGTATGAAATCATCAACAGCAAACAAGCCTTGTTTAATCCGGCAAACGATACTCAAAAAAAACTAGGCAGAATTTTAGTTTTATCAGACAGTGCGCATTCTATTGGTGCAACTTCAAAAGGAATCAATGCAGGTATGTTTTGTGATTTATCGGTGTTTTCATTTCATGCGGTTAAAAATGTAACTACCGCAGAGGGTGGAGCAATATGTTTTAATATGCCTGCGCCATTCAATAATGAAGAGCTTTACAAAACATTCAATACGCTTTCTTTACACGGGCAAAGTAAAGATGCATTGGCTAAGTACAATAGCAGCAACAAGGCCAGTTGGGAGTATGATGTAATCGAGCCAGGTTTTAAGTGCAATATGACTGACATACAAGCATCAATGGGCATGGTGGAATTAGGTCGCTACAGGGAAGAATCTTTGCCAAGGAGAAAAATCATTTGCAATGCTTATACCAATGCCTTTGCCGCAAATGCTTTAATTGAAACTCCATTGCAACAAAATGAGCAAACCGAAAGCTCGTATCACTTGTATCCGATAACAATTAAGGGTGCAACTCTGCAACAGCGAAATGCCATAATAGATAAAATATTCGAATTGGGAGTTTCTGTAAATGTGCATTACAAGCCTTTACCATTGCTTACGGCCTACAATGAGTTTAATATTAGCGACTATCCTGTGGCGCTTGATAAATATCATAGAGTAATTACGTTGCCAGTTTACTTTAACTTAAGTGACAGTGATGTGCAAACGGTTATCAATGCCGTTAACCAAGCAATAGAACAAGTAATCTTATGAAACGACTAATGGACGTTGTACTTTCCTTTATAGGAATAGTATTGCTAGCTCCATTAATGTTGGTGTTGGCGTTAGTCATTTTGCTTACCAGTAAAGGAGGTGCCTTTTTTAACCAAATTAGAATAGGCAAACAAGGCAGGGAGTTTAGTATTTATAAGTTTAGAACAATGCGTGCAAATAACGAAAACGGAGGATTGTTGACCATTGGGAATGATAAAAGAATAACATCTGTAGGAAAAATATTAAGGGCAACAAAGTTGGATGAGTTGCCGCAATTGTTTAATATTTTAATTGGCGATATGAGTTTGGTTGGACCCCGACCAGAAGTTAAGAAATATGTTGATTTATACACCAATGAGCAACGAAAAGTGTTAGAAGTTAAACCAGGCTTAACGGACTATGCAAGCATTAAATATTTAGATGAAGCCAAAATTTTGGCAACCTTTGAGAATCCTGAAGAAGCGTATATTAACCAAGTAATGCCTGAAAAAATTAAAATTAACCTAGCTTATTTAGAGCGCAGAAGTGTGTTTTCAGATATTAAGGTGTTGTTACTAACTGTATTAAAAATTGTGTTTTAAACTCATTTAAGTAGGCAATGCCTTTGGTATAGGCAACCTTTTTGCTCAAATTTGTGACTACCTATAGTATCTTAAATATTAAAGTCCAACACTTTGAGTTTAAAAAAACAGCAACTTCCTATTTGGACAATCAATATTATTGATTGTGTTATCATCATTTTTTCGGTGGTGTTTGCTTACTTGTTACGTTTCAATTTCTCAATACCTTCAGCTCATTTAAGCTCGTTAACCTACATTATACCTATTGTATTGGTTGCCAGGTTTGGCATGTTTTATATTTTTAAAACAGCAGCTAGTTTAATAAAATATACTAGTGTTGAGGATGTGAAAAAAATAGGTTTAGCCATGTTTATAGGCACTTTAAAACTTATAGCTCTTAATGCTATCTGTTTAATCGCTATTGGCAAACATGTAATTCCAACAAGTATTGTTATTATGGAGTTAATTTTCTCCACCTTCTTTTTGTTGGCCTTTAGGGTGTTTGTTAAACTTATTTACATACAACTTAGAAGAGAAAAATCAGAAAAAATAAACGCTATTATATATGGGGCAGGAGAAGCTGGTGTTATGACCAGAAATGTTTTGGAGCAAGAAATCTCAAAAAATTACAATATTGTTGCCTTTGTTGATGACAATCCTAAGCTTGCGGGTAAAAATATTAAAGGCGTACCTATCTATGAGGCCAATAAGAGTTTAGAACATTTAGTTGAAGAACATAAAGTTAAATACCTCATTATTTCCATGTTTAATGTTGTGCCTTTTAGAAAAAGCGAAATATTACATCAATGTATTAAACTAAATGTTAAGGTACTTCAACTGCCCGAAATTGGGCGTTGGATTAATGGAGAGCTTAGTGTTAATCAAATACAACAAGTAAAGTTGGAAGATTTACTTCAACGAGAGCCAATTGAGTTGGATGAAAAGGTAATTCAAAAAGGTATTTACAATAAAAAAATATTGGTTACCGGAGCTGCAGGTTCTATTGGTAGCGAAATTGCCAGACAGCTCATAAGATATAGGCCTCAAAAGGTGATTCTTTTGGATCAAGCTGAAACACCCTTGCATAACTTAAAACTAGAAATGCAAGAAAATATAGATTTTAATGATTTTGAAATAGTGCTCGCTGATGTTAGAAACGAGCGCAGAATGGAAAAAATATTTGAACATTACCAACCCGACTGGGTTTTTCATGCAGCCGCTTACAAACATGTGCCAATGATGGAAGACAATCCTTCAGAAGCAATACTTACCAATATTTTAGGAACAAAAATTTTAGCTGATAAAGCCGTGAAGCACAACATTGATAAATTTGTATATGTGTCAACCGACAAAGCTGTAAATCCATCAAACGTAATGGGTGCCTCAAAGCGTATTAGCGAAATTTATGTTCAAAGTTTAAATGATCATTCAAACAATTCTTCCACAAAATTTGTAACTACCCGTTTTGGTAACGTATTGGGCTCCAATGGCTCAGTAATTAAATTGTTTAGGCAACAAATAGAAGAAAGGCGAACGGTAACAGTAACTCATCCAGAGGTTACAAGGTTTTTTATGACCATACCAGAGGCATGCCAATTGGTTTTAGAAGCTGGTACAATGGGCAAGGGAGGAGAAATTTTTATATTTGATATGGGCAAGTCGGTTAAAATACTCGACCTTGCAAAAAATATGATAGCTCAAAGTGGTTTAGAATTAGGTAAAGACATTCAAATAAAATTTACTGGCCTAAGGCCGGGTGAAAAATTGTATGAAGAGCTGCTAACGGTTGCAGAGCCAACAACTAAAACTCATAACCCCAAAATTATGATTGCACAGGTAGCCAAACACAATTTTATTGAGGTAAATGAGCAAGTGTCTGAAATTATAAACTCATTTAACGATCAAGACAATACCCGTATAGTAAGTCTTATTAAGGCAATAGTGCCAGAGTTTATTAGTCAAAATTCAACGTTTCAATCGTTAGACAATACGCAGGCTAGTTGACGGATTCCAAAATTTTTAAACGTAAAGCTGATGCACTTTGGTTGTATTTAGGGTTTGCGGCCATATCCTGTTTTTTACTTCCTTTTAAGTTATCAATCTTAAATTACGTTTTCCCATTAGCTTACCTGGGCTTGTTATTTATTTTAAGTAAGCATGAGCGACAACGCCTGTTCGTTCATTTGCTGTTGCTTTGCTGTGTGCTTATTCCATTTAGCAATTCGTGGGTGGTAATGTCTATAGGGTTTTTGGCGGTTACTTGGCTTTCAATGGGAGATTGGCGGCTAAGAGGCAAGAACTTATTAAAAAGTCCATTTTTTTGGTTGTTTATTTCAGTTTACGTAATTCATATACTAGGTATTTCATATAGTGAAAATCAACAACGAGCGTGGAAAGAATTGGAAATTAAAGCCTCATTATTAGCACTGCCCATTATGTTGTTTTCAACAAAACACCTAATAGGGAAACACATCCAAAAACTACTAATTTCCTTTATAATTGGTGCGCTAATTATGGTTATGGGCAGTTATTTTTTCGCCTTACAAGGTTTGTTTGCGGGGGTTAAAGATTCATTTTTTTATTATCATTTATCTGCACCCTGGGGGCTAAACATTGTGTACTATGCAATGATTGTGAATGCTGCTTTCATCTTTTTAGCTTACTTGTTGCACCGCAACTGGAAAGTAGTTACCATACCCATTAAGCTGGTAGGATTGCTAGCAATTGTAATTTTTGTGGTCTTTGTTTTTTTAAGCGCTTCAATATTGCAAGTAATTGCACTCATTGTTTTAGTAGTTATTTTTTCAATGAAATTGGCATTAAAGCAAAAAAAGACTTGGATTACCATTTTAGCGCCCTTGCTTGTTATTGGATTATCTTTTCTATTGGTAAGTCAATTTAAGGTAGTTGATAGATTTACCATTCATTACAAAAGATACAAATTGAAAACCAACAACAAAGATGGTTTTCACAATAGACGTTTACAATTGTGGCAAATTGCTTATGATAATATTAAGGTAAATCCAATAATAGGGGTGGGTACTGGTGATGGGCAAGATGTGTTGAATAAAACCTATGCTCAAAAAGGTTTAGCTGCTTATACAAAAAAAGGAAACTATAATGCGCACAATCAATTTTTACAGTTTGGATTAACCTTTGGAATGGTTGGCTTTTTATTGTTTTTAGTAAGCTTGCTATGGCCTTTAATTGTAGCCTTAAAAGCAAAAGACTTAGTTTATGTTTTGTTTATGGTTTTAATGATACTCTCTATGTTAACAGAGTGCATCTTGCAGCGACAAGCAGGAGTCGTGCTGTTTGCATTTTTTAATTCGTTGTTGGCTATTAAGATGTTGAAAGTAAAGGAGGTTTAGAAAAAAAATCTTTTTTGAATAACGGTTAGAGTATGAAGCGTAGCGTCCCTAGGGTGCTATGATTTTATATACACTGTTATATGCCTTTTATTTATCTTTTGTATACTTCAATTTTTCCATTTGTTAGTCCAACCGCT
>Ga0114956_1001987_pt1 | contig 16203 bp, 11 predicted proteins | sample MaitaG_FD_87304 | JGI IMG/M metagenome (GOLD analysis project Ga0114956, IMG submission 87304) | Marine algal microbial communities from Maine, USA - Maine_Asex2 metaG | ecosystem: Host-associated > Algae > Red algae > Unclassified | place: Maine, USA | collected 2015-01-05 | reverse complement strand
TGGGACTGGCTGTCACAGCTGACCAGCCTGTATTACGCGGGCCTGCATGTGCCGACCCTGCTGGCGTTTCTGGTGTGGCTGTTCTGGCGGCACCTTGACCACTTCTCGCGCTGGCGCAACGCGCTCGCGATCGTGACTGGGTTCTCGCTGCTGATCAGGTTCATTCGAGTCGCCCCGCCCCGCTTCTTGACCGAACTCGGCTACATCGATCTTCCGGCCGAGTACGGGCTTTCGGTGTATGGCCCCGTCGGCACCGGCGTGTCGCCACAGTTCGCGGCGATGCCATCGATTCACGTCGCTTGGGCGGCGATCGTATCGTTCGGTGTGGTCGCGGCCAGCACGCATCGCTGGCGATGGCTAGCGCTGAGTCACGTGATGTTGACGATGCTCGTGGTCGCGGCGACCGGGCACCACTGGTGGCTCGACGGCATCGTCGCCATCGTGTTGCTCGCCATAGCGCTCGCGATCGACAGCCTCGGGCGTGCGCTCCTGGCGAAATTTTCTGCGCAAGCCACCCCTGACGTGGTCAGCGCCGCACAGATCCCAAGGTGAGCCTTAGGTCGTGCCCTCGGCAGGCGGTTCGGGCCAGATGGTGTCGCGAACCGAGTCGAACGTGGTCGGCTCATTGTCGCCATCGATCGCGGCAAAGGCCTGAGCGACCCATTCGCCGATGCCGGCCAGGGGTTCGGGAAGCGCGTCGCGCCCAAACCAGCCGACGTCGAGGGTCTCGAGCGGGTGGCCTTTGAGTTCGCCGCCGGTCGCTTTGCAAAAGAACACCATCGAGTACAGGGGAATCCGCGTGAAGCCTGCTCGAAAGCCGTCGATAACCGTAAGCAGCCGCACTGGCACACACTCGATGCCGGTCTCCTCAGCAACCTCTTTCACCGCGACTTCGGCTGGCGAGTAGCCAATATCGGCCCACCCGGTCGGATACAGCCAGATGCCGCTGTCGGCGCGTTGGATCAACAAAATCTCACCTTGGTCGTTGCCGACGACCGCCCCTATTGCGCACTTTGGTGTGACGTAGCCGGCGACTCGCTCGCCGACCTCGCCCATCCAGTCGGCTAATTGAGCATCGGGGTCATACCCGCGGCCGCTGTGGTTTTTGATCTCGGCCGCGATCTGCAGGACCTCTTCGTAGCGTTCGCGCTCATAGCCGTTCTCGGTGAACGCCATGCCCGTGCGGGCAATGCCCGCCAAGGACTCGGCCCAGCGCAAAAGATCGACTTCGGTGATGGTCTCGCGGGCAGAAGGCACTGCGTCGTTCGTCATTGGTCACGAACCTATACCTCAGGATCGCTCATCGCCTCCCGATCTACTCAGGGGCCCCCGAGCGGTTCCCCGACCTCAAGTTCGTGTTGGTCGAAAGAGGCATTGGTTGGCTGGCGTTGCGGGGGGTTCAGCGCAATCCGACCGCCGGGAGAACGAACCGCTGCGAAATCAATTTCACAAGCGGGCTTCGGGCGGGCGAATAGGAAGCCCTGAAACTGTGGTACACCCGCCCGTCTGACACAGTGAAAATCCTCGACGGTTTCAATGCCTTCGGCGATAACTGACAAGCCAAGCCGCATCATTGTCTCGGTGAATCCAGCGACGAATTCGTGATTGCGCACCTGGAACATGTCGCGAATGAGCGATCGATCAAGTTTGATCTCGGCGAGGCCGTTGACCGTGAGTGCCCTGCCAATGTTTGAATACCCCGCTCCGAAGTCGTCGATCGACAATCGCACCCCGAGCCTTGACAGTTCGTCGAGGACCGGAGTGATGCGCTGCATTGACTGGGCCCACCCACCCTCGGTCAGCTCAAGAATCAGGCGACCGGGAGCCAGACAATGGTCAGCTAATACTTCTTCGACCAGCGAGGGGAAGTTCGGGTCGACGAGTTGATCGGCGGCAATGTTGACGTGCAGCGTCGTGCTCGACGCTGGATCGACACCCGCGCCAAATTCGGCGACCGCCTTTCGCAGAACGATCTCTCCAAGATCTGACATACGCCCAATCTCTTCTAGGACCGGGAGAAAATCGCTTGGATTCACGAGCTGACCGTTTCGCTGCCACCGCACGAGAGCTTCGTACGACACGATGCGTTCATCGCTGGCAACGATTGGTTGGTAGTGCAGAGTCAGGTCGCCGCAATCAAGCGATGCCCGCAGATCGCGTTCGAACGCAAGGCGATCGAGTTCGGCCTCGCGGAGGGTGTCGTCGTACAGAACAGCACCATTGCGGCCCCGTTGTTTGCACAAGCCAAGGGCAACGTCGCCAGCGCGAATCAGTTCTTCGCCAGAAGCTGCAGTCGAGTTGTCACCCACGGCAATCCCAATCGACATGGTCGTGGTGAACTCACTCGACCCGAACGGGAACGGGTCAGCCATTGCCGCGTTGATCCGGTTAGCCGTCGACTGCGCGTGAGCGACCATCTCTGGGGAGTCGGAACAAATAACGAGGAACTCGTCGCCACCAAATCTTGCGATTTTGCAGCAGTCATCGAGCACGGATTGCAATCGAGTAACCACTTGGAGCAGAACGTTGTCGCCAGCACCATGGCCGGCTGAATCGTTGACGACCTTGAAGCGATCGAGATCACAGAACAGAACTGCGATCGATTCGCCGCCGTGGTCAGCGAGGTACTCGACGACCCAACGTCGATTGGGAATGCCCGTGAGATGATCTCTACGGGCTTGCTCGCCCTCGACGGTCGCACGGCGTCGATTCTCAGCGAGGGCAAGGATGAGATACGCGATCAGGGTGATTCCGCCCGCTACGAATATCCCCATAGCAAGCCGCACCACTGTCGGCATCTGCGCGCCGAGCATGTCTTGAGACCAGACCTCGACGTCTAGCTCGATGGGCCCGACCGGGACTGAGTCAAAGATCGAGTCTGCGCCACCCTGATCTGGGCCGAACGTGCCTATTGGACCGATCGAATCGATCGCGAGCCGAACGCCCGCGTTGGATCCCGCAACCAGGTGAACTCCGTCGAAGGCCTCGACGAGGTCTATCTGAATGATCGTCCACGAGTCGTAGCGTTCACCGTCGGGGCCTTCGGCTTTGGACCGAATGATCAGTTGCATCTCGCCCGCTGGATCTGTGGCACCCAGCTCGGCGGGAAAAAGGTGGACACCCGTCGCCGGCAAACTGAGAAGGTGATCGGCGAGATGTGTCGAAGACGCCAGCGTCGTGCCGACCGAGGGGTCGCCGGTGATGGACCGCATCACGACCATCTCCTCGACCGCGCCATCACCACTCTGTGAGAGCACAAACGTCGGGTTCGACAGCCGTTCTGCCTGCGCAAAGCCGTCTCGCCTCTCGGGTGATATGCGCACAACTACGAGTGCGCTGGAATCGCCTGGCAACTGTGCAGATATCTCGTCGAAGCCGCTGTCGAATTCTGCTTGAGTCGGCCAACTTGCGACCGTGATCAGGGAAAATCGTTGCGCCGCGGTGATTGCCGAGCCGAGTCGAGCCGAGGCCTCTTCGGTAATCGACCCAGCTGACGCTTGTGCAATGCCTTGGCGTTTATCCGCCCAGTCGTTGTCTGATGCACGGACCCAGAGGACACTGGCGACCAGGCCGAGAAGAAACGTCAACGCGAGCAGCGCGCTCGCCCCGCGACTAAGAGTGCCGCGACCAGCAAATCGAGGACGTTGCCGACGACCAAATGATCTCCGAGCGCTGTTCATTGGCCGCCCTCTTCTTCGACGACCCTGTCCCACCGTGACAACACGGAGTCATTCGACATCGAAGGATTGAGTAAAAGGGCAGTCAAACTAGCCCAGATCTCGGCCTCGAGTTCCTTGGGCCACTCGCCGAGCGCTACGGGATAGTTGATCACCATTCCAGCAGCACGAGCCTCGTTGTAGCGCGCTGCGAGGATCGGGATGCCTGTGGTCCCGTCGTCAAATGGCGTGTACCCGCCCTCAGCATCGAGTACGACCTGCACTTGCTCAGGCAGTGCGAACCAGTCAACGAACGCTCGCGCTGCTTCGGCGTTCTCTGCGCCGACCGGGATCGACCAACCCACACCGAAGAGGTCGACGGCAACTCCCCCTGGCGTCGATGCAGGAATTGGCGTGAACACATAGTCAAGATTGTCGACCGCGTCGAAAGCGGCTATGTTCCAAGCGCCCTGTGGAATCATCGCCACCCGCCCCTCTTTGAACGAGGTCAATGCGGTACTCCAAGGATCAAGTCCCGCTGCTTCAGCTGGATCGAAGCAGCGGGCGTCGATCAGCTCGTGAATCTGGTCGATGCCTTGCGAAAAAGCAGCGTTGTCGGCAAACTTCGTCTCGCCCGAACCAAGCGCGGCCGGCGAAACGTCGGTGCCTTGAAGTCCGTTGGCGATCAGAAACAGTGACGCTGACATTGCTCCGGTAAAGACGAGAGGCTTGATGTCAGCATCTGCCAACCGGCGGCATGCCTCTTTGAGCTCGGCCACAGTCGTCGGGGGTTCAGCGATACCGACACGAGCCAAAAGATCGACATTCACGAAGTTCCCCATGCCGATGACTTCAAACGGCATGATGTACGCGTGCTCATCGATGGTGAGCGCGGTGCGAAGCTCGGTGGGGAGTCGGCTGTACCACTCACGGTCGGTACCGAGATCGACAAGCTGGTCTTCGCCAGCGAAGTAGCTGACCAGCGGCATGTCGGTCATCATCACATCGGGCGGGTCGTCATCTTCCAACCGCTTCGGAAGCGCAAAGTCGCTGTCGACACGACTGATGTAGGTCAGTTCAATCGAGACATCCGGGTGCTGAGCCTCGTATCTTTCGAACAGCTCAGCAAGGCCAGCGGGCTCGGCTTCGTTGCCTTTCCAAGCCGTGACGTCAAGGGTGATCGCACTATTTGCACTGTTTGCACTGTTCGCAGCGCCGGTCGGAGCTGCAACTACTGCTTGCTCTAGCTCGGGTGGTGCGGCGTCATCAATGGCTGATCCAGCTGACCCTTTAGAACCCGAACACGCCGCGGCCAACACCAAAATTGCAACCAAGGCCGCGACCGCGCGCATCGTGGTAGGTGCAGCGCGCCAATTGGTGTAAAAAGTCATCCATCGCCTGTCGGTCTCATTGCCGAGAGATAAAGGCCGACTGGCAAGGATATAAGCTCTACAACCCGCCGACGCTATGGCGACCGATTGTTACTTTCCCGTCCAGTTGGGGGCGCGCTTTTCGGCGAAGGCGGTGGCGCCTTCGATCGCGTCGGCGCTGCCGAACACGCTGTCGAGCACGGGTTGCTGGTCACCCCAGAAGGCCTGGTCGACACCCCCGAGGTCGCGGATGAGCCTCTTCGAGGCCTTGAGCCCAAGCGGTGCGTTCTTAGCGACTCGACCGGCGAGTTCTAGGGCGCCATCAAGGGCTTTTCCCTTTTCGGTGAGGACCTGCACAAGACCGAACTCGTGGCCTTGGTCGGCAGTGATGGGTTCGCCGGTGAGTGCCATCTGCATCGCCAGGCCATAGGGCACGCGGCGCGGCAGCCGTGACAACGCCCCGGCACCAGCGAACAAGCCGACGCCGACCTCGGGGATACCGAGCTTGGCACCCTTGCTGGCAACGAGCATGTCGCAGCTCAGCGCGATCTCGAGACCACCGGCCAAGGCGAAGCCTTCGACCGCTGCGATCAGCGGCTTGTCGGCGGCCATCTCGGTGATACCAGCGAAGCCCCGGTCGGGCAGGTTCGGCATGCCACCAGCAACGAACGCTTTGAGATCCATGCCAGCCGAGAATCCTCGGCCATTGCCATTGATAACACCCACCGACAGATCGTCGTTAGCGTCGAGTTCTTCCATCGCAGCCGCCATCTGCTCGGCGAGCGCCATGTTCACAGCGTTCATTGCGTCGGGGCGATTGAGGGTGATAATCATCACTCGATCGCGGGTCTCAGTTAGAAGTTCGTCAGCCATGGGGTGAGTGTACGAAACCAGACCCGTTCAGCTGAAACGGGTGTCGAGGATCCGCAGCACGTGCTGGCCGGTTTCGAGTGGCGAGGTTTCTCGACGCTCAAGCACTACCGCTGCGGCGAGCAAGACGGTGCCGCCGATGGCCAGCCACCCCCAGGTGGGCATCAGGGCCGCTGGCCCGAGGCTTTCGAAGCCGACGACCAGCGCCAGCAAGCCCGTTCCGGTCAAGAGCGGCCCGACGAGGCGCCATGCCCCGCCGCCGATGACAGCGAGTACGCCGACGCCGCCAGCGATCACGGCGTGCCACGCTGAGCCGCCGGTGAACCGGTCGGCGAGGGCGACGCCTCCGAGCACGGCAACGGTCGGCGCAAAGGCGACCCAACTGCTCGTGCCGTTGCGATGAGCGAACCAGCCAACGACCAACGCCGCCACTGCCGGAAGTGCCAGATAGGCCTCGAGCCATTCGACGTTGCGCAGCGACAGTTGGCTCCACACGCCAGCGTTGAGCACTAAGAACCCAATGCCAGCGACGGTCAACTCACGGCGCGCAGCGCCAACCAACAGCGTGGTCGACCCGGCCATCACCAGCGCGATCGACAACGTGTCTGGAAGCGCCGAGGCCAACGCCAGCCCGACCGCGGTAGTCACGGTCGCCGCGAGACCGAGAACCCGGTCGGCCTGATCGGGCACGGCAACCGAGATGCCCACGAGCACGAGCCCCAGCACGGTCATGGCGGCGCCGGTTTCTGCAATCGTCAAGCCAGCCAGTTGACCGGCCGGCACTGCGAGCAACGGGGCAAGCGCAATGCCAACCACTGCCAGCAACGGCGAGCGGGTGCGCCACCAGTCGAAGGCGACGGCCCCAAGCACAACCGCTGCGGCGAGCAACCCAGTTGCAGGCGACTCGGCAAAGATTGCCGTGACCGCGAGAGCGACAGCGACGCCCCGGCCGATCGACTCGGGAGGCACGTCGGCATCACCTGCGCCACGCTCGCCGATCAGCGCTTCGGTGAGCCAGGCCAAGCCCAGCGCACCGGCGCACAGCACGGCGAACGTCGTGAACCCAAGGTCAACCTGGTCGATCTGGTGGTTCAACGCTGGCGCCGAAATCAGAAGCAGTACCTGTGCGGCAACGGCCGAGACCAACGCACCGAGGTGATCAGCTGCTCGGCTCTGCAGCGACGCAGCAGCCGACATCACAACAGCAGCCCCGACCGAAAGTGCGATTGCGGTGAACGTAGCGTCGTTGACAACGCCGTCTGTCGCGCCGATTGCGGCAGTCGCGCTCGCCAGCACCAACGCAATCCAGTGGCCGCCCGTGCGTCCGGTAAGCAGCGTGTAGAGCGCGAGTGTCAACAGGGCGGCGCCGACCACGACGGGGGCCAGGGTGTAGGCCAGCACGGCGCCGATCGCTGCCATCGGGAACATCACCGTGGTGGGCGCCCAGTCGCTGCCAAAGATCGCGCTGATCATCCAGTCGTTGGGTTCGATGACCCGGCGACGATCAGCCGTGAGCCAACCAATGGCGAACAGCACACCGGCGATCGCGATGTTTGCGGCGCTGCGGTCCCAGTCTTGGTCATTTAGCAACCAACTGTCGACCGCGAGTGCGAGTGTCGCTGCGGCCGCAACCGTCTCGACGACCACGGCTGTGCTGTTGACAACCGAATGCCAGATGTCGTTACGGCGCGCTGCCATGGCAGCAGCCTCGAACAGTACGAAGCACACGCCGAGCGTGAGGTAGACGATGAAGTCGGCGTCGAAGGTCGACATCACTACAAGCGCAGTCACCGCGGGTATCGCCATCGTTAGCCACGCTCGCTCGAGCGCGGGGCGAAGCGCGGTCGCAACCGCAGCGGCCATTGTTGCGAGCCCGCCAGCGATCAGCATTTGCCAGCGGTCGCTGCTTTCGAATCCGAGGTCTGTTGAGGCAATGGCGATGCGCGACGGCCACTCGAAGAGCGCAGCGATCGGAAGCACCGCGGCAGCGCCAGCCCAAATCACCGCCGGCGTGTCCTTGCCGATCAGCACCGCCACGACCGCAATGGCTGCGAGCACCAACGGCATCGACAGCGGCGACACGGCAGCCAGCCCGGCCGCAGCAAATGGCACCGCGGCCCGGGCACACCATTTCAGGACCGACGACGGTGCCGCCTGATTGATCACGTACCAAGCGCCGACGCTGGTTAGCGAGGCCAGCAGCAACGACTGTTGCCAGGTCTGGCCGGCCAAGATCGAGGCCGCGGCCATATCGAACGGAATCAGCAGCGCACCAAGATGAAACATGGCCCGCCCGGTGAGGGGGATGAGCGACTGCAGCCGCTTTCCGCCGGCGAGCAGCCCGAGAGTGATGCCGACGAGGCCGGCCAGCTTGGCGGTTTGGCCGATCTCGTCCCAGCGCACGGCGGTGAGCACGGCCGCTGCGGCGAGCAGCAACACGACACCCGCCGCGCCAATCCACATCGTGCCAGTACGGCTCGGATCGGGCGGGGGTGCTTGCGCAACAGACGGCGGGGGTGGCACAGGCCCAGCCTCGGGGCGGACGGGTTTCAGCGCAGATTCCATACCCCCATCATCGAGATTTCAAGCCCCTGGCAGAATCCAGACAACCCCCCAAACCTCTCTGGGGAAGATTGTGAGTACGCAGCCAGTGACGGGCCCCGACGAGGAACGGGCCGGGACTACGCGGCACTCAGCTCGAGCGGTATTTGCGGAGCAGATACTGACTACTCCTAGTCAATCCCATGTTCGATGGCGTAGCGCATGAGTTCGTTTTTGCGGTTGAGATGCAGCTTGGCGAGGATGTTGCGCACGTGGTTCTCAACCGTCTTTTCGGCGATGAAGAGTTCTTCGCCGATCTCCTTGTACGTGTGGCCCCGGGCAACGTGTTGCAGCACTTCTCGCTCGCGGGCGCTCAGTGCTTCGCCTGGCGCTTCGGCCTTGCTGATGCGGCGAAACTCGGTCAGCACCAGCGCGGCCAGCGACGGCGAGAACACCGGCTCGCCGTGGGCGGCCTTCCACAGCTCGGTGCGCAGTTCGTCGGGCGGCGTCGACTTGAGCAGGTAGCCGCAGGCACCTGCTGATACGGCATCGAGCAGATCGCGCTCGGCCTGCGACACGGTGAGCATGACGACGCGGGTCATCTCACCGCACTCGGTTGCGACCTTGAGGCCGCCTCCGTTGGGCATGTTCAGATCACACAGCACCAGATCGGGTTCGGTCTCACGGATCACGTTGATCGCTTCGTCACCATCGCCAGCCTCGCCTACGACGTCGAAGTTTTCGCCGAGATCCGAGCGAACGCCTGAGCGCCAGATCGGGTGATCGTCAGCGATCACCACTCGCACTGCCTTTAGGGAGCCCATAGTCGTACCTCTGTTCCTCGGCCTGGCCGACTCGCTACTTCGACCCGGCCCCCGATTGCGTCGATGCGAGCTTTGATCGAGTCTCGCATCCCGATGCTCTCTTCGACCGTTTCGACATCGAAGCCCACACCGTTGTCCTTGATTGAGACGAATAGCCCAGTGCCAGACGCCGCATCTTCATCGGGTTCGGCGTAGACGACGACCTTGTCGCCGCCGCTGTGTTTGCCAGCGTTGGCTAGCGCCTCGCCGACGGCTCCGGCAACGGCCGCGATCACGTCGGCAGCCGGTTCAGCAATGTCGTCGGCGATCACGACCTCGGCTCGCCCATCGTGGCGGCGTTCATAGAGCGCGGCTGCGGCCCGCAACGACGCGGTCAGACCGGGCTGCGCAGAGGTGCTTCCGGCCAGGAAGTCACGCAGGTCGCGATCTTGGTCATGGGCAAGCGCGACCAGCTCGGGGTCATCAGAGCGTCGTTGCACCACGGCCAGGGTCTGCAACACGCCATCGTGTAATTGGACTGCAACCTCTTCTCGGGCTCGAGCTGCCGAGATCTCAAGTTCGGCTTCGCGCAGGCGACGAGCCACGTAGCCGGCGACCAACGCCGTCAAGATGTAGAGGCCAGCCTTCGACGATGCCGAGACACCCCAGTTCGAGGTGCCACCTTCGTTGAGCCCCTCGCCGACAAAGCTTGCGATCGACAACCCGATGGCGGCCACCACCGCCCAGCGGCGACCGAACACGATGCCGCAGGCGATCAGGCCCGCCGATGGCCAGGCCCACGGCAGCGACTGCGGTCGCGAGTCAAGGTAAACCCATCCGTCGCCGAGCAGCATCAGCGCGCCGATCGCAAGCTCGGTCACGATGAGCGGCACGGTCGCCAATCGCTCGGGGTTGGTGGGCAAGAGCACGGTTGCGAGCACCGTGAATGCAAGGGCAAGCGCCATCAACCCATACCCGCTGCCACCGTGAGCAAGGTGTTCGGTGCTGATCGCCAAGCCGATTGCGGCCCATCCCCACGTGAGCCATCGCACCACGGCAATCGCTTGAAACAAGCTGCGATCGGTCTGGGCCAGTGGGCGGGTGCTCACGGGTAGCTACGAACGCAAAATCTCGAGCAAGGTTTCGCGAACGCCCGCCTGTGCATCAGCATCGGTGAGCTTTTCACCGTCGAGGGTCTGCACATAGAACGAGTCAACGACATCGTCGCCCACGGTTTGAATGCGCGTCTGTTGCTGATCAAGGCCGGCGTCGACCAGCGCCCGACTCAACTCGTACAACAGGCCGATGCGGTCAGGGCCAGCAACCTCGATGATCGTCGAGGCCTCGGTGGCGTCGTTGTGGAAGTCGACGCGGATCTCTTCGATCGGGTTGGGGGCTACAACCGTACGGCGCAGCTGACTGTTGGCCCGCTCTCGAAATCGCGGCCGCAGGTCATCGGTCGTGGCGAGGATCTCTTCGACAGACGGCAGCAGCCTGGCCCAGTCGATCGGGTGATCATCGCCGCCTTCGACATCGTCAGGGTGAGCAATGGTCAGCACTTCGAGCACCTTGCCGGCTTCGACGTGGGTCTGGGCGCCGCGGATCGTCAACAATTTGAGCGAAACTGCGCCAGCAACCCGCGCAAACACGCCCGGACGGTCTTTAGTGATAACGGTGAGTGTGTCGCCCGCGCCGGTGACCAGGTGATCGTGGGCTTCAAAGAGTGCTTGCTGGTCAGCGTTAGGGAACGTGCTCTCGATCGGGGCTTCGCCGCCGGTGCGCAGCCACTCTTCGGTCAGATACGCGAGCTCACCCATGAGCTGCGCCTTCCATTTGCTCCACGCGCTCGGGCCAGTGGCGATTGAGTCGGCTTCGGTCAGCGCGGCGAGCAGATGCAAGAACTCGGGCGTGCGCACTTGTTCGGCGACGGCCGCGATCGTGTCGGGGTCTTGAATGTCGCGCCGGGTCGCGGCGTCGGGCAACAGCAAGTGGTGCTCGCAGAGCCGTTTGAGTGTGTCGACGTCATCGGCGTCGAACCCCATGTTGGTGGCGATCGTGTCAATCAGAACGACACCGACGTCGGTGTGGTCACCCGGGTAGCCCTTGCCAATGTCGTGCAACAAGGCGCCGATCACCAGCAGGTCTGGCCGCTCGACCCGGTCGACGTAGTCAGAAGCGATCGACGCAGCCTCGAGTAGATGGCGATCGACAGTGAACCGGTGGTACTGATTGCGTTGCACCTTGGAGCGATTCGGCTCCCACTCGGGCAAGAGCCGGGTGAACAAGCCGACATGGTCGAGGGTCTCGATGACCGGAATTGCATCGTCACCGGTGAGCAGCAGGCGAACAAAGAGCTCACGAACCTCGGGCTGCCATGGCATGGGAATCTCAGGACCAAACTCGACCAGCTTGTCGAGCGAGTCTCGATCGATCCAGGCCTGCTTTTCGGCGGCGGCCACCGCCAACCGCAACACAAGCGCGGGGTCGTTGCCGACCTGGGCGGTCGCCGTGATGCCGATCGTGCCGTCGATTGACACGATGTCGTTGGCGATCGACTTTGGGCGATCGGCTCGGAACCTGAGCCGGCGGGTCTTGCGCTCAGCCCGGTGGAAGACGTTGCCGGCGATCCAGTTCACGGTGCGGGCCGCGGCTGCGATCTCGCTCATCATCACGTCGGCATCGCCAATCCCGAGTGCGTCGGCGACCCCATCTTGTTCGTCGAGGAACAGGCGATCGCCTTTGCGCATCGTGGCGCGATGCAGCTCAACCCTGGCAGCGAGCAATGTGTTGTTGGCTGCCCGCAGGTCGCGTCGCTCTTGATCGAGGATCGAAATGCCCGCAGCCTCGATCCAGCCAACGGCATGCACGTCGCGCAAGCCACCCGAGGACGTCTTGATGTCGGGCTCGAGCAGGAACGCGAGTTCACCTTCGCGCGTCTCGCGCTCGTGTGCGCCATGCAAGATCTCAGGCAGCCATTTGCGGCGGTTCTTTCGCCATTGCCGCGTGGCCTGGTCGGTCAGATCATCCGAAAGCTCGGCGTCGCCTGCGATGTGGCGAAGGCTGAGCAGCGACGTTGCGGTCTCAAGGTCAGTGCGGGCCAGTTCAAGGCTCTGCGAGATCGTTCTGACCGAGTGGCCGAGTGCGATGTGCGCGTCGTACACGGGGTACCAGAGCGCTTCGGCCGTTGCCGAGAGCTGGCTCTCGCTCATTGCCTCGTGCAACAGCATCACGTCGAGGTCGCTCTGCGGGCAGAGTTCGCTGCGGCCGTAGCCGCCGAGCGCAACCAGGCTGACACCAGGTCGCTTGCCCACCGTTGCCTCGAAGAGCGACTCAAGCCATTCATCAACCCGTCGGGCATAGGCCCGACAGAACACGGTGCCCACCAAACTGCGGTCAGCAAAGAGCTCGTCTCGGTCGATCTGCACCGCATCGCGATCTCCTGCCATCGCCCCAGGCTACTTTGCGCGCTTGCTCCGACGATTGGTCACCTCACAACGCCCATACCGGCACCCTCAACCCGCCAATCCTGCGGTGGCGCGAACCGAGCAGCTCCGTGCAACGGGGCGGCCCGGCAAAGTCGGCCGTAATAGAGTCGAACCTGTGACTACCCTCGAAGCACTGCATGCGCTGGTCGAGCGGGCCAGCGAGGTCGGGGGTGACGAGCGCTTCGATCTGATCGACGAGATTCGAGCGCATGCGTTGGTCGACAATCTTGCGGGCGAAGCAGCCGGTGCGGCGGCTCGCCTGTTGGCGGGCTCGGGCGATCCGGCCGATCTGCCAACAGTGGCACGGCTGTCACTCATTGCTCACGAAGCAGGCGTCGATGGCGCCGGCATCATCCACGCCGAGGCCAGCGACAAGATCGCGCTGTACACCGGCCGCCCCCAGCTGTATGGCACGGTGATGCTCGAACAGTACGGCGAGATCGTGCAGCCGCCGGTGAACCAGCAGGTCAGCGACGCCGAGCGAGCCGCACTCGGGGTGCCGTCAATGGCTGAGCTCCACGAGCGCATGGCCCAACTCACTCGCCAGTTGGCTACCGAGCGGGCCGGCCAGCCAGCGGTGCTTCCTGACGGACAGCGATGGTGCCGGGTGTGGAGCGACCCCGACCCGGCACAGCTGCGAGCGCGCATGGCCGTCGATGGCACCGCATGGGCCGACGGCGACGTGCTGACGCTCGTCACCGAGTCGCCGGTTCCGGTCGCTGCGACGCCGTTGTTTCAGATCGAGTCGTGGTCACCGGGCGATGGTCTGCAAGTGCTGCAACTGCGCGTCGAACGTCTCGACGAGGCCATCATCACCTATACGTTCACACCGGTCGGCGGACCATTCGGTGGTGCAGCTGCGATGAACTTCTCGCGCGGCTCGCACGACGGCCGCTTTCGAGGCGAGAACTCTCCGCCCGAATTGCCATCGAACGAGCAGCTCACGGGCTCGACGTTTGATCACGCCGTCGAATCAGCGGCGCTCGGCGAGCCTCGACGAGTCACCGTCTACCGCCCACCGGGCCATGAGATGGGCGAGCTGCTTCCGGTTGTCTACGCGACCGACGGCAACATGTTCGCGCCCTACATGCGCCGACTCGACGCTGCGATCGACGCGGGCGCGTGCCCGCGGGTCGTCTTCGTCGCGGCGCACTCGGCGTCGTTCGACCCGGTGCTTGGCAACCTGCGGGCCGCCGAGTACCTGCCGGGCTTCGACCGCAGTCGGTTCGACAACCACCAGCGGTTCTTCGTCGATGAGCTCGCAGCGTGGGCCGAAGCCGAACTCGGCGTGGCGACCGACCCGCAGCTACGTGGTGTCTTTGGTTGTAGCGACGGTGCAGGTCATGCGCTGATGGTGGCGCGCCTGCACACGCAACGTTTTGGCCACGCCTTCGCGTACAGCACTGGCATGCCACCCGACATGAACGAAATGTGGAGCTCCGAGCACCCGTTCGTGCACTTGTGTGCGGGCACGCTTGAGGGTGCGTTCCATACTGCGACCGAGGCCTGGGCAGGCTGGTTGATGGTGCAAGGCGCCCGCTACCACTTCACCGAGCGGGTCGCAGGCCACGATCTCATTCAATGGGCCGAAGAACTACCTCGCGCCCTCGAACGAGCCTGGGGGTAGCCCGCCGTTGCTCGGTTGGCTCACAAACGCTGCGTGAGATAACTCCTCGACGGTCCCGGCGAGCCCACCCGACAGGTAGTACTACGAACGGGTGAAGCTGCCGTCGTTGATGTAGGCGGTCTCGCCGTGCTCGGTGCTGTCGAGGCCTTGCAGTTCAGCGTCGTCGCTGACCCGCAGGCCGATGGTGGCATCGAGAGCTTTGGCGATGATGAACGTCATCACGAACGAGAAGACCAGCACGACGACGATCGAGAGAACCTGATTCAGTAGCAAGGTTGCGCCTGCCTCTTCGAACTCACCGGTAAATGCGTCGGAGCTGGCGAAGAAGCCGATCAGGATGCCGCCGACAATGCCGCCGACCATATGGATACCCACGACGTCGAGTGAGTCGTCGTAGCCGAACCGTTCCTTGAGTTGAATTGCGAAGAAGCAGATGACACCGGCGGCAAGCCCGAAGACGATCGAGCTCATTGAGCCGACGAACCCGGCGGCCGGAGTGATTGCGACCAGGCCAGCCACGATGCCAGAGCACATGCCGAGTGCAGTCGGCTTGCCGCCTCTGGCGACCTCGACGATCATCCAGCCAATGAGGCCAGCGGCGCCTGCCAGGAACGTGTTGGTGAGCGCTTGCCCGGCGTCTGGGCCACCGAGGCCCGAGTTAAACCCGAACCAGCCGAACCACAAGATGCCGGTACCGAGCACTACCAGAGGAAGATTGTGCGGCGGCCATGCTTCGGTGGGCCATCCGCGACGCTTGCCTAGCACGAGAATCGTGGCCAGAGCGGCGACACCGGCGTTGATGTGGATCGCTGTTCCGCCTGCGTAGTCGTGGGCGGGCAGGTCGAGGATCCAGCCGCTGTACACCCAGAAGACGACCGGTGAGTACACCAGCAGCGACCAGACCGGCACGAAGATCATCCAGGCGCTGAACTTCATGCGGTCGGCGACCGCTCCTGAGATCAGGGCGGGTGTGATAACAGCAAACGTCAGGCCGAATGCCCAGCCCGCCATCTCGCCGTCGCCGGGTGTTGCACCGACGCCATTCATCCAGAAGTTGTCGAAGCCAAAGAAGCCGAGCCAGCTGTTGTCGGGCCCGCCAGAGCCGACCGACACGCTGTAGCCAATGACGGCCCAGACGATCGGCACGATTCCGAGGCAGTACATGTTCATGTTCAACATGTTCAGCACGTTCTTTGATCGCACCATGCCGCCATAGAACAGCGCCAGCCCTGGCACCATCAGCAGTACGAGTGCCGTCGCTGCGAGAATCCATACGGTGTCGCCTGACATGTGAGCCTCCGGCCCGATCGCGTTCAGCTACTAGTCTGGCGGATCTCACAGCCCACGCTCGAACCCGTGAGTCGGTATTAACACGCCCGAAACAAACCGCGTTGAATCAGATCGAGCCGTCAGCGATACGGCGAAAGAAGACCGAGCGTGGAAGCGCTTCTGCACCCGCCACGACGGCATCGACGAGCAGGGCTTCGTCGACGTGACTGCCGAACGCGACGACACGGATGTCGACCTCGACGAGTCGCCTAAGCAGCGCCATGTCATCAAGTCGATTGAGATCCACAAGCATCACGTCCGCAGTGAGCGCGTGGTCTTCGAGCTGATCGCACGAGCGAACGAGCGTTGCGTCGGGGTACGTCGCTGAGATCTTCGAGCGATCCATAAGATCGGCACTGAGCACAACAACCTTCGTCACAGCGTTCATGATGCCCGGTTCATGATGCCCGGTTCATGATGCCTGCTCGCGCCGGCGGCGAAGGTGCACATGAGCCTTGGCTGCACCCCAGACGAGGCCGGGTTCGTGCAGACTTTGGTGCACGTCAGCGAACGACGCGGGTG
>Ga0114956_1001985_pt1 | contig 16205 bp, 13 predicted proteins | sample MaitaG_FD_87304 | JGI IMG/M metagenome (GOLD analysis project Ga0114956, IMG submission 87304) | Marine algal microbial communities from Maine, USA - Maine_Asex2 metaG | ecosystem: Host-associated > Algae > Red algae > Unclassified | place: Maine, USA | collected 2015-01-05 | reverse complement strand
CTCCAGCACCAGCACCATGCTATTCAGCACCTGCTCCAGCACCAGCGCCATGCTGTGCTGCTCCGGCACCAGCTCCAGCACCTGTTTGCTGTGCAGCCCCTGAGCCAGTTTGCTGCCCAGCGCCGGCACCTAAGTGCTGCGGTGGACGTAAAAAATTGTTCGGTGGTAATGGTGGTCGTCTTAAGGGCCGATTCGCTTCTCTTGGTGGAAATCGCTGCTGCCGTTAATTCTGATTCAGAATTAAATGCAATCACGTTTCGTTAGACGTGACCAATTCAGAAAAGTCGTATCAGCAATGGTACGGCTTTTTTTTGCGCCGATTTTAGCGCGTCTTCTCACCGACGACTCGATCCACCGATTGTTTTTCTCCGTACAACCACGAAGATGGAAGTCTCTAAATTATCTCGTTCGAAAGGATTTTATGAACTTACGAAAAACCATCGCCACCGCTCTGATCTTCAGCGCCGCCGTTACCTCCGGCCTGTTGGTCTCGCCTTCAACCTGTGATGCGGCCGACTACGATCTGGACAACTCGCATACCTCGTTAGTTTTTGGGATCAGCCATTTTGGGTACAGTTTCACCTACGGTCGTTTCAACACATTGACCGGTGGTTTCCAGTTCGATAAAGAAAACCCCACTGCCTCCAATTTTAAATTCGAAATTGATTCCAGTTCCGTCGACACCAACGATGCCAAACGCGACGAACACTTACGCGGACCTGATTTTTTTGATGCCAAGCAGTTTCCCACCATTACTTTCGAATCGACCAGCGTGCGCGAAGCGTCCGAAGGTCTTGAAATGGTCGGTAACATGACGATGCACGGCGTTAGCAAAGAGGTCACGATTCCGTTTAAGTATCTGGGCGAAGGCAAAGGCCCGTACGGCAAGTACCGTTGCGGCTTCAGCGCTCAGGTGATGGTGCAACGGAGCGACTTCGGCATCAAAGCGATGACTCCGATGATCGGCGACGATGTCTCGATTACCTTCAGCTTCGAAGGTATTCGAAAATAATGCTGACGGCAAACGATCTAGTTTTTGCTTCGATTCTGCCGCTGATCATTGGATTGTCAGTGGCAGTTTTTTTTAGGTGCACCACCAGATCACGTTGCAGCCACTCCATCGGCGTTCTATCGACTCTGATCGCCGGTTATTTCGGTCGCTATGGTGTAATGAATTTTGCTTATGCTCAAGGGGAGACCACCAGCGAGAAAGTCTTCCAATCGTTTTCCCAGACCTCAACCCAATTGCTCAGCCCTTCCACCGCGATTCAATGGATACCCATTATCGCCTTTTTGTGTTTTGCGATATCGATCCTCGTTGCACGCCTTGAATCCGCCAATTGCCCAAATATAGAAAAAGATCCCTCACCGCGCAGTCCGCTACATAGTCTGCTACATAGTTTGCTTGTCTACGGATTGCTGGTCCTACTGTCTGCCTTGGCGATCGTTCGATTATTATGGACGTCCGTCTATTTTACGGATCGTTTTTCACCTGCACTACAGGTCGGCTACGTCGTCGTTCCAGCTGCGGTGATCGCAGCCATCTGGATGGGCGGATTTAATATTCGAGTATCACCGCAACAAATCGATCATCAGCCAATTTCGCGTTGGTCCAGCATTTCCACCCTGCTGCTTTCGGCGTCTGCCTTAGTGCTGATGGCGTCCAGCGGCAGTTTCACAATCGGGCTGTTACAGTTGCCTGTACTATCGGCGGCGATGGTAGGCGCTGTTTTTATTCATTCGCCTTCAAGCCATTGCCCGATCAACAGCAACGCTTGGTTGATCGCCAGCGCCGTGTGCTTACCTGTTGCGGTCGGTTTCTTCTTCGCCGAGGTACGATGGGAGACGGCCGTTTTATTTTTCACTTCGTCAATACTGCTGACGTTTTTTCCACCGCTGGTGCCGGACAACAACTTTAAGAAGATCGGGATCGCGATTGCAGCCTGTCTGCCGGCAATTGCCGCAGCAACGTGGGCTGCGATCGCACTCAGCCAAGCCATCCAGTCGCCCTACGGCGGCTATCAGTAGCGGCCCCCCCGAAGCGTGAGTTTTGAATCTGCACCCATCCAAAACTGGCTCGGTATCGCCGCGCGTTTGCATGGAGCCAGTTGTTTTCTATTCACCGTTAATCGCTTCGGTTGCTTCGGTTGGTTCGATCGCTTCGGTTGCTTTGATGCGCTGCTTGATATCGGCCAATAGGTCCAGACGCAACGATTCCTGGTCGCCCCAATTTTCGTCTTCATGCAGACTAATCAGCGAGCGGTATAAATTGACCGCATCGACCGAACTTTTCATTTCTTCGGCTCTGTGGACGGTGGCGTGAAGGTTTTTGATGCGCTGCTCCATGCGTTGAGGGTCGTTCGCATTCTGTTTTAACCGAAACCCCTTCGCCGCCACTACGCAGTCTTTGTCTCGTTGTTCCAGATCTTCATTTCCATCATGTACAATGATGAACGCAGCCATCTTTGCATCGGCAGCCTTCATATCATCATCCGCCAATCGGACGATGTCGTGAAACTGATCTTCAATCTCTGTCATCCGAGATTCGCCGGGAATCCGCGCTCGCACTGACAACTTATTTACGAGATCGTGATAGAAATCGACTGACTTACCTACTTGGTTGATCGATTCAACTTCCTCAGAACGTACGTCGTCGGGATACAAAGAGAGGAATTGATCGGTTTGCTGGATCACGCGATGCGGTTGTTCTCGAAACGGCTCGATCTGAGAATACAGCTCATCCGCAGTCGGATTACGCAAAGAATACCAACTCCCCACAGCCGCCAATACAATCACCCCCAGTAATCCCAAAAGCAATGGCAACGCACCTTTTGACTGGTGCAGTTCATCGTCTCGGACGACAACTTCGCGCTCTTGGTCAGTAACGGTATTGAAATAATCCAACTCGACCGGTTCGATACTGTCTTCAAGCTGGTGCAAATCGAAATCCTCAGATTTTGAGTCGGCAACGTCACTACCGGGCAGTTCGAATGAAGTCTCATGGGGATCGACAAAGTGAGTTTTATTGTCTGCTATTGGTGTCTTTTGCGTGTGCCCTTCGGCTGATGTTTTCGGCATATTGACAGACCGACCTGCTGACTTATGGTTCGCCCGCCCCCCCGCTTGTTCGCCGGACCGTGATTTGGAAGTTCCACCGGTTTTGGGGTGATGCAAAGACGTCTCATTGCCCGAAGGTTGCATCGGCGCATTCTGAGCCGTCTTGGCTTCGCTGTAGTTCTTCAACAGTCGCTCGGCTTCGTTGATCTGATGCAGGGTTGCTTGAGCCGTCGCCAAACGTTTGTCTGGCTTCTTCTCCATCATTCGGCGAATTAACCGATCGACTTCGTGCGGCACATCGCTTACCACCGAACTGACGTAAGGCGGAGGAATTCGTGTCAGATTTCGGAAAGACTCTTCGATCGAATTTGCCGTGAAGGGGGGCTTTCCCGATAGCAACGTAAATAGGACAGTGCCTAAGCTATAGATGTCGCTCTTGGCGGTGACCTGTTCACCCTTGGCCTGTTCGGGACTCATATAGTCCATTGTGCCCAAAATGTTGTTGCCCGTGTTCTGTGATGAACCGTAACTTTTGGCAATTCCAAAGTCGGTGATCTTTACGACGCGATCCTTTGTCATCATCAAGTTGCCGGGCTTGAGATCGCGATGAATGATGCCGCGATCATGCGCGTGCTTGAGCCCTTTGCAAACGTCCTTGGCAATTGACAGACATTGATGGGGCGTAAACTTGTGACCACTGCGTTGAATTTCAAATAAGCTCTTGCCATCAACCATCTCCATCGCGAAGAACATGTTGCCGTCCTCTTGACCGAAGCTGATCAAACGAACGATATTGGGATGATCGAGCTTTATCAAGGCTTGGATCTCGGACTCAAATCGAGCTCGAAAATGCGGCTCTTGTGAGTAGTTGGGCGCTAGAACTTTGATGGCATGAAATTCGCCCGTCTCTTCGTGCTCGCCCTTGAATACAGTTCCCATACCGCCGCGACCTAGCACTCCGACAAAATGATAGGGACCGATTTTTTCGAGCATGTCGTTTTTAAGTAGTTGGAGGCATAAACGTTCGTCATACGAATTACGCGGCAAAGATACCCATGCAAGCCTCGACCAGACTTTGTCACCACCACGCATGATTTATTGTAGACTTGGCCAAACAGGATTGGAAACCCTTTGGCATCGTTTGCCATCCATTGCTACCGTTTGCCATCCATTGCTTAAAATCGCTCTCCGCAGAATCTGGATCAGCAAGTGTCACAGAAGCTGAATCCAACATCTGGGCCGCAAACCATTATGACTTCACGACTTCCGCATCCCCTCCAGCAAACTCAAGAGCAACTGAAAAAAGCATGCTCAATTACACGCACGCGGCGTGGGGGGCCAGGCGGACAGCATAGAAATAAAGTCGAAACTGCGATTGTCATTACGCATGTCGCCACCGGCATCTCGGGGCAAGCCGGCGAGCAACGGAGTCAGCATGCCAACCTGACCGCCGCAATTGATCGACTGAAAATCAATTTAGCGATTGGCGTTCGCAGCGATCCTTTTCCAACGACTCCCAGTGAGCTTTGGACATCGCGCGTAGAAAATCGCCGCATCGCCGTCAGCCTCCGGCACGCCGATTATCCATTGATACTAACCGCGGCGCTTGATGCGGTTGCGATGAACGAGCACGACATCGTCGCCGCGGCAGCTTTCTTGGGAATATCAACTTCTCAGTTAATCAAGTTCTTTAAGTCGAATCCGCAAGTGTTTGATCACGTTCAGCGGACACGCAAGGCAAATGATCTGGGATTGCTGAAGTGATGGAATTTGAAGGTAGTGCAGAGCCTCCGATCTTATAGAGACAAATCAGCCTGTTGCCGGTGCCAGTGCTGATCGAAAAAGCGGCTCAAAGATTGCATGATTGCATCTATGCCACTGGCATAACGTCGTATGTCTGACATCGCTGTCGGCGTGATTAAGTTCGCTTGGTGCTGTCTATTTGGCAGATATCGCCCGATGTTATCAACACGCATAATCTAAATTCTAAATTCTAAATTCTAAATTCTAAATTCTAAATTCTAAATTCTAATTTCTAATTTCTAATTTCTAATTTCTAATTTCTAATTTCTAATTTCTAATTTCTAATTTCAAAATCCAAAATCCAAAATCCAAAATCCAAAATCCAAAATCCAAAATCTGAAATCTGAAATCTGAAATCTGAAATCTGAAATCTGAAATCTGAAATCCGAAATCCGAAATCCTCTCTTCTGCCATCAGCAATTCACTTATTCCCCCCCCCACAACAGGCCAAGGCAGCAAAGCGTTCCTAACCCTCCCAAACATCATCGCACCTTCTCCCAGCGTTTCGGCTGCTTAAGTAATCCAATCTGGACCAACGAAAATTGTTCGCTATTTTCAACTCTTAAAAGCTGTCCCATTGGCTCAATCGGCTTAGTACGCCGACCTTCAGATTAATCCTGCGTAGATCTAAATCCTGAGAGCTTGGCCCTTGGCAACGAACCTTAAGTATTTCGTCTCCATCGAGACTGGAGCGTCACAGCGACCGCTCACGTCGCTGCTTAAGTCCGCTTGCCGTCACAAACGTTACAATACAACGGGCCAAATTTCCGATTTAACGCACCGAATTGAGCGTAATTCGTTGTCTGGCGATGAAAATGTTACGATAAAACAATTAGGTAACTATAATCCAGCTTTCCGTTCTTCGGCTTCTCAACGTCGGCAGTCATTCACACCGACCGGTCCACCATTATGCCTCGAATCAAGTCTCTTAAAATTGAAGACACCCGCAAGCTTATCATTCTGGCCATGGCTTTGCCAGCGATTGTGATCCTGATGATCTCCGCCGCTGACGCGCAAGTCGATCCTGGATATGGCGGACGCCGATTGGCTCCAGGTGTTCTAAAAGTCATCCCCCCTGCGCTCAACGCGCGTGACACGGTATCGCTGCCGGGTCCAATGCCGGGGGTCACCGCGACCGAATACACGCCGAAATTGCGTTCGCCCAAAGACACGCTGTACGGTCTGTCCCAACGCGTTGTTTTTTTTCGCGATGTCTGGGAGTACGAATTTGCCTTTACGGGACTTCGCCAAGCCACGTTGAAAATACCTACCGCCAACGGTAACGCGAAACAGAACGTTTGGTACATGGTCTATCGAGTCCGAAACTTGGGCACCAGCCTTAGTTTCGAAGAGGTGAAGAAAGACCCAGACTTCGCTTACTTGACGAAGGACCTTCGCCGCAACGCGACTATCTCTGAACGAAATTTCCTACCGAGACTAACGCTCGAAGGCTGGGTCTTTGACGACATCGCCAAACAATACGCGCCCGTCAAATACCGCGACGAAATTGACCCTGCCGCCGCCGCTGAAATCCAACGCATCGAGGATCCAAACGTACCTCTGATGGATGCCGTTCAACTCTCTACCGCAACGCTCCCGCCGATTCCCGCCAAAGACAATACGGGCGCATGGGGCGTGGCGATTTGGAGCAACGTCAATCCGAAAATTGACTTTGTCAGCATCTTCGTCTCTGGGTTCACCAACGCTTTCCGCATCAAACGCAATGCCGATTCTATCGACACGATACAAAAGACGTTGCAATTGAACTTCTGGCGTCCCGGTGACGCCGTCAACGAATCCGAAGACGACATCGACTTTGGCATTCCATTGGTCGACGATCCTCAGCAACAGGTACTGATTACACGGCGATACAATTTGCCCGGACCTGTCATTCGCGTCTACCAGCAGAATCGCGAAATCAACCGCAACGTCCTCATCAGCGAATTCGACGCTAAATTCAATCTCAAGGACTTTACGTCGCCCCTGATTCCGATCCTAGACAAAGGCCGCCTGCCGTCTGTCGGAGCCGAAGAAATCAGCAAATCGGGCGTGGAAGTCGACGAAAACACAGCAATCGAGTCGCTGATCGCGGGTCGCAAGTGGACCTTTCAAAAAGATGGAAAAACCTACTTTATGGACCTGGAATACCAATTCTGGGAACCCACAGAAGACGGGATTCGCTTCATAAAAAGCCTTGATTCATTCTGGATCTATCGCTAAAATCCCGGTCTTAGAAATAACAGCAATTTTGTGCTGTACCAAGACAGCAAAACATACAGAGGTGAAAAATGGCCCATAAGAAAGGTCAAGGCTCCAGCCGCAACGGTCGCGACTCAAACGCTCAACGTCGTGGCGTTAAAAAATTCGGCGGTGAAGCCGTTATCGCAGGCAACATTTTAATCCGCCAAGTCGGTAACCGCTGGCATCCTGGTAAAGGCGTCGGCCAAGGCAAAGACTACACGCTGTTCGCGCTGGTTGACGGTCAAGTCATGTTCGACCGCAACGGTCGTCGTATCAACATCGTTCCAGCTGCCTAGGCAACTGACGCTCAGCCTTCTGGCCTAACGCTTCGTGAAAGTACACAGCCGCCATGTATAATCTGCATGGCGGTTTTTTTCGTAGGCATGCACGATCACTGTACAATGGTTACACGTCAGTTTCACTTCTGGCATCGTCCCACAATAGTTTTGGCAAATACAAACTCGATCCGCGACTATTTCCCCTTCAACTCCATCAACCCGAGTCACCCATTATGTTCGTCGACCGAGTAAAAATTGAAGCCATCGCCGGTCGCGGCGGCCACGGTTGCATGAGTTTCCGGCGCGAAAAATACGTGCCTCGGGGCGGACCCAACGGCGGTGATGGCGGTAACGGCGGCAGCATCATCATCGTCGCTGAAAAAGGCGTCAACAGCTTGGTCGAGTTCGCGCATCTGCATCACATCCGCGGCAAGAACGGCAGCAACGGAAAAGGCTATGGCTGCCACGGCGCTGCCGCCGATGATACGGTCATCAAAGTACCCGCCGGCACGATCGTGATCGACGCAGCGAATGACTTCATCCTCAAAGACATGGCCAACGACGGCGACACGCTGATCGCGGCACGCGGTGGGCGCGGCGGAAAAGGCAATACGCGATTTAAATCGTCAACTAACCAAGCGCCCCGCCAAGCCCAACAGGGCGGCGAAGGCGAAAAACGTGAACTGATCTTTGAACTCAAAGTGATCGCCGACGTTGGTTTGATTGGGATGCCTAACGCCGGTAAAAGTACGCTCCTCAGCCGTCTTTCGGCCGCACGGCCGGAGATCGCCAACTACCCCTTCACCACCAAATATCCCAACCTCGGCCAAGTCAACCTCGACCTAGACCGGTCGTTCATCATGGCCGACATCCCCGGTTTGATCGAAGGCGCCGCCGAGGGAGTAGGTCTGGGGCACGATTTCCTCAAACACATCGAACGCGCCGGGGTACTGGTCCATCTGGTGGAACCCATGCCGATGGATCAATCCGATCCTATCGCCAACTATCACGCGATTCGCAACGAACTGACTCAATACAACGAAGCGTTAGGCAAGCGCCCTGAAATGGTCGTCGTTACCAAATCGGAACTTCCTGGAGCAGAAGGCATCGCTCAGCAACTACGCGCAGATACCGGCGGAGAAGTCCATTTGATCTCAGCCGCCACCGGACAAGGCCTCCCACCGTTGCTCAACGCCATCGACGCCATGTTGACCGCCCATCGCAAAGAAGCGGACATGGCGAAAGTAGCCGAAGAAATGGAAGGCGCGATCGTCGAACCAGACACCTCCGCCACGCCATGAACATCATCACCGTCGACATCGGCAACAGCGCTACCAAAATCACAATTGCCCCAGAAACATCGTTGGTGCGAATCGATCTCGGTGACTTGGAATCGTTAAAAATTTCTGCCGCAGCCCACCACTGGGTGATCGTCAGCGTCGCACCTACAAAGACAGAAACGCTGATCAAGTGGTTGGGGAAAATTCGTCCCGGCGATAAAGCAACCGTTATCACCAACGCTGATATCCCTATGCGTTCCAGCGTTAAAGACCGTGCGGGCGTTGGAACGGATCGCTTATTAGCAGCTTATGCAGCCAAGAGGTTAAACCACGATCAAGCCTCAGTCATCATTGACGCAGGAACCGCAGTGACAATCGACTATGTGAATCACCAAGGCACATTTTGTGGCGGGATGATCTTCCCGGGCTTAACCAGCAGCCTCAAATCGCTGGCCGAAAACACGGCCGCCTTGCCCAATCTAATCAGCGAAAAAATCCCCCCCATCACTCACGACATCCGCATCGGCGACGACACGCAGACGGCCATTCTCAACGGCGTGGCTCAATCGCAGGCGTGGGCGATCATTTGCATCACAGAGAAACTGGCCAAACAACACGACGCCCAAGTGTTCGTCACCGGCGGCGACGCCAACCTGATTAAAAACGTCATGCCCGTGGTGTGGCACTCCGTCCCCAACCTCATCCACCAAGGCTGCCGAACGCTGTTTAAGTCGAGTGGCAAATGAGAATCTATCCGTTGCATAAAACTACTGATCTTCCCTCGACTTGAATTTATTTAAACAAAGCGCTCACAGATTGAAAACCTGCTCCACGCGGGGGAAAGTTCTTAACCTGCTAAACACCGCGCTTCGCCGGAAGTGCCCTTTGCCGCGAGGCTTCCAACCATGCCGCATTTCCAACAACTTACACCGCAAGGCCGAGGCGCGATCGCGGTCATCGCCGTTACAGGAAACGATGCGATCGACGTTATTGACGCGTGCTTCACCCCTATCGGCAACAGACCTTTTAAAGATTTACAAAAACAACTGATCTACGGTCATTGGAATTCAACCGGCGAAGACCTCCTGGTCGTTCGAAATAGCACATATCACTACGAAATTCAAAGTCACGGTTCCGAGGCTGCCGTTTCGGCCATCAAAACTGATCTATCACAGATCGGTGCAGAAGAGCAACGCTCAACAACACACGCCCCACTTTCAGCGGCCCGTTTCAAAGCCGACGTTGAACGATTACTGTGCCAAGCCACCACCGCTCAAACAGCCAAACTTTTACTTCACCAATGGCATATCCTGCCACCGGCGATTGATCAGTTGAAGCAAAATCCTGATCAGCTGAAATCGTTTCTTAAGTGGAGCAAGTTTGGCACGCGTTTTCACCAACGTCAGTCGATCGTATTCTGCGGACGCCCCAACGCTGGCAAAAGCAGCCTAACCAACGCGATACTTGGATTTGAACGCGCCATCGTCACGCCCATCGCGGGCACGACGCGCGACGTGCTAACGCATCACACGGTCATCGATGGTTGGCCGGTGGAACTCAGCGACACCGCAGGCTTGCGAGAATCGAAGAATCAAATTGAACAGATCGGCGTCGCCAAAGCGCGTCGAAAACTCGAAAACGCAGACCTAATCATCAGCGTGATTGACGCCACCGACCCTCAGCCTTGGGTCCAAGATGGGATCAAACCCGACATCATTGTCGTCAACAAATCGGACTTGGTGCACCAACCATCAAATTTCCAGGAACCGATAGTCCCTGTCCTTTTCATTTCATCCACTCAATTGACCGGCATCGACGAACTGTTGAAAACGATCTCGCAAACACTTTACCCCGACCTACCGCCCCCCGACCAACCCCTTCCACTAACAGATGCTCAAGTCGCAGACTTTGGGTAGTGGACCAAGCTACGATTGCTGAACTGCCAATGTAGTGGGGCAGGAATTTAGCTGCCTGTTTTCGCAGGCAAGTTAATAACTAATTGTGTTCGGCACGATAATTTTACCAGTAAGAAAACGTTTTGAAATCTGAACCTTGGCAGTCCTGAGCAATCTCTGTGCGACGCTGTTGTGCAATTTTGGAGCTTGGGCGAGACATCTGTGCTTGCAAGATGGCCGATAAACGCCTGACGGCTTCTACCGGCGCGCGGAACTGCTATTTAACCTGCTGAAGTTTTTCAATATGGGCCTCTAATTCCTCAACAGAAGCCCAGCCAGTGAGATAGAAGCTAATCATCTTGTAGGTTCGCCTGGTGGGCATATTGCCGGTCAGCGAGAGAATCAGATTACAAACGATAATCGCCATGTGTTGAGCCCAATTAGATTGCTTCGTTTGATCTCTCAGGTTGCACGCTGTTTGCCACTTACTTTCGCCATGCGACATAGAGTGCGACATAGAGTGCCATACAATCTTCTCTCGCGCGTGCCCAATTTAGGCTAGCAAATCTTGTGACCAACACAATTGGTTTCCAACCTGCCACACGTGTCCGCTAAAACTTTCGCAATCTCGTTTTCACAATCCCCTGCGGTTGGTCAAGGATCTCCATTGATGTCAGCTTCCAATCGCCGTCGACGATTTGGACATCGAATTGAGCGTCGTACTGATTAGTACGTTGGTGGATGTGGCCCCAGTGTTCGATGGTGCCGACGATGTTCCATTTGCTGCGGTAGCGGAATCCGTTTTCTACAAAGGTCTCATCGTCGCGGTTACCAGAGAGTCGCTGGACCTGTTCGATGTTGGCCACCGCGCCACCTTCTTCTTCGATCCGCAAACTGTTGTTGATCTGTAAATAAAGTTTTCGCAGCAGCGGCCCGTGGACGCTGACCGCGAGCGCATCATAGACGTCCTCTTCCTGCGAGTAATCGAAGGCCCGAAAAAGATTGGCGTGAAGTTGCTCGAAAACGCGGCCTGCCGTCTGATCGTTGATCCGGATCGTGCCTTCGCGTTCAAAAGGCGATGGCAGTTGCACAACGCCCCAAGTGGTCGTCATTAACCCCGCCCCGGCCAGCATGCAGCCAATCGCCAACCACTGCGTCGAACGAAATGCAAAAGGGACGGCAATGATGGCTGCCAAGAAAAACGCCAGCGTAACCAACGGCAGACCAAAGGTCGCCGGAGGCGCGAAGTAACGCGGATCCTCAAGGTCGACATCGACGATTTCGGGCAAAGGCGCCGCGTCAGAGCCTTGCCAGCGGTATACGTTGTTCTCAAGAAACGTCGAAAATTTCGCGGCTTCGACTTCCTTATGAGCAAACACGACCGCGTCCACCGAGCGAATCATGTCGCTGAACTTCGACCACTCGACGGTCACCGCTTGGGGCGGCGTTTTCGCCGGGTACTCCATGATTACGCCGACGCGACCGCTGGCCATGCTGACCTTCCTGGCTTCGGGTTGCTGAGCGAAATCGCGAAAATCCAACCCATAAAAATCGACTCGATCAAATAAAGGCTTCACCGTCACGCCGTCGATGGTAACCGGATTGCCGACGCTAAAGAACGCCTCAATCTTTTTCGCTGCATCGGACTGTTCTTCAACTGACATGAACGACGGATCGGCCAGTTCGAACTCCATCATCGATGCAAGCGTCGCCAGCGGGATCAGCACTTCATGGCGAACTTCGCGGTCGGTGATGTAGATGAAGGAGTAAACGCTACCGTAACTGACGATGCCCAGCACCTGTTCTTCCTGATTGTCAAACCAGTTATCCCATTCTTCTTGGGAAGCCTTGGGGGACAGTGGAGGATTCTCCCAATCAAAGCGAAAGGTCTCCGGAACACCCGGCTTCATCATCTTACGATACGAATTCTCTGCTCCCGATTGCTTGACAAACACCTTCAACTCCGATGGCAACAGCGCCCCTTCGGCCACCATCTGCTGCTCAAGAGTGAGAAACTCAGGCGGTGAATCATGCTTGAATTCCAGCTCGAATGCCATCGTGTACTCCATCAGGGTCCCGGCTTTGATACCATCCTCGGGAATATCGACACCTGTGACGTTGGTCACTGAAGCGGTCAGCTGTTCACCATCGACGTCGCGCAGAATAATCTTTTCCGCTAGGTATTCGGCGTGGTCTTGGGTCGCTTCGCGAATCTCGTCACTGTCATACAGTCCTTGATCGTCGGGTTCGATGCCTTGTAAAAGCTCAAGATCTTCAGCAAAACAAGTCAACCGAATTGTGGTTCGAGCCTGATTGACGTAAACGTTTGCTTCCACGATTGAAACCGGGTGAACCGCTGAAACGGCTGGCGAAACACTCCCAGCCGCCAACATCCACCCGCAAAACAACCAGCACAACAGCTTAGAAGCGCGAACCATATTCTTGATAAATTCTCTATTCATGATTAAAACTTGCATTCCTCTATTTGACCCGATTGAACGCAATTAATGAACGCGCTGCAACAACTCAAAGAAAAATTTCGCCCGATCATCTCGGCCTACGTCAACTCAGTCGCCGATTCGTCGGACGTTGAGCAAACAGACGCGCTGCTGGCGATGATCCGCCCTGCTTCAGACGCCAAGCACGGGGATTTCCAAGCCAACTTTGCGATGCCGCTGGGCAAGAAAGTCGGCGAACCTCCACGCGCTGTCGCCGAAGCAATCGTCGAACAAACCGATCTGTCCAACATGTGCCAAAATGTCGAAATTGCAGGACCGGGTTTCATCAACCTGAAACTGGACGACGATTGGATCAATCAAAATTTGAAACAAGCGCTGGCCGATGAGAAATTGGCGGTCTCCGCGATCGCTTCGCCACGAAATTACATCGTAGATTACTCGTCGCCCAACGTTGCCAAACCCATGCACGTCGGACACATACGTTCGACGGTGATCGGCGACGCGCTGACTCGCATCCTGAATTTCATGGGCCATCAAGCGCGATCGGACAATCATTTAGGAGACTGGGGAACACAGTTCGGAATGATTTTATATGGGTACAAACATTTCCGCGATCAGGCCGCCTTCGACGCTGACACGATCGGGGAATTGTCGCGTCTCTACCGTTTGGTAAGAAAACTGATCGACTATCACAGTTCCAAGGCAAAACTTCCAGAGTTGCAATCGGCGCTGAGCGAACTGGAGACGCAGTTATCCGATCTTAAGCAGCAACAATCGACCACCGAAGAAAAAGCGGCCGTTAAAAAAATTAAAAAAGAGATCAGCCAAGTCAGCAAACGGGTCGCCGAGGCCAAAGAAAAACTTGAGAAGGCAACCACTTCGATCTCGTCGGTCGAGCAAGGGGAACTGGCGACGTTGGCCACCGAACATTCTGAAATTGGCACCGCTGTTTTGCTGGAGACGTCTAAGCTTCACGCCGGCGATACTGAAAACTTGGACCTTTGGACGGAGTTCCTGCCGATCTGCAAACAGGACATGCAAACGATCTATGATCGGTTGAGTGTCGATTTCGACATGGAGTTGGGCGAGAGCTACTACAACGACATGCTGAGCTCAATCGTCGATGAACTCGAAGCCAAAGGTTACGCTCGAGAAAGCGACGGAGCGATGTGCGTGTTCCTTGACGACTTCGAAACGCCGATGATCGTTCGAAAAAAAGATGGAGCGTTTCTCTATTCGACAACGGACCTCGCGACGATCAAATACCGCATGGAAAATTTTGACGCCGATGCTTGTTTGTATGTCGTCGATCATCGCCAACATGAGCACTTTGAGAAACTGTTCGCTGTGGCCAAACTTTGGGGTTATGACGAAGCTGAACTAAAACACGTTAGCTTCGGCACGGTGATGGGTAAAGATGGAAAGCCATTCCAAACGCGTTCGGGCGACACGGTGGGACTGGCCGGTTTGTTGGACGAAGCTGAAAAGCGGGCCGGCGAAATTGCGAAAGAACTCAACGAAGGCATCTCCGCAGATCAATTGGCAGAAAACGCGCGTGTGGTGGGAATCGGATCGCTTAAGTACGCCGACCTTTCTCAAAACCGTTCATCGGACTACACCTTTGATTATGAAAAGATGTTGGCCCTCAAAGGAAACACCGCGGCCTACCTGCAATACGGTTACGCGCGTGTACAGGGTATCTTACGTAAGGTCGAGATTGATCCACAACCATTACGATCACGACCGGTTGATTTTGAGTTCGCTACTGACGTGGAACGAGCACTCGCGGTTCAGTTGCTGCGTTTTGAAGAAGCGTTGTCCGATGTGTTGATCGACTATAAACCCAATCTGCTATGTAACTACCTGTTCGATCTTGGTCAGACCTTTTTCAAGTTCTACGATCAATGTTCTTTAAAAGACACAGAATCCCCAACGCTAAAATCAAGCCGTGTGCAACTTTGCGACCTGACCGCACGGACAATAAAAACGGGATTGTCGCTGTTGAACATTGGCGTGCTGGACAAAATGTAAGGCGATAAGAAATTTAGTCGTTTTTTTGCTCCACAAAAGGTACGCGTCGTTCGCGGAATGAAGGGCGACTATCAACAATTATTAGACAATTTTTGTCGAAGACAAAGCGATTGATGGCGAAATCTAAAAACGAATTCGATTTTCAGACAACGCAGCAGTGGCTGAATCGGTTTCACTGCGGTGATGCAATCGAAGTCGCCAAAAAGATGCCAGCGGAAATGGTCGACACCATCGTTACCAGCCCACCCTACTTCAAGCAGCGCGACTACGGCAGCGATTTACAGATCGGTCGCGAACCCACTGTCGGTAATTATGTTGACCGGATGGTGGAGCTGTTTACCGAATTGCAACGTGTCGTCAAACCCAGCGGCAGTTTATGGATGGTGATCGGCGATAAATATCTCAAAGGGGAATTGCAGGGCGTGCCGTGGCGCGTCTGTTTGGCTTTGAAGGATGCTGGTTGGATTTTACGCAGCGATTGTATCTGGCACAAACCCAACGCGATGCCATCGGCGGTTAAAACACGGCCCACGACAGACCACGAGTACATCTTCTTCTTCAGTAATTCAAAGGACTATTTCTATGACGCCGATGCCGTGCGCGAGCCGCATGTGACGTTTTCGAAGGATTCGAAAATGAAGGGCGGACGAAGTCATTTTGGAAAACGCGGCGGCACGCCAGAAGCCGGAAAGAACGGCGGCGACAACAATTTGCACGACGGGCGCTGGGACCAAGCCTTCCATCCCAAAGGCCGTAACAAAAGGACGGTCTGGTCGATCAGTCTTTCGAAATTCCGCGAAGCACATTTCGCCGTCTTTCCAGAAACGTTAGTAAAAACATGCATCGCCGCGTCCTGTCCGCCACAGGGCGTGGTCTTGGATCCGTTCTCGGGTGCGGGTACGACCGCGCTGACGGCCAAGAAGATGGATCGCAATTTCATCGGCATCGATTGCAACAGCGACTTTTGCGAAATGGCCCAGCGGCGTTTAGAACAAAGCAGTTAGCAAACCAGCGGCGGAAATGGGCGAGGTTTTCTCGGATGAACATGGTTTAGCAGGAGCTGAAAAAATTTCTAATTTCTAATTTCTAATTTCTAATTTCTAATTTCTAATTTCTAATTTCTAATTTCTAATTTCTAATTTCTAATTTCTAATTTCTAAT
>Ga0114956_1001982_pt1 | contig 16214 bp, 15 predicted proteins | sample MaitaG_FD_87304 | JGI IMG/M metagenome (GOLD analysis project Ga0114956, IMG submission 87304) | Marine algal microbial communities from Maine, USA - Maine_Asex2 metaG | ecosystem: Host-associated > Algae > Red algae > Unclassified | place: Maine, USA | collected 2015-01-05 | reverse complement strand
TGACCAATTGAGGAAGGGGTTCTTCTTCAAATAGTAAGCGATTGTAGCGACGAAAGACGACTTCTTTCATAGAGGCAAAATCGTTGCTACCGACCACTGTTTTGATTTTATATTTACGATATTCTTTTTTGGAAGGCTTGCCATCTCTGAATAAAACCATAGACGCTACAGGGTTGGTTCCGTGGAAATTGGAGTTGTCAAAACATTCAATGTGTCTGGGTAATTCAGTCAGACGGAAGTCTTTTTTCATTTGTTGTAGGACTTCTATGTTTCGCTCTTTGGCTGTTTTGGAAAGCTTGGCTCGCTTTTCTCTTTCTCGTCTGTAATAGCGGGCATTTTTTTCTGCCAAGAGCAACAGCTTCTTTTTATCACCAATTTGAGGAACCGTTACCTTTAAACTTTTATCTGGGTATTCCATTTCAAACGGAATGATTAACTCATCGGAATTGCTTTCTAAGCGGGTACGCAAGTCGGCAATGGCTATTTGCAAGAGTTCTTCTTTGGTCTCCTCTAACTTCTTTTTAAGCTCCAATAATTTGGTCTGAATGATGGTTCCATTGACAATTTTAAAGTAGCTAACCACTGCAAATTTTTCCGATTCTACCATTCCAAAAACGTCTACATTGTGAATATTTACATTGACAATCGTGCTTTTGGCTTGATATTTCTCGATGGCTTGTAAACGCACTTTGAACTTCTCTGCCTCTTCAAATTTATAGTCTGCGGCAAGGTGTTGCATTTCGTCCTTTAAGTACTTGGTTACGCTCCCAAAATTACCTTTTAAGATTTTTGTAATTTGATCAATGCCTTTCATATAATTCTCCTCAGACTGATGGTTTTCACAAGGACCAAGGCAATTGCCCAAATGATATTCTAAACAGACTTTAAAACGGTGAGCGGCAATATTGGGCTTGCTGAGTTTGAGGCTACAAGTACGAAGTGGATACAATTCTTTGAGGAAATTCAGAATTTCACGAACCCGACCAACAGAGGTAAAAGGTCCCAAATAGGTACTGCCATCTCGAATCACAGTACGGGTTAAAAATACTCTAGGAAAACGTTCTCTTTTAATACAGATATAAGGATAAGTCTTATCGTCTTTCAGCAGCACATTGTACTTTGGCTGCAACTTCTTAATCATCGCATTTTCGAGCAAAAGGGCATCTTGTTCTGTCTCGACTATGGTAAAATCTACTTTTTTGATGTTTTTCACCAACATACGAGTCCGACCAGAATCATGGGTTTTGGTAAAATAACTGGAGACCCTTCTTTTTAAATTTTTGGCTTTGCCCACGTATATTACCGTTCCCTCTCCATCAGAATATTTGTAAATACCTGGCTGTGTAGGCAGGCTTGGTTTAACAGCTTCGTAAGCGGGATGTTGTGGCACGTATAATGTAGTTTTATTAGACCACAAAAATACGATATTTATAATAAATTTACACCTGGTTTTAAAAACCTGACAGGTGTAAATTTATTATAAACAATCCAAATCGCCTTTTGATTCTGCATCGTTGTTTGGGAAACACTGACCAGAAGGTAAGTAATCTGGTAAGAAACGACTCAAACTTGGATCATTTAACGACGACTCTATAAACAAAGTAATTTGTTGCATTTGTTCATCTGTAAGCCCCAATGGTTGGAATTCTGCTGCCAACTGTGTTGAAGGAACTTTGTTGTTTTCAGAAACCGCTTCGTTTTTGTATTCAACTACATCTCGAACAGAAGTAAAAGAAGCACCGTGTCCATAAAAAGGAGAGTTTGTTAAATTGTATAACTGAGGGACTTTGAATTTAAAGTTGTCTTCGGTGTTTCCCGTGAAACCTCCTCTACCCAAATGAGCAGGAGCTTCTGGATTGAATCCACTGACACCATCACCCATCAAATCGGCTGCTCCAATAGCGTGAAATTCCATAGAACTCAAAGCAGGACCAGTATGACAAGTCACACAATTGGCTTCTCCAAAGAACAACATAGCACCTTCTTTTTCGGCCAAAGAAAGGGCTTCGGTATTTCCTCGTATCCATAGCTGGAACGGAGAAGCACTTGCCAACAATGTTCTTTCATATGCAGCAATTGCCAAGGCAGCAGTTACATTACTGATTCTAGCATCGGCTGCCAATTCAGGAAATGCTTCCGCAAACATAGATTCATATTCTGGTGCGACTGTTAATAAGTCCGGTGTTACTTCCATACGGTGAACAGTAAGTCCCGCAATCGCTTGAACTTCTGGACCTTGATAGCCATAAAAGTTGGTTGCAATAGGCGTATTAATGGTCCATCTGTCTTCGGTCCCCTCATTTTTCCCACCGGCCCCAAACTGACCATTCCAAAGCACATTTTCTTGATAAGCGATGTTTAAAGCACTTGGAGTTCTTAAGGGTTGCACATCAATTTCGGCAGTCGCATAGTGAGCTAAATCGGGAATACGATTCTGACCTGTTGTTCCAAAACCAACACCACCATCTCCAATTCCCTGAGGCAAACAAGCCTGAAAACCACCTTGCATATGGTGACAACTGGCGCATGAATAGGTACCACGTCCAGCTTCATTTTTAGGATTTACGCTTAATGCTGTTTCGTGAAACAACATTTTCCCCAATTCAATTTTAGCAGGTGTTAAAGGATTTTGTGGGTCTTGTGGAATTTTACCATATTCATCAGAATCAGGGAGTCGAAAATAGTCTTTCCCTTTTTCATCTCCTAAATTGGTTAATAGATCACTCAATTGTTGATCAATGCCCGTTAGTGGTTGTTCGACAGGGTCTTCTGTACACCCTACAGCCAATACCAATAATATCAACATTACAATTCGCATCTTCATTTTTGATAGTCTTATCTATTTAAAATAAAATATAGGGAGAATAAATAAAGAGTAAAGATTTTTAAAGAGGAGAGTTCTGTTCATTAAGACAACAGTCTTTGAAAATGTAACGCTCCTTTTCAAAATTTATCATACGATAAATGAGTGGAGAAAGTTTGGCTATTTGTTATGTGAGAGACAAAATAACTGGCACAAATATAAAACTAAAATAAATAAGGCAAGTATTGGAATCAGTTATTTTTTATCCATTTGTTGTTGAACAACAAACTTTACCAACTCAGGAACAGAACCTATGTTGAGTTTTTTGAGGGCATTTTTTCGGTGGGTAGAAATTGTATATGGACTTAGAAACAGCTTGCCTGCAATTTCCTTTGTTGTCATTCCTTCGGCTACCAATTGAACAATTTCTTTCTCTCTATTTGTCAGTTGATTGTATTTTTTCTCAGAAGGATTGGGTGCATTAACTTTGGGAGTTTGAACCAGTACATTTAAAATAGAATCGCAAAAAAAACGCCCGCCATTCATAATGGCATTAATGGCATTGTGCAATTCGTCTTCTCTACATCGTTTGGTCAAAAACCCTTTTACTCCCAATTGAATAGAGCCATGGATGTTTGATTTGTTGTCATCAGAAGAAATAATCAGCACATTAACCAAGGGGAAATTTTCGATAATAGAAGGGATATCGTTTAGGGCAAAAGAACCAGGCTGGTCGTAGTCTAAAATAACAATATCGGGATGATGAGAGGCGATTGACGCTACCAATTCATCTTTATTACCAACAACACCCACCACTTTAATATGAGGCTGCTTTGATAATAAGTAACGCAAACCTGCACTGGATATGTATTGTGCATCTGCTAATATGATTTTAATCTCTCTCATCTGTTCGACTGACAAAGATAACAGTTTTATTCGTGTATAGGTTTACATTAAAAACAGAGAATTACTTTGTTTGTTGTTTTTTTAGTTTTACCCAAATAAAAACGCCAATTTCAACACATCCTTGACTTGTTTAATTTCTCCCAGCACTTACCTTTGCAAACAATAAAAGAGTAAAAAATGGAAAGATCAAACATCACTCCTCTACCCATCCTAGAATATGCCCAACAACACAGCAGCCCTGAAGACATACTCTTATATGAATTGTATCGGGCAACTTGGCTAAAAATACTAAGACCTGTTATGTTGAGCGGACACATTCAAGGAATGTTCTTGCAATGGCTGAGTATGTCAATGAAGCCTAAGAACATTCTTGAAATTGGTACGTATACTGCCTATTCTACCATTTGTTTGGCAAGAGGACTACAGGAGGGTGGACATTTGGTGACCATAGACAACAATCCCGAAATCGCTTATATGCAAAAAGAGTTTATTGACAAAGCGGGTTTGACCGATAAAGTGAGCTTGGTTTTAGGCAATGCTGCCGAAGCTATAAAAGAGCTTACTGGTCAAAAATTTGATTTAATTTTTATTGATGCCGACAAACAGCAATATGCAAAATATTATGAAATGTGCCTCGACTTATTGGCAGACAATGGTACGATTTTAGCTGATAATGTGCTATGGGATGGTAAGGTTGTTTCAAATAGTACCGATAAAGACACAGAAACATTAAAAAAATTCAATAAAATGGTCACAGAGGATACCAGAGTCACCAATTTATTACTGCCCATTAGAGATGGACTGATGATGATTCGCAAGAATTAAACTATTTGGTTTATTTTTGTGTAAAATCTCCAAACTAACTAATTATATATAGGTCTTTTCCTAAAAACATTTGTTTCATCCCCCATTTTTTTAATTTTATTATTATTAAAGATGAAAACGAATATTCAGATACTTACCAGACTGTTTTGTTTTGGATTTGTTTTTTTGCTATCAAGTGGGTTCACTAATTCGCCCGACTTGGATACCAAAATAATGAACTATGTTGACCAGTACAAAGATTTAGCAATAGCAGAGAGTGAAAGGACAGGTATTCCAGCCAGTATAAAATTGGCTCAGGCCGTTTTAGAATCCAGATTTGGTACCAGCGATCTTGCCACAAAGGCAAACAATCATTTTGGGATTAAGTGTAAAATTGATTGGAAAGGCGAAAAAGTCTTTGCCAACGACGATACGCCTTCCGATTGTTTTAGAAAATATACTTCTGCCCACGAATCCTTTATAGATCATTCCGATTTTTTAAAAAGCCATCGTCTTCACTTCTACGATCATCTTTTTGAAATTGACAAAAGAGACTACAAAGCTTGGGCTTCTGGTTTACAAATTGCCGGATATGCTTCGACTAATTATTACGCAAAAACCTTGATTTATTTAATCGAAAAATATGAGTTTTACCAATACGATGATGGTGAAAAGGCTTGGGCATTGAATACAGACGAACGAATGGCGTTGAGTGAGAAAGCTCAAAATGTGTATTACCTACAAATAAATGTCCCCAAACAAAAACCTGTAGAGGAAATTGTAGAAGAGCCCGCTTATTCTCGCATTCATATATTAAAAGATGGAGAATCTATGGAGTCTATTGCCCAACAGTACGAAGTGAATGTTGATTCTTTTTACAACCGCAATGAGCTTATTTATGGTTCGCAACCGACAACGGGAAGCGTACTTTATTTAGATGCATTGACCAAACGCAAACCAGAACTCAACATTGTTTTTTACGACCGTACTGTAGTTGGTGGTGGTGAAAATACTTATTCGACTGCAGGTACTACAAAAATGATATCCACTCCTGTAACCAATTCTATTAACAATACAGAAGCAGCTTCAACAATCAGTAAGACTCCTCAGAAGGAAGTAAAGACCATTGTTTCTGAGGTTTCTTCTTTGGCCGCATTGGCGGAAAACAAGGAAACAGCAAAAGTTGCCGTTGAAAAACCCATCGTTGAAAAACCATTGAATACTTCTGTTAAAACAAGCAATGTAGAAAATTTTAATAAAACGAAAGAAGAAGTAGCCGTCAATCCAAAGGCGACAATAGACAATGCCATATTGGACATTGTCGTTTCAAAAAAGGAGACAGAAATTGGAGACAGTTTGACTGTACCCAATAAGGAACAACAAGCGAAGTATACTATTGAGAACATTTGGCAAAATCAAACCGAAAAACCAAAAGATAGAGGTACGCAGTAGTTAAAAGTTCAAGTTCAAAACCCTTGTTCAAACTCAACCGAGCTGGCGTCCAGTTTAAGTTTAACAGAATTGGCATTAACAAAAAAGGGTTCTTCATCCATTTGAATTAGACGAAGAACCCCACAGTATATTTTTGCAGAACCGATGTCATAGGCTTACAAAACAATAGGTCAAAATTTATTAAATTACTTTATCGGCACAAGAGCTACTTGCAAAAGCATCTGGCTTGGCTTTAAAGGCAAAACCCATACCCAAAATATAACCGACTGCTTCACTAAGTGCCGCATTTGATTTAAACTGAGGATTGGTATTGATGTCGGCGTGAATTTCCATATCAACATCATAGGTATCAAACAAATCACAAAGACTGTAAGCGACCTCGATAGATTTAGCAACCTCGGTAAGCATACGTTCCTTGATACTCATCTTTTGCTTTATTTGGAAATTATGGATAAACATAAAACCCCCTTTTCCTTCACGAAGAAAGACAATAACAGTTGCAAATTCTATGACTCCACCACGTACTTGAGAATCCGTACCAATACAAACTTTAAGCTTGATGCCCTTGGAACGCTCTTTGATAATCGCTGATTTTACAGCTTCTTTTATCGGCAATTCAATACGATCTCCATTAAATTTTCTCCACTTCATAATAAGTGTTATTTATATTGTTCAGTAAGATAATGAAAAATACTTGTTCAAAGTTCCTTTTTGGTCTATATTTAACTTGAATACCAGACTTTAAAGCCATATTCCAGTAGATGAAATGCATTTAATATAAAATTTATCATATTAAAAGCCATTAAAGCGTTTGAATTTCATAAAAAAGCACTATTTTTGCCGACTGAAATTGAAAAGAAATTTTTTAAAGATATGAAAAAAGATATACATCCAGAAAGCTATCGTACAGTTATATTCAAAGATTTCTCTTGTGATCACTCATTTTTAGGGAAATCGTGTGCTGATACAAAAGACAAAATGCTTTGGGAAGATGGCGTTGAATACCCACTTGTCAAATTAGAAATCTCTAATATGTCGCATCCTTTTTTCACAGGTAAAATGAAATTTGTGGATACTGCTGGACGTATTGAGAAGTTCAACAAAAAATACAAAAGAAAAAGCGCTAAGGTTGAAGAGGAAGTGGCTGAAGAAGTCGCAGCTCCTGTTGCCGAAGAGACTGCTGCACCAGCTGCTGAAGAAGCTTCTGCTGAGTAATTCGCACTTTTTTTTACAATATTCTAAAAAATTAAATAGTTCTGTCCTTCATTGGGCAGAACTATTTCTATTTTTGCACCCTTGGACTCTTTAAACACCATACTATTTGACGATAATGCGTGGGAACAACTCCTTCCTTTAACGTTGACAAAACCTGTTGCACATTTGCGTATTGGGATTTCGACCATTGCCGAAAAATGGCAACACCTACTCGATGCTTTCCCCGAAGAAATCAGCTATTTAACGCAGGACTATCTATCTATAAAGTACAAACTTCGCTTAGAAGAAGACAACCTATTCCTTAATGGCTCTGTTGTGCCCAATGTACCATTACTCCAACAAATCCAAAAACTGTTGCCCGGACAAGGATTGATTAGAGACAAAAAACTGATTGCCTTTAGATCGGCACAAAAATCCTTGGAGGTCCTACACAAGATGATTAAAAATCCCTCGCAGTATTTAATCCTAACCAGCTATACCAATGATTTTTTAAAAATACAGTTTCCTTGGGATATTTTCACACACAACAGTTATGTCATTAAAGAGGATTTTAAGTCCTTGACTGCTGGATTAAATACCGATGACATTCCATTGCTGAATACCATTATTGGAAACGAAGACGATCTTTTTATTGAAACAGAAGAAGAAATAGAAGGGGTTTTCTTTAATACCAAAAACGGACCTATTTATGTTGGATCTGGTGTTAAGATTTTAGAAGGCAGTATGCTTCGAGGTCCCTTGGCTATTTGTGAAAATGCCGTTGTTAAAATGGGCGCAAAAATTTATGGTGGAACCACCATTGGTCCTTTTAGTAAAGTAGGTGGCGAGTTGAGTAATGTGGTTATTCAAGGGTATTCCAATAAAGGACACGATGGTTATTTGGGAAATTCTGTTATAGGAGAATGGTGTAATCTAGGAGCGGACACCAACTGTTCCAATCTAAAAAACAACTATTCTTTTATCAAAGTCTGGCAATATCCCGAACAAGACTCCATCAATACAGGACTACAATTTTGCGGGCTGATTATGGGAGATCACTCAAAATCGTCCATCAATACTATGTTCAATACAGGAACAGTCGTAGGCGTTTCAGCCAATATTTTTGGTGCTGGATTTCCACCCAAATTTGTCCCTTCCTTTAGCTGGGGATTTGAAACACCGACCGTTTATCAATTTGATAAAGCAATGGAAACCGTCGAAAGAGTCATGAATCGTCGACATATTACCTTAAACAACACAGATAGAGATATTCTTCGACATATTTTTGACCATAAAACAACGCTTTGACTTGTTTGCTCGTCTTAATCTACGATTATTAAAATTTATTCATTTAACTCAATAATAATTTCAAAATGAAGTATTTAACTAAAATATTGATGTTTTCCCTACTGGTATTTGTTTTTGCCTGTGATAAAGAAGAAGATGATGACAATGGTGGAACAGGTGGTGGTAACGACCCAATGATGATGATGACTGCGGAAGAGGTTGTCAAAGAAAATTTAAGCATTGATGCTGGATGGACCATTACAGCTATTGAAACCAATTTAGAGGTGCTTGGGGATGAAGTTACTGCAAGTAATATAGAAATGGCAGCAACTCGAGGTGTGTTCTTTGGTATTCTTGATTCAAGATTAACAGACGTTATTGAGTGCGAAATGGATGATGTAATCAAGTTTTCTGATAATTTAAACATCGCTTATGATGAAGGTTTAGATGTTTGCACGGCAGATGGTACCACACAACTTGAACTTCTTTTTGAAAATAGTACTTGGAACTTAAAAGATGTCAACACCATAACCATAGTAAATTCTTATGGTGGAGAAAACAAAGCTGTGGACTACAATATAGACACTTTAACAGATAGTGAGTTTGTGTTGTCTAGCTCAAGAGATGGAAATAATCTAACAGTAGGCTATGATTTCCAATTTACAAATACTGCAGATATTAAAATCACAATGACTAAGGCAAACTAATTCTTATTCTAGATATTAGACGCATATGATCTTGTATAAAGATTAATAAAAAGGCAATTCATTAAAAATGGATTGCCTTTTTTTATTTGTACAGTATTCTGCTAGATTTTACACAACACAATATCATACAGCCTCCAACAAATATGCCTCCACGGCTTTCCAATCGTTTACTCGAACAAAGTGATCGCCTGTCTCATTGATGTTGTGAGGAGCCGAATACAACAATCCTTGCCCTGGAAATCCCTTGAAATTATAGCTGTTGTCGTCTATTAAGTAATCGGCTTGAATCATATATTTATGACCACAATACACATAATATCGGTTGCTGATAAAAGGCAAATGTTCTTTTAACCACGCATATTTTGCTAAAAAAGAATGAGGGAACGACATGGCCGCAGTTACAATAAAAATTTCGTACTTTTCATATAATTTGGTAATAACCTCTATGGCATTTTCGATAACAGGCAACTCATCAAAAAAACCTGGTCCGTATACGTGTTCACTAACCTTCCATTGTCGATTTTCGGGCACATGGTGATACAAATGCTTTCCTGCTTTCCACAATTCGTCTTTGGTGATGTTGGTCTTAAAAATGGCGTTGTACATTTCCAATTCTCTGGCTACGGAATCAGCCATGACTTCGTCCATATCTATTGCTAATCTTTTTTTCATGGTTGGTATATTTTGTGTGAGAGACATACGGTCTAATGTCTGTTGGGTGTTTGGGTTAGGTAAAATTCTGCGTTTCTACGTAAAACGACGTTTTCGGATAAATCCATAAATCAATCCAAACAACAATACGAATACCAATGGCAATACGACATTGATTGTTTGCCAAAACGTCTTTTCCTTTTTGATGCGTTCTACATCCAACAAACGCAGGGTAACGTCTTTGTTTCGTGCCACAATGATTCCCGAATTGTCCAACAACCATTCTACTCCGTTTAACACAAAATCTTTATTGGAAAAAGTCTTTTTATTAAAACGATTGAATCCCAGCGGAAGCGGTCTTCGGTTGCGGCGATCATAATCGTTGTGAATCATATCGCCATCCGAGACGACCAACATTTTATTCTGCTCACTTTTTTCTTTGAAACCCCAATCCTTAAACCCATCTATAATCTCCATCATTTGAACGTTCATTCTATTGGTAAAAATAGAACCAAAATTCCCTTCCAAAGCGACTGCAACAGGCTGAAAAGATTTGCGAAACTGTTCGGGATTTGGTTGTTGACGGGCTTGTTCCAACTCTATTTTAATGGGTGGATAAAATACTTTTGCATACTGAGAAGAAGTCAATAAAATTGTTTTATTAACCTCTGCTTGCTTGATGGTATCTATGGTTGCTACAAACTCACCAGCTACTGGACCCAGGTTTTTGGTAATCGGATGTTCTTTGTTGGCATTGGTAAAAACAGGATGATACAACCACGGAAACAAACTTTGTTGGTTGGCATTGCCCAAAGCGTCTACCCCAACCACCAATGGAATGGGGTTTGATTGCAAATCTTGAAGGAGGCTTTCATTGACCCGAACTCCATATTTAAACAACAACTCATCGAGCCCCAAATTAAAAGGAGTTGGGATGTAATACGGTCGGTTTTGTAGGCTGTCAATATCGGCAGCCAAGTTTTCGAGCAACCAAAACATTTTACCACCATGGGTAACAAACTGGTCTAGTTTAAAAATATCTTTTTCAGAAAAAGGCTGCGTGGGTTTGGCAGCAATGATCAAATCATATTCATCGGGCGAGACGGTAAAATCGTCCAAATTTAATTCAGATAAAACATAATAGGGCGCCAAAGAAGCCGCTGCATCTGCCAACTGCATGGTATCCAATTCACCATGTCCTTTCAAAAAGCCAATACGAGGTTTGCGATTTCTTCTTAACTTTTGCATGGCATTGGCAAGCTTATATTCCAATAGCGCCACCGAATTATTAATCGAGTTTTGTGAACCTTCAGCTCCCAAAGCCTCTAATAGATTTACAGGATATTCTCTTCCTTTATAAATCACCAAGGCACCAGGCAAAAACACTTTTTCTTCAAAACCTTCTCCATCTTGTATTCTAAAACGCTGTGGCGAAATACCCTTTTTAGCCAACTCCTCCAACACATTCCGCTTCGCCTCATTGCCTTCGACACCCTCTAAGGGATTTGAAAAACGATACTGTAATTTATTCCCAGTATACGCCCTAAACTCATCCAACATGTCATTGGTTGCATTTCTCAAACGCTTGATGCCCGCAGGCATTTCACCATCCAAATATACTTGTACTGTTACCAAGTCATCTGTTTCTCTCAATAAGTCTTTGGTCGCCTGTGTCAATGTAAACCTCCCCTCTTTGGTCAAATCAATCCTTTTATTAATAAAAGAAGACAAGACATTTAAGAAAATAAAGATTCCCAATGTAATCAGCACGGTTAAAAATGCTTTTGCTCTGTATGATGCCTTTTTACTCAATGGTTATGATTAATTTTGAATTAGAGGTGTTAAGAGAAATGATTTAACTTTAGCAACAAAACAATAGAATATTTCGTGGCATACCACTTCGAATCAAGTATGTCCCCTTTTGGAAGGGGGGGGATGGACTTGCACAAAATATGTGCATCATGTGTTTCCTATCCTCCCCTTAATCCCCTCCTGAGGGGAAAACTTTGCTGCGAGGTGTTATGTGTTTGAATATATTATCGTCAATTTTAATTATATTTTTAGGTGAAAAATTTCTCTTAACACTCCTAATATTGAATGTACACCTAAAATACTAAACACCTAAAACTTCCGTCTTTCCATCGCAATTTTTGCCAGCAATAGAAAGAAGCCAGAAAAGGTAAAAAAGTACACCAAATCTCTGGTATCTATAACTCCCCTACTAATAGAAGTATAGTGTGATAAAATTCCTATATTTTCGACCACATCGTCTACTTTGGCAAAAAAGACATCCAATCTAGATAGAAAGTCAAATGCGGCAAAGAAGAAAAAACAAAGGAAAACACCTGCCAAGAAGGCAACAATCTGATTGCTCGTAATCGAGGAAGTGAATAAGCCAATGGCGACAAAAGCACCAGCCAACAACATCAATCCGATATAAGAACCCACCGTTGCTCCAGTATCTATATTTCCAACTTCGGCACCCAATTGATAGACGCTGAAAAAGTAGATAAGTGTTGGTAAAATACAAATGGCAATCAGGGTAAAAGCAGCAAAAAATTTGCCCATAACAATCTGCCAATCAGACAAAGGGCGGGTCACCAACAACTCCATTGTTCCGCTGTGACGCTCTTCGGCTAATGAACGCATCGTAATTGCTGGGACTAAGAATATTAGAATCCAAGGAGCAGTAGAAAAGAAATAATCTAAGGTCGCATATTCATAAGAAAGGACACTGGTATCTGGAAAAACCCAGACAAACAATCCCATCACCAACAAGAACACCCCCATCGTCAAATAGCCGATTAGGGAGCTAAAAAAAGCATTCAGTTCTTTTAGGTAAATAGCAAACATTTAGGATTCTTTGTTTTTTAAAAAAATATCGTTTAATTTTAACTAGATTTCGAGACTCTAGGATGTCGAGATATCGGGACTTTTTATTGTAAAACTTTTAATCAGCAAAAAGTCTCAAAATCCAGAACGCTCGTAGTTCCGAAATCCCAATTTAACAACACACATTTTTAAAATTCTAATTATGAAATTTCATTGGTGCCAATTTACGGCATTCCGCCTGCTAATGCCCTTTATCTTGGGCATTGTTTTCTCCAGTTATTACTCAATTGACTTGTTCCTTTTAGGCGCACTATTGCTGTTTTTTACAGCTTCACTATTTGTGTATCAATTGCTACCTATTTCCACCTTTTCCCGCTGGCGGTTTTTACATGCCTTGGGATTCTGGCTACTGTTCTTTACCATAGGCGCTTGGGTCAATTTACAAACCAACGAAGCCAAAAGCCCACAACATTTCTCCCATTATTTAACGGACAAAAACACCGTATTATTGGTTGAAGTCAATGAACCCTTGGTTGCAAAACCCAATAGTTATAAAACGACTGTAAAAGTACGTCAAGTTATTAAGAACGACTCCCTTTTTTGGACCAAAGGAAGCACTGTTGTATATTTTGACAAAGATAGTACACAAGAAAAAAGCATTCAGTATGGCGACTGGCTACTCGTAAACGATTTTGCGAAACCCATTGCTCCGCCCGCCAATCCACACCAATTTGATTTTCGACAGTACTTAAAATCACAAAACATTGGGCATCAATTGTATTTAACTGCGCCCAATTGGCAATTATTGTCCTCTGGAAATGGTCATCCTTTTATGGAGCAAATATATCGGCTTCGTACTACATTACTAAACATTCTGGACAAAAAGATACAAGGAAAAGCCGAAAAAGCCATTGCAGCGGCATTGTTATTGGGAGACAAACACTTACTGGAAGACGATATTAGAGCCTTATACTCCAGTACTGGAGCGATGCATGTATTGGCAGTATCGGGGCTTCATGTGGGCATTATTATGCAATTGCTTACTGTTTTATTTGCCTTTGTAGAAAAGCGTTTTAGGTATGGCAGTTTTATCAAACTTTGGTTGGTTGTATTGGGCATTTGGGGCTTTGCTTTTCTGACTGGTCTGGCACCCTCTGTTTGTCGATCAGCATTGATGTTTAGCCTCATCGCCGTAGGCAAACACAGCAAACGAAATGTGAGCAGCTTGAACATCGTTGCCGCTTCCGCTTTCATACTTTTGACATTTAATCCATATCTATTGTTTCAAGTGGGTTTTCAACTCTCCTATTCGGCGGTCATTGCCATCATTTACCTCCAACCCAAACTGGCTGGGCTTTGGGAACACCAGTATAAAACAACCGATTGGCTTTGGCAATTAACCACCGTTTCCCTTGCTGCAACCATTGGAACGCTTCCACTTACCTTATACTATTTCCATCAATTCCCCGTCTATTTTTGGTTGTCGAATTTCATCGTCATTCCCGCTGCAACAGGCGTGGTATTCTTGGGAGTGCTTACTTTTATCACCTATCCATTGGGCATTTTAGGCGATTGGACAAGCTACTGTTTGGAATACCTTATTTGGTTGACAAACGTCGGGTTGTCTTTTATACAGTCCTTACCCAATGCGGTTGTCACTGGTATTTCCATTTCGTCTTTCCAAATGTGGATGCTCTATTGTATGCTGCTTTTTGTGCTGCTTTTTTTTAGGGTAAAACAGGTTCGATTGCTTCAATTGACCATACTGCTGGCTTGTTTGTTTTTTGGTGAAACGGCATTAAAAAAATGGGAAACCCTCCAGCAAAGTCATTTGACCATTTATCATTTGAAAAACCAATCTGTATTAGAATTTAACCAAGGCAAAAACGCCTTTTTACTGACAGATTCCCTAACATCAACTTCAGCAAAAGACTATCGTTTCAATTTGGCAGGAAACCATCTTGAGCTGGGCATTGACCACATCCATTTCATTTCACCAAAAGAAGAAAACCCTAAATATCCATTCCAATTCAATGACTCCTTTTATCAAATTAAGGATAAAACCCTCTTTATTTTAAACAAGGACCTCCATACGCAAAACGCCATTGACGATAAAATGCATTTGAATTATGTGCTGGTCAAAAACAGCCCTTTTATTGACTTAGATGGCTTATTAGATTTGTTCACCATTGACTACCTGATTGCAGACGGCAGCAATAATTACAGCACCCGTTCATTCCTAAAAAAAGCCTGCGCCAAATACGCCATTGATTTTCACTCTACCCATGAAGATGGAGCGTTTGTGTTGGATTTGAATGAGTAGATGGGAGAGTTTAGGAGTTTGGGAGTTCGAGAGTTCGGGAGGTTGGGAGTTCGGGAGGTTAGGGTTTGATTGGGTAATATCGTTTCTAGCATCGCACACTTCGGCTTCGCTCAGTGTCCGTATTCCGAACGCCCTACGAACATTGAGCGAAGCCGAAGTGTGCGATGTTTGGAAACGCATTTTTCCATATTACTGAAAGTGAATGTCTCACAACATTTACCCTAGTGCTTCATCAAGTTAATAATGTCGGGAGGTTTTGATGAGATTTTCACGTTGAACAAGGCGAAAAACGCACCAGGCTGGCGTTCCAGACATAGCAGCGATACGCCGAGTATTTTCAACGAAGGTCAACGTAAAATATCGCAAAATCAACCGACAGAATTAACTGGATGAAGCACTAGGGGGAATTAGAATAAACAAACTAGAGGCTCTGACTAAGCCTATTCCTTGCCTATAAAAATTTTATGAAATTATTTTGCCAAAATCATTGTTGAGAATAAATAATGTTCTATTTTTGCATCCTACTTTTGCCGAAGTGGCGGAATTGGTAGACGCGCTGGATTCAAAATCCAGTGGTGGCAACATCGTGTGGGTTCGATTCCCACCTTCGGTACTTATTCCAAAAGCCTTGTAAATCATTGATTTGTGAGGCTTTTTTTATTGAAAAAATACCAAAGAAAATACCCAGCAATCACGAGGTCAAAACCTAGACAAATATTGGGATACCAAACAGGGACATGTTCTACCATTCCTCTTGGATGTATCAATAAATCCCATAAAACATGCAAGCCGGGTGTAATTCAGATTTTCGTATTTACAAATATATAAAATAAGTATCTTGTGGAAAAAAAGACGATGTTTACAGAAGAAAAGTTTTTATCCTTAGCCAAGGCAAAGTATGCCGAAATCAATGAATTAGGCGAATCTCCTAGTTTACTAGACTATGAGCGTGGATTGTCAGAATTAATGAATGAACTGACCCGTCAGATTATGGAGAGTCAACTGAGTGGAAAAAGCAAAGATGCCCGCAAAAAAAAACCTTTGTCAGCACCTTCGGAAAAGTAAAATTAGATAAGACGCTTTCTATATTAAAGGGCAATAAAAATGGACTATCAATTACTCCACTACTTCAAAGCCATTATTTGAAATATTGCTCCGAAGTAGTTCCACAAAAAGCTTGTGAACTGCTCAATACAACATTAGTTAGCAGCAATCTAACCACTACTTCCCAAGCTTATCGTTTGATTGACCAATA
>Ga0114956_1001981_pt1 | contig 16214 bp, 10 predicted proteins | sample MaitaG_FD_87304 | JGI IMG/M metagenome (GOLD analysis project Ga0114956, IMG submission 87304) | Marine algal microbial communities from Maine, USA - Maine_Asex2 metaG | ecosystem: Host-associated > Algae > Red algae > Unclassified | place: Maine, USA | collected 2015-01-05 | reverse complement strand
TCTATACCTAGATTTTGATCCAGGTTTTCGCAGGCAAGAATCAAAGCCTCCAGACAAGTTTTAATATTGCTGCTTTCTATTACTTCGTATCGAATACTCTCTCTGGTTAATTCACGTTTGGCAAACGGGCAAAAATTGTGGGCAATGACGACTGTCTCAAGCCATTTTTGGGTGTGTTCAATGTAGGGAGAGCTCATCAGCGATTATTTTTAACTAAAGTGGGGTAGCGCCGGATTATAGAGCGTTTATTAAAAAGAGGATATGGCAAATATTTCTGCCATATCCATAACTGTGAAAGCATATTTATTCAGATGCTATTGTTTAAGTGGTGCTGATGTTTCAGGTTTTTCCGCTTCCTCAACAACTGTTTTTTTTCGACTAAATAAACCGCCTGATCCTGGCTTTCTAGGTGGTCGTTTCATCCAAAGGCCATTCACATTAAGCGCGCTCCAACCCCAACGTAACCAGCTCAATACTGAGATTGCCAGCCACAATGCCCAAGCTAGCATTAGTGCGCGGTAAATCCACAGTGGCACACTAATAACGGTAGGTTGCGGCAGTACTTGATCGGCACGATCCTGATACCAATTCAGTGCATAGGCATTGGATCCGTTACCAGCAATTTGCATATCAGGACGTCCCAATAAACCATTCGCTACTGCGCCTGCTAGCACGATGAGCGCAACCACGGTGAGACAGACCAAGCCAATTTGCATGGCATTAAACTGTGCATAGTCGAGCTGTTTGGTGAGTTTCTCGCGAAAAGCGATAGCGAATAGCCAGATGATAACCAGAATCATCAGTGCTGTTTCGGTTTGGCTCAAACCAATGCCTAACAGGAACCACTGCCAGCTTTTCAGCGGCGTTAATTTTGATGCGCCTAAGATAAGTGCCAGCACGAGTAGTGCCAGCAGCACGCCCCAGAACAAGATAGCCGGCCCCATGCTAGGTCCGCTAACCCACAGCACCCAGCGCTCCTTAGGAAGTTCCATATTGAAATTAGCATTAACACTGGGCAAGCCCAAGTCGACCTGAGGGAAATGATAGCGGCTAGCTAAGGCATCAGATTCTCGCCATTCAATATTGACGCGTTGCTTGCCTGGTTTCAGGGTTAGATTGAGTTTATTTTCTGAGTTTTGTATCCGCTGACGAATACCATTGATGGTGATTTGTTTAACGGTTGCCTCAGTTGGTAATTTAACCTCATGAAGGGCGCCGCGACTGCTGAGAATATTAAGGTCGAGATTTACTGTGTTGGCGCGTTTCCCTGTGTTGACTCGCAAATTACTGCTGAGAATAGTCACTGTTTGCCCAGCAACACCTTCCGGGCGACTCATCGCTAAGGTGAGCGTTTCCTTAGGCCAAGGATACCAGACAGGCACTGTTTGCTGTCCCTGATTGCGATATTGGTTAACAGGAATGCCTACACTTTTCATATGCCAAACCGGGCTAGTCGCAATTTGCCATGTCTCTAATAGTTCTTGTTTGTCTGATGCGACAAGCACCATCTTGTCTGTCGTGCTTAAACGAGATGACCAGCGTACCTGGCGCTGACTTGCACCGAGGTTTATTTTGATTTGGCCATTTTTAATGCTGAGTTGTTCACTCATCGGCTGTTCATTGGGTAGCAGAGGAATATTCAGGCTTAATGGCATATCTAGTGGCGCAAGGCGGGTGACAGTTGTTTCAACTGTCCAGTCAAGCCCCAGATTTAACTGTCGCTCAACCCTCACAAAAGTCGGTAGCGTATTCTGTGCCTGTTCTTGGAGGGCTTTGGCGTCTTTGCTTAAGATACGGTTGAGCTGGAGTTGTGATTCTGCACTACCGTTATCTTTAATGCCTTCCAGAGCCCATTGTTTATCGCTGCTCTGCCAGGTAACCGAATGAGGCTTTAATGGAAGCGGCAGGGGAATGCTATTGCGTTGGGGCAAAGTGCCACTCAATACAATATTGCTTAATCCCTTAGGGATGGCAATCCAAAGCTGCTGCGACTTGTCCCGCCTAATAGCCAGTGCTGGCTTGTCATTTAAAATGACCTGAGAGCTAAACCAGGTGCTTTGACTGCCGGGCAATGGAATCGCTGTGTCAATCACAGCATGCACGCGCAGTCTGACCTGTAGGGCATTTTGATCGATTGAGAGCTGCATTTGCTCTATTTGTGCGCACTCTGGCAAGCACTCAGGAGCCGCTGTCAGTCTTTGCTTGAGCGTTTCTAGCAGCGCTGGATTGGGAAAATCATCGGCTTGTGCGGGTTCATTGGCTACAAAGGACAGCGGTATCAAGAGCAGTGCAAGCGCTGGAACAACGCTCTTGCTAAACCACTGCTTTGGATTCCAGCTGAAGTTCTCATTCCGGCTGATTAAGCGCCAAGACAAGCCTAGCAGCAGAGCAATGCCAAGGAATTTAATCAGCATATTCATCAGGGGACTAATAAGGATTAAGCGACTGGTTTCATCAGCTTTAACAGGGCCAGACCACTGTAAACGAGTGCGTTTATACCCTCTCCAGCTGGGTAAGCCCGGTCCGGTTTGAATCATACTATTGGGATCGATTGCACTTAGGTCAGCTTTAGGCGACATTCTACGGGGTCGCGATTTTGCCATCTTTCCGTTATAGGATTGTGCCACAATTGTGCTACTGACTTTGGGACTTGGCGCTCTTCTTGCTCTAGGAGCTTGCTGAATAGGTGAGGGTGCTGCCATGTCATTCATCATTTCTGGCTCGGACACTTCCATGGCTTGCTCCCTCATGACACCGCCTGCGCCTGAATTTCCTGCGACATGATCAAGCTCGACTCTGGGTTGGAAGCGGTTTTCCAGTTGAGGGTAGAGGCCACTGCGAATGGTGTCGATCATATACGGTAGCATGAGTAAGGCGAGTGCCAGAATGCTAATCCATAGATACATCGATAAGCTGCGCTTAAACCAACTCTCCGGTAGCACACGCAGTAATGCAATAACCGCCAGCAGGTTCAACCATATGTAGCGTGGGGCATCAGGCTCGTGCCACGTTAAGGCGAGCGTTAACAGTGCTAATCCAGCCCACAGGGGGTTGAATAGATAGGCTGTTGCAAGCGTGATAATCAACACCAAAAAGAAATCCAGTAGTGTCCATTTTTGTACCCAGCTATTAGGAAGGTTGTCAGTACCTGAGGCAGAAAACAAGCGCCAGCCCGGTGGTAAGTGAAGGGTTGTATTCACGTTTTGCAGATCATGTTCCCAGCCACTGACTGGCGGCGCTGAGCGTTGTCCCAGATAACGGCTCTCGGCGGTCAGATTAATAGATTCACGGCGAATCTCAACACCCGCTTTGCCTGATTTATCAGCTGATGCCTCACGCGTAATAAATTGGTCTTTGCCGTCAATATTGACCCGCCCCAAGGCAAGTGAAGGAATCACATTGAGCCGGGATTGCTGGCGTATAACCCCGTTTAAATTATCTTTGATGGTGTATCCTTTGCCGTCATAGTCCAGCCACATTTCACGTCGTAAGCTCAGTTCATTTTGCCCGACCTGACTAACGCCTCTGTGCATCACGTCAAGAGTGAGTGTTTGCTTGGGAGACAGTAAATAAGCAGGTAATGATCTCCATTTTGCAGGTAGTCTGGTTTGATTAGGATCAATACTATTTGCCCCCTTTACTTCAACCTGCCTGATTTTATTGTCAGCTGAAAATACCCAGACCTCTTGCTGTGGCCATGGGGCTTTGCTGATTGGCAGGATAAAGCTTGTGGTATCAGAAAGGGCACGTCCGGTAATTTCTATCGTCCACTCGCCCGGTCGTAATTGAACTTGTAACGGTTTATCTTTGCTATCGTCTGAAGACTCGAAGCGTGTTGGCAAAGGACTATTGATGCTTAGTGGAATAAAATTTGTTAGTAAAACGGGACTTAATTGCGTGTTACGTTGTTTCCCCGACACGCGTAGCTTGATCGATGTGACAACCTGTACCGGATGGCTATCAATAATTTTGCGGAACACTTGAATGTCCAGATTATCTTCGCTGAGCGTTTCACTTACTCCCTGAGTTAGCCAAAGCTGACCCTGCTGATTGAACTGCGGCTGCTCGATATTTTTACTGTTGACTTTGAGTTGCACCAACCCTGATTCTGGTGTGACTCTTAGTGATTTGGGGAGTTTACTCCAACGAAATAGGCCTTCTATGGTGTGTGTGCCAGCCTTTAAACGCACATGAGGCATGCCTTTTTTGGATTCGACTAATAACTCCCCTTGTTGTGATTGCACATTAAGCGGCCAGTGTTCGCGGTCGCCGGGCAAGCGAATTAATGTTTCATCAAAGACTTGCCACTGCTGACTAAATGTTCCGCCGCTATCGCTGAGCTGCAACTCCAGTTGAGATGGCCAGCTGCAAGCACGGCTCTGGCTGTTATATTGATAGGGGCAGTTTCGTTGCTTTTCATCATGTAGAGCCCAGTCTACCCAAGGTTGCAGCGGCTCAGGAACCTGTGCCGTAGTAATGGGAGCAGAGAGAGCAATATTGCTCAGTAATAGCAGGCACAGCAGAATGGTTTGGTGAATGCGCATAACAAACTCGTTTATTGTGTTTATTGATAGAGTTAGTTTATGACATCTTCAGGGTGTGTTTGTAAAAATTTTGTAAAAAGCCCTTAGCGTCATGAAAAAAGCCGCACTCTAAAGCTGCGGCCTTTTTAAATTACTATCTTTGTGCGTTTGGAATTAGTCGATATAACCCAACGTAATTTTCAACATGCGCCGAACGGGCTCAGCCGCGCCCCAAAGCAGCTGATCACCAACCGTAAAGGCAGTTAGATATTCCGGGCCAATGTTCATTTTACGGATACGACCGACAGGAATAGTCAGTGTGCCCGAGTTTTTCATGGGTGTCAGGTCTTGCATCGTTGATTCTTTGTCGTTAGGGACAACCTTTACCCATTCATTGTGATTGGCAATAATAGACTCAATTTCATCCAGTGGAATGTTTTGTTTAAGCTTAATGGTAAAGGCTTGCGAGTGGCAGCGCATCGAGCCGATTCGCACACATTGACCATCAATAGGGATGCTATCTGAGTTAGTGTTGCCAAGGATTTTATTGGACTCAACTAAGCCCTTCCATTCCTCTTTGGTCTGTCCGTTCTCCACCGGCTTGTCGATCCATGGAATCAAGCTACCAGCCAGGGGCACGCCCCAGTTGTCCTTACTCAAGTCGTCGGCGTTCATTTTTGCCGTGACTTTGGTGTCAATGTCGAGAATTGCCGAGTAGGGCTCGGCCAGCAGATCACTAACTTCTGCTTCAAGCTCTCCCATCTGTGTGAGCAATTCACGCATATTCTGCGCACCTGCACCACTTGCTGCTTGATACGTCATGGACGTAACCCACTCGATCAAGTCCTTTTCAAATAGGCCACCCAATGCCATGAGCATTAGGGACACGGTGCAATTACCGCCGATATAATTTTTAACGCCGCTTTCGAGGCCGGCATTAATGACATCACGATTGACTGGGTCAAGCACAATAATGCTGTCATCTGTCATGCGTAAAGTTGATGCGGCATCAATCCAATAGCCATCCCAGCGCTTGCGCAAGGGCTCATAGACTGAAGTCGTATAATCACCGCCCTGACAAGATAAAATGATATCCATTTCTGCGAGCTTGTCTATATTAGTCGCGTCTTCGAGTGGTTTCGATCCGGTGCCTACGTCAGGGCCAGGTTTCCCTGCTTGAGAGGTGGTGAAGAAAACAGGCTCAAAGCCGTGAAAATCGTTTTCAGAACGCATGCGATCCATTAAAACCGAACCAACCATGCCACGCCAACCGACGAAACCTACTTTGCGCATTACAGACTCCTAAAATGCTGCACTGTGAAAAAAGAAATGGGATTGTAGCATCGATAACCCGTGGTGCACTTGCTAAATGATAATCTTCAGGTGATCGATATCTCTATCTACTCGATGATTCATCCTTTTAATCTACCTTAAGTGCACTTCAAGTTGCTTACCAACTTCTAATAATCCAACATCCATTCCATTAGCCCCAACTAACATTAAACTCAACGTCACCCCTTTATATTTAAACGGCAAAGCCAAACTACAGCCATCACCAATATTCGCCAGGGTAGTGTTTCGCAACGCCAGCAAATTCTGCTGATAAAACGTCTCATCTTCTTGCAAACTCTCAACCGTTGGCGGCAATATCGCCACTGTCGGTAACAGCAGAACTCGTCCTGCCAATGCCTGACTCATCGCTTCAACAAAGCGCTGTCGCTTGTTCAGCGTTTCCCGATATTCAACAGCTGATAACTCATCTGCCCGAGCCATGCGGCTATGCACGCGCTGGTCAAAAAGCGCAGCTTGAGTTTGGAAGGCTTTTTCATAATGCGCGCGACACTCAACCGACGTTAACTGCCAAGGGGCGATCTCACCATAGCTTTCGAGAAATGCTAAAGGCTTATCGGTGATGGAAACACCCGCTTTTATTAAGTCGGTAATTAACGCCTCAAAACCCTCTGCAATAATTGGATCGAGCCGATCAAAACCGAAGTTACGGGAGATGTGAAAAGACAGTGGAGCGGCATTATCTTGGGTTATTTCAGCATCTGCTAAGCCCGCCATAATCTGCCAAGCTTGCGCACAGCCTTCAACAGTTTTAGCCATCGGCCCGATACTATCTAACGTATCGGAGAGCGGCCCTGTTCCGACACGCGATACGCTTTGCTGTGACGGTTTAAATCCGGTAATTCCGCAAAAGGCAGCCGGTATCCGCAGTGAACCGCCGGTATCGCTACCAATCGCAATATCGACCAAGCCGTTTGCTACAGAAACCGCACCGCCACTGGTTGAGCCACCAGGTACATGGCCTGGCCAAAGTGGATTATCTGCTGTTCCGTAGTGTGGGTTGAGTCCAATACCGGAATAAGCTAACTCTGACATATTGGTGTGACCGATGAGTAAAGCACCAGCCTCACGTAAATTGGCGATTGCGGGAGCGTCGCCGGTTGCAGCGGGTGAGTCAGCTAAAAACTGAGTGCCGCTGCGAGTGATTTCGCCCTTAACATCGCACAGCGCTTTTACACTAACTAAGGCACCACTCAGTGCCGTGGGTGCTTTTGCTTTAATCGCCGCATAGTCCGGCTTAGGAAACACACTTGAAAAAATATACTGATCCTTAGGCGCATCGTTCGCTACGCGGGTTAAACAAGACTCAACCCGTTCCTCTGCGGTTTCTATTGACCAGTTATTGTTGCTCATCGCCTAAGTCCTTTTGCATCATGAAATTATGGATAGATTTTGTGTGGTGTATTCGGCTTGAATAGACTGGCCGGTGACATCATCCCTTCAGTCATGGGGATATTTAAAGCTATACAATGTCTCTGAGCATAACATCACCACTTGCGAGTCGCCAAAAACACACCTGCGCCTGCCATAACCAAACCGAGCCAAGCAATCGGCGGCATCACCTCATCTAGCACAAGCCACGCCATCAGCGCGGATAAAGGCGGCACTAAAAATAGCAGCGCAGACACCTTGCTGACTTGTCCTGCACGAATCATCGCCAGCAGCAAACCCACGGCTATCACTGAATTGCCAATCACTAAGTACGCTAGTGCAGCCGCAAAATTCCATGTCCAATCAATCTGTGGTGTCTCCAGCCAGAACATAAACGGCAAAATCCCTATTAAGCCTGCGGTAAAGCCAATTAAATTCGTGGTGACGGGGTGATGTGAAACGCCAAATCGTTTTTCCCAAAGGGTGGCAGAGGTAATGCCGGCCAATGCAATGGCTGCACAAACCAGCCCTAAAACTGGGGCAGGCCCAACTTCTGAGCGGGCTATGATGACTATTGCCGTTCCAACTAAGGCAAGCACCAAGCCTCCCCATTGTCTGATGCTGACGTGTTCACCACTCCAGCCCGGTGCGATGAGCGCGACCAAAATGGGTTGTAATGACATAATCAGGGCGGCTGTACCGGCAGCTATGCCATTCATAAATGCGATGTAAGACATGCCAAAATACACGGTTTGCATCAGCAGGCCGACCATGGCCAAGTGCCCCCATCCTTTCGCCGTCTTGGGTAGCTCTGGCCGGATGAAAGCGAATAATACAGCCATTAGTATCACAACACAGGCAAAGCGCAATGCGAGTAATGTCAAAGGCGGTGAGTAGACCAAGCCGACTTTGGCAACAACGTAGCCGCCAGACCAAAGAAACAAGAATACAACTGGCGCAGCGATGAGCCACCAAGGTTTCTCCTGCATCAGCTTGTACTCCTCAAAACATAAAGTAGGGATTTGTTTTAAATGCTCGGCTAGATCGCTGCCGAACTGGGAGACTAAGCTATAACTACATTACAGTGCCAGACTTCGATTAAAGATTTTTATCAATTAAGTCTTTGAGTTCTTTGCTTTCCGGCAATACGTGACTTGCCAGACTTGCAACCATTTTACCTTCACGGTTGAGCAAGTATTTATGGAAATTCCATTGAGGATATTCACCAGATAGCTCACCTAAGGTGCGATAGAGTGGCGAGGCAAGTGCCTGGCTGGCGTGGGTTTTCTCAAACATAGGAAATTTCACGCCGTAGGTTAGCTGGCAAAATGAGGCAATGGCTTTTTCAGAACTCAACTCCTGAGAACCGAAGTCATTGGATGGAAAGCCTAAGATTACAAACCCTTTCGATTTATAGTCTTGGTAGAGCTTTTCTAGTGCTGCGAACTGAGGAGTGAAACCACAGCGGCTGGCCGTGTTGACGATTAGAATGACCTTGCCTTGATATTCTTTACAGAGGTTAACGCGCTTGGCGTTGCTGAGTTGGCGGAAAGAAAAATCCAGCGGTGCAGCACAGTTGGATTTGGTTAGTTCTGGTTTGGGTTTAGCAGAAGTTTCTGAAGCATAAAGATGGCTAATACTCACAGCCGCCATGGTTAATACTGAGAAAAAGAGTACTGATTTGATATTCACATGACACCTCGCAATTTACATTAGTATTTGATTATGTGGTCAGTAATGTCAAATTAAGGTGAACGCTAATGCTATCGCATTGTTTATGAATAAATCATTGATGATCTGGCAAGCGATATCAAGCTATGAGAATATGCTGTAATTCTTTGAATCCGGATCTAAGCAATGAACGAGCAAACGACATGGACAGTCTATCTGTCTGGCGAAATCCACACTGACTGGCGCGAACAAATAGAAGAGGGCGCCATGGCCTTGAAACTCCCAGTCAACTTCACTTCAGCGGTAACAAATCATGCCGCCAGTGATGAGGCAGGCGATCACCTAATGGAGAATGACAACTCTTTCTGGCGCGACCACCAGTCCTCCAAGGTCAATGCCATACGCACTAAAAACCTAATCGGCATGTGTGATATTGCCGTGATTCGTTTTGGAGATAAATACAAGCAGTGGAATGCTGCGTTTGATGCGGGTCAGTTAGCTGCGCTGGGCACGCCTTATATTACTTTGCATGATGAAGATATTATTCACCCGCTGAAGGAAGTTGACAGTGCTGCTATGGCTTGGGCGAAGACGCCAGCTCAGGTGGTTGAGATACTAAAATACGTAACCACTGCTTGATGGTTGCAACTCAAATTGCTGTGACTTTTGATTGAGAATCCCTCAGCTTATAATAAGCTGAGAGGATTGGAAAATGCAAAATTACTCTACAACGCTGTCTTCATCAGATGTTTGTATTGTGTAAATACTCGGTCTGGTCAATATGAAATAACGTGACCAGTCTGGCCGCACGTAAATCATTGTGATTCCCAGAGTGTCTCCGCTTAGGATCGATGAAGGTAATATTGACTTTATATTAGTGTTTGGGTCAAAGGCCCAGTCTCCATTTAATCCAACGGGTGGTAAGGGTACTTCAGACTCTACAACGGTTACCTTGCGCACTGGGCTAATAGCCACGTTCCCTGTTGTATCAGTTGAGATATAAACCAATGTGTAGACGCCTAGTATTGCTGTATTCAAGGAACCTGTGGTGTGTAGCAATGCGGAAATTTTGAATCATATAATCAGCACCAATTGCACCCCATGCGATACCGTTAAAACCAAAGCCTGTCGCTGAGTCGTTATCAGTGTCGAGAAAAATCTGTGTATGTGCAGCAGCAACGATATCTTGGTACGTAATTGATATCGCTAAACTAGCGCCAGTATCGACAACATTGAACTGCGAGTCTTCGGCTCGTGCTTGTAAATTGACGCCAATGTTGTTGTCTGACGTCGACTAAACTTAAGCTCTGAAGGTACCATATACAATCCTTGAATAATTGGCTAACGAACGAACTTAAGGTATCAAGTGTTGTAAATATGTTGGTTACCAGATGAACGCGATAGACGGGCAGACGTATATCCCATAATCAAATATCAACCTCTTCGGCTTGCGCAGCAGTGGCTAAGAGCTCGATATTTTGATAAGAATAAAGGTCTTTTAAAGTACAGATCCCATGAAGTTGGCTAACCGCAGCTGCTGCTAGTAACGAGTTGCCCCCGAGTTGGAAAAAATTACTGGATTTATCAATCATTGCCACGTCAATTTTTAACAGGGCAGCCCAAACTTTAGCAATCTGCTTCTCAATTTTGGTTTCTAATGGATTGATTGCTTTAGGTAGTTCAATGGCAATGTCGGACAGGTCTTTTAAGCGTTTTTTATCAGTCTTACCTGCTGGACTTAAAGGAAATGATTCGCAAGATACAAAATGCTTTGGAAGCATGTAAGACGGTAATTTTTTAACTAAGCTTTCAAAAATAAAGTCCTTACTTAGACTGCCGATATAGTAACCTGTCAAGGTTTGAGCCTCTTGCTCAAAGGTTACTGCTGCATCTTTTATGCCCGTAATTTCCAAAATCGCATTTTCTATTTCACCCAGTTCGACCCTCATTCCTCGTATCTTTATTTGATCCTCATTCCTGCCGAAATATTCTAATTCACCGTTGGATCTCCATCGGCCTATATCGCCTGTTCTATATAATCTCCCGGTAGACCATTTAGCAAGATCATGATTAAAATCAAAAGCCTCTCTGGTTTTTTCATCTGAGTTAACATAGCCCAGACCAACCCCAATACCTGATACACAAATATTGCCAAGGGTACCGTGGGGAACTAGTTCATCATTATCATCAAGAATATGAATTCTCATATTACAAATCGGTTTGCCGATAGGAACAATGTTATTGTCAGAGGGCACCTGAAAACGATGGTGCGTAATGTCATCACTACACTCCGTCGGGCCATAAGCATTCACAATTTCTATATCCGGATACAAGGCAAACCAACGGTTCACTTGTTCATGCTTTAATGGCTCTCCCGTTAAAATTAACATTCGTAAGTGAGTTAACGGCGCTTTTCTTTCGGTTAGATAGTCAAGTACCAGTGAGAAATAGGATGGCACAATTTCCAGTATCGTAATTTTATCGCTGGTTATTTTTTCAAAGAAAACGGCTATCGATAACTGCTGAGACTTCGAGTAAACAACTGTTTTTGCGCCACAGTAAAGCCCGATCAGCGCTTGCCAAACAGAAATATCAAAGGTGACCGGAGCGGTTTGTGCGATAACATCGTCGCTGCTTAAATCTAAATCAGTTAATTTTGAAAGCAGGTGGTTTGCCATTCCTGCATGTTCGATCAGAGCCCCTTTTGGGATTCCAGTGGAGCCCGAAGTAAAGAGAACGTAAGCGATATCGTTCCACTTTGCGTTAACCGTTAGCTGACTATTGCTGCCACGATGATCCGGAACAACTAGCAACTCAATGTTAGCAGTGTCTACAAAGGTCGCTAAAAGCTTAGCTTGTTCACTGCTACATATAACCGCATCCGCTTTTGCTTCAGCAAGAATCGTACTATTTCTGGAAGGTGGAACAGACAAGTCAATTGGTAGATAAATAGCGCCTTCATTCATTATGGCGACTAAGCTGCAAACCCAGTCGTTACTACGAGGCAACGCGACAGCAACCACTTTCTGCCTGAATGATTTTAAGCATAACTGCTCGATTAAATCATTGACTCTTGAAACCACTTCGAGGCCTGATAATTTGCTATTTTCATCCTCCAAGAGAGTTTTTTCAGGGTTTTTGGCAATGTTACTGTTTATCGTTTGAAGTGCAGATTTCTCGTCAAGCTTAATGACTTTGCCAGTGCCTATTTCAGTTAACCTATCTATTTCAAAGCTTGAGATAAGCTTGTTATTAAGACAGTAGCCAGAAGCATCATCCAATAAGAAATTTAAGGCAGTTAAGTAATACCCACCCAAAGCCCTTATAGACTCCGAGTCGTAAAATTCAGCGTTATAACTAAACTGTATTTTGCTGATTTCCTGACTGTCAGATTTAATGCAACTCATCAGTAAAGGAAATTCCGCACCGAAGAATTCTTTGTACAACTTGGATGCAGAGGCGATCTCTTCGCTATTGTTTGCTATCACTCGAAAGGCTGTTTGAAAATGAGTGGTTTCATCATTAAATTCGCCTGCGTTAGCTTTTTCATGACTCACGTTGTTATCTAGGTTGTTTAAAATAGCATCACACTTGATGGCTAGGTCTATCCATTTTGTATTCTTGTCTAACGTTATATTTACTGCTGAAGTGCTGCTTAGCAACGAGAGTAGGGAGACGTCTAGGCTGGAGTGATAATCGATGTTGCCCGGGATATAGCAAGTCGTTATATGCCTTGAATTATGGATTAAGCTTAAAACACGGATATAGGTGGCTAAAAGAATACTGTGTGGTGATACCGGGTGTTCAGCTGATAGCCTGTCTAAACCAGCAATGCTGGGTTTTTGTAGTGAAATAGTGTGATGACCCATTTTAATTTACTTTCCGTAATTTTTTTTAGTTTTTGATAGAGTCAAAATTATGAGCTCTTTGTGTTGTAAGTATTTTTATCTTCCCTGAATAAGGATTCCTGTCCTTAAGCCTGGCGAGTCACCAAGCAATATGAAAATCTTGCCGGTCACATCGCCTGAGCATTTTGTGTAGTCGCTCAGATTTATCAAGGGGTCATTTGAATAACAGTGTCCTGTTCTTGCGATATTGCCTTGATAGATTTGATTTTTATCAGCTCCCGCTTCCATTTCTTTAAGTTGTGAAATCGGTGCGTAGAGATTGCTACTAAAGATCATAGAGATATCGTTCATTGAGTAGCGATTTGAATTCAATAGTGAGTGGTTTAAATCACTTGCTAATTCAGAGGTGAATGGCGCACCTTCATGCATCGTTTCGACTTCAGCAACGAATGCACTATTCAATAAATCATAGCCGTCAACTTCATGAGAGGTAACAATGCAAGCGCAGGATGAATCACTAAAAATACCGTACTGTTTGAATCTCTCGGCATCGGGTTTTGTCTTATCAGCTGCCACAACGAGAATTGCTCCCGCTTCCCGATTTCGAAGTAGGCCGCAAGCCATATTAATGCCGACTAACAATGAGTCACAGCCATTACTTTGAATTGTTATAGGATAGGCATTCTTTAAACCTAGTCTATCCAGAACGGCTTTCTTATCATCTGACTTGGCTTCACAACCATTGCTTGATGCAGTATTGCAGAACAGAACGGCAGTAATATCACTCCTGTCTAATTGAGACTCATTCAACGATTTTTCGGCTGATTCGATCTCGAATTCGTTTATATCTTTGCTCGATTGATAGTATTTTCCCCAGCCCCACATGTCGGGCATATCAGGTAATTCGGTTTCTGAAAAACCACTAGCTTCCGTATAGTCTAAGCACTTATCTCCCAATACATATTGAACTGAAGTGAGAATGTTATATTTTTTATTATTCATAGCTTTTCCAAGTATCAGGTATATTTTTAACGACTTGTTTTAGAGGAAGCTCAGTCGTAAGTTATTTATTATTTTCTATTAGCAAAACGTATCATAAGCCAGCTGTGAGAGCTACAGCGGCAGGATAGTCGGCTTTACCCGCTAATATCAGCGCTTGTAAATCATATTTAACGTTGATAGTTTGTTGCACAGGTTTTTCAACAGCGCTAAGTTAATGGAACGATGAGTTTTCAAAAATACAAAATCACTAATCCAGCAGACTTAAATCTACTGCTACACAAAGGGTTATTCTGGCGTAAAAAAATAGGCCTGATTGGGTTAGCGGGAAGTTTTGAAAATCACCCTGATAAAGACTTCTATCAAAATGAGCTAAATACGCACTACTACGCCTGTGGTTGTGATGAAAGCGCGAATGGCTTTTTTATCGGTGTGATTTTGGGAAGTTTATGGGTTGCTGCTTCATGGTTTGAAGGCGTTATTCCAGGGTTGATCACGATAGCCGTCGGGATTCTGTTTGCTTTGGCTGGCGCTATACTAGGCAAAGCGGTTGGTAAACTGATTGCCAATAAAAAACTTAAACAGACTGTACTGGCCATACGAAATGAATGGCCAGCAGAGAATGATATTAACCACCCCGATGCTTAAACGAGTCGCGTCGGAAGCTATATAACGCTGCGGGATCAACCGCGACATCAACCACCGCAGGTTTACCACAGGCCAAGGCCGCTTCAACGGCTTCACTCACTTCACTGAGTTTATTCACTGCAAAGCCCGCAGCACCATACATTTCAGCAACCTTATCAAACGGAGGACTACTAACATCTGCGCCTATATAGCGCTCACCAAAGAAATCCCGTTGATACGCTTTTTCAGCACCCCAGCAGCCGTTATTCATTACCACTGTGACGGTATTGATGCCGTGATCCACAGCTGTGCTAAGTTCTGAGAGCGTCATACCAAAGCCACCATCACCCATCAAACTCACCACAGGGCGTTCTGGTTGGGCTAGTTTAATCCCTAAGCCGCAGGCAAATGAGAAGCCGACCAAACCAAAGTCTAGCGGCGTAAACAAGCTCTTGGGCGAGTGGTAGTTCATGGCGTCGGTTGCTTGTAAACACAGAGTACCTGCATCCATGGTAATCGCAGCGTCTTGTGGAATGACACCACGTAACGATTTAAATAAGCCAGATGGTTGCATCGGGCTATCGTCCATTACTGCGTCTGCATCGCGCTTGGCTAAATAAGCCTTTCGGTCGGAAGTAAATGTTTCTGTCCAAGCTTCAATTGCCGCTCGGTTTTTCATTTCCGTAATCGCACTGGTGATTTGCGTGGCAATGGTAGGCGCATCGCCCCAAATACCTAATTCAATTGGAAAGAAACGCCCAATCGCCGTGGGTTCTAACTCAACATGAATAATCGCAGCGTCTTTATTGATATTGTCATAGGTGTAAAAGGTCGAGTTAAAGCCTAAACGCGTGCCCAACGCTAAAATCACATCGGCTTCTTTAGCCAGACGCGAAGCGACCGGATTACCACGCGGCCCCATTTGACCAGCATTAAGTGGATGAGCAAAAGGTATAGCGTCGCCATGTCCGGGTGAGGTGACGATGGGTGTGTTCATCGCCGCGGCCAGCGCAATGGCTTGTTCGTGCCCAACCGTATTCTTGATGCCACCACCCGCAATAATCAAAGGCTGTTTGGCATTCATTAATAAGCTCGCTGCCTGAGCGATGGCTTCTGATGAGCCCGAAGGTAGGAATTGTGAGCGATAGTTATGGGGCTGTTGAAAACCCGTTAATCCCTCATAGTCCGCTTGACCAGAAAGCACATCTCTTGGCAGATTGATTTGTACTGGCCCACGCCGCGGTGTCATTGCCGTACGAAAGGCTTCTCTAAATAACTCAGGCACGCGCCCAGAATCAGGCACTGTCCAGGTTTTCTTAGTCACTGGAGTGAATAGCGCCTGCTGATCCACTTCCTGAAATGCATCGCGATAAACGTGCTGCGTGGATAAAGCACCGGCAATTGAAACGATAGGAGAGAAAGCCGCAGCGGCTTGGCTCAAGCCGGTGACGAGATTGGTTGCGCCAGGGCCATTTTGGCCTGCAATGATTACGCCCGCTTCACCACTGGTACGCGCATAGCCATCGGCCATGTGGGTGCCGGTGCGCTCGTCATGCACACCGATAAAATTGATGTCTTGAGCGTCATACAGCGCATCGAACATTTCCATGGTGGCTGAGCCAATCAGGCCAAAAACATGTTTTGTATCTTCTGCTTTCAGGGCTTCGACGGCAGCTTGTCCGCCAGAAAGAGTTGGCATTATAAGTTCCTTGATTTTAAAAAGCGCAGGATAGGTTGAGTGAACAATTCAGGACGTTCAACCAGTCCCATGTGCTGTAGTTTTGGAATGATTGTAACTTCAGCACCTGAAATTTCTGAGGCGATA
>Ga0114956_1001978_pt1 | contig 16224 bp, 11 predicted proteins | sample MaitaG_FD_87304 | JGI IMG/M metagenome (GOLD analysis project Ga0114956, IMG submission 87304) | Marine algal microbial communities from Maine, USA - Maine_Asex2 metaG | ecosystem: Host-associated > Algae > Red algae > Unclassified | place: Maine, USA | collected 2015-01-05 | reverse complement strand
TAGCTTGTGATACGCGGCCTGCAGAACCGGTAGCCGGGTCAGAATCATATTGCCAAATTCCAATCGACCAGTAGGGTGGGCACGATCGATTGCCGTTCCGAAAAACACTTCATGATCAGGAAAGAAGCTGGCGATGTCGCGTACCTGATCGTTTTCACCGGTGCGCAGCACTTCTTGCAAACAGATAACATCGGCATCAGCAAAGTCACGGATATCATCGGCAATGCGCTTTGAACTTGTGACACCATCAACACCGGTTGCCGCCTGTATATTCCAGCTAACGATATTTGTTGTCATTGGCACGCTTTATAACCCAGTAATTTCAAGAGTAGAGTGAAGTATAAGTATCAGTTGGTCAAGTTCCTGAGTGGCTGAGCACACTAAACCCGAATAGATTGCTCGCTGAATAGGTACAATTGCTCGGTAATCGACCGTCCTGGTTTTGCTGGATAGTGTTAAGAGGGCCCAAACTTGATCGGATCCAATCTGAAGGATATTTGGCGTATAACCTCGCGCTTGAGCAATTTGGGTGAAAATTCAATGCTCTGGCAAGGCGAAAATGGGCACGGTACTATTGCTGCGATCAAGACACCGCGTGACATTGCAGATTCAGCCAGAAATGAAAAACGGCGGAAACGTTTCAAGAATGAAATAGATACGTTGCTGCTAGTGCAACGCATGGAAATGAAATCGGTTATACCTATTATCGATCATGGGGTTACCGTTGACGATACACCCTGGTATGCAATGCCTGTTGGAACACCGCTTAAGCTACCGCCGTCTTTTGCGGGCAGGCTGAAATTAATATCTGAACTGACCGACGTAGTAGAGAAATTACACAGCATCGGCATCGAACACTTGGATATAAAACCAGACAACCTTTTAATGATTGACGGTAGATTGATGCTATCAGATTTTGGACACTCGAAATTTACCGAGCCTGACCAACTTGCTACTCGCCAAGATGCGTTACGTGTTACCCACACTCATACCGGGAAAAATGCAATTGATCCTGACAGACCATGGTTTGACTATGATATGTACTCGCTTGGTAAAGCCTGTTGGGAAATACTGACCGGCTTAAAATCGAAATCTTTGTGCGAGCTGTGCTCGCCTGACGATGATCTGGCACCGCACTGGCCAGCTATCGATGCGACTCTCTTAAAGAGGCTTCAAGTGACTATATTTACTGCCACTGACAGAGACCCGCTCAATAGACCAAAAGCCAGGCAGCTTAATCAGGACATACGGGAAATTCTTGATCTTCACGGCTCAATAATCAAACGGCAGCCACTTGACTATTAATCTTTATTTTTATCTTCTTCGTCTTCATCAAATTTGGAGAAATCCACGCCCTGATCAACTGAATAGTTTCGCATTGCCCGCATTGTGTCACCCATTCCCATCATGTACCCGGATACCGTCTGTAACAGACTGAACGCCACCATTGCATCGCTTTCAATGACAGCCATAAGTTCGGTTGCGCCAATGCGCAAGAACACACTGTCTTCCAGAGCGTCAAAATCGAGAGGACGTTGCTCGTTCAGAATAATGGATATTTCTCCAATCAAATTACCGGGGACTATCTCTGAGACCAACCGCCTGTCGCCATCGTCCTCGGTCCAATATATCCCGCCAAGACCACTGACACACAGATAGGCCGCATCGGCTTCCTCTCCTAATGCAAATATCGTCTGCCCGGCTGTAGCATGAAACCATTGAGCGCCGAACGCGAGCAATCGTTGTTGTCTGCGATCAAGCTTGCCGAAAAGTTCTGTATCGGCAATTGCATTAATCTTGCTGTTGATATCATTGCGCGCGTCGGTGTTTTGAGCCGCATCGGGCCGAATGCTGCCTTCGATACGACCGTCAACGATTTCAACAACAAGGTCGTAACTTTCAGGGTTGAGGAATTGCTTTTCGATGAATATCTTTGTGGTGTCGGGCATTAGTTCGCTGATACGTTCTCGCATGAGTAATCGAGATTCGCTATCGTGGCTGGCAAGAGAATTGGCCAGAATTAAAATATGTGGCTTTTTAATGCTTGCTCTGCTGAAGGCCAAACGCTCTTTAAACACAGCCGGTAGATTATCGCCACCCGAGGATGTTTCCAGATCGTAAATGGACTCAGCGGCCAATCGCCGTAAATTGTTCTCATTCAAAACTTCAACAACAACATCTTCTATTGATTGCTCACGCGCACCTGCGGAGGCTGATACTTGACCGAATATGGCGTTATCCATCAACGTCATGAGGGGAATGTACTTTTCCGAGTCAATAGTTTCGAAAAACGTACCTAGCTCCTCGACCATTTGCGTCGCATTTTCTTTGCGAATTTCTAAAACACGCTGCTTAAATTCCTCACTAAACGCAGTACCCATCTGTTCGGCCGAAAACGCAAAAGGTACTGTCAGCAATAAGGCGTGTTCTTCAGCAGAGAGTTCGTCATCACCTAGCTTTCGTCTTCTATTGATGATCGAAGCGAGCTGTTGATAGAGCTCCTCGTCCAGATTCAAGTTTCGAAACAATGGGTGATCTGTGCCGTCATTACCAAAAGTCTCTGTCAGATTCTCTATCAGATCGACAGACATTTTTATCAGGTCGTCGGAGATGCCATGTTCATCTACAATGCGCAAAAATTTTTCGTCTTGAGACAAGGAGAGTTGAGTTAACGGGCGCGTGGGCATGGCGTAAAGAAGATTAGTACCCAAAGGCGAGACCGGATTGAATTTATCGGGATGAAATGTGTAAATTTCGTTATCTAAATCAGCCGCAGCCAGGCGCTTGGCAATTTCTGGCCTGAGTTTCACTATGGCATCCGCCAATTTCTGATGTTCAGCCAGCTCCAGCTTGGATCGAACGGCGCGACGGACCATGAAATCATCGCTTCCCGTCGCCTGAACTAATTTAAACCACCACTCTCGAATATCGTCTGAAGAGCTCAAACCAGCCACTGCTGGATCAATCCACTCACCGTTGAATGGATCAATGCTATTACCGGATTTCTCCGCATCGGCTTGAAAGCGAGTGGTGTTCGGGTGAGTATCCTCATCTTTGATAGGTTTGTTTTTGAATGGCAGCAGCAGGTTTTCACCGAGAGTACCCTTCACAATATGGGGGTTGGGATGGGCGTAACCGATACTATTGGCCAGTGTTTCCTGATGTATTGTATTCAGTTCATGCCCTGCGATAGTGATCGATCCACGCTGTGGAATAACTTCGCGTGTTAGTAAATCTGCAAACGCCACCATCACTGCTTCAGAGCTGGTCTTGACGGCAACCCGAGCGCCTTGGGGTATCGTGAGCGTTATGTCTTCCAGCACCGATTGACCTTCTTCGTCTCGCACAGTGACATCTTTTATTTCGATGTCACCTTTCAAATTAACGGACTCGTCGGGTACACCATCAAACAAACTATCATCAACTAGTGGGCTCGGTGCGAAACGCTCAGTTACCACAGCCCATCGCACGGCTACATCCTGAGTGGTATTGTAATAAGTTAATAGCTCTTTCCAGGGTGAGGACATATCTTTAAAAGCAGCCAGGGCGGCCACCAAGGCCCCGACCGTGATTTGCCCGCCAATGGCCAGATAACCGCCAACAGAATAGAAGAAAAAGGGCGTCAGTTGATTGATAAAGTTATTCAGAAATTTCATGAAATACTTTTTCTGATATATCTTGAAGCGAAGATCGAACAGTTTCCCCAAGCGGTCTGAGAACATTGACAATCTGTAGCGGGACCCACCATTGGTGCGGATATCGCTGACGCCCGCTGCGGTTTCGCCTATTTCGGATGAGAATTTACGGACCTCTTCTATTCTTCCTATATTGAGCAGATTTATTTGACGCTGCAGTAAAGGGATGATCCACGCCTGCAAGGGTATTAACGCAATTGCTGCTAATCCAAACCAAAAGCTCTGAGCGAAAAGAAATATCAGAATTGTGAGCATCTGACCCGCCTGGAGAATCGGCTGAGACAGCATATTACCCATAATTCCGCCTAGCGGTTCGGCCTCTGACGTCACCATTGAGACCAACTCACCCTGGCTTGTGTTCCGAAAGTACGATCGTGGAAATCGTAGAATACGAGTTAAAAGCTGATACCGAAATCGTCGCAGAAGTGTTTCGCGCAGCACACCTTTCATGGTATTTAGTCGCATCTTTAGCAGTCCGTTAGCCAGCACAGCGAAAAGAAAGCCAACGCACAAGATCAGTAGAAACTCGACTTGAGTGAACGGTACACCGAGCAGCGTTACGCCTTCTTTAGAACCACCAATGGCATCGTTGATAATGCGCTTGGGCAACTCGAGCGAGACGTACAATAATGGGAAAGTCAGAAGAGTGACCAACAATAGTATAATCTGATCTCTCTTCGAGTATTTCCAGATGTACTTAAAAATGCTCTGTTCCATTCAATATTCCCCATGGACAGATGCGCCCATTGCGCATGTGTTAATCCAGTTTTAGATCCAACAGTTGCAGTTCACTGTACAGGTGATCGATTTCATCGGGCTTAACACGGTTACTAACATAATAGCGGGCAACGGGTAGGGGCTCGCAGGTGATATCGGGTGGTGTTTTTTTTACAAAACGACCATCAGCCGCCAGCACAGCAGGCGTGTCGGGAAGCAACTGATCGGCAAGCGCCTGTGCACAGCTAACAAACAGCTCATAGTCACTCGCGTGCATTAAATCATACCAAAGAACATTGGCGTCCTTTCGTTTGATCGAAAAAAATAATAGGGCTTGCTGCCCGTCAAGTTCGATTAGTAATGGTGTTAGTGCATACTCTTGCATATCATTGATCAGTTGCTGCTGATTCGACTTGATACGATCGCAAATGGTCTGGGCATCATCGATAATAACCACGCCAGATTGTGCTCCATCCTTTTTGCGCCAAATATAACGATGATCTTCGAGCACCTGAAAACCAAGGGCCTCCACGATGCCCAATGGTTTTTTTGAATTGGTGAGAGTTGCATAGGTCAGAGTAGGGTCTGAGATTGCAGAAACCAGCATGTCCCGGCCAAGCCCCTTGCCCCGAAGGGATTTATCCAGATACCAGGAACTCATGCTAACGATGCGCTCGGACCGGAGCCGGTTTACGTCCCCGACTAAACGATCGGCATACACCATGCCGCAGTAACCCAGTATGGCCCCGTGAGACTCGACCACTCGGCCATAGTCAGGTTTCTTCTCAAGCCAGCTGTAGCTCATCAATCGTCGCCAACGATCAACGGGAATGCGGGTATTCATTTTGTTGTGCAGTAATGAACAGATGGCTTCTGTGTCATCTGCCCTGGCCGCTCTAACGTATCCCCTACTCATACAGACGGTACACAAAAAAGTTGTTCGGGTGAGCGCCACTGCGCGGCGGCATGTTGATCGATTATGCTGGCAAGCTGCGTACAGAAAGCCCATCCGGCTTCATCGAGATCAATGTGGTGAGTCAGCAAACCGGTGGGTTCGTCAGCATCGACTCTACCAGCTCGCCGCGCCGAAAGATGCTCCAGCAGTTGAGCGATTGTTTTAGTGACACCCCTGAATTGCGGGCCGGTTTTCCATCGAATCGGATCGCAATGCGCATTGACGACTGTCAAACCCTGTTCGGGATTTTTATCACCGCGTGGACCAAATGCTGACACACCACAAAAGCCACTTGCCAATATCGGTGTAAACAATTCAGCCGCGATATGGTTCCACGGTGGCACAATCACCGGAAGCAAATTTGATTCGAATTGATCCTCAAGTATAGTGCGCCCCGCATCGATATCGGCCATTACGCTATCCAATCCACGGTGCAATCCCAGTTCCCAGGCACCCAGCCCTTTACCGCGAGGCGCATGGTTAATATGAGCGTAACCGTGTTGAGCGATATGAACGTGTGGCGCATGGGAAAGCGCTGTGACCAGTGATGCATCCATACGCCTGGGTATAACTGCCAGTAGAAGTCCGCAAGGCGCTGTGATGTCCACGAGTTTGTCGAGTTTTGGTCCGGGAGCACATGCATCATCATCACGCCACCAGAACGTTGCAACTTGCCCGGCAGAATACCAGGCCTCTAATTCGGCGTGGAGCTGCGCCCAGGCAATATCATTTTCAGCGTTATTGCCCATAATGATCTTCCAGTAGGGTTCGAAGCACCTTTGCCGTGCCGTCCGCGCCATCGACATTGATCGTAGACGGGGCAGGTTCCTGTAACAGGGCGGAGCGAATCGCGGCTGTTAGTTTATCGCCTGACGTTGACTCATCTGATAGAGCATCGTCAATCAGTACACTGGCCAGCCCGAGTCTTTTCAACCTCGTTGCTCTGTCGGCCTGTTCAGTTTCTCCGTGGCTGCTAAAAGGAATTAATAGAGCGCGACACCGTGCCTGTAATATATCACTGACCGTATTGTACCCGGCTTGCGATATCGACAAGCTTGCATTAGAGAGCAAGCTAACGAAATCAGTTCGGAAACGAGCAAGCGTCACGTTTGCCGGTACGTCGTCTGCCAGCTCGTCATATTCATTCTGGGGTAAGTTGGGCCCCGTAATCACACACCACGACTTTAGTTTTGGTAACGCAGCTGCCGCTTGCAAGCACGCTCTGACTAATGACGAGCCAACCGCACCGCCACCAGCTGACACCACAATGTCAAAAGTTTGCGTAGTTTTATCTGGTGAAGGGCCACTCACTAGTCCGGTATAAACGATTTTGTCAGCAATATCCGCAGCGTATGGAAAGGTTTCATCAAGCGTTGCAAAGCTGGGGTCACCATGAACCAACACTTTGTCGAAGTATTCGATGACAAGCTTTGCAGTCTCCTCATCTCTGCCAGCTTTGCGATTTCTTTGTAAAACATCGCGCAGCGATGTTACGAGCATCGGTTTGGGAACACTTGCGTGTATGGAATTGATTAAAGGCATCAATTCAAACCGCAGCTGCCGCCGACCAAAAGGGAACGCTTCGAGCATGACAACATCCGGACGTACTCTTTCGAAAACATCAAGCAAGTGTTGCGAACGACGCGCCTTGAAGGCATCGTCAATCGTGTTTCCATCGACATCGGTCAACTCGCTAAAACTGCCATCGCGAACGGCCATTGACGCTAAAGCAACCTGATCTATGTTGGATGACTCAAAGCCTGCAACAGGTAATCCTCCAGTAACCAGAGTCACTTGAAATCCATCGTTATCCAGAGCCGATGCAATTCGGCGAGCCCTCATCAGGTGACCAATTCCAAGCAGGTGTTGCACGTACAACATCACACGTGGTTGTCGATCGTGCGTCATTTGCTAGTGTTCTGCCATTGCGTATCGAACAAATTGACCAATTGATTGATGCTGTTGTGATAATCGAATTCGCTTCTTAGCTTCGCCTGTGCAGCTTTGCCAAGTCTGTTGCGCAAAGCCGGAGACTTAATGGCTTGCTCCAGTGCTGTTGCTAACATGGTGCTGTCTTCCGGCTCTATCAGAAGCCCGTTCTCATCATTAAAAAACTCAGGTATCCCGGAGATTCGAGTTGATATACAGGCAAGTCCCTGACTCGCAGCTTCGAGTAGCACGTTAGGTAACCCATCTCGATCTCCATCGGCGGTGATGCGACACGCCAGTACAAATACATCGGCCAATTGGTAGTTGACCAGTACTTCCTTTTGATCAGTCGCACCAACCCAGGTTATGCGATCTTCGATTTGTGATTGCCTGGCGAGCGCCTTGAGCTTTGGCAATTCTGCGCCACCACCAATGTGGACAAACCGCCAGCACAAAGTAGTTGGCAACAAAGCGAGTGCTGCTAATAGAATATCGAAGCCTTTTTTCTCCACCGCTCGCCCAACGCTGATAATAACGACCGGATTGTCAGTGGCTTTGCCATCGCGATTGGATTCTGGTCGATGGAAGGCCGGGAATCGTGTCAGATCGATCCCGTGATAACTTAAGTGGACAGTGGACGCATCTGCTGCCAGTGATTGCAGATGCTGGTGTCCAACCCGGGTACACGTAACCGCCCATCGCGCAGAGTCCAGTTTTTCGCCCAGCTCCCAGTCTGGCGATGTCCATATATCTTTAGCATGCGCCGATACTGTCCATGGGATTCCACGAATGATGCTGGCGTAACTTGCGACCGATGCAGGAGTGTGAATAAAGTGCGCATGTAGCCATTGACCGCCTTCGGGCCACTCTGCTGCAAGCACAGCAGCCTGAGAAAAACGCCTGACGCGGTTGCGTGAGAGGTCTCTTTTCAGGTCTGCCAGAAATTGCCGGAATGCTTTTGCAAACCCCGGCATTCTTACGCTCGAAATCAGTCCACGCAGTGCCCGGAGCGGTGAACGGTGAATGTATTCCGGCAGATATGTCACCGTCGCTTTAATTTCATCGTTAACCGCATGATGCGTCAGATCGGTAGGGTGACGTAGCGAGACGATGGCAAGGTCAATCCCGGCGTTTTGAAGGCCTAGTAATTCTTGTGCAATGAAAGTTTCCGACAGTCGTGGGTATCCTTTAAGTACGACAACCAACTTACGACGAAACTCAGGTGTGCCACTCATGGGTTGGACGGTACTGCCGTATCTGTAGTCTCTTGTGATTCCGTTCGATCAGTAAAAAGTCTACCGACAATAGCCGCTATATTATCGAGCCCATCCAGTTCTGCAATGGAGGTTCGCTCCGAGGGTTTCGGTCTATTCGGCAGCGCTTTCAATGCCGCGCTCATTTTTGCCGGGTTCTCGGCTTCTTCGGGCAAAAGCATGTCAACCATGCCAAGCTCAACCGCTCTTTGAGTTCTAATTAGTTGCTCTTCGCGCGGCGTGGTTCGAGGTATGATCAGCGCGGGCTTGTCGAAGGATAGTATTTCGCAAAACGTGTTGTAACCACCCATGGATACAACGGCTTTGGCCCCCGCAATCAACTCTTCCATGTGGGAATCAAAATCAACGATTTCCACGGTTGCCAGTTTTTCACCTTTTTCGATAAACTCAGTGCGTTCTTTGCCAGGCATGTAGGGTCCAAGAACAATTAGTGTCGTGTGCTTGATACTTTTATCATGTTCGTAAGCAGCCATTACGCCACGAATCAACGCAACACCATCGCCACCACCGCCAGTGGTGATCAGAATGTAATCGCCTTGCTGCTTGTGGGTTACCAATTCTTCGCGCAGTGCCTGGCGTTTTAGGAAACCCACAAACTCAATTCTATCTCGCATAGCTTGAGGGATATTTAATCCGATCATGGGATCGTAAAATTGCTCTGGGCCATAGACCCAAATGTGATCGTAGGTATTATTGATTTTGGGTATGAGATCTTTGCGCTCCCACTCAGCCGTGAGCAGATGCGGCGAATCCATGACATCGCGCAGACCCAATACGAGTTTCGTTTTACGTGATTTCAGATAAGCAAGCGTGTCGCCTACTTCACCCTTAAGCCCCATGGGTTCTTTATCAACAATAAAAATATCTGGCTTAAAAAATTTTGCTGTGTGCTGAATTATCGACTCACGCATTTTGATGGTATCGCTAATGTCGATGTGTTTGGCCATCGAAGTGTATTCCCCGTTGCGCAGTTTTATAACACTGGGGATTTTGACAAAATCGACTCGGGCGCGAAAATCAAAAGCACCCGCGATGGCAGAACCCGAAATTATCAGAATGCTTAAACCGCTGTAACGCTCGACCAACGCATGAGCAATGGTACGGCAGCGACGTAGATGACCGAGACCAAACGTGTCATGGCTGTACATGAGAATACGTGCATCGCCCAATTGATTCTCGGAGCTGGCCTTGTTCGGTTTAATCGTACTCACGCTTACTTGTACGGGTCTGCCGCATCCCGCAGACCATCGCCCAGGAAATTAAACGCCAATATAACCAGTATGACCGGTACCACCGGAAACAGTAGCCAAGGGTAGAGGGCGATAATGTTGATACTTCGCGCCTCGGTCAACAGGATTCCCCAGCTGGTTATTGGCGGGCGCAAACCAATGCCTAAAAAACTCAAGGCTGTTTCGCCGAGAATCATACCAGGCACTGTCAGTGTTGCACTGGCAATGAGATGAGACATGAATCCGGGAATTAAATGACGACGGATCACTCGCGTACTATTGGCACCGAGTAGTTGTGCAGCAACAACGTAATCTTCTTCGCGCAGTGATAATAGTTTTGATCGCACCGCTCTTGCCAATCCGGTCCAATCCAACAGACTAAGAATGACGGTGATACCGACATAGACCAAAAGTGGGCTCCAGGTTAATGGAATAATGGTAGCCAGCGCCATCCACAGTGGAATACTTGGAATCGATTGCAAGACTTCTGTCATTCGCTGCACGATCATGTCGAATATGCCACCGCGATACCCGGCCAAACCGCCAATAATAACGCCGAGGAAGAAGCTTAGCAGCACACCCAGAATACCAATTGTTAGAGAAATTCGAGCGCCGTAGATAGTGCGGGACAATACATCTCGCCCGAGCCGATCGGTGCCGAGCAGAAACAGTTGCCCACCTTCGGCCGGGCACACAAGGTGTAAGTTCGATTCAAACAAATTCCAGAACTGGTAAGCATCTCCACGACAAAAATATCTTAATGGTTGAATGTCGTTTAAGTCGTCAGTGTAGTTGCGACGAAGCGTAGTCATATCCAGCGTCATGGTTTGCCCGTACGTATAGGGACGAACCAAACTGCCATCTCGAAAAATATGCACAGAAGCCGGCGGTGAGTAGATAGCATCTGTATGGCGGGTATGCAGGTTGTAGGGTGCTAAAAACTCGCTGAACAGGATGGAGATATAAACCAGCACCAGAAAAATACCTGATGCCAGCGCCAGTCTGTGCTGGCGGAAGTAGTACCACATGAGCCTGAGCTGTGAAGCATGGGCCAGTGGTCCTTCTGCCTCATTATTCTCGATACTGTTAGGGTCGTAGGGCGCGTCGGACACATAGTGCTCAAGCTCAGCACCAGATTCAGGTAGCGGTGATGTCATTTGTGTTTCCCCGCACCAAAGCGAATGCGTGGATCGAGCAAGGCCAGCGCGATATCCGATACCAACACACCAATGACCGTCAGGAATGCCAGGAACATGAGAAATGAGCCTGCGAGATACATATCCTGGCTTTGCAAGGCTTTAATTAACATTGGTCCGGTTGTTTCTAGTGACAGTACGATAGCAGTGACTTCAGCGCCAGAGATAACGGCGGGTAATATAGAGCCAATATCCGAGATAAAGAAATTAAGTGCCATACGCAGTGGGTACTTCAGCAACACGCGTCTTGGCTTCAAGCCCTTTGAGCGTGCCGTAATTACGTATTGTTTTTTGAGTTCGTCTAATAGATTGGCCCTTAAGCGTCGTATCATAGCGGCGGTGCCTGCCGTGCCGATAATCAGCACCGGAATCCACAAGTGCTCGAGGATTGAGACAAACTTGTCCCATGACATCGGTTGATTGAAATATTCTCTATCCATCAAATGACCGATGGAAGTGCCAAACCAGATATTCGCCAGGTACATCATCACCAGGGCCAGAATGAAGTTTGGTATTGCAATGCCAACCATGCCAATGAAAGTCAGGCCATAGTCCCCCCAGCTGTATTGATGAGTGGCTGAATAAATGCCAATGGGAAAAGCGATCAGCCAGGTAAATGTAATAGTGACTACAGATACCATAATGGTAAGCCATAGCCGATCTCCAACCACTTCGTTGACCGGAAGCCGATATTCGAATGAGTATCCAAAATCACCGACGAGCATGCCACTAACCCATCGAAAATACCGAATAACCATGGGTTGATCGAAACCATAACGCGCTTTTAGCATTTCTATTTCGGCAAGGTCTGCCTCTTCGCCCAAGGCCCGAAGTTCAGCAATGTGACTTTCAAAAAAGTCCCCGGGTGGTAATTCGATGATGGTAAACACCAGCGCTGAAATGATCAGCAGCGTCGGGATCATCGTAATAATGCGCCATAAAATATACCGAAGCATCGTTATCCCTCTTTATCGAACCAGAAGGTGTCTGGCAGGTAGACACCAAGATAGCTGGTTGGCGCGAAGCCGAATAAACCGCTTTCAGGGATGTTTTTCAAACGGGCAGAGCGCGCAAGCGGTTGCAGTCCGCCATTGACGGTACCAATAGAAAATACCTGATCGGAATATATCGTTAGCATGCGGGTCCAAATATCAGTTCGTTGTTCAGTACTGGTCGATACCATCCATTCATCCAACAGTGCGCTCAATTCTTGCATGTAAGGCATATCGGGAGCCTGCCCTTGTTTTTTGCTCGACATATAATGCAAACCCCAGAGTGGCCACTGGAGCTGATCATCGTTGCTTGGAGCTAATTGAGTCGGTGGCATGTCGGCAGAAGGCAGACCATTGTCCAGTCCGTTAAAGACAGACATCAGTACGTTCCCACCCATCGTTCGGCTACGAAAGATATCTCGTTGAGAACTGCGGGTGTACAAAGATATACCCACTTGCCGGTAGTGATCAGTAACCAGTTCGAGTACATCGGTTTCCAATGTCTTTTCTCCTGCTGATTCAACAATGATATCGGCGCGTCGCCCATCCGGTAACAATCGGATTCCCTGACTATTACGTTTACTCAAACCAGCTTCATCTAAAAGCTGATTAGCCTGATCAGGATCATGAAATGACCAGGCGCGAGCGTAGTCTTCTTTGTATAGTGGGCTTTCAGGCAGCACGGTATTGGCACTCTCGTTGGCAAGCCCGTAGAAGAGCACCTGATTTATCTCTTCGCGATTTATCGCAAGTGAGAATGCTCTACGCACCCGCACATCCTGAAAGAGTGGTCTCCATACGTCATCCCGACAATTCAAATTGGGGTACAAGGCCACGCTCGAGCCCTGGGTGCGACGCCACAATGACACTTTAATAGGGAAGCGAGATTCACCTTCTTTGATCAACGTGTAGTCGGGTAGTGCCAGCCCAACACCCTGAAGGTCACTGTCACCGGTAGCCGTTTTAGCGGCAATGATTTCCGACGAGCTAACATTCATAACAAATTTGTCGATGTAGGGCAGTTGTTTGCCATTTTCATCCACACGATGAAAGTAGGGGTTACGCTCAAAGACGAATTGTTCCGCTGGCGGTGCCGTGGTTGGGCGCCATGCTTCCAGTGTTGGTAAATCCGGATTCTCAGGTCTGTTCTGCCGTGATAACTTGCGGTGCAAACCGACCCAATCGTCAACACGATATTGCTCAATAAAAGCGGCAAGGTTTTCTGCCGATTGGTGATTAGCATGGTATTGGCGCATATATGCCGCTGGCAGCGCTAAGGTTAGCGGAATGGGCGCGGCCAACTTGCTCAGAAACACAGGATTTGGCTGTGACCATGAGTAACGCACAGTCAGTTCATCCAACACTTCAAATTTTGCCACTTCGCCATTGACGATAAAAGCGATGGGAGGTCCGCCTCGAGCAATTTCAATATTCAGAGCGACCTCATTCCAGAAGTACTCAAAATCGCTGGACGTAAAGGCACTGCCGTCTGACCATCGATGGCCAGCGCGAAGATGAAAAGTAAATACGCGCCCGTCTTCGACCGTATACGACTCAAGAATGTCGGGTACCAATGCTAATTCCAGGTTGTATCCGACAAGCCTTGAGTAGCTGTTGATGGGTATGTACCGAATATCTTTCGCCCTGCCGATTAACATCTGTAGTTCACCGCCATGATGTCCCGGTTCGCGCCCCATGGATTTAAGATCAATGACGCGTGGATTTTTTGGCAGACGCTTTGAAAGTGCGGGTAATTCGCCCGATTCGATGCGATCACGCAAAAAGGCAGAATCCAGGCTTGTATCAGAATTTGCACGTAATGCTGTCGGGATGGCAGCTGAGCCGAGTAATGCGAGAAGGGCGCGCCTGGTTATCATCGCCTTAACTCCGTGATGTCTGCGGTATTACGCGCCAGAACAAAATGATCATTGCCCAAATCCAGTGACACCAGCGAACGCGGCTCGCCATCTTCACGAAAGGCATCGGCCCAGGCCTTAGACGAAGTCGAACTTGCCTCGCCGGCAGCGGCAAAATCTAATGGCCTGTCAAGATCAGGGAATGGAACTGCGTTCATCAATGACTTTGTGTAGGGGTGAATCGGGTCGTTCATGATGACATCGCGCGGTGCAAGCTCAACAATTTTACCCGCCCACATGACGGCGACCCGATCAGCCATGTAGTCAATCACTGAGAGATTATGTGAGATGAAAAGATAAGTCAGTCCCATATCCTCTTGCAAATCTTTGAGCAAATTGAGCACTTGAGCCTGAACTGACACATCTAGCGCCGATACCGGTTCGTCGCAAATAATCAGACTGGGTGCTATGGCCAATGATCGAGCAATACCTATTCGTTGTCGTTGACCTCCAGAAAAACTGTGTGGATAGCGCTGCAAAGCATTAGCGCCTAAACCAACGGCATCCAGTAACGCTTTGATTGCAATATTACGCTGCTCTGGAGTACCGCGCTGGTGAATTTCGAAGGGTTCTCTGAGAATATTTCCAACGGACATGCGCGGTGATAATGATGAAATCGGATCCTGAAAAATCATCTGAATTTTTGTGCGTAATTCTTTGAGCTCTTCTCCAACGGTGGCCAATAAATCAATGGCGCCACTGCCGTCATCAAAGGTGACGCTGCCGGTATCGGGCGTGACCGCATTCATCAGGATTTTGCTTAGCGTCGTCTTACCACTTCCGCTCTCACCTACCAATCCGAGGCATTCACCCCGACGTATATCAAAGCTGACATTATCGACCGCAGGCACCGCGTTAGCAGCACCGCTAAACAGCCAATCTTGTTTGCGGGTGATGAACGTTTTGCTCAGGTTGTTAACCGATAAGATGATCTCGGGCTTCGGGCCTGATTGTTTAGCCGGCGCCGATAATTTTTCCAGTAAATGATCGACATTAGTTTCTATGTCGCGAAGCGGCTGGAGTCGCGTGTCGCGAGCCATGCCGAAATTTGGGATTGCAGCCATCAGCCCTTTTAAATAGGGATGACCGGGGGACCGGAAGATGCTCTCTACTGGGCCGGATTCCATAATCTGTCCATGGTAGATAACGGACACTTCGTCTGCAAAATTCGCCACCACTCCCAAATCGTGAGTGATCAACAAAACAGCCATTTTAAGTTCAGATTGCAGATCACGTAAAAGTTTTAAAATCTGCGCCTGGATAGTAACGTCGAGGGCCGTTGTAGGCTCATCTGCAATCAGTAATGCTGGCTCGCAGATCAATGCCATGGCTATCATGGCACGTTGTCGCATCCCACCCGATAACTCGAAGGAGTACATATCGAATACTTTCTCGGGATGATCAAAGCCCACGAGTCCTAGCATCTGCTCGCAACGCGCCCGTTGCTCAGCCGGAGACATGAGCGTGTGTTGTTGCAACAATTCTGATATCTGATTACCGATCGTGTGCAACGGGGAAAAAGAGGTCATCGGCTCTTGAAAAATCATACCGATGCGTCGGCCGCGAATCGATCTAATCATTCGACCGTCGTGCGGTAAGCTGACTATGTCGTGCACTGTGTCTGGATCGGCGGGGTCGTTAAACAGGATTCGCCCTGAGACAGTCGCATTTTCGGGTTGCAGGCCCATAATGACCTGACTGGTTACAGATTTACCTGAGCCAGATTCACCGACCAGGGCGGTTACCTTGCCTGGCAATACGCGCAGGCTTGCACCTTTCACAGCATCAATGCGACCACCAGGCAATGGAAAACTCACCGCAAGATTTTCGATTCGCAGCAAATCTGCTTTTTGTTTCGGTTGATCAGTCATGAACTAATCGCTAGGTAATTGTCCACAGGCTAGGATTAGCTCGCAATGAGAGATAACATGATCTTATCAGATAGCATTAACTAATAGAAATAGCGGACACATGTTCGAAAAAAAGCGACTCAATGAAAGGCTCGACGCTGCCGCGGCGCTGCGCCAATCTGGGCATTTCGTCGAATCCAGAGACATTCTGAATACGCTCTCGAATGATCCGGATATTGCCCAACTGGGCTCTTACACATCGCTTGGTTTGCCCCGGCGACTGCAATCGGCGTTTTTGAAGCTGGCTAAAGCCGAAAAGAACGCCACCATGAGCATTGGGTATCAATACCATCTGGTACCACCGCCTGAGCTGCTGGGCGCCTATACTCGGTTTACGGGCGCACAACGCAAAGCCTTGACGGAAGTCAATCGACAACCAGTGCCGCGCAAGATTCATCAAATATGGGTAGG
>Ga0114956_1001974_pt1 | contig 16237 bp, 14 predicted proteins | sample MaitaG_FD_87304 | JGI IMG/M metagenome (GOLD analysis project Ga0114956, IMG submission 87304) | Marine algal microbial communities from Maine, USA - Maine_Asex2 metaG | ecosystem: Host-associated > Algae > Red algae > Unclassified | place: Maine, USA | collected 2015-01-05 | reverse complement strand
TCATTGCACCTACTAACCAAGGAGAGCGAGCGGTTAAAAACCCTAATAATTTTGGTGATGCATGGTTTGTAAGCAATATAGTAACAGTTAACTCGGCTAATGAAGAAATGGCAGCCTTAGGTCAAAACAATCTTAAGGCCAATGCCATTATAGATGTTAGCCAAGAGGATAACAAGGCGTATTTGGGTGGTAAAACTAATTTTGGCAATGGAACTATTGAGTTAACAAAATACCATCCTGAAGTAATGACCTATACAAGTAACAGTAGTGCAGAAGGGTTCGCTGTTTTTCCTGAGATTTATTATAATAACAAGAAGGGTTGGAATGCTTATATAGATGGTAACAAAGTAAAACATGCAAGAGTTAATTATTTGTTAAGAGGTTTAATAATTCCTTCTGGTAAGCATACCGTTGAGTTTAAGTTTGAGCCAACCGTTTTTAAAACTAGTTTATTAATTAGTAGAATTTGTTTGGCTTTAATACTATTGGCTATTGGGTCGGTTATTTTTCTCTCTATCAAAAAAAATAAACTTCAAGCTACAGATGAATAACCATTTTACTACAAAATGATTTTTAACTCTTTTGAGTTTTTACTTTTTTTACCAATTGTATTTGTTCTTTTTTGGTTTGCAAAAAAACATCTAACAATTCAGAATTGGTTATTGGTAGCCGCAAGCTATTTTTTTTATGGTTGGTGGGATTGGAAGTTTTTGGCACTTATTATTATTAGCTCAACACTTGATTATTGTTTGGGACTAGCAATAGATTCTGCTACCTCCAAAAGAAAACAAAAATGGCTCTTGGGAGTCAGTATAGCGGCTAATTTAGGGATTTTAGGCTTTTTTAAGTACTTCAATTTCTTTATTGACAGTTTTATAACCGCATTTTCTAGTGTAGGCATTGAGATGAATGAATGGAGTCTCAACATTATTCTACCAGTGGGTATTAGTTTTTATACTTTTCAAACCCTAAGTTATACTATAGACGTTTATCGAAAAAAGATTAGGCCAACCAAAGATGTTGCTGCATTTTTCGCTTTTGTGAGTTTTTTCCCGCAGTTGGTTGCTGGCCCAATTGAAAGAGCAACCAATTTGCTACCACAGTTTCAAAAAACAAAATCATTTAACTATGCACAAGCTGTTGATGGCGCTAGGCAAGCACTTTGGGGATTCTTTAAAAAGATTGTAATTGCAGACAATTGCGCTTATTATGCGAATGAGGTGTTTGCTAACTCTGCTGATGCATCAAGTATATATCTAGTTTTTGGGGCGTTAATGTTTACGTTTCAAATTTATTGCGACTTTTCAGGCTATTCAGATATTGCGATTGGAATATCTAAATTTTTTGGATTTAATCTGAAGCGAAATTTTGCTTTCCCATATTTTTCCAGAGACATTGCTGAGTTTTGGCGGAGATGGCATATTTCACTCTCTACTTGGTTTAGAGATTACTTATATATACCATTGGGTGGTTCAAAAGGAAGCAAGCTATTTGTGATACGTAATGTGTTTATCATTTTTGTGGTGAGTGGTTTTTGGCATGGAGCCAACTGGACTTTTGTTGCTTGGGGATTTTTAAATGCACTTTATTTTATACCTGTGCTCTTGTTAAATCGAAATAGAAGCAATCTTGATGTGGTAGCTAAAAATAAACTGCTTCCAAGTTTTAAAGAGTTTTTTCAAATGACTACCACTTTTTTACTCGTTGTATTGGCTTGGATATTTTTTAGGGCAGACAGTATCTCGCATGCAGGAGATTATTTGATAAGTATTTTTAGCTTTCAAGCGGGTTCGTATAAATTTATGGCATTTGATCTTTATAAAGGTATATTGGTTAGTGGGCTAGTTGTTTTAATGCTATTTTTTGAATGGGTATTTAGAGAGCGAGAATTTGGTTTGGAAATAGCGCATAAAAGTGCACTATTTAGAAGAATCGTATATGCCATTGTTATTTTATTAATTGCCTTTTTTGGTCGTTTTGCTAAAGAAGAATTTATTTATTTTCAGTTTTAATGAAACAGTTTGTTTTAAAATCTTTCTTATACACTTTAATTGCATTGGCAATGGTATTAGCTATTGCAGCTTTCGTGTATAATGGATTTACTGATAATTATTACAAAAGATTTTCTAGCGAAAAGCAAAATTCTTTAATAGTAGGTTCTTCAAGAGCAGCTCAAGGCATTAACCCAGCATACTTCAATGATCATTTAAATAGATTTGAAGGTCCTTTGTACAACTATGCCTTTACTATGTCTAACTCAAAATATGGCAACGTTTATAATCAATCTATAAAGCGCAAGTTGAATAGCAATGTTAGTAATGGAATTTATATTTTAGAAGTTAGTCCATGGAGCCTTGCTTATGATACTGAATTGAATCCAAAAGATGATACTACAAAATATCCTGAGATAAATAATTTTTTGGGTAAGGTTAATAATACGAGCAGCAACCCTAACATTGAATATATGATGTCTGAAACAGGTATTGGCTACAAGGCCTTGATAGCATTTGGAAGAAAATTTCTTTTTAAAGAAAGCACAAAGTTAAATGACAATGGTTGGTTAGAACTGCAGGTTGGTGATTTGACTGAAAAGACACGAAAAGCAAAAACAGAACAAAAATTAAAGGCGTATACCAAAAGTTCAAAAACCCATAAAATATCTTCAAACAGGCTTAATTCGCTTCAAAATTTAGCATCTTACTTAAGTGGTAAAGGAAATGTATATCTAGTTCGAATGCCTTTGGATCGATCCATATTAAATATGGAAAACAGGGCTTTTAATAATTTTGAAAGTTTCATGAAAGGGCTACCTAATGTTCAATACATTGATCTAAACAAAAGTAACAGCAAGTACACATTTACAGATGGCAATCATGTTGATGCGCAAGGGACCAAACTCGCTTCAGAAGATTTGGTAAAATATATTATGGAATCGAATTAAAGTTTGATAAGGGTGAATAGGTTACAGCACTTTTTTCATCAATTTGTTAAAAAATTGATTCATTTCTGGTGATGCCTTACTTAACAGAATTAATGAGCCATAACTGAATAAAATAATTGTTGATTTAACCAAAATGTTTAAAATGGCGTTATTAATTGAAGGTAGGAAATAAGCGCCTATTGCTATGCAAAGCGCAATGCATATTACCAATAAATTACTTTTTTGGAACGGCAATATTCTAAAAAACCGCCAAACCAAATAGGTTCTAATAGTGTTATGTGAAAAAACGGAAATTAAACTTGCTAGCGCGGCTCCTTCAATACCCAATATAGGAATAAGAATTAAATTGGTTGTGATGGTAGTTATGATTAATAAAACGTAGGTGTAAAGGTCATATTTGTAGTATTTGGAAAATACCAAGATGTTAGCATTCATACCTGTAGCCAAATTAAGAAGCGCGCCAAAACCAATGATTGCAATTACCCAAAATCCATCTAAATATTCAGCAGGCAAAAAGGAGAACAAGTCCTTGAAATTAACCAATAATAGTATGTACATAATGCTTCCTACTATAAGGTTTATGTTTGCTACTTTTTTATAGAGATATGCTACTTTTGGTAAGTCATTATTTTTTAAACCCATAGAAAGTTGAGGTGCAACCACCACGCCTTGAGCTTTTACAGGTAAAGAAACTACACTGGCGAAAATATAGGCAATACTATATACTCCTGCGTTTGACAAACCCATTATAGAAGCTATCATTAACTTATCTATATGTTGCACTAAAACAGTAGAAGTATTACCTAACAATTTGAACGCATTAAAATCAAGAATCTTTTTTAACTTAATACCTGCCGCTTCAAAATTTACTTTAGGTGAAAAATTAAATTGCTTAAGATAAATGAGGTAGGTAATAATTCCGGTTAGGCCCACTAAAGGAACGAGAACATAAATGAGCAAAAAAGAGCTAAAGTTTATTAGTTGGTAAACAAACAATATTATCAATACAAAAATGCATAACCTATTTAGTATTTGGATGCAAAAAGTTGGGACTACTGATTTTGAAATAGCTCTGGCAAATGAATAAATTGCACCTAGCGCAGCCATGCTAATCATTAAAGGAATTGCTAGATAATAGTGCTTAACTATTAAGGGACTATTACTTATGAAAAAATTGGTAATAGGTGTTTTAAAAACTATTGAAACTACTGTTGTTAAGGTTACAGCTAGCACTAAAATAATGATAATTAGGGTTAAAAATCCATTGTGCTTCTTGTCGTCAGTTTTAAAAAATGGATAGAATTTTATTGGCATATTATCTAAACTAAATTTTGCCAAAATTGCAAATAGCGCAGCTATACCCATTATGCAATTGATTAGTCCCACCTGCTCAACAAGAAATACCTTTGGCATAAGTATACCAACATTCACATATCCAAGAGCAATGCCTGCAATCATTATCAAATAAACAGAAATGCTTTGGTTTCTAGTTTTGGACATAGTTCAAATCTAAATAGAAAAATAGTATTGTAATGTTAATATCATTTGTAAAAAAATATTAAAGGTTAAACTTCAAAAACAGAGCTATTCATAGGCAGGCTCTTGAAACAATGTTTAATTAGCACCTAAGTAAGTTGGTTTAAGTGGTTGTCTATGAAAAAAATATTTGGCTTCAAAAAACTTTTGGGTTAATACTTTGCCTTAACAATTCTAATTTCACATAAAGTTTAACGAAATTATTAGAACTTAGCTATTTGATGCCAAAGATGCAGTTGGTGGATACCAGTAAAGGTTAATGTGAATTTATATAGTTGCCATAAAAGATGCGTTAGGGAATTAATGCTTCTTTTAGAACGAAATGATGAATAGGGTTTATTTTCAAACATTAAAAATCAAGTAATAGAAAAGGAATTTAAATATAGTAAACAGATGTTGCACATTTCTTTGCAAGAGGCAAACAAAAGAATTTTAGCAGCAAACAAAAAATGGCGAAAGACTAAGGATCAATTTCTCTTTATAGGCGGGTACCTATTTACAGGGTTATTCGGAAGGTTTATGGGCAATGATTTGAAAACGCTAAAGCAACCTAACGCGATTTGGCTAGTGGTTACCTCAACCAATAACATAAACAGCATTAAGTTTCTTCTTGAAGCATTGCCGAATAGTATGTTAGTAGCTACTAGTTTAAAAAAGAAATATAATGGTAAATTAATATCGTCAATACCATTTTATAATGGGGTTAAGTTTTTACGCAAGTTTTATCCAATTTATAAAATGTATAAGAAAGAAATTGGAGGTTATGCAAAAGTTGTAAGACACAAAATATTTTTCTCAATAGGTGCTTATGAAACTGCTCTTCAAGTTTTAAAGTTAAACAAGCCAAAAGCATTGATTTTAGCAAATGACCAAAATATTAGAAGCAAAGCCTTGATTTGTGCTGCCAAGGAATTGAGTATTCCAACAATTTACTTGCCGCATGGAGACATGAATAAATATTCACCGCCACTTAGTTGCGATTTAAACCTATTATATGGAGCGTATAGCAAAGACAAATATTTAGAAATAGGATCAGCCAACGGTGAAGTTGAGTTGATTGGAATCCCTAAAATGGATAACGTAATAGGTGACTATAATAAACGAAATACAGTTAATGGGATTTGCATTTGTTCGAACATTATTGATGATGCCCAAGAAACAGAGCAGCTCTTGCAAAACTTAGTAGTAGATTTTCCAGAAATGGATTTTGGATTTCGAATGCATCCACGTGATGGCAGAACATTTTCAATTCCAAATAAAGTAGTATTATCAGACCCTAATAAGGAACATATCACTACTTTTTTAGGTAAGTATGATATGCTAATCGCATCTACAACTTCAACACACGTAGAGGCCGTTACATTAAATTTGGTAAGCTTAACTTATAATTTGAATCATCAAATTGACTTGGACGATTACTATGATTATGTGAAAAATGGATTAACAGTTTACACTAAAAATTATGAGCATTTAAAGGAAAAGATCAATCTTAACATAAAAAGAAAAGATGATGTTAGAATTAATGCTCAGTATTATAACGCTGCAATTGAAACTGATTTTGAAGGGAAGAGCTCAGAATTAGCAGTTCAAAAGATTAAAAGTTTCTTGAATCTTTAAAAAATCATTCTCGGTTTTGAAGCAAAAACTCAGCAAACTTTAAATCTAAAGCATTGTCAATGTCTACTGAATCTTCAGCATTCATTTGAAACTTAACAATCTTTTCAAATTCAAAATTATTTGCGTTTTGCAACGATTTTGTATTTATAATGTAAATAGCACCATTATACTCCCAAACATTAGGGCAATCTTGTCTCCTGGTAAAAGATCCTTTTTTCGATTTTTTGAGATAACCATTTTCGTTTTCCTCAAAAAGCACGTAATATGGATTTGAATTGGTTTCAAATACACTTACCACCATATCTAACTCATTACTGTAAAGCTTTAAAGCTTGTTCAATATGTTTTGATGTTCTAAGAGGGGAGGTTGGTTGCAGCAAAACTATAGCATCATATGTTTTTCCTTGAGCTTTATAATACTGTAAGGCATGGTTAACCACATCTAAGCTGGTTGCTGTGTCAGTTGCTAGTACGGTTGGTCTCACATAAGGTATTTCAATGCCCGTTTTTAAAGCAACTGCTCTAATTTGTTCATCTTCTGTGCTAACACAAATATCTACATCATCAAAAATTGCTCGGGCAGCATCAATACTATGTTGTATCAACGGCTTTCCTGCAAGTAACTTAATATTTTTATTAGGTAACCCTTTTGAACCACCACGAGCTGGAATAATGGCTAGATATTTCATTAAAACTCAATTTTACCAACGTCAATTTGGGCCTTTTCAAAATCATGATGTTTACCAATATCTAACCAGTAGCCAATTATGGTATGATGAATAACTTTTTTGTTGCTTGAAAAAAGTGTTTCTATCAACTCAGTAGCATTAAAATGTTGGTCTTTTGGAATAACATTTACATGCTCTTTCTTAAAAATGTAAATGCCAGCATTTGAGTAGTAAGTGTAAGTTGGCTTTTCTTTAAGCGCAATTATTTTATTGCCATCAGTTTCTATAATACCATAGGGTATTTCAACTTCATATGGTATGGTTGCCACAACCATATCAGCTTGTTGAGTTATTAAGTCACGAAACATGTCTTCAAAATTTATGTTTGTCAATAAATCCGAATTCATCACTAAAACATAGTCGTTTTTAAACTCTTCAATTAAATTAACAGCTCCAATGGTTCCTAACGGCTCAATTTCTCTAACATAATTGATGTTTAAGGCTTTGTTGCTTCCATTTCCAAAGTAGTCTTCAATTTGTTCTCCCAAATATTTTACTGATAGCGTAATGTTGCGAACACCAAAATCCTTTAATCGATCAATGTTATATTCAACAATAGGTTTGTTATTTACTTTTAATAGAGGTTTGGGGGTATTTGCGGTTAATGGCATTAGTCGCTTGCCCATGCCGCCAGCCATAATAACGGCATCAATAGGTAAGTAGGACTTTTGAAATCGAAAATTTATAATATCAACTACTCTACCATCATCATCTAAAACAGGAATAATCTTAAAATTATTGGATCTTAATTTTTCTAATTGTTCAAAATCAAAAGAACCTTTTCTAAAAAATTTAGGGCGGTTTTGAATGAAACTTGTAATATCATCTTCTAATCCTAATCCTTTAATTAGTCCTCTTCTTACATCACCGTCAGTCAGTGAACCAATTAGCTTTTGGTGGTCATCTACAATAAATAAAATAGCATCAGCGGCTAACTCATTTAATTTAGAAAGTGTTTCTCTAACGGATATTTTGGTGTTTATTAAATGCTTTTCTATCGACTTCAATGAATATTTTTTTGAGGATTTCCAACAACGGTTGAGTTAGAGGGAACATTTTTTAAAATAACCGCACCCGCACCTATGGTTACATTATCTCCAATAACTACGCCTTGCTTTATTACGGCATTAGCTCCAATAAATGTACAAACACCAATTTTAACATTGCCACAAAGCACTGCACCAGGAGCTATATGGCTAAAGGCACCAATTTGGCATTCATGTTCTATAACTGATTGGGTGTTGCAAATTACACCATCACCAATGTTTGCGCATGCGTTAATAATACAATTACCACTTACCATTACACCGTTGCCTAACAAAGCCGTGCTTGAAAGGGATGTATTTGTATGAATTGCGTTTATGGGTTCTATTTTTACTTTACTTATTATTTGTTGAGTTATTTGCTTTCGCAAAACATTTTCACCTATGGCAACAAAGTAATTGCAATTTTGTAAAACTTGGTCACTTGCTTTATCTTGCTCACTTCCCAAATAGGGCAAATCATAAGGGTTGTTTGTTTTTTGTTCTTTTTCAAAATAGCCATTTGGCTTTATGCCGTTGGATAAAAAGATATCACAAACAACAAACGCATGCCCTGAGTAACCTATGAGATTAATGTTTTTCACTACTTATCTATAAATTTGAGTAATTGAAAAGCTTCCGCACTTTCTACACCAACTGAAGCGCCTCTAAAAGTTGCCAAGGCTCTTATATTTACTTCACTTCTCGGAAAAGGGTGTTCACCAAGTTCCGAATCATAGATTTTCATTAAATCTATTTTTTCATTGATGTACTTAGTTATGTCAACATAGTAGTTAGGTATAAAAATATTTTCAGGCAGGGCAGGAGCAAATTCAGTTTCTGAAATGCATTCATACATCAATACCTGTTTGATATATGGGTGACGAAATGATTTCGTATTTGCCATAACAGCTTTAAAAGTTATTAGGTGATCTGAATGTGCATCCGATCTATTTAACACGTAAATAACTTCTGGTTTAATTGACCTTATAATCTCACCTACCTTAGGAATCATATCAACCAATGTAGTTGAGTTGAGAGACATGGTAGGATGGTTTAATTCAAAAACTTTCTTAATGTTTAATTGGCTCGCTATGGATTCAATTTCTTTTTGCCTGCTTTGAATTTTGTCAGCCTTAAACCCTTGGTTTTCGAACATACTAGTGGTTATTAGCCAACTAATTTCATCACCACTATCTCTGTGTTTAGCCAATGTTCCGCCACAACCTAAAACCTCATCATCTGGATGAGCTGAAACAACGAGTACTTTCATATATATTCATTAATCTTTGGTAAAATAACAAATTCATGCTCAACCAACACGATTGCTCCATCATTGGTTTTAACATGTATTTGGTTATTGTTAGTACTTAAAACTTTTCCAGGTTCTAAGTTATTCTCTTTACACTCAATTATTTTTACCTTCCAAACTTTAATATCTTCATCATTGCAATTAATATGCGCACCAACGTATGGCTTTGTTAATGCCCTAACTAAATTATAAATAGCCATGCTGGTCATCCTAAAATCTATTTGTCCATCAATTCTACCCCTTTTCCTCCAAGTGTTATATTTTGAGTTTAGCTGGCTTGTTGTGGTAAAGGTTCCATCAGCTAGTTGCGGTAAAAAATTTTCAATTTGTAGTGCAGCTGCATCAAGTATTTTATTGTACAAGGTACGAGCATCATCTTCAATGTCAATATCAATATCTTGCTGGGATAATATTTCTCCGGAGTCGGCCCCTTCATCCATAAAAAAGAAGGATGTAGCAGTTGAAGTTAAACCAAGAACCAATGCCCAAATTATTGGATGCCTACCTCTATTGGCGGGTAATTTTGTTGGGTGAAACCCCAAAACGCCCAATGCTGGCAAGTTTAAAAGATCCTTTTTAATTAAACTAGACCATCCAAAAACAAATATAATATCTGGCTCAAGTGTGGTAATCCAATCTACAATATGGGGCGCATTAATATCCTTTACATATTTATAAGGTATATTATTGGACTCACAAATAGGAGCTAAATTTACATGGTCGGCATTAAATTTAGAAACTGATTTTGTAGCTACACCAACTACATTTCCTTTAAGCGCTATAACCTTTTGAAGCGTAATTGCCGAAAACTCAACGCAGCCTGTAAAGAAAATTTTCATGATTGAGATTTAATGTCATAAAAACTTTTCTTTAAAATGCCCTTCAAATCAACACTTTTAATTGTGTCTTTTATTTTTTCGGATGCTCCACCTTTGCCGTAAGCATTTTCTACGGTTTTAAGTTTTTCTTTAAACGCATCTGAATAAGCTAATTTGAATGCCTTATGAATTGAATTGTAATTGGGTAAGCAATCAATAACACTATCACTTTTTATTCTTCCTTTTTGCCGATCACCAACATTTATCGTTGCAATTTTAAATGAAGGTGCTTCAGTTAGCCCACTAGAGGAGTTACCTACAACCGCATCCATATATTGTAAAGCTGATAAATATCTAAGCTGCCCCAATGAAATAAAGGAACAAGACTTAGCACTATGCTTTGCTACAAAATCATCAATTAAACTAATGATAACCCTACCTTCTGTATCAGCATTTGGCTTGGTAAAAATTATCTTACAATCAATTTCGGCCAATACCTTTAATAGCTCTGTAAACTGCTGTTCTGCTGTATTTAACTCAAGGGTAACTGGATGATATGTTACTAAAACATTTTTTTCTCCAAGTTCAAAATCGATTGACTTCTCAAATTCTTCTTTTGAAAGTAGGTCGAGCTTGTAAATATTATCTAACCCAGGTGTGCCAACGTTAAATACACGATTAGGCTGTTCACCTAATTGTATAACTCTTTGCCTGTAGGTTTCGGTAGCAGTAAAATGAAGCTGCGACATTTTTGTAATTGAATGTCTAATAGGTTCATCAATCAATCCTTCAGTAGCTTCTCCTCCATGCAAATGTGCAACAGGCACTCGGCAAATCATAGCTGCAGAAACTACTGCAAAAATTTCGAAACGATCGCCTAAAACAACTAATAGGTCAGGTTGCAATTCTTGAAAAACTTCTGCGAACGAAATTTGAGCCAAACCCATAGACTTTGATATGCCCACTGGAGTATCAGATGATAAAAGCGTTTCAACCTTTTTGGTAATCTTAAATCCCGCTTCTTGAATATGTTGGTAGGTTAATCCAAATTCAGGAGACAGATGCATGCCTGTTACTACTAGTTGCAGATTTACGTCTTTATCAAGGTGTAAAGCATTAATTAGCCAATACATTAGTCCAAATTCAGCTCTGGTACCGGTAACAACACAAATATTTCTCATATTAATTACTTATTTGGCAAAATCAGAATATTCTAAGGTGTTACCAGCAAACAATTGTTTGGTTGCATGCCCCCCAATTACATCATCTAGATCCATTGGGCTTACTCCTTTAGCGGGTCTCATCACCATTAAATCATCAGCATTAATTTTATTACCTTTTGCAATGTCCTTTGCTAAATGAATACTTTTTCTAACTACTTCAATATTCTTTTTTTCAGAGTTGGATGCTTCTTTAATGCTACTACCCAATGCTATCTCCACATTTCTAATGCTAGTAACCATTGCTTTTAGTTCAGCAGGCTCTAATGAAGCTTTATGGTCAGGACCGTCCATATTTCTATCTAAGGTAAAATGCTTTTCAATACAAATAGCGCCTTGAGCAACTGCTGCAATTGCTATTTCAATTCCTAAAGTATGATCGGAGTATCCAACAGCTACTTCACAACTTTTGCCTATGGTGTTCATTGCATTCAAATTAACATCTTCAAACGGAGTAGGGTATTCGGTGTTACAATGTAAAACAGTTATGTTTTCTAAGCTACTGCCATTGTCGCACAAAACTTTTAGGGCATTTTTAATTTCCTGCAAATTGGCCATGCCGGTTGAAAGTATTATTGGCTTTTGTTTAGCAGCAATTTTTTGCAAAAATGGTTTGTTGGTTATTTCTCCTGAGGGAATCTTGTACAAATCAATATTTAGTTTTTCTAGCAAGTCTACACTGTCTAGATCAAAAGCGGTTGAAAGAAATTTTATGTCTTTTTGTGTGCAATGTTGTATTAATTCGTGGTGTGCTTCTTCATCTAATTCAAGCTTTTTTAGCATATTAAATTGTCCGTCATCTACGCCAGTATTTTCTACTTGGTAGGGAGCTTTTTCTGCATGCTTGCTAACTAAATTTTCGGTTTTAAAAGTTTGAAATTTAACATAATCAACGCCAGCATCAGCTGCTGCATCAATCAATTTTTTGGCCAACTCAATGTCTCCATTGTGATTTACCCCTGCCTCTGCAATTATCAAAACTTTTTTCATAACCTAACACTACTTGTTATGTTTACAATTGTCTTTTCCAAAGATTCAGCAATTTCTAAATTTCCTTTAGGGCAATTTACGAACATATCTAATTTATTCATCAACCTCCAAATACAACGAGTCATTACTCCATTGTTATTTGAATATTCTAAAAAATCAATTTTATCTTTTTCTTTATTAAACCTTATGGCATTTAACCAATAGTTTGCGCTTGCTTCATCAATTTCACTGATAAAATTAATGTCATCAATTTGCCCAAAAAATTCTTTATAAACCTGAGCTGTTTCTCTTTTGTTTTCAATATACTTTGGCAACTGTTCTAACTGTGCGCATGCTAAGGCAGCATTAAGATTTGGCATTCGGTAATTGTAGCCAATCTCATCATGTATATATTCCCACTTGTGTGGTATTTTGGCTGTGGTTGTTAAGTGTTTTGCTTTTTTCGCCAGTTCTTCATCATTTGTAATTATTGCTCCGCCTCCTCCGCAAGTAACCGTTTTGTTTCCGTTAAAACTAAAGGTGCCCAAAAGACCAAAAGTGCCTGTATGTTTACCTTTATAATAACTGCCTAATGACTCTGCAGCATCTTCAATTACGGGTATGTGAAAATCATCACAAATTGCTTTAATTTCATCAATACGTAAGGGTAAACCAAAGGTATGCATAGGCACACAAGCGGCTATTCTATTGCCTGTTATTTTATTAAAACATTCACCATCCTTAACTTCTGCAATTTCCTCTAACCTTGTTAACAATGCTTTTGGAGACATTCCCATGGTGTCTTCATCAACATCAATAAAATGAGGAATGGCTTTTTCGTAACTTATAGCATTGGCAGTTGCCACAAATGTGAGGGGTTGAGAAAGCACTTCATCATTTTCATTTACGCCAGATAATATAAGTGCCATATGCAAAGCAGCTGTGCCGTTTACCAAGGCAATTGCATATTTAGCACCAGTAATTGAAGCCATCATTTCTTCAAAACGATTTACAAATGCGCCAACTGAAGAAACAAAGGTTGAATCTATTGTTTCTTCTAAATATTTTTTTTCATTGCCAATAAAAACCGGAACATGAAGCGGAAGAAACTCATTTTTTGCATTGTAAAGTTCCTTTATTTTCTCAACGATTTTTTGCTCTGACATGTATTATATGTTTCTAAATTTTTGGATGTAAGTATCAGCAATAATTCCTGAATTAACTAAATTATATATTTCTGAAACACCGTCAGTTACTTTTTTAGTAATCTGGTAGCCCAATTCGTTTTTTATCTTGTCAAAGTTAACTCTATAGTCTCTAGGGTCTTCTGTCTTGTCTACATAAGTTGCATTTGCATTAGGTACAATTTTTTGAATTTCTTCCATTACCATTTTCTTTTGATAATTTTCGGATGAATCTCCTACGCCAAAAACATTTGATCTTACTTTATCCGCATCAGATTCAATTACCAAAAGGGCAGCCTTTGATAAATCTTCTACATGGCAATAAGGTCTCCAAAATTGTGGCCCCCAAATTTCTAATTCCTTACCAAGTGTTGCTTCTCTGGTAAATTCATTTACTGTTAAATCAAATCTAACCCTTGGAGAAAATCCATATACGGTTGAATACCTTAAGGCGGTTGAGCATATATTTGAGTCAGATCGTTTGTTCAATAAATAGTCTTCAAATTTTACCTTTAACTCAGCATAAAGCGAAACTGGATTTAACTCTGAGGTTTCTGTTAAGAAAGAATCTGAATCGGCCATTTTACCATAGTTACTGCAAGTAGAAGCAAAAATAAATCGCTTTACACCTGCTGATTCTGCCTTCTCAAATAGGTCAACAGATGCATTCCAGTTAACTTCTTTTGCTTCATCAGAAAACTTGCTGCAAGCTGGATCGCCAACTATTGCAGCCAAATGAAACACTGCATCAACCTTGTTCAAAACTTTTGCTAACAAGTCGCTATCTCTCACGTCTCCATTAACAAATTGGAAATTAGGATTTAGCATTATTTCATATAATGATTCGCCTCCCCATTTTAGGGAATCTAGCCCAATTACCTCATGTCCTTTTTGCAACAACTGTCTTACTGCCACTGATCCAATATAGCCCGCTGCTCCTGTTACTAAAACTTTCATTATACCTTAAATTTAATTTACTTGGTAAATTTAAAAGTTATTTAGGGAAAATATGTAGAAAGGATAACAAAGCATTTCCAATCGATATTGGAATCCATTTCAATTTTGGCTATTTACTTATTTACGCACTTGTAATTTTGGAGATTCTATTTCAACTTTCTTGAGAATTAAACTAAGCTTGCACACCTTGCAGTAAGGCAATTAACAAATATTTATTTGATAATATAAGAAGGGATATAGTTGAACTTTGGTTTGTATATTTTAGTTTCTTTTCCTTTGAAAAATTCATCAACAGCCCTGGTCTCTCCTTCAACAGTGCCATAATCATCTAACATTAAAATTCCCCCTTTAACCATTCTATCCCATAAAACTTCTAATACATTTAGTGTTGGTTCGTAAACGTCAACATCTATATGCATCAAAGCAATTTTATTTGCTTTATTTTTTTGGCTATACTCTAAAACTGTTTTGTTAATATCACCTTGTATTAATTCATAATTAGAAAAACCTTTATTGGATAAGTGGATTTCTAGCTCTTCTTTACTTATGCCATACCCACCGCCTGCTTCAAAATTTTTGACAAAGTCTTTGTCCGATTCTAGGTTTACTTCATCAGGAAATTTGCCAAATGCATCAAAGCCATAAACCTTTCGAGAATATTCATTTTCTAATAAAGACCTAAATGACAATAGTCTTACTAAAGAAGATCCTTTGTAAACACCAAACTCTAAAATATCGCCAGGTAATTCGATAATTTTTTTATAAATCTCAAGATGGTTTAGTAGTTTCCCTATTCTGCTAGTTTCGCAAGTAAGGTAAAAGCCGTTTTCGTAATCCCACTTCTTGGATTGATCAACACTGTAGTTATCCATAATCAATATCTATATCTTATATTATCCCTAAATTTGCTATTGCAAAAGAGCAACCAAAGATAACCATATAGAGGAGTTTTCCAACTAAGTAATTGATGCTTATTTATTGAAAGAGTTGCACAAGATAATGAATCACTGTTGCTCTATTTAAACCACACGAATCAGTAATATTGGTTTAATTTTTAACTTTACAATTTAGTATAAATGCTTGCCGAGAATACAACAAATAATTTATTCACCTGTTAAGACAAAAACCAAATAGTAATTTTTGAAAAAGGTACTTCTAATAACTTACTATTGGCCACCAACAGCAGGAGGTGGCGTGCACCGTTGGCTAAAGTTTAGCAAATACATAGCTAAGTATGGGTGGCAACCAATTGTTTACACACCGCTTAATCCATCCATAAGCCATAAAGATGAGTCTCTGTTAACAGAAGTTAGTAGCGATTTGGAAGTTGTAAAAACTAAAATTTGGGAGCCCTATTCTGCTTACCAAAAATTAATGGGTAAAAAAAGCAATGAAGGCTCAGTTGGTATGTTAGATAATGCTGAGAATTTGAGTTTAAAGCAAAAGTTAGTTCGATATGCAAGGGGTAATTTTTTTATACCTGACCCCAGAAAGTATTGGATAAAGCCGTCTTATAAGTTTTTGAAAAAGTACATAGCTAAGCATGATATTACGCACATAGTTTCTACTGGTCCACCACATAGTATGCATTTAATAGCTCTTAGGCTAAAGTTAAAAAAACCAAAACTTAAGTGGATTGCCGACTTTAGAGACCCTTGGACAAACATTGATTTTTATGATCAATTAATGATCTCAAAATCATCTGACAGAAAATACAAAAATTTAGAAAAACAGGTTTTGCAAAATGCTGATAAAGTTGTTACCGTAAGCAATGCTTGGGCCGCTGATTTTGAAAAATTAGGTAATCGGAAAATTGAGGTAATAAGAAATGGTTTTGATAATGCAGATTATTCAACAGAAAAATTAGCACTAGATAAAGAGTTTACAATTGCGCATATAGGCTCAATGAATAGCGATAGAAATCCTATTGCATT
>Ga0114956_1001972_pt1 | contig 16252 bp, 11 predicted proteins | sample MaitaG_FD_87304 | JGI IMG/M metagenome (GOLD analysis project Ga0114956, IMG submission 87304) | Marine algal microbial communities from Maine, USA - Maine_Asex2 metaG | ecosystem: Host-associated > Algae > Red algae > Unclassified | place: Maine, USA | collected 2015-01-05 | reverse complement strand
TAAAGCAACTGCTCAATTGCAAACCCAATACCATCGGCTGGGCTTGATAAAATCGCGTGAAAGATTTCACCGCTCGGCTTGTCGCGTATTCCATGTTCGAGAAGTTCAAACTTGAATAATCGCGTGAGTTACGTCACCGCTCGGTCGGTCGTGGAGCAAACTTGCATAATCGCGTGAGTTAGCTCACCGCTCGGTCGGTCGTGGGGCAAACTTGAATAATCACGTGAGTTACCTCACCGCTGGGTCGGTCATCGGCGATTGAAGATTGTACCTAGGCAGAAAAATCCCGCAGCTTCTCCGAGAAGGTTCGACGGTTGTCACGGCGATCGATCCAGTCCAGCAAGTCAAAGTGTTCGAATACCTTTTGCTCCTTCTCATTGTTTTGCAACAAACCCATGAGCTCCGCTTTCAGCAAAATAAACATGTTGTTCTTCTGTGTCTGGTTGCTCACCTTATTCAAAATCTTGAAAAAGCTACGAAGAGAAACTTCCGCTTTGAATTGAGTTTGCTCCGTTGACTTTAAATCATCCAAGTCGTTCAAACGCTTTTCAATCAAATCCCAACGGTCCATTTCAAAGCCACAGAGCATATAGCGACATCGGATTGCAGCTTGAGAAAGCGAGGGTATTTTCTTCTTAAAGCTCTCCACCCATTGGTCGGTATGGACTAGGCAATGATGAAATTCATTGATCTTGAAGTAGTAAGAAGACAGCAAATTAGCCACTGTTTCCTTGGGAGTCGAAAGCACTTCTGTGCGCTTCCTATCCCATTGCTCAACAATGGCCTCTACCCGTTCTCGGAAATCACTCGCATTCTCCAGCTGATGCAGGAACTCGAAAAACAACAGTACATAATGCTGTTCCAAGCGTCGTTTGATCAACTCTTGCCCCCGAATTTTAAGACGATCGTGCGTTTGAAGGTAGCTTTGCAATCGCTGAAAAATAGCTGCTGGAGCCATTTTAGCGAGCAAAGCATTCTTGATTTGATTTCTACTGACTTTCTCATACACTCCGAGTTGGCCATCCAGTTTCTCGGCATGCGATTCCATAAATTCCAAGCAAGTTCCTGCCTCCTCAACTGCCAAGTCGAACTGCTGCAGTTGATGATGCTCTTGAATCTTCATTTGAAAATCCTGCAACTGTCCATGGTAGTTCTCAGACACTTCCGGCTCAGGGGCTGAATCAGCGGAAATGGGGGAACCAAAACCCGAATGATCTTGTGTGGCGATCTTAAATTGCGCCGAGATCTTTCTCAGGATGTTCTTGATTTTGGCTTCATCTTCGAGCTGGGCATCCTTGTATTTCGCTGGGCTTAGCAAATTTAAATCGATCTTAGCTTTCAGCTCCTGCAGCTTCAACTGATCACTCAACAACTCTTGTTGGCTGGCCAACTTAAGGGCCTTGTTCAACAACTTTCGAGCTTGAGAGTAGAGCTCACGCTCACTCAATATCTCAATACGATTGACCAAAGAAGGAACTTGGGCCTTTACGGTCTTCTTTTGGTGAAGTGACTCCAAACTACGCAAGATAAGATTGTACAGGTAGTTCTTCGTTACATGCAATTGCTCTAGAAATTTTTCGCCGGCAAAACGCTTCCGAACTTTGTCCTCGTTGTAGGCTACTTGCTTATCAAGCATGGAGAAAAGTTCCACATAGTTTTTGGAGCCGGATTGAAAAGAGGAATAAAGTTTGAAGTGTCTTTTCTCGGCTTTACTCATCGACTGTATCAGCTCATAGAGCTGGTCTTTCTTCTTCATAGCTGGGATTTCTTAGTTTGGGCTTCTACAAATGTAAGATAAGGTCAGCATTTTGAAGACTAATGGGGCTTCATGAGGAAAGACTTTTGATTTCAAACATTTGGTAAAAAAATCAATCAATGATAAAGATGATTCGTATACATATAAGATCAGATTTTTAGATGAATTTTACACTTATGAAAGATCTCTTGTTGGTTATCTGCTTTTTGGCTGGAATGAATGCATCTGCACAAAATGTGAGTTCGTGGATTTGCGATATAATGGCGCCATCCAATGAAGCCGTAAAGGTGAAGGGCGAACCCTTACACAATGAACAAGGAGTACGTGCTGTTTACGACAGTCTCGAATGTAGTTCTTTGTGGTACAGCGAAACCAAACTGTTAAAAGATGCTTATGTTTTGATCGAGCAGATCAAAGAATCAGAGTGGGACGGCTTGGACAAAGAAGACTACCAATACAGTTCATTGTTGGAGCAAGTAAAAGCATTGGATGACATCAACCTCCGCTTGTATTTGGTGCCGGCTGAAGAAGTGGCGGCCATCGATATTCTACTTACCGACGCAGCCTTGAAACTGGGAAAAGATCTACGTGTTGGTAAGAGCAATCCAGAAGAGATTGACATCATGTGGGAGATTCCTCGCGACAGCATCAACATGACTGCTGAATTCTTGGGGGCGATTTTCTACGAAGCTGAAGGAACCTCCGCGATAAATTTCGTTCCGACTATGCGCCCAAGCTATCCACAGTATTCAGCATTGCGAAAGGCTTACAAGGATTTGCAAGACGAACCCGAGGACAGTTTACAGATAAGCTTGCCGGATGACATTCTTTTGAAGCCAGGGGAAGAAAATCGAGCTGTTTTAGCCATTCGTCGAAAGATGGATCAACTCTATGGGAAAGACACCCTTGACACAAACTTCTTCGATACACTTTCTATTGACAGGATCAAATACCAAGAAGATAGTATCGGTATTGAGCTTTTCAGAAAGCCGGTATACACCGACGAGATTTGCATTGATACGCTACGCTTTGGTGAAGATTCGATTTTCGTTCTTATTGATACTTTTCAGAGTCGAATGGATGAGGTCATTGTGAAGTACGATACGGTACTTGTTGACAGAGATTCATCCATTGTGGTTTTCGATACCATTTACCGAGCTGAATTTTACGACAGCCTTTTGGTGAATCGAGTAAAAAGATACCAAACGGAGCATGCCTTAAATGCCGATGGAGTGGTTGGTCCAAAAACCCTTCGTCGCATGACCTTTTCGAAGCAACAAAAGTTGACCGACATGCTGATCAATTTGGAGACTTGGAAATGGATGCCTCGTCAATTTCCAGAGCGACAAATCATCGTAAACATTTCGGGCTTTTTTCTTGATGTAATGGAGTACGACTCCATTGTTCATACCAAGAAAGTAATGGTGGGAACCGTGCGAAATAAAACCCCTGTCTTTTCAGAAATAATGGAATACATCGAATTCAATCCATACTGGAACGTGACTTACAACATTGCGAGTCGAGAAATTCTTCCTGCGATCAAGCGAAATCCAAACTACCTGGCGAACAATAATTACGAGTTATTTTCTGGTGGTAAGAAAGTAAATCCGAATTCGGTAGACTGGTCAACGGTGAGCCGTGGAGCCTTTCCGTACAGCATTCGACAAAAGCCGGGCACGCGAAATGCCTTGGGTCTCGTGAAGTTCATGTTTCCGAATGAGTACAGCGTGTATTTACACGATACGCCTTCTAAGCCGAAGTTTGCTTTGGCATCTAGAGCGTTAAGTCACGGTTGTGTTCGTCTTCAAAACCCCTTCCAATTAGCCGAATACATCTTGGCCGACCAGGGGAATTGGGACAAGGAAAAAATTGATGGAGTAATAGCCCGAAAAAAGAACAAGCGTGTGAACCTAGACAGTCCAATTCCGATTACGCTACATTACCAAACGGTGTATGTTGACAACGATGGATTGGTGCATTACATGGAAGACGTGTACAAGCGAAACGAGGTAATTAAGGAAGCGCTGAAACTGTAAACTATTTCAGATCGGGGCAGATGGGAAAATTGCTGGTTTTTTTAATAGTGTTGAGCTGGGTACTTTTTTGTCGGAATAATATCTGATAGGATTTAATTAGGACGCCCCGATGGGCAGAAGGCTTGAGGTATTAACTGGCGAATGCTATAGTCTTCAACAGAAATAATAATAAAAATAATACATAGATACGTCTAGCTAGTCGTAGATCTCTCATTGGTACTGACTCTTAGGAAAGACAATGGGAGCAGTTCAAAGTTCGGTCAAATGGCTGGCTGAAAGTTGAGGGTGTTACATTCATAGCAACAATATTAGGTTCAGCATATAGACAGGCTTGCTTCGCAAACAGGGCTGTAGTTCTTTCTCGCAAGTTACAGATTGGAACTGGCTCATTTGCTTGCATATTGCTTTGCTATTTGGCTATATTGCAGTATGTCGAATGTTTCTAATTACATTGGTTATCTGCGGAATTGCTATGAAGCAGACAACGACCAGCAACAGCTTTTTGACATATTCGATTCCAAATTCACGCATCTCCATTTTTTGCAGAAAAGTGATTTTTTAGATGGCATTCATTACCACATAGTACCAAAGGCGAATTGGATTGATCAATTGTATGAAGAATACGAATTTCAGCGTCGCGAAAAACCTCTTTTCGCTTGTTCTTTGATTTTGACAGGGAGTCTAAAGACAGGAACTGGTTTGAAAAAAATCAATGCTCCCTTGTTTTTCTTTCCGCTCCAGCTCATAAAAAAGGACTATGAATATCACTTGAAAATAAATGCTGAAGACGGAGCACAAATAAATAGCAATCTCATTCGCGTATTGATCGCTAGTCCTGATAATCCATCGGCGATGCTAGAAGATTGGAATCCTTTTTTCAACATGCTCACATTAGACGCGTCAGCATGTGATCATCTTCGAGAGATACTGGAGCAAAAATATCCCAGTGTCGATGCCAGCGCTTTAATTTCCTATCCATCACTTCTCAGCAAGGAGAAATTACAAGAAGAAACCGACGGACAGTTGCGTCTACTTCCGGTAGTGGGAATAGCGACCGTGGAAAAGCAAAAGGCCAGCATTGGCGTACTCAATGAATTGAGAGAGATACAGAAAGAGAGCAGTTTCCCTGAATCTATGCAGCAGCTATTCAGTCAAACTCAAAGCAAGGAACAGAATTGGCAATCGCCTTTTTCAAAAAACCGAGAAGATGATGACGATGTATTGCTTCCCATTAATTTAAGTCGTAGTCAGGAAGAAATCATAAAAGCATCTCGAAAATTCCCCTTGTCAATTATCGTTGGCCCACCGGGAACTGGGAAGTCTTTTACCATAGCCGGCTTAGCCGTTGATGCCATCGCTTTAGGAAATCGATCGGTGTTAATTGCCTGTAATTCCGAACAAGCACTGGACGTTTTGCAAAATAAGATAGAGAACGACTATGGGCTAAAAAACTTGGTCATGCGTCCCTCCTCAAAATACAAGGGAGGAGAGGCAGCAGAAAAATTATCAGAAATCCTTTCAGGAAAAATTCCTGAAGTTGACGAAAGTAAGATGATGCTTCTGAAGAAAGAAATTGCTCGTCTTCGATACGGTCAAAAAAAATTCCGTAAAAAATATTGGAGTTCCATTGACCAAGAAAGGTCCACTTCTTTTTTCAAGATTGACTTCGACAATAGATCCAAGGAATCGGAATGGGCCAGCATGCGTCAACTCAGTTGGATTGGCGAAGTATTAAAAAGGCGATTACGCGAATATCTACCAGCCAGAATTTTCAATCAGTGGAACGAAGCCATTAAAGAAGACATTAGCAGTTTGGAAGATTTGTACAAGGGAATAAATTCCGAGCACGGCGTAAAACGAGATGAATTTTTCAAGTCTATTGATGATGATCAAATAAAAAGGGTTTTTCCTATTTGGTTGGTAACGCTTGATGACTTGGCCAATGTACTTCCACTGCGAAAGGAGTTTTTTGATCTAGTAGTTTTAGACGAGGGAACTCAATGTGATATTGCGCGAGCGATGCCTGCCTTTTACCGAGCAAAGGCTGCCATTGTTGCTGGCGATCCAGAACAATTGCGACATGTTTCATTTTTATCGGAAAGTCAGATGGATCTATTTCGCCAAGCAAACGGTTTAGAAAATGTTCCGATGTATGAAATCGATTATCGGGAAATGAGTTTATTAGATTTTGCAATGGCTTCTATCAAGACAAGAGATCAAATTCACTTTCTCAACGAACATTATCGGAGTTATCCCTCATTGATTCGCTTTTCGAATCAGGAGTTTTATCATGAGTCGTTGAAGATCATGACTCGAAGACCAAAATCTGCCTTGCATCAAAATTTACATTATCATCCCATAAATGGAAAAAGGGATAAGCGTGGAGTCAATGAAATAGAAGCGAGAAAAATATTACAATTGGTCCAAGAACGAATTGAAAAGGAATCAAACGTACACGGTCAGCTTACTACAACGATAGGAATCATTTCTCCTTTTTCAGGTCAAGTAAAGTATATTGGTCGACTTATCAAAAAAGAGATATCTGTAAAAGATCGATCCAAGCATAAAATATTGGTGGGTTCACCTTATGGATTTCAAGGTGAGGAGAGAGATTTGATTCTCATTTCGCTGGGGCTTGATGACGATAGCCACGCGAGTGCCCTTAGACATATCAACAAAAGCGATGTTTTTAATGTTTGCATAACACGCGCCAGAAAAGAGCAGCATGTTTTGTGCTCTTTAACATCTAATAAAATGGATGGAGACAGTTTGCTCTATCGGTTTATTCAAGATGTGAAACAAGGAGATGAAATAGAAGAGAGTAGCCAAAAATCCATTCGCAGTGCAAGGGAATTTGAAGCATGGCTGAAGGAACAAGGGGTGGAGAATTACTTCAGCAATTTCCCAATGGCAGGAATTCAGCTAGACTACTTCATAGAGACCGATGACTTACTATTGGCAATTGACTTGATCGGCTTTCAAGGAATACAGGGAGATCCCATTTCAGAGGACGATCTAGATTCATTGGACCGTTTGGGCATCCAAATTTTCCCTCTCTCGGTTAGCGATTGGAATGTGCGCTCTTATAGCACACGCAAAGCGCTTTCGGAGTTTTTGAAACAGGGTTGGGATTTAGATGCCGAGTTTGATGTGAAATTATTTTGACGTAGACATTCCTTGCTCGACTGCCATCATGAACAAGTAAGAGCGAAAGATTTATGTGCAGAACTATCAATCAATTTGTAAATTGGGACAGTGCAGGAGACAAGTAAGCTAATTGCGTATTTCAGAGATTGCTACCGAGCGGATAACAGCCAGCAGCAATTGTTCGACATTTCAGGTCGCAAATTCGAAGAAGTTCATTTTCTGGATGATCCGGACCTACTCAACGGTCATCATGCCCCGATTGCGGTAGATCAGGATTGGGCAGAGCGGGCGGATTACGAGTACCAATTGCATCAGAAGGAAAAGAGCTTATACGGTTGCGCCATCTTTGTGACAGGCATTGCAATGGTGATGGGAAGGGAAACAAAGATCGCGGCGCCGCTGTTCTTCTTTCCCGTACGGATTCGAAAGATTGACGGTGATTACATGTGTGAATCTACGGGAGAACCTGCAGTAATCAACAGCTCAGTTCTTCGACTCTTGTTATCATCCACCGATCGTTCTACGACCAGTTTAGACGATTGGTTTCCCTATTTCAGCATAAATGCGTTCGACTTTGGTTTGTGTGGTCGAATTAACACTTTTCTCGATGAGAAGTATCCGGCGGTCAGCTCTGAGGAGTTGCTTTTATTCCCCAATATGGTTTCGGAAAAGGAGCTGCGAAAACACAAGCGAGCGGCTAAGGGATTTTCGGTTTTTCCGGGTGTTGCTATTGCTTTGGTGGAAAAGCCAAAACGCAGTATGGGTGTTTTATCGGAGCTCGGTGAGTTGGCGACAAGTGCAGACTATTCGACTGCACTCGAAGCGCTCCTTCAAAAGAATCCGAAAAAAGGCAGCCTTCTTTCTTCGGCTATTGGAAGCAAGGAGACGGGCGAGGTGTTGGTACCGGCCAACCTTACAGACAGTCAAGAGAACACGATTCGTGCATCCCGTGAGTATCCGCTCTCGCTTATTGTTGGTCCACCAGGAACGGGTAAGTCCTACACGATTGCCTCGCTCGCTGTTGATGCCGTTGCGGGCGACAACAGATCGGTACTCATCGTGGCAGCCAGTGATGAAGCACTCGATGTCATTCAACAAAAGATCGTGAAAGATTTTGGCTTGAAAGACGTGGTCATGCGGGCAAAGAAACGGAACAAAGGCGGATCGGTGGTGACAAAACTACGTCGCATAATTTCTGGAAACATTCGTCGGGTAAATCGAGAAATGGCCGATAAGAGTTTAGCTCGAATCAATGAATTAAAAAGCACCATTCAAAAGCTAAGAGAACTTTACTGGGGTCATCATGTGTACGAAGAAGATCACCACAAATATCAAGCGTTTAGCAGTAAGAGTTTGTTTGGTCGTGCACGTCGCTGGCTATCTAGAAGGAAACTAGACAAAAAGGAATTGCAGTGGCAGACGATGAGTTTGATCGTTCGCTACACCAATGATTTAAATCGAGAACTAAATTCTTACCTGAGAATAAAAACGCACCTAGGTTGGCATCAAGCATTGGAAAAAAATATGTCGAGTGTACAGCAATTGTATGCCGCATTAAAATCGAATCGAGGTGTAGAACGCGAGCAGTTATTCGAAAACATTTCAGCTGATTTGTTGCGTTCGGTTTTCCCGATTTGGTTGGCCAAAATTGATGAGTTGTCGGTGGCTTTGCCTTTCCGAAAAGAGCTATTCGATGTGGTTGTTATCGATGAAGCCACCCAATGCGACATTGCTCGGGCACTGCCTGCTTTTCAACGAGCAAAATCTGTAGTGATTACCGGAGACCCAGAGCAATTGCGTCATTTATCTTTTGTATCTCGTGGGCAAATGCAGGTATTTCAAGAGAACAATGACTTACAAAATAGGTCCCTTGAAGACATTGACTTTAGAAAAAATAGCATTCTTGATTATGTTTTATCGTCAGTGCAGAGCGGAGAACAAGTAAATTTTCTCGACGAACATTACCGCAGTCATCCAGCCATTATCGAATTTTCAAATCGTGAATTTTACGGTTCCAACTTGAAGATCATGACCAACTCGCCCGGCAACGTTCAAAATAAATGCATCCATCATTACCAAGTGGAGGGCTCTAGAAGTTCAAAGGGAGAGAACGAACGAGAAGCTCAGGAGGTCATTAAGATCATCAAAAAAATTATTGCATCGGAAGAGAAACTGCAAGTCAAGGAAAAGAGAACCAGCATTGGCGTTCTATCTCCGCTTTCTGATCAAGTAAAGTTTCTCTCAAAAGCATTGGCTGCGGAAATTGATTTGGAAGACTTCAAGAAGCACCAGATATTAATCGGCACCCCTTTCCATTTTCAAGGAGAAGAGCGAGACGAAATGATTTTGTCGTTTTGTGTTTGTCCCGATAGCCATCCTTCCGCTTTCGTTCACATCAATAAAAGAGACGTATTCAACGTCAGCATTACCCGCGCTCGCAATCACCAGCACTTGGTGTACTCGGTAAACAAAACTGATCTGAAGCAAGGAAGTTATTTACAGCAACTACTCAACAGTGAATCGCAGCTAGTTCACGTACACGATGGTGAGACCTTCTCCAATTACGGTGAGGTACTTCATGCCAAAGCAGTGGTGGACATTCCAATCGAGCTTATTGCTGTAATAAAAGCGCATTCCGTTGATTCAACTATTTACACCAATTATCAACTTGCGGATGTTTCTGTAGATATACTAATTGAAAATCCCAATGGCTTAAAGATGATTGATCTCATTGGGTTTCCGGGGAAATATGAGAATCCGATTTCATTGAAAAAACTGCGCTTACTGGAGCGCTTGGATGTAGAAATTTTTCCACTCTCTTATCACGAATGGAATTTGAGCAAGAAATTTACCGAAGAAGCACTCATTGAGTTTTTGGAAAACGGCTGGGGTTGATAAGTTTGTGCATCCAATCCAAGACCTCACAATCCAATAAGTAGCCACAAGAGCTACTTATTATGCGTTGTAAAAAAAGACTTGATGAACGAACCTTATAATGAACAATCCGTTAAATGCAAATATTTGCCCATAACTGTTTACTTTGGCTAAAGTTCTGCATATCAGACAAAACGATTAAGCAAGATTAATAACAAAAGTACATACATAGAATAAAAAACCTGCTAGAACTGTCTCCCAAGACCTTCCTAGTAAGTGAAATAAAAGGTGAGTCTCCTCCTCAAATGTAGATACTCAAGATCAAACGTTACTATTCCCCATAAAACGGAAAGTTGCAGGGCTGCGCATAAACGAATTGGACAAACAGAAAGTAGAAGATATGGAAGCATCATGGGAAAAGGTAGTGAATAGAATTACAAATTGGATTGACGTCGCAATATTAAATCTACCCAATTTGATCATTGCGATCATCATTTTCATCACCGCGTTTTGGTTGTCCAAAAACTTAGAAAGTTGGTCGAACAAAACGCTCAAAAAAGTTATTAAGCAAGCTTCCATAAGAAGCTTGCTGTCCAATGTAGTTTCAATAGTAATAATCGCACTTGGATTATTCTTAGCCTTAGGAGTCCTAAATCTTGATGAAGTACTACAATCTTTACTGGCAGGTGCTGGAGTTGCCGGACTTGCGATTGGATTAGCTCTACAAGGAACACTATCGAATACATTTTCCGGAATATTTCTAGCTCTGAAAGACGTTCTCAATGTTGGGGATTGGGTAGAGTCTAATGGATTTGCCGGAAGAGTCATAGAAATTGACTTACGCAATACGAAAATCAAAGAAGCAGATAACAACATTGTTGTGATCCCCAACAAAATGGTACTAGACAACCCATTTAAAAACTTCGGTTTAACCAACCGAATCAGAGCCAGCATAGAATGTGGTATCTCCTACGATTCCAATTTAAGGACTGTCAAAGAAATTGGCATAAACACTATCACAAAAATATTCCCGCCAGACAGTCTAGAAAAAATTGAGTTTCATTATTTAAACTTTGGTGAGAGCTCTATTGATTTTCAAATCAGATTTTGGGTTGACGCAACGGCGAACCTAACATCCGTTGAAGCAAAGAGTAAAGCGATTATGGCGCTAAAAGAGGCCTTTGATAAAAACGAAATAGACATTCCCTACCCAACAAGAACAGTCTACTCTAGAAAGGTAAACGATATCTAACAAATCTACCAGCTCCATTTTCAATATCAAGCTGAAAAATCTGAGTGAAAAAAGTAAAGATGATCGCATATTTTCGAGATGGAACGAAAAAGAGATTTTTTCAAATTGATAAGATTCGAGAATTTGATAGAACATCTATAATTCTCATCAAAGCCACAACTACCGAGCAAAATACGGTCAACGGCATTGCTTCTATTTTTGAAATAGACCTAAAGCCATTTCAAAATAGAGAGGACATTGAAATTAGCTCTCACTACATCGACATTGCCAACCAACTCACATTAAATTTCACTATTCCCATTGGATTTACGGACAAGGTAATTCAGGAAGAAAGTACTCATTTTGTAATAAAAGATGACATTGTATTTGTTTTTGCCTCGGAAAATATCGACAAAATAATCCAACAACTAACCGAGTTGAGATACGATAATGAGAGTTTGAAGTTTAACTCACATTTAGAATTTTTAGTTTTTCAACTTGGAACCATATCAGATTATTATGCTGACATGGTGGAGATGATCTCCCATAAAATTCGAGTCACTTACAATGAAACCATTCAAATATCAGAAGTATACGACAACAATTTAGACTTATTAACTCACTACAACTTTAGCAATTTCTTACTTCGAGAGTCCGTTTCTGAATTCCAAAGAGTAATTTTACTACTCAGAAGAAAGTTTGCAGAATACCCCGCAATCAATGACAAGCTGGACCTAGAAATAAATGACCTAAGTGTTGTTTCGGAACACATACAATACAATTTCGAAAGAGTAAATGACCTAAAATCGAATATCAATAGCAAAATAGAGCTAGAACAAAACAAGATATTCAAAACCCTAACGATCATTACTGTCTGCGTTTCAATTCCCACATTAATTGCAGGGATTTATGGAATGAATTTTGAAAACATTCCTGAATTAAACTATCAATACGGATACATCGTTGTAATGATTGCAATATTATTAAGTTCAATATTACCATTGATATATTTCAAAAAGAACAAATGGTTCTAAACCAAAAAAAAGGCAGAACAGCTAAAAAAAATGGAGAATATAAAGGACTGGTTAGGCACAAGAAAAACCGATGACAGATCGATCGTGATTCTATTAATCAAGGGATATTTTCTTTTGACTATATCCTGTTTCGTATTTTTAGTTCTTCCCATTTGTCAAAATTCTACAAACACTTTAGTAGATCATCTTTTCTTTGCAGTATCAATTGTAAGTACGACAGGATTAGCTCCGGCAGACTTCTCAGATTCTTACAACATGTTTGGGCAAATCATTAGTCTAATATTCATTCAGCTCGGTGGGATCGGCTATATGGCATTGAGTTCCTTCATAATTTTACATCAATTCGATAAACTTCCCAGCTTATCGGCAAGGCTATTGCGGTTAGAATTCAACCTTCCACAAAGGTATCCTTTGGTATCCTTCATTTACAGTGTATTCGTTTTCACTTTATTGATAGAAACAATAGGCGCAATTGCTTTATACTATGGATTTAAGGAGGCTGGAATTGAGGACCCTGTTTGGATGGCCATATTCCACAGCATTTCAGCTTTTTGTACGGCTGGATTTAGTTTATTTGGAGATTCAATGAGTTCCTTCAAGGACAACTCATTAATAACAAATACTATATTGACTTTGTCTCTTTTAGGTTCTATAGGTTTCATTGTACTTCTAGATTTTTGGTTCATGTTGCTAAGAAAGAGAAAGAGGATCACCCTTACTTCTAAGATCATTCTGTCTAGCACTTTCCTTCTATGGATGAGTGCAGCTATGGTATTATACTTATCAGATAGCGAGATAATGATGAGTGGCTGGGCAGGAGTAAAGTTGTCAATATTCCAAAGTATTTCAGCACATACTACTGTTGGATTCAACAACTATGATATTGGAGCTATCAATCCCAGTGGAATATTCGTTTTGATTGTTGTTATGATCATTGGGGCATCTCCCTCAGGAACCGGAGGAGGCATAAAAACAACTTCAATCACAGCGCTAATGGCTGTTTTAATATCCGTTTTAAAACGAAAAAAGCGAGTCACTTTTTTCCAAAAAGAGATACCGGCTTCAAACACCTATTTAGCTGTGTCATCTGGAATTTTCTACACTTTCATTTTAATACTGGGCACTTGGTTTGTATTACTTGTTGACGGCGATAAATTTGCTTTCGAAAAGATTCTATTTGAAGCAGCCTCTGCCCTAAGTACTGTTGGGCTATCTACAGGAATAACAGGAGAACTATCAGACATAAGCAAAATCATTGTCTCCCTTCTCATGTTTATTGGAAGGCTAGGTGTTCTTACCTTTGGGTTTGCTTTAATATCAAAAGCCCCTTTGCTTCGAAATAAGCCTGAAATTGAAGATATTGCGATATAAGATTAAAAATACTGGCTACATGAATAAATTTATTGTTTCTACCAGCTTTATGCTACTCATAGTCTTCCTTCTTAGTTCTTGTGAAAGCCCAGACCCTAATGTGGGCACAACTGGAAAAGACGAGTTAAAAACACTTGAAATTGATCATGCCATTCCTAAGAGTGAGCAAAAATTCAAAGATGTTGTTTATGTGCCAATATATTCTGACATCTACCTTGATCAGCAAAATCAAAATTTGCTCTTATCAGCAACATTGAGCATTAGAAATACGAGCTACGAAGATTCTCTATTCGTATCGAAAATCGATTATTTCAATACGGCTGGTACTTTAGTTCGAAGCTATATCGAAAACTCCATTAGCCTCCCCCCTATGGCGACTGTAAATTATGTAATTGAGCAAAATGATAATACCGGTGGACATGGTGCAAATTTCATTGTTGGCCTTAGCGCTCGAAACAAAGATGTCAAACCCTTGATTCAGGCAGTAATGATTGGCCAAAATGTCAATAAAAGCTTTGCTTTTTCTACAGATGGCTATTCAATAATGAAGAAATAATAATAAGCCCTCATGATCTTAATAAGTGAATACAAAATTGGGATCAATAAATCTGCCGGTACTGAGTGTCTAATAATGCATGAAGCATGAAGCAGCTAAAAGCAATTTTCACCCTTTCGATCTTAGTTCTCGTTTTAACGATAAACTCCTGTGGGCTTTGCAAAAAGTCTCAATCAAGTAAAGCTGATTCATCACTAGCTGAAACAGTAAGTCCTCCAGCAACGGTTGATGTCGCATCATCAACTGAAGCCACCAATATACAGTCAGAAACAATTACTGATTCAGCTACTTACAAAAATGGGTTCGAGTCTTTTGCTTTTCCCGAGCCGGTTGACTATGTAAATGATTTCGAAAACCTATTGACTGCTGAGGAGATTACAATTCTTGCAGAAATGATCGGTCGCCATGAGCGCAATACGACTGATCAAATTGCCATCATTACGGTAACTTCCATTGAACCTTATGAAACTTTGGACGCCTATACTTTAGGGCTAGCCAATTATTGGGGAGTCGGGCAAAAGGAAAAAGACAACGGAGTTCTAATGGCCTGTTCAAAAAGACTACGGAAAGTTAGTATCCAAAATGGTTATGGCATTGAAAAAAGGATGTCCGATGCAGAGACAAAAGACATCATCGACCATAAGATGGCTCCTAATTTTGCAACAGGCGATTATTTCAACGGCTTTAAGATAGGGGTTCAAGCAATCATTGATAAACTACAATAAGAGGATTGCCAGGCTTGCACATTCACAATAGTCAGAGCTATCCCAGAAAATTGGATTCAGAAAGTAGAAAGAGTTGGGTTAAGAGGCGCGGCGAGTGTCGATGAAGCTTTTGATAAACACAACAGCAGCCACAATACCACTTAGCACCATTGTACAGGTTCGAATGATTTTGAGGATATCATCACCTCCAAGCGCTTTTCGCATTGGAACAGCAGCCAGTATCAAAACGAGTACAAATGTCAGCAGAACCACGACATGAACCACTGCCTTGTTTCCTTTTGCAAAAGCACCACCTGCAAGTAGAAAGAGCAAGCCAAAAACGGGAGCAATGTAGGTAGTGGGAGAAGACCCACCAGCAGCTATTACACCCCATATTCCCATGATCAAAAGTACAAGTGCGTTCAATCGATTGGCCACTGAAGGAGTCATAATGAAGGTGTGTGTTTTGTAATTCTTGATACTAAGATAAGAAGCGGTTTTTATCTCGTGGGCAGAAATCAACAGTCAAGAAAGCAGAGATTAACGGAAAGGAAAGTCTGTGACTAGCAGTTCTTACAAAGACCTTCAATGAGGAAACTTCGAGATTTGGCCCGAAAGCCTTCCGGCAAGGGCACTTCCGGAATGAGCACATTGTCGACACAGCTGATTTGCCCACATTTATTGCACTTAAAATGCACATGCTCATCTTCATGGCCTTCATGTGAGCAGCCGCCGTGCCTGCAGATGGCATACTTAGTTGCTCCACTCCCATCCTTCACATCGTGGATGATACCACTGTCTTCAAAGGTGGAGAGCGTTCGATACAATGTTACCCGATCAAACTGGGGAAATTCCAGCTCAAGTTGTCCGTGAGTGACGGCATGATCCTGCGCTAGCAAGTAATCCAGCACATCGAGGCGACAATCGGTCTTTCTTAAACCATTGTCATTCAGCAATTTAACAGTATTGAGAGCCATATCTAGTTAATGCAAAAGTAGGGCAAAAGAGATCAACTTCTTTGCAATAGTGTTGCAAATTGTCTATTTTTGGATAGGCTTTGAGAATTCTCGAGCTTCCAATAGGCTATATGACTGAAGAACGCATCAAACAGTTAACGAATTGGAGCATGATTTTATCCATGCTTTGTGCAGTTCATTGCGCATTGATGCCAGTATTAATGATACTCGTGTCGGTTTCGGGCAGCGGCATTATCACCAGCCATTTTTGGGAAGTCATCATTTTGGGAGGCAGTTTGATACTAGCTGGTCTGGCACTTTTGTCTAGCTACCGCAACCACAACAAGGCCTTGCCCCTTCTACTTTTTTCCGCAGCCGTTCTCATGGCTATTCCGGGCATCATTTTTCACCTTCACGCCCTTACCTTTTTTGTTTCGATCTTAAGTGCCATTGCACTCGGTCTAAACTGGATGCTTACGCGCCGTTGCGCACATCAACACTAGGTTTTACAACTCAATTATTTTCTACATTACGATTAAGCATTGTTTTTCGATGCTTCTGGGATGAGTACAATCTACTTCAGTTAC
>Ga0114956_1001971_pt1 | contig 16257 bp, 16 predicted proteins | sample MaitaG_FD_87304 | JGI IMG/M metagenome (GOLD analysis project Ga0114956, IMG submission 87304) | Marine algal microbial communities from Maine, USA - Maine_Asex2 metaG | ecosystem: Host-associated > Algae > Red algae > Unclassified | place: Maine, USA | collected 2015-01-05 | reverse complement strand
TATTAAACCTTAATCAAATGAAATTCAGCTTTTTCCCATTCGGGTGGTATTTGGCCTAATTTCCAGTTGGGTTGAGTAGTTTCTAAATAATAAAACGTTTTTTCACCTACTTGCCACTGTTGGCCATTGCGCCCATTTGAACCCCAAACCGCAATGCCTAAATGTGATGTATTGTTGGGCAATTGTAAAAACACCAACATGCTTTCGTACTCTAGCTTGTGCAACAATGAAGCGGTTAAAATAGCAGAGTCTTCACAATCACCACTGCCATCCATAAAGGTTTGCATTGGGTATTTGGTGTAATCATCAAAACCAATTAACACATCATTTGCATAACGTAGGTTTTGCACCATGCGGCAAATTAGCATCACATCATCATGGTAATCCCAATTAGGTTTTTGTTGATTTGCATCAATCAATACTTTAAGTTTTTGAGCCAACAGCTCAATGCCTTTATCGTTTTTATCTACAAAGCGCGTGTAATAATCGTAGCTGCCTTCCCATTGTGGTCGGTCAACTTTTTCATAATAAGTAATTATGTCTCCTGGTATTGAAACATCTAAGTTCCAATCTCCGCGATAGTTCCAACTTACATTTTTGTAAACTTTACGTCCTCCACCTGCAGGGTGTAAATCAAATTTATCTCCTATTCCATCACCATCAGTATCAGCATTATTGTCAGATGTGTTTTGTTTCATTTCCTCTGCCAATGACAAACCATCTTTGTCGGCATCTCTTTTTAAACGAGCATTGGATATTTTTTGAGTTTCGGCATTTTTCTTTTGCGCCTTTAACTCTTTTTGCTTTTGCTGTAATTCGATTTTTATGCGCTGTTTGTCAACCTTTTCTTGCTCCAACTCAACGTACATATAATACACGGCATAAGCTGCAAAAGCAACTATAGCTAACACAAACAAAACCAATAGCCAACGTAAAAATGTTTTCACTTATTCAAAGTTAAATTATTGATTAGAGTCATTTTAGTCTTCATTAATTATCAATGAATGTTGTTTAATTTCTTCAATTAATGTTTCGCTAGCAGCATTTTCATCTGGTATATAAATGTAATTTCCGCTGCCTTCATTTGCCAATCTTTTCATTTTACGTATTGCTTCTTTATCATCACCAAAACCTATTACCGAGAATTTTATTTTTTCGTTGTTTTTATTTGTTCTAACTATTTTAAACAAGCTTTCATCTTGATGTTCTTTACGTTCAAACAAACCATCAGTTGCTAGTATTAATTGATTGTTCCCATTAATGATGTAATTCTCTAGTGAAATTCCATAAGCCGTTCGCACACCTTTAACCCCAAACGTTAATCCACCTGCTGTTAGGCTATCAATTATTCCATAAATTTCATCCTTATTATTGGCTTTTGTTGATGATAGCACCACACTTGGATCGGTAGCATAGGTTACAATTGCTACCTTATCAATCTCTCTTAGGTCAGAAACCAAATTTTTTATAGCCGTTTTTAACAATGGCAATTTTTTAGCAGCTTTCATTGAAGTAGATACATCAATAACAAAAACTACATTGTTTGCGCTATATAAATCCTCTGGTAAGTTTTCGTCTTGCGGTATTTCCTTTTCTAAAACTGTTGTTACTTCTTTATTATCATTGGTAATGTTTACCTCTTCTTCTGTAGTTGTAATTATTGGTGTTTTATCATTTGGTTGAAGCTTTAGGGTTTCTTCTATTTTCCGCTCCTCAACCTTTGGTATAGTAATTTTTGCTACATCCAATTCTTCTTTTAAATCATCTTCTTTTTCAATTGTTTTAGTTTCAGGCTCAGTTTCAGTTTCAGCACCGGGTACAATTTTTTCTTCTTCTGCGGTTTCAGATACTTCTGGCTCTTCTTCTGTTTTGGTTGGCTCTGTTGTGGCTTCTTCCTCATCAATAGCTTTTGTTTCAACCTTAGGAGTTTCTACTGCCACAATTTCATCCTCTATTTTAGCAACAGGAGGTAATTCTTCTTTTTGTGCCACCACTACATCTTCCTCAACGGGAATAGGGCTTAGCTTAAATATCAATTGATTGTTGTCGGTAGTTAAAAATTCATATCTGCTATTTGGCTCATAGCCTTCTGCGGTAACTAGCAAAGTGGTATGTCCGCCAGGTATGTTTTTCATAAAAACACCATCATCATCCGATTTGTCTTTGCCAACGGTTTTTCTTCTTTGTATAATCTTCAACTCGGCATCTTCTATAGGTAAACCTGTTACTTCATCTATCACCGTTGCTACCATTTTGTATGATAAATCTTCTGGTAAATTATTGGTAGGTATTGTTGCCACCTTGCTAGGAACCGTTTTTGGGTCTTTCACAACTTTTTCTGTATTCTTAGCAACTTTAGGTTGGTCAACTTTCGCAGTTAACGTAGGCCGCTCCTTCTCAAGCTGCACATCATCTTCCTTAATTGGCAATTCAGTTTCTGCTCCCTTTACTACTTTTTCTTTCTCCCTAACCACTTTTGGGTTTTCAACTGTTGCAGTTAAAGTTGGTTTCTTTTTATCAATTGGAGTAGTGGTTTCTTTGGTAGCAAATTCCTCATCATCATCTCTTTCTGCCAACGGCAAAATTCTATCCATTTCAAAAACTAGTTTCTTATGGCTTTTATTTAGGTAGATAATTTCTCTAACAGGAATATAGTCTGTAGCTATAATTTCAATTCCGCTTAATCCAATAGGTAGAATATCTTGCACCTTGCCACCTCCATCAGTTTTTTTGCGAACAACGGTTTTTTTGCCCTGCAATATTTTAAATCGCGCTTCTTTTATTGGTTCTCTAGTTATTCTATCAATTACCAATGCCGATAGCTGAAACTCAATTTTGTTCATATTATCTCTAGGGCCAAAAGTTGGGCAACTCGTTTGAGCATTGTTGCCAAAATTTTTAATTTTTCCTTTGATAACAAACTTTATAGGGTCTTCATTGAGGTTGGTAAAAACTGGTATTTCTTGTCTAAAACTGCCCTTGTCTTCTGTATAATAAAAAATTACTACTGAATCTGATTCTCCTGGAGGAACCGGCCTTTTGGGGTTGTGTACCAATACATCTTTAGGTTGATGCATGTTCATTAACACCAAATGTTTTTTGCCCGTATTGGTAAACTTAAAAACTGCTGGTTGATTATCCCAAAACTCTACTGTACCATAATCGAAAGTGGTAGTTTCGAAATAACGCGATTGCCCTTGCACTAAAGTAGCAAAGCAACTGAAAATTAATATGTAGAATAAGTGTCTCAAGATATTTATAACGGTATACAGCAAATAATATGCTAAAAATACTAATTTAACTAGCTCAAATTGATTGGGTGAAAGACTTTACTGAAATATATGAGTGGATAGATAAAGGAGAAGATGAAAAGCTTGACTTTAAAAGGAGCATAACCAATGCTCATAAAATTGCTAAAACAATGGTAAGCTTTGCCAATAGCAAGGGTGGTAAAATTGTAGTTGGGGTTGATGATTTTGGAGAAATAATGGGCATTGATGTAGAAGAAGAGTTGTACATGTTAAACCGTGCAGCTTTGATGTGTTGTGAACCTTCTATAAACTTTAAGCAAGAATTATATGAGCAGGAAGAGGTAGTGGTTTTAGTGATAATTGTTGGTGAAAGTGAACAAAAGCCACATGCTGCGGTGAATGAAGAGGGTGAATCAAAAGTGTATGTGCGCGTTGATGATGAGAGTCTGTTGGCAGGTACACAAACGATTAAGCGTTTAAAAAATGAAGACACTACCACACATGATATTCCCATTTTAAGCTCAAAGCAAGTTGGCTTGATTAACTATTTAGAAGAAAATGGAACCATAACCATAAAAGAGTTTAAGCACTTAATGAATATAAGTGAACGCAGGGCCAAGCGATCAATAATTGAATTGGTGCAACAAGGGGTTTTAAACCAGCACGACCATAATAAAGAAGACTATTTTTCATTGAATAAAAGCCCTATTTAACTCAATTAACTATTGATACATACTTTAATTGGTATTAAAACGGTTTAATAAATATATTTGCACTTAGATATGAAAAAATCCATAATATTACTTGCTTCCGTACTTTTCAGCATCATAGCTTTTGCTCAAACTGATGAAGATAAAAAGAAGTTGAGAGATGAAGTAAATAGTAAAGACAGAGTTGTTATTGAATTAACGCATGACAACATGTACACGCAAAATGACGCCATAGATTTAGGTGATACTTTAGGCATACAATGGTATTCAAGAGGCTTTAACATGTATTTAATGTATGATGTTGCATTGGGTGATAGCAGATTTAGCATTGCACCTGGTATTGGAATAAGTTCAAAAAACTACTTTTTAGAATCTCAACTAGCTCCTACTTTCGACACTACAGGTAGCAGAAATGGGACAGCAGTTATACCAATTGATGAAAACAGAGACTTTAAAAAATCTAAACTTAACCCTGTTTTTGTTGATGTTCCTTTGGAACTAAGATACCGCTCAAGACCAGATGTAAACGGCAGAAGCTTTAAATTGGGCTTAGGTATTAAGGGTGGTTATTTATTAGATGCTAAAACAAAATACAAAGGTGATGCATCTGCATCTAACAGCAATTTGGTAAGAACCAAAGATAAAGATGATACTATTGAAGACCTTAATAAATTTAGATATGGCTTTACGGCAAGGGTTGGTTATGGTGCCATAAATATTTTTGGATTTTATGGTGTATCTAGTGTTTTTGAAACTGATAGAGGCATTGAAGCTTACCCGTTTTCAGTTGGGATAAGTATTAACGGGCTATAAGGTCTCACCCTGGCCCTTAATTAAGTTTTATTAATTGTCTGTTGAAATTTATTTGGCGAGCAGGCTTGAAGGCCTGTCCAAAGAAATTTAGCGTGTTTTATCAATGAGCTCATCTCATTCCTAAGGCCAATCAACTGCCCGTAAACTCAGGCTTTCGTTTTTCTACAAAGGCATTAACGCCTTCTTTATAATCATTACTTGCACCTGCAATTTCTTGGCAATATGCTTCATACTCAAGCATTGTTTCTAAATCGCTATGGAAAGACTTGTTCAACATTTTCTTAATTAAACCAACTGCTTTGGTAGGGCTTTTGGCATAAAATGCAGCTAAGGTTGCTATTTCAGTTGGCAGTTCATCTGCACTTACAACTTTGTTTACTATACCTAACTCATGCGCTTCTGCCATGGTCATTTTACGGGCCGTAGTTGCCAATTCAAACGCTCGTTTGCTGCCAACAGCTCTTGGTAAAAAGAAAGATGAACCACTATCTAACACTAAACCTACATTTACAAATACCTCAATTAAACTTGCATTTTCACTTGCATAAATAATGTCGCAAGCCAATGCCAATGAGCAACCTGCACCTGCTGCAACACCGTTTAACTGACAAATTATTGGCTTTGGCATATTACATATTAACTTAATCATAGGGTTGTAGCGCTTGCGAACACTATCTGCCAAACTTCTTTTTTTGCCCTGTACATCTTTTAAATCTTGTCCGCTACAAAATGCTTTTCCTTTACCGGTTATAACCAACACTCGAACGGCATCATCCCTATTGCACTTTTTCAATGCATCAATCATTTCAAAGCTCATCTCTTCATTAAAAGCATTGTATCTATCTGGCCTATTCATGGCAATTGTTGCCACACCATTGCTTACCTCAAACTGTATTGTATTGTACGTTGAACCCATATTATGCATTATTTTATGTAAAGAAATATAGAAAATAGCTGACAACCAAAACCTAGGCCATAACCAACTATAATTTCGCGCATTGTATGCGCTTTTAAAACCAAACGTGCTGTGCAAACCAAACCTGATGCTACAAAAGCCAACACTAAAATTAGCTTAACATCAAAGGGCGAATACATTAGCAGCCACATGGTTAAACCAGTTAAACCACCCATACCAATTGCATGGATACTAATTTTTTCGAAAACATTAAAAAGAAAAGCCAAGCCAACGGCAATGGCCGTACCTAAAGCAGATGCTGGCAGTAGTTTGGGCATACCTAACTCATCACTTTTAAACACAACAAAGCCCCATAAAAAGAAAACAAATGTTGCAATAAAAGGTATAAAACGTTCCCTTTGAGTATGCATTTCAAAAGACTCAATAAATTTTAATGCTTTTAAAATTACAATGGTTATCAAAGGGTAAAATATGGTATACATAGCAGCCATTAGCAAAACTTGTAATGGCGGAATTACCAAGCCTCTAAAATCCAATGGATTGGTTAGCAGTATTAATCCCGTACAAAATGTTGGGATAAATAATGGATGAAATAAGTAACTTATAAATTTTGCCGCTGCCTGCACTAAAGTTCTTTTCTTAATCGCGCCACAGGTATGTTTAGCTGCTCTCTATATTTTGCCACCGTTCTTCTAGCAATGTTGTAACCCTTTTCTTTAAGTAAATCCGTTAATTTTTGGTCGCTTAAAGGTTTGGTTTTTGCCTCAGCTTCAATAAAGTTTTGAAGTATTTTCTTTACTTCACGTGTACTAACTTCCTCACCACTATCGGTTGATAATGATTCGCTAAAAAATGATTTTAGCTTAAAAGTGCCAAATTCAGTTTGCACATATTTACTGTTAGATACTCTAGAAATGGTTGAAATATCTAATTCCGTAATTTCAGCAATATCCTTTAATATCATTGGCTTCAACTTGGTTTCATCACCAGTAAAAAAGTAATCGTATTGGTAATTTAATATGGTAGACATGGTGTTGTACATGGTTGCTTGCCTTTGTTTAATTGCATCAATAAACCATTTGGCCGAATCTATTTTTCGCTTAATAAACAACACGGCATCTTTCTGCTTTTTATCTTTTTTACCCTTCTTACTTTTGTTTTGATAATCCTCCAACATGTGGCGGTAAGAGTTGCTAATTCTTAACTCAGGAGCATTTCGTGTATTTAAACTCAATTCTAATTCACCATTGTTATTTGCAATAATAAAATCAGGGACTATATAATTGTGTTTAATTTTTGAAGTATCCGTAAATGCTGCACCTGGCTTTGGATTCAACTTTAAAATTTCTTCAATGGCTTCTTTCAATTCTTCTGAATCTACACCCAATTGCTTTTTTAGTCGCTCATAATGTTTTTTAGAAAATTGATCAAAATACTTTTCAATAATTTGCTTGGAAGTATCTAGTTCAATTGCTCTGCCCTTATCAATTTCTCTGTTCAGTTGTATCAATAAGCATTCTTGCAAATCACGAGCCCCAACACCAGCAGGATCCATTTTTTGAACAATTTCTAGTACTCGTATCAATGTTTCTTCATCTACTTCAACATTCGATTGAAATGCCAAATCATCAGAAATAGCCATCAATTCTCTTCTTAAATAACCGTCCTCATCTATGCTTCCCAAAATTTGTCTTGCAATAACCTCATCTCTTTCATTCAATTTTAATAAGCCTAGCTGAGCTATTAAATGCTCGTTAAATGATTTCTCAACGGGTATTGGAATGGCCTTGTTTTCATCATCATTTCTGCTAACACCAGTGCTTGTTTTGTATGACATTTCTTCATCAGCCAAATATTCGCTCATGTCTAAATCCTCATTCTGGCCTACCTCTGCAACTTCATCTTTTGCATTTTCATCTTTGCTATCCATGTTACCCAAAATATCATCCACTAAATTGTCTCCGCCTTCTTCCAATGCAGGATTGGCCTCTAGCTCTTCTTTAATGCGCTGCTCCAACATGGCAGTAGGCACCTGTAAAAGTTTCATCAGCTGTATTTGCTGAGGAGATAACTTTTGCATCATTTTTTGTGCTAGGTGCTGCTTTAACATTCTTTTCTTGCTTTGTTATTGGGGCTTTATATCAATTTCTTTGCCAAAATTAATAATTAAATTTGCCCGTTCAATTATGATTAGTAAATAACAAAGTTAAATGTATTACATAGAAGATTTAGGAAAATTTGTTGGTCAGTCCATAACCCTTAAAGGGTGGGTAGCAAACAAGCGCACAGGAAAAGGCTTAGCGTTTGTGGTTTTGCGTGATGGAAGTGGCTTTTGCCAATGCGTAATTAGTCAAGATCAAGTGGATGAGAATTCATTTGAAACAGCAAATAATTTAAATCTTGAAAACTCAATAGAAGTAACGGGGACCATTGTTAAAGATGAACGACAAATGGGCGGCTATGAAATGCAGGCTGAATCTGTAACCCTATTGCATAAAGGGCCTGAGTATCCGATTGCTAAAAAAGAACATGGTGTTGAGTTTTTAGCAGACCAACGCCATTTATGGTTGCGCTCAAAAAAGCAATGGGCAATAATGCGTGTACGCAACGAAATTATTTATTCTATACACCGCTTTTTTCAAGAGAAGGGATTTATGAAAATGGATGCCCCTTTACTTACAGGAAATGCGTGTGAAGGAACCACAGAATTGTTTGCTACTGACTTTTATGGTAAAGAGGCATACCTTTCACAATCAGGTCAATTATATGGTGAGGCAATGGCAATGGCAATGGGCCGTATTTACACTTTTGGACCAACGTTTAGAGCTGAAAAGAGTAAAACAAGAAGACACCTTAGCGAGTTTTGGATGATAGAACCCGAAATGGCTTTTTATGATAACAACATGAACATGGTGTTGATTGAAGAGTTCTTAAAGTTTGTGGTTAACAATGCTCTAAAAAACAAAAAGGCCGAACTAGAAGTGCTAGAAAGAGATATTGAAATGCTTGAAAAGGTAAATAACCCTTTCCCTAAAATAGAATATAAAGAGGCAGTAAAAATATTAAGAGGAGAGCAAGACGTAAATGGAAAAACATCCATACAAGTTTTGGAAGCTGATATGGAAGCACTGGAAGGCAGGGTTGCCGAAATTGATACTGAAATTGCTGAAAGAGAAGAAACACTTAAAGGTGGCAACATTAAAAAAGGAGTACGCAACTTTAACCAAAATAAAATTGATGGGTTAAAGAATGAATTGAAGGAGGTAAATGAAAAATTAGAAAACCTACCGCAATGGTTAGCCAGTGCCAAAAACTTTAAAGATGGGGAAGACTTTGGTGGTAGTGATGAGACTGTTTTAACCAAAATGTTTGATAGCCCAATTATGGTTTACAACTGGCCTGTTGGCATAAAGGCTTTTTACATGAAAGAGCTGGAAACAGACCCTAACTATGTTAAGGGAGTAGATGTTTTAGCACCAGAAGGATATGGTGAAATTGTTGGTGGTGCCGAGCGTGAAACCAATGAAGACATACTTAAAAGGAAAATTAAAGAGCACAATTTGCCAATGGAAGAATTTGAATGGTATTTAGATTTGAGACGTTATGGCTCTGTGCCTCATGCAGGTTTTGGTTTAGGCCTAGAACGCATGGTTTGCTGGATATGTGGTATTAAACATATTAGAGAATCTATTCCTTTTCCAAGAAGTTATGGTAGACTAATGCCGTAAGAATTTGATGAATAAATAAAATTTTCAGTACTTTATAATCTAAAATTATTGCAATGAACTTAATACCTACGGTAGATTTAAGCCAATATATAAACGGAAATGAGGCAGATAGAGATGCGTTTGTAAAACAATTAGGCAACGCCTACGAAACTGTAGGTTTTGTGAAAGTTAAAAAGCATGGCGTTTCGCAAGATTTGATTGATTTATTTTTTAATAAGTCTAAAGAATTTTTTGCTTTAGATAAGGAAACAAAGAAAAAGCACACTTTACCCAATGGTGCAGGCCAAAGGGGCTATACAGCTTTTGGTGTAGAACATGCCAAACAAAGTGACGTGCCCGATTTAAAGGAATTTTACCAAATAGGGCAAGTAGTTACTGATGGAGATGATATAAAGCAATATTACCCTGACAATATATACTGTGAAGAAATACCAGAGTTTACCAAAGCCGGTGATGATTTATACAAAGCATTTGAAGTAGCTGGCAGTCATTTGCTGAAAGCAATTGCTGTTCATTTGGGTTTAAGTGAAAATTATTTTGATGATAAAATTCATAACGGCAATAGTATTTTAAGAACCATTCATTATCCTCCAATAACAAAAGCACCTGAAAGCGCTATAAGGGCAGAGCAACATGAAGACATTAACTTGATAACTTTATTGGTTGGCGCAAGTGCAGATGGCTTAGAATTGCTTACAAATGAAGGAGAATGGATACCTATTAAAGCTGGGCCCGGAGAGATTGTGATTAATGTAGGAGACATGTTGCAACGGTTAACCAACAACAAATTAAAGTCTACAACTCACCGTGTAGTTAATCCACCAAAAGAGAAATGGCATTTGCCACGTTTATCAATTCCTTTCTTTTTACACCCACGTAGTAATATGGATTTAACTTGCTTACCCGATTGTGTTGATGATGAAAATCCGTTGGCCTATGAGCCTATTACAGCTGGCGAATACCTAAACGAAAGATTACGTGAGATAGGGCTGATTAAGTAGCCTGATCCCGATAGCTATCGCGATCAGTAGTCAAAAAAATATTAAAATCGCTTTAAAAATGCTTTAAGAAAATCACCTCTTTTTCCGTGAGTGCTCGCGACTTTCCCCTTGGGATATCCTTCTTGCTGAAACCACCATAAATTACTCTATCTAGCCTTTCAATGGTGTATCCTAGATGTTTGAATATTGCTTTAACTTTTTGGTTGTCTCTAGTTGCTAGTTGTATTCCAACGGCACTTTTATCATCTGCATTCACATAATTTACCTCACTTACTATGATGGTTTCTCCATCAATTTCCACTCCGGCTTTAATATTGTTGTAATCTTTACCCGCCAAATCTTTAGTTAAAAACACCTGAAAGACTTGTTTGATTTTATAGTTTTTCCCTTGCATCTTTTTTAACAAATCCCTGTCATTGGTAAAAACAACCAAGCCTAAATCTGTTTCGGTAAGCTCATCTACTGGAGTTACCGCTTTTTCTGTTACCGCTTTAAATGTGTTTGCTATGCCAAATCCATCTATGGTTTTATGGGTATGTGTGTCCTTTGCTTTGTTTAAGAGCACATATTGATAGGTGTCTTTTCCTATAATTATCCTGCCTTTAACCTTAACCTCATCACCTTCATGTATTGATGCACCTAATTGATTGACCAATTTACCATTTACGGTAACCAAATCTTTTCTAATTAATCGATCTGCTTCTTTTCTTGAACCCAAACCTGCATGGGCCAAGTATTTATTTAGGCGAATGGTCTCTTTATCACTCATTAAAATCAAATGTACTAAAGCCCAATCACTTTATAAGGTTACTCTTAAACTAAAGAGCTTAAAATAACGCTTACTAGCTCAACGCCTGCGTTTAATAGAAAGATACCTGCGCTTATTAGTTTCATACCTTTTATTCATTCCCTAAAACTAATTTGGCATTATTATTTAATCTTAAAATTTTAGAAAAATGGATTTTATTATTGCTTTATTACTAAGCTTAGGTGCAATTTTTGGAGGGGAAGACTCAAACTACAGCACCACGGATGATGGTCAATTCATCACCATAACTAATGCAGATGGTGAATCAACAACTTATGGTATTAATGAATTTGATGATACAGATGAAGCCATTGTAGACTGGGTACTTATTGAGTTATAATTAACCTAGGCCAAACAAAAAACATAAGACCGAATTTTTATTCGGTTTTTTTTATCCTGCCTTTAACGCAGCTGCTCCACTTACAATCTCTGTAAGCTCTGTTGTAATTGCTGCCTGACGCGCTCTGTTGTACGAGATCTTCAATTCTTTCAACAAATCGTTGGCATTCTCGGTGGCATTGTCCATACTGGTCATACGTGCACCATGCTCACTTGCATTGCTGTCTAAAATGTATTTGTGAAATTGAGTTTTCAATATTTTAGGAACCAATTGTTGAATTAATTCAACTTTATTTGGCTCAAAAATATAATCGCTATTCATTTCTTTAGCTTTCTCCTCATCTCCGCCAGTTTCAATTTTAGCTATTGGCAAAAATTGATCTGCCTTAAACTCTTGAGAGACGGCATTCTTAAACTCACTATAAATAACAATTACTTTGTCGTATTTGCCATCAGAAAAATTCTGAAGTAAAGTTTCTGATACTTTTGATGTATTCTCAAAAGAAACATCTTCAAACAGATCTTGAAAATCTGTGTTTAACTCAATCTCACTTCTTTTGTAAGCATCAAACCCTTTCTTTCCGATAATCATCAAAGATGTATTTACACCTTCTAAATCTTTTAATGCCGTCTTAGATTGTTTGATGAGATTGGCATTAAATCCACCACATAAACCTCTATCGGATGTTATTAATACGACTAGCGCATTCTTCACTTCTCTTTGAGCAGCTTCAGCAATTTGCACCTCACCTTCTGTAGCAACAGCTAAGTTTTTAAGCATATTGCTTAATCGCTCACTGTATGGTCTCATATTGGTAATAGATTCTTGTGCCTTACGCAACTTTGAAGCTGAAACTAACTTCATAGCCATGGTAATTTGCTTGGTAGAATTTACCGAACCAATTCTTAAACGTACTTCTTTTAGTTTACCACTCATGGATATCTAGCTTTTAGCCACTAGCTTTTAACTATGTAGCTAGTTTTAACGTCTTCAGCAATTTGCTTTAATGATGCTTTAATCTCATCATCAATTTTTCCTAATCTTAATTTATCCAATAAATCAGCATGCTTAGTTTCTAATTGCATGTGAAAGTCGCGTTCAAATTCTCTTACACTTTTCACCGGAATATCACTTAATAAACCCTCCGAACCACAGAAAATAATTGCAACTTGCTTTTCAACTGAAACTGGTTGGTGTAAGCCTTGCTTTAATATTTCTACATTACGCTCACCCTTATCTAATACTGCTTTTGTAGCGGCATCCAAATCAGAACCAAACTTTGAGAATGCTTCCAAATCACGGTATTGAGCTTGATCTAGTTTTAAAGTACCAGCAACCTTTTTCATTGATTTAATTTGAGCTGAACCACCCACTCTTGATACGCTAATACCTACGTTAATTGCAGGACGCACACCAGAGTTAAACAAGTTAGACTCTAAGAAAATTTGACCATCTGTAATAGAAATTACGTTGGTAGGAATATATGCTGAAACATCACCAGCCTGCGTTTCAATAATTGGTAAGGCTGTTAACGATCCACCACCTTTAACTCTACTTTTCATAGAATCTGGTAAATCATTCATATCAGCTGCAATGCCATCATCATCAATAATTTTGGCCGCACGCTCTAACAATCTTGAGTGCAAGTAAAATACATCTCCAGGATATGCTTCACGTCCAGGAGGTCTTCTAAGTAATAAAGAAACTTCTCTATATGCTACAGCTTGTTTTGATAAATCATCAAAAATAATTAGTGCTGGCTTTCCAGTATCTCTAAAGTATTCGCCAATTGCGCAACCACTAAATGGTGCAAAAAACTGCAAAGGTGCAGGGTCAGATGCTGAGGCAGCAACAATGGTAGTATATGGCAATGCACCATGCTCTTCCAATGTTTTTGCAACACCGGCAACAGTAGAAGCTTTTTGCCCAACAGCTACATATATACAGTAAACAGGCTCGCCTCTATCGTAAAATTCTTTTTGGTTAATAATGGTATCTAGCGCAATTGCTGTTTTACCGGTTTGTCTGTCACCAATGATTAACTCACGTTGGCCTCTTCCAATTGGTATCATTGCGTCAATCGACTTAATACCAGTTTGCAACGGCTCAGCCACAGGTTGTCTGTAAATAACGCCTGGTGCTTTACGTTCAATTGGCATCTCTACTAAATCTCCTTCAATTGGCCCTTTACCATCTATTGGCAAACCCAAACCATCTACAACACGGCCTAACATTGGCTCACCTACTTTTATAGATGCAATTTTATTGGTTCTTCTAACAGTATCACCTTCTTTAATTCCTTCAGAAGAACCCATTAAAACAACACCTACATTGTCTTCCTCTAAGTTCAATGCAACAGCTTTAACACCGCTATCAAACTCAACCAACTCACCTGCTTGTACATTGGTTAACCCGTAAACACGAGCAATACCATCACCTACTTGCAGTACGGTTCCAATTTCTTCTAAATCAGCAGCTGTATTGTGCTCTGATAATTGTTGCCTTAATATGGCTGATATTTCATCTGGTTTTACCTCTACCATTTTTCTTGTTTTTACTATTGGCTAATAACTATAAGCTATTAACTAAATTATCTTAATTTTTTAACGTACTCGTTGTCTTTAAACTCTTTTTTAAACTTGTTTAATTCATGCGCAATACTAGCATCTACTAACTTGTCTTCATATCTTAATACAAAACCTCCGATTAATGATTCATCAATTTCGGTAGTCAATTCAATATTTTCAATATTGGTTTCAGCTACCAATTTTTTCTTTATCGCATCAATTGCATCTGGTGTTAGCGCTTCTGCAGAAGTAATTAATACTGGAGTAATTTTATTCTGGACATTGTACTGTTCTCTAAAAGCAACTGTAATATCTTGAATGTATGATTCTCTCTTTTTATCTACCAATAAATTAAGAAAGGTGTGCGTAACTACTGAAGTTTTATCTTTTAACAGTGCCTCCAGAATGCTTTTCTTTTTATCACCTTTAATTATTGGACTTTTAAGCATACCTGCAAATTCCGGACTACTGCCCATCATATTGCTAAGTAAGTTAATATCATCATTAACTTTATCCAACTGCCCTTTTTCAGTAGATAAATCGATTAATGATTTTGCGTATCTATAAGCTAACCTTACTGCCGACATTAGTTCAACTTTATTTCTTCAATTAAGTCTTTCACAAAACTCTCTTGGTCATTTTTTGTGTTTAGCTCTTTACGCAATACTTTTTGCGCAATATCTATGGCCATGTTGCCCGTTTTATTCTTAATCTCAATCATAGCAGCCATCTTTTGATTGTTAATTTCAACTTTGGCATCATTAACAATTTTTTGATATTCCACTTTAGCTGTATCTCTAGCTTCTGTAATAATATTGTCTTTGGTTTCTTTAGCTTCCCTTAACATATTATTGCGCTCTTCTTTCGCTTCATTCAATAATTTCTCATGGTCAGCTTTCATTGCAGACATTTCTGCACGTGCTTTGTCTGCCTGATCCAATGCATCTTGGATAGAGTTTTCTCTATTTCTTAGCGCCTGTCCTATTGGTTTAAAGGCAAATTTTCCTAAAACAACCCAAAGAATAATAAAAATAATGGCTGTCCAAATGGCTAATCCAGGATCAATGCTAAGCAACCCGCCTTCACTGTCTCCTCCACCACCAGCTAATACTAATAATAAATTCATTTTAATTTTTTAAACATTTAAAAAATTACTCCTTAAGGCAATCCCAAAAGGAGTAATTAAACTTTTAGGACTACAGTAAAGCAGTTACAATCGCAAATAATGCTGCACCCTCAATAAGTGCTGCAGTAATAATCATAGCTGTTCTAATATCTCCACTAGCTTCAGGTTGACGAGCAATTGATTCAGCTGCGCTTGAACCAATTTTACCAATACCTAAACCAGCACCTAATACAGCTAGACCTGCGCCTAGAACTCCAATACTACCTGTAATTTCTAACAAAACTGTCATTAATTCCATGGTTACGGTTTATGTTAAGGTTTCCCTTAACGGTTAAAAAATATTTTAATGATGGGCTTCTTCAACTGCTGCACCTATAAACACCGCTGATAATATGGTGAAAATAAATGCCTGTAAAAAAGCAACCAACAATTCAATTACACTAATAAATAACACAAATGGCACTGCTATAACTGCACCTCCAACTCCTCCGCCCAAGCTTATACCGTTGTTACTAAAAATAAATATTAAACTAACCAAACTAAGTACAATTATGTGGCCTGCAGTAATGTTTGCAAACAACCTAATCATTAAGGCAAATGGTTTAGTTATTATACCAATTAATTCAATTGGCATTAAAAATAATTTTACAGGTACTGGCACATCAGGCATCCAAAAAATATGCTTCCAATAATTGCCGTTACCACTTAAATTAACTACGAGCAATGTAAACAATGCCAATATTGCTGTTACTGCTAAGTTACCCGTAACGTTAGCACTTCCCGGAAAAAATGGAATTAGGCCTAACATATTAATGATCCATATGAAAAAGAAAACAGTCATTAAATATGGTAAAAACTTATCTGCCTTTGCCTTTCCAATGTTTGGCACAGCAATTTCATCTCTTACAAACGTAATTAATGGTTCAAAAAACGACTGAATGCCTTTTGGCGCCTTGCCAACTCTTTGCTTGTATCGTTTTGCTACTGTTAAAAAGAT
>Ga0114956_1001969_pt1 | contig 16271 bp, 14 predicted proteins | sample MaitaG_FD_87304 | JGI IMG/M metagenome (GOLD analysis project Ga0114956, IMG submission 87304) | Marine algal microbial communities from Maine, USA - Maine_Asex2 metaG | ecosystem: Host-associated > Algae > Red algae > Unclassified | place: Maine, USA | collected 2015-01-05 | reverse complement strand
TGCAGCAGTGGTGGGTGTGATACTCAACCTGTCGATATGGTTCGCACTGCATGTTTTTTTCCATGAAGTTTCTCAGGAGCAGTTGGGCTTTCAATCTGTGGCTACCGGATTGGAGTACGCTAGACTTAAGAGTGGTCTTCCTGACCATGTTATGTGCAGCGCTGGCTTTTGCTTATCATTGGAGTATTACTAAAATACTACTGTTGTCTGCAGTACTGGGTTATGCCCTGCTGTTATTATTTCCTATGATATAGCAGGAACCAAAAAAGGGAATGTAGAGCAATTGCCCTATTGCTCTACATCGCCTGCTTCGCATTGGTTACTGTGTTGATAAGCTGCTTGATCTCCTTAGAGACCTCCAACTTTACGTCGATACATTCCTTGCGCAATGCGATCGATAACCATGGCACACAATAGTATTGCCAAACCTCCTAACAAGCCCTGTCCTTTAGCTGCGTACTGGAGCGCCTCCAGTATCAACGCACCTAGCCCCTCGGCGCCTATCAGCGATGCGATAACCACCATCGACAAAGACATTAATATGGTTTGATTAATCCCGGTCATTATTGAAGGCATAGCCAGTGGTAACTCGACATTAGTGAGTAATTGCCATTTTGAACACCCAAATGCGACCGCTGCCTCCTTAGTGGTCTCCGGTACTCCGCGCATGCCTAACGCGGTTAATCTAATTACCGGTGGCATCGCGAATACTAAAGTAGCTAATACACCTGGCGGTTTTCCGGTTCCAAAAAAAGCAATTATAGGAATCAGATAAACAAATGCAGGCATGGTCTGCATGAAATCAAGCACCGGTTCGGCGAACGTATAAGCACGTTTCGACTTTCCAAACCAGATACCCAATGGAATGCCAATGATCACACACAAAGCCGCACCGGCACCTATCAGGGCGACTGTTATCATAGAGATTTTCCACAGTCCCATAAACGCAAGATAGGCCAATGATGCGGCCGTAAATATTGCCACACGCGGACCAGCAAGACGCAATGCCATTACAACGATAACAATCATGACCACAGGCCAAGGGGTATCTATAAGGATTACTTCCAGACCATCGAGTACTGCTCTGATTCCCGCTGTAATACCTTTGAACACATGACTAAAATTGATCGCCAGCCAATCAAAGCCGGCGTCACCCTTTTTCGCCAGCACCGCAAAGTATTCGCGGTTGACTGGAAATTCTGTGATAGGAATTTGCTTGCCAATAAAACCGTTGGTGAGCGCACTCAGTTTCCCGTCTGGGTCGGACACTGTGAATCTGAATAAAGTCAGTGGCCATATTGCAATTAGCAAAACTGCTCCAAATAAAGCACTGAGTTTGTTCACGCCAGACTGAATAGCTGGATTGGCTCGCCAGTTTAAATACTGTTTCTCATAAGTACGATTGGCAAGAAAGCCTTCCAGTAACTTAACAATAAGCAGTAGCACCAGCCCGGTTATAAGAATGCTGAAAGCTTCATTCGCCGCCAGGTCTGCTTTTTCTTTTGCCTGAGCTGCAACGCGTTTCAGATTATCTGCAATTTTCAGCTTGGCCTCTGCATCAGCTGTATCTCCCGCTGCAATCAGGTCTTTTGCTTGTTGTTCTCGCTTAGCAATGTTGACCAGCATTTTCTCGTAACGGGCAATTTGATCTGCTCCCAGCTCACCCCAGAGTCCTCGCCCTATTTGCACAAGTGCAAATAATTCCAGCACTAGAAACGTCCAGAAAAATCCCCATGCACCTCGCAATGCTCCCCACAAAGGACCACATAATGCGGCCATAGTATTCCAGGAAAACGCAAATCCAGTGGTGCCCTGGATTTTGGCAAATTGTTTTGAGTAGTAGGATTCGTTTTCCTGAACAAACTCTGCAACCGATAGTTCATTTCCACGCGGTCCAGCTTCAAGGCCTGTGTCAGTCATGCTTTGCCTCCTTGAATACCTTTGAGTAATCTGGATTTGTTAATTACGCCAACATCATTGTTTTCATCATCCTGAATTACAATCGGTTGGGTTGTCGTCGTTGCTATATCAATTAATTGATCAAGATCGGTACCATGACTGGCGCGTGGGCTTTGTGCAAGATCATCACCCGCCTGCAGTTCGTAGCTGCCAAGCGGTTCCATTATTGACCGGGCAAAAACCAGTTTGAGCTTGGATATGCCTTCGACAAAATCACGCACATAATCATCTGCAGGGTTGGTAACAATTTGCTCAGGGGTACCAATCTGGACTATACGCCCATCTTTCATAATCGCGATTCGATTCCCGATACGAATAGCTTCGTCTAGATCATGGGTAATGAATACCGTGGTTTTGTTCAGCTCAGCCGACAAAGCCATAAATTGATCTTGTAGCTGACGTCTGATCAAAGGGTCGAGCGCTGAGAACGGTTCATCCATCAATAAAACTTCAGGGTCAGAAGCCAAAGCTCTGGCCAAACCTACACGTTGCTGCATTCCACCGGACAACTCGCGGGGGAATCTGTCCTCGTAACCATCGAGGTTGACCATGTTTAAACACCGCTGTGATACCTCCCAACGAACAGATTTTGGTTCGCCACGAACTTGCAGTGGAAAGCCTACGTTGTCTCTCACTGTGCGATGCGGAAGCAGTGCCATATGCTGAAAAACCATACCCAAATGTTTTGCGCGCATTTCTCGCAGCTCGTTACCATTGAGCGAAAGCATATCCTTACCCAATACCGAGATGGATCCTGCTGTTGGTTCGATTAGTCGATTCAAATGCCTGACCATGGTGGATTTCCCAGAGCCGGATAATCCCATCACACAGAAAATCTCACCGCGTTGAACTGAAAAAGAACAATCCGCAATACCGACAACGCATTCAAACTCACTCAACACTTCGGGCTTTGACAAGCCACGCTCCTGAACTGCGCGCATGGCTTCTTTCGCGCGATCGCCAAAGATTTTCCACACATTTTCTAGAGTGATGACATCTTCAGTCACAGATTCTTCTCCATAAAAAAGGGAGTATGTTGCCATACTCCCTTTTTAAACTAAGAAAGTTAATACTTAGCAAGTTTGTACTAGCTAAAATAAAACCTAACTAAGAACAGATGCGATTATTGCAACCAGCTATCAACGATAGAAGCATTGTCAGCAACCCACTTTGCTGCAAATTCTGCCGGGTCCTGTTTTTCCACGACTAACGCGAACGTCATTGCAGAAACAATGCTTGTATCGAATTTAACATTCGCAAGCATAGCAGCCGCTTCTGGCTGTTCCGATTCCAATACACTTGCATAGTGTATATGCAGTTGTGCTGTATTCCACGCAACTCCTGCATCTGATTTTTGTAACCAGTCAGGATCGTCAGTGGGTTGAATCACATTCCACTTGGCTTCTTCATATGCAGGCTCTTTGAGAATGACTAGTTCGTGTAGTGCAAACATGTGATGAGGTGTGTAGCAGAAGAAAACAATATTTTTATCCTGAGCAACAGCGTTGTCAACTTCAGCCAGTGCAAGAGATTCATCCATCTCTTTTAGCGTCATTGTAAGGTTATACCCATAGGATTTAGCACGTATCTTTTCAACATTGGTAGAAGCCCAGCCTGATGCGCCAATCCAGATTTCACCTCGATCATCACCATCTGTGTCAAAATTCTTCGCCATATCAGGGTCAGTCAGGTCAGAAAGATTAACTATGCCTGTACGCTCTGCCGTGCCTTTGGTTACGCACATGGCTTGATCACCTGCAACGCCATTCGGATTCATACGAACTGATTGCTTGTCTTTAACAAATTTATCGTTCAGGTTTGTTTGATTGGGCAACCATACCTCAGGATGCACATGCATCGCGCCTGTATCCATGGCTTCGAAAACTACCGGGTTGGTGCCATTTTGTAATTCGACTTCCAGACCAAGGTTCTCTTCCATTGCCACTTTCAAAACATGAGCAGTGGCAAGAACAGACGGCCAGTTAGGTACTCCTATAACCACATCTGCAGCTTGTACGACAGAACCAAATGACAATGCAGAACTTACGCATGCCATCGTGATTAACTTTGGAAATTTCATAAAACAGTTCTCCGCTATATCTGGTCCGACAAATTGCCGGGGTTGTATTGTAGGCCTATGTTGCCTGTAACCAAGTGTACTGGTATCAGGTAAAATAGGAAAGAAAATGCTCTCTGACGCGTTATTATGCCTATTTATCCAAAAAAATACGCGATCTGGACGCATCAAATGCTCTAGCGCATTGAACGCAGAGTATCGACTGCGCCACGCTGAATAAGGTTCACATTCTGTTATAGAGCACAGTTTGTATTATCCAACTGATTCAGATAACCTCGGCCCACCGGCATTGCTGCTCGGAAGAAAAGTGCGTCATGAATAGCGATAGTAAAAACTGGGGTATCGACAACGACTATGCAACGTTGACTGATGTGTTGCTTGGCGTTCCCGAGTATTTTCGTTGGGTCGAAGCTGGTCCGCTTATCGCACGCACATTAAATAACGCTGAGCAAACCGGTTTTAAGTTTGATTTACAAGTCGCGATGGCACAACATTCTGAAATGGTCTCCATTTACGAAGAAAACAACGTCAAGTGTCACTATCTGGAATCCGATCCCGTGTTGCATCGAAATTTCTTTGCAAGAGACAGCTCTGCCATGACACCATGGGGTGCGTTGATTTGCCACATGCAACTTAAAGTCAGGCGTGCTGATTACGTTACCGCTATTCAGTTTTACCAGAGCAACGATATTCCAATCTGGCAATACGCTACAGCTGGTCACTTTGAAGGCGGTGATTTCGTGATTCTGGAACCTGGAAAAGTGCTTATTGGATACTGCGGTGAACGGTCTGAAAAACCAGGTGCAGAGCAAGTAGCCGAGTTTGTGCGTACTGAAGGCTGGGAGGCTCTCACCGTCCCAATCAGCCGTGAATTTGTGCACATGGACGGACTGATCGTACCACTTGATGAAAAGCTGTTGGTCGCTTGTATCGATGCGCTCGAACCGTGGGTTGTAAAGCAACTGACTGATTGGGGATTTTCGTTTGTGGATGTGCCGTACAGCGAAGCAAAAGATCTTGGCGTCAACCTTGTTGCGCTTGGCAATGGCAAGGTCTTGTCAATGAAAGGTGCTACGGAACTCAATGCCAAAATGCGAGCGATGGGCTACGAAGTCTATGACCCAGATATGTCGATGTTCACACTTGGCGGCGGTGGGGTTCATTGCTTGTGTCAGGCATTGAACCGCGAAGAAGCTGGCTGAGCACACATGAACAGTGTCAAGTCTTTGTGTTTTACACAGTCAGATTGTGTATCGAGGACAAGCTACATTTCAGCTATAGACTACTTGCTTTGTTACGTTACGGGCAATACGCGCAATTTCACTGCTTCAGTTAACTTGGTACCGGGCACAAAACGCACATTATCGATGTTACTGCGGATTAGGTAAAATTACTCAACCGCTGCAGTACGACTTCCCGTAGACAAGTAATTAATAATTGAACTCATTCTCTCTCTACGATTACTTCAACGATTACTTCAATAATTCTTTTCGCTGCCAGTCAATGACAAGTCAGCATATTCCGGTAAGATAATCGGACCCCGTATTGGCTACCATACAAGCCTGTCCACACAATTCCGCTAATTACAGTAAGCCAATCGAAAAACCTGCTTAGAAAACTATCATGAGCGTCAGTGCAAACGAATCCTCAGCACGAATAAAAGCAATAAAGATCACAATCGTATTGACCGTGCACTACTTCTGTGGATAACCAGGTTCCAAACAATGCTGACATTTATTCCCTGGCCTGGCCAATTGGAATGAACGCATTGCTTCAACAAGCCATATTAATTATTGATGCCATGCTCGTGGCCGGGCTGGGAGAAGAGTCTCTTGCGGCAACGAGCATTGCCACCAGCACAGCTGGGCTCATACTGGGAGTGCTGTTTGCACTCAGCAATGGCACGCAGATTCTGGTTGCGCAGGCTTTTGGCACTGGCAGTAGCACAGCATTGAAGTCTGGATTCTGGTCAGGTCTGATCGTCGGAATATCCGTAGCTGCGATTGGCATTGTCTTTATTTTGCTTTTTCGAGATGCGCTTATCTACAGGCTTACCAGTGATAATTCGATTGCCCATATGGCAAGTGATTATCTGTTGATATCCACCCTGTTTATCGCCGGGCTTGCCATCACACAAAATATCAGTGTGTTTCTATACGCTACCGGGAACCCCAGGATTCCTCTCTACAGTAAGTTGCTGGAACTACCTGTCAACGCAATGGTTAGCTATTCATTAATCTATGGCGCGTGGGGGATGCCCGAACTGGGTGTTAATGGTGCCGCCATAGGCAGCGTGGTTGCAGTGCTTCTACGCTGTGTTTTTCTGGTGTGTTACCTGTGCCATAGAAAATTCGCTTATCTACTTAATCCCGGCTGGACAAAGAATAGCGTTCGCAGTGCTGTGCAAACACACCTGAACAATGCAATGCCCATTGCCGGTACTTTTATCAGTATGCATTTCTCATTCACGCTTTGCATGATGGTTTACAGCCAATTGAAACTTCATGAGTTCGCCGCATTCACCATACTGTTCATATGGATTCGGTTAAGCGGTATGCTAACCACTGCATGGGCTCAGGCATTAGGCATATGGGTCGGTCGCCTGCTTGGACAAGATCGAACTGACCTGCTCGATTCATTTGTTCGCGACGCCTGGAAAATTGCGCACTACCTTGGATTGACGGTCGCAGCAATTTATTGTGTGACCCCGCTGCTTTTCGACATTATTTACCCGAAGCTAGACCCGCAAACTCAGGACGTGTTCAAAACGATACTGCCGATACTTATAGTGTTACCTCTTATACGCTCATCCAATACAGTCTGTGGCAACGTACTGCGAGCCGCAGGTCAGGCAAACTATGCCTTCAAAGTTCACGTGGCCGGGCAATGGCTGTTTCTTGTCCCTATGACTGTATTGTTCGTGCTTATCCTCAAACTACCAGTCATTTGGGTATTTGGCATAATCCTGTTTGAAGAGATTTTGAAAGCCGTTCCGTTTCATGTACGGATTGCTCGTGGTAAATGGAAACAACGAATGGCATTGTAGAGAGACAGGAAATCAAGAAGCGGTGGCAGGCGCCAACCGCTTCATTGACTTGTTTTTCGTTACTGCTGGACTAACTATAACTAACCATTACTGGCCTTCTGTAGCAGCAACTTTCAATTGTTACTGATTAAACAGCAGTAACCTTGTTAGCACATGGACCTTTTTCGCCTTGACCAACTTCAAACTCAACAGCCTGACCGTCATTCAGTGTGGCATAACCGCCGCCAGCTTGAATTTCTGAATGATGAACAAATAGATCTTTGCCGCCATCTTCAGGTGTAATAAAACCGAAGCCTTTGTCCGCATTGAACCACTTAACTGTACCTTTACTCATTTTCTTTACTCGTATTATTGGTGAAATATAAAAATTACACTCGAATCCACCAGTTCGAATATAACGCTGAAAATAAAAAACTACACATAACGTTAAGCTACGTGGTTGCTGGTTAGTTTCAGCAAAATTTGGCAATAACCAGTATCAAAAAGCAATGTGCTTTTGCAATAACAACCCATATTCTGCCCTGTCAATGGCAAGGTTATGGTGCACACCTTCACTTATCAATGTCTTTATTTTATTGGAATTAAACTTCAAAGGAGAGACGATTTGAAGCGGGCTTTTGTAAGCACGTTTGATTGGTGTTTCGGCATTGACTTCTATACTACCTTTAAACTAGGGGTTAATAAAGTAGTTTTCAAGTCAAAGTCTGGGTTCTTATGCACGAAAGTCTTAATATCCACATCTTTCGACAGATTATTGACTCAATGACCATCAAATAGCGAATCAAGCCTCAAGACATGCAACAAAATTCATGTCAGTAAGAACCAAACAAAAGCGACACCACCACTATTTCTGAAGCGAGTCCACCTTACCTGCCTTTTTCACGCCAATTAGAAACGCCACTAACGAACAACTTATAAAAGCCGCTGTGACAAGATATGGAGAACCTTAAAAGTAGAGGCGATCATCAGCAGATTCATTGAAACGATAAAGAGACTCGTTAAAATTTAAGGACTAACAATAGTTGTGATAGCTGCAAGACCAGACAGCACACCTTGCAGCATGCCTTGTTCATCTTATGAGATGAATAACAGTGCGTGGCCCTTCAACATGATTCGGGGTTTCTCATACCCAAATATACGGTCGCTACGTCGCCTACGAAAGTCGCACACAAAAGTCGCCCACAAAAAAAGCCGCATGGTTAGCGGCTTTCAATGTTCTGCTGAAACTGATCAGAAAATGTTTGTGGTAGCGGGGGTAGGATTCGAACCTACGACCTTCGGGTTATGAGCCCGACGAGCTGCCAGACTGCTCCACCCCGCATCTGAGTTGGAGAATTATAAGGTAGTAATGCTTCAGTGACAAGCCATTTTCAATGAAATCAGGCAAACGCCGCGACACAAACACCCATGATCAGACCAGGCATAATGCCGAACACCAGCAACGCAAGACCATTGACAGCCAGTCCCGCAGTCACATCAGAAGCAGCCTCCACTTCGGTCTGCAAGATTGGCTCGTCGAAAAACATCAGCTTGATAACACGTAAGTAGTAGAACGCGCCAACAACAGACATAAAAACGCCGACAATCGCCAGCCACATATAACCGCCATCTATCACCGCTTTAAGTACCGATAACTTGGCATAGAAGCCCACCAGCGGCGGAACCCCGGCCAGCGAGATCATCGATAGCATCATGACACTAGCCAGTAACACGTTGCGTTTGCCCAGCCCGGCTAAATCGCTGAGCTCAACTGCCTCAAATCCATCGCGTGAAAGTGCCAGTAAAACGCCAAACGCGGCAAGTGTGGTGAACGCATAAACAATGGCGTAGAACATGGCGGCGCTATACCCTGCCGCACCGGCACCTACAATGCCCATCAGCAAAAAGCCCACATGCGAAATGGTACTGTAGGCCAGCATGCGCTTGATATTGGTTTGCGCAATAGCGACAAGGTTGCCAACAATCACGGACAAGGCTGCCAATATGGATAACATCTGTTGCCAATCAGCATGCAACACTGGCAGGCCATCGACCAGCAATCGAATCATCATCGCAAAAGCAGCGATTTTTGGCGCGGTTGAAATGAACAGGGTTACAGAAGTTGGCGCACCGTCGTATACATCAGGCACCCACATATGGAACGGTACTGCACCAAGCTTGAAAGCTAAGCCGACGATAACAAACACCAGGCCGTACCTTGCACCAATACTGCGCTCGTTACCGTCCGCCAGCACCACATTTACTTCAGTCAGGTTCAGCGTGCCGGTTGCACCGTAAATCATTGAAATGCCATACAACAACATGCCCGACGCCAGTGCACCAAGCACAAAATACTTCATGGCAGCCTCAGATGCTGCACTGTTGTCTCGATACAAAGCCACCATTGCATAAAGCGACAAGGCCAGTAGCTCAAGACCAAGATAGATCGTAAGCATATTGGTGGCTGAAACCATGATCATCATGCCAGCGGTACCAAAAAGACCAAGCGTGTAGTACTCACCACGTGCTATTTGTCGTTCGCTGAGGTAGTCGCGTGAGTACAAAAAACCACCAAAGACCACCGCCAATATCCAGCTCTTCAGGCTGGCGCTCATGGTATCGATGCCATACGCACCGGAGAATGCCGTTGCCGAAGCATCACCAATTTGCGATGAGGTCATTATAAGCGTTATCACAATGGCAACTTGCGCCATCCAGTAGTTCATGTTTCGCTGTTCAGGCTTTAAAAACAAACCAATAACCAACACCACACAGGTGGCGGTTAACAGGAAAATTTCTGGCGTAGCAATCTGTAGATTATCCATGTTACGCGCCTAATACTTTGAAATTGAAATGTGTTGCACCAGATTCTCCACCGACGCATGCATCACGCTGGCAACCAGACTCGGGAACAAACCCAACAGCAAAACAAACACTGCTAATATCGCTAACATCCAGAACTCGCGACGATTGATATCAGTTAGTGCGGCAACCTTGTCATTGGCAACTTCACCAAGTATGACGCGTTTAACCATCCATAGTGTGTACGCCGCACCAAGAATCAGCGTTAGTGCAGCAAGGAACGCTATCCAGAAGTTGGCTTTAAAGCCTGCCAGTATGACCATGAATTCCCCGACAAAACCTGACGTACCCGGTAAGCCAGCATTCGCCATTGAGAAGAAAATCATGAACGCGCCGAAGTACGGCATGGTGTTGATCACACCCCCGTAGTCTGCAATTTCACGACTATGAACTCGATCGTACATAACACCAACACACAGGAACATGGCAGCTGAGATAAACCCGTGCGAGATCATTTGCATGATTGCCCCTTCGATACCCAACGCAACACCGGCCGTATCACCTTTGTCAATGAGCATGAAGGCAATGAAAATTCCCAGTGTGACAAATCCCATGTGCGAGATTGACGAATAAGCTATCAGCTTTTTCATATCACGCTGCGCTAATGCCACAAAGCCGATATAGACAATTGCTATAAGAGAGATGGTGATCATGAACACATCCATACGTGCACTGGCATCGGGTGTGATCGGCAAGCTGAAGCGAATGAAGCCATAGCCGCCCATTTTCAACATAATTGCCGCCAGTACAGCTGAACCTGCTGTTGGCGCTTCCACGTGTGCATCAGGCAACCACGTGTGTACAGGCCACATCGGAATTTTTACCGCAAAGGCCACCAGGAATGCCAGGAATATCCAGAACTGTTGCCTGGCACCGAGTTCCAGCGAATGCATTCCAAGAATACTGAATGTCTGCCCTTCAGTGTACAGGTAGATCAGCGCGATAAGCATGAACACCGAACCAAGAAAGGTATAGAGAAAAAATTTGATTGTTGCGTAAACGCGATTCGGGCCTCCCCAGATACCAATGATCAGGAACATTGGAATGAGTGTGGCTTCGAAAAAGATGTAGAACAAAATGGCATCGAGTGATGAGAAAACCCCGATCATTAAGCCGGTCATTATCTGAAAAGAACCAAGATACATCGCTGGTCGATCTTGAATGACTTCCCATGCAGAGATAACCACAATCACATTGATCAATGTGGTGAGAATGATCAGCGGCATTGATATGCCATCAACCCCCAATGCATAGTTAATATCGAAGCTGGTTAACCAGGCCGCCTTCTCGGTAAACTGCATTGCAGCCGTGGTTTTATCGAAACCAAAATACAACGGCAAGCTTACCAGTAGCGTTAGCACCGAAACGCCGAGCGCAAACGGTCGCGATTTAGCGTTACCTGACGCAATGGTGACCAGACCACCCAATATGGGTATCCAGATGGTCAGGCTGAGTATGATTGAGCTGGAATCTGTCACTGCATCAGTCCGATAGCGTTTAGTTAAAAAGGAACCAGGTGAGCATGCCGAGCAAACCGACGATCATGGCAAACGCGTAGTGGAACAGGTACCCCGATTGAAAGAAGCGTGCAAAACCGGCAAACAGTCCAACGCTTTTCGCAGTCCCGTTAACCATTGCACCATCAATGATGCCCATATCCCCCACTTTCCAGAGCTTTTGGCCAAGACCAACACTTCCACCAGCAAAAAACGCCATATTAAAATCATCAAAACCATATTTGTTTTCAAGAATACGACGGATGAAGCCAAGCTTGTTGTCGAGCTTGGCCGGAATACCCGGTGAAACCAGATAGAACACATAGGCGCAGATTACCCCGGCCGCTGCAAGGTACATGGCCGGTGTCTTAAATCCGTGCATGATGAACCCAAGCCCGCCATGATATTCGCCAAGCCTGCCAATAACATCATGAGCAGGTGTAACGTCCATGATTCCTTTAAAGAAATCACCGAACACCACATTGCCAGCGGTCATCCATCCGATAATGACAGACGGTACGGCAAGCAGGATAAGCGGCCAGGTGACCACACCGGGCGGTTCATGTGCGTGCTCTGCTGTGTGCTTGTCCATGCGAGTCTTGCCATGAAACACCAGAAAAAACATGCGAAATGAATAGAATGCGGTAATGAACACACCCAGAAGAACACAAATGTAGGCAAAGCCTGCTCCGGGTATAGTGGATTTGTGTACCGCTTCAATGATGATGTCTTTTGAAAAGAATCCAGAGAATCCGGGAAAGCCTATTAGTGCCAGCGAGCCGATCAAGGATGTCCAATAGGTTATCGGCATGTATTTCTTTAGCCCGCCCATTTTTCTAATATCCTGCTCATGGTGCAGCGCAATAATGACTGAACCTGCGGCAAGGAATAACAGCGCCTTGAAAAAAGCGTGAGTCATCAAGTGGAAAATGGCGGCAGAGTATGCAGATACGCCAAGCGCAACCGTCATATAGCCCAACTGGGATAACGTGGAATAAGCAACAACGCGCTTGATATCATTTTGAATAATACCAATCAAACCCATAAACAAGGCGGTAATCGAACCAATGATTAGCACGAAGCTCAACGCTGCATCTGATAGCTCGAACAGCGGTGACATACGTGAGACCATGAAGATACCAGCAGTCACCATGGTTGCTGCGTGAATCAAAGCAGATATAGGCGTTGGACCTTCCATTGAATCGGGAAGCCAAACATGCAATGGCACCTGTGCCGATTTACCCATAGCGCCGATAAACAAGCATATGCAGATAACCGTGATCGCCTGCCACTCCACATTTCCCAAAATGCTCATGGTCTCGCCTGCTATGGCATCCTTGGCCGCAAACGCATCTGCGTAGGACAGGCTATTGGTGTAATAAACGATGCCCGCGATGCCAAGCAAGAAGCCAAAGTCGCCTACACGGTTAACGAGAAACGCTTTCATGTTCGCAAAGATCGCCGTTTCTTTCTTGAACCAGAATCCGATAAGTAAGTACGAGACCAGGCCGACCGCTTCCCAGCCAAAAAACAATTGCAGAAAGTTGTTCGACATAACCAGCATAAGCATGGAAAACGTGAACAGGGATATGTAGCTAAAGAAGCGCTGATAACCCGGGTCTTCACTCATGTAGCCAATAGTATAGATGTGCACCATTAGCGACACGAACGTCACCACCAACATCATCAACACGGTTAAGTTATCAACCATGAAGCCGATTTCAAAATGAATTCCGCCGCTGACCATCCAGGTATAGATAGTTTCATTAAAGACCGGTGCATCACCCATCACCACATTAAAAAATGCGATGACCGATAAGGCAAAAGCGACAGCCACACCAGCGATGGTAACCCGATGCGAATTAACCCGGCCAAGCTTCTTGCCAAAAAAACCGGCAGCAATCGCTGCGAACAGCGGTGCAAGTGGTATCAGGGTATAGAAAAATTTCATGACCTAGCCCTTCAACTCGTCTAGATCGGCAACATTAATGGTTTGTCTGTTTCTAAACAGAACAACCAGAATCGCCAGACCAATTGCCGCCTCTGCAGCCGCGACAGTAAGAATAAAAAACACGAAAATCTGCCCTGCCCCATCACTGAGAAAGTGCGAGAAAGCAACAAAGTTCAAATTGACCGCCAGCAGCATCAGCTCGATGCTCATTAACAGGATGATGACATTTTTCCTGTTCAGAAAAATGCCGACCACGCTCAAACAAAACAGCAATGCGCCGAGTGTTAAATAATGAGAGAGTGAAATCATGTTTATTTAATTCCAGTCCGTTAACGTTTTTCAGAAGGCATTTGCACAACGCGCAATCGCTGCTCTTTGGTAGCAGCAATCTGTTCTGATGGTTTTTGATATTTCGTTTCTGGTCGGCTGCGCAATGTTAGTGCAATAGCGGCAACAATCGCGACCAGAAGAATAACGGCAGCAATTTCAAACTGGAACAGATATTCGCTATACAGCAACCGTCCCAGCTCTTGAGTATTGCTAACCTCTGCGCCCGCTCTCTCGGGAGCCGGGAAATTCTCACTCTTGAAATAGCGCTGAGTAATCAAAAAAACCATTTCAAGCAACATGATCGCGCCAACCAATAACCCAACAGGCAAGTAGGTCACATAGCCCTCGCGTTTGGGTTCAATGTTGACATCAAGCATCATGACCACGAACAGGAACAACACCATAACCGCGCCAACGTAGACCAGCACCAATGTTATGGCGAGGAACTCGGCTTCGAGTAACAGCCAGATGCCAGCGCAGGTAAAAAAGGCAAGCACCAGAAACATCGCAGCAAAAATCGGGTTGCGCACGGTGATAACACGCGATGCAGCAAACACGAGGATGGCAGCAAATACATAGAATACGAACAGTTCGAAACTCACGGTAAACCCCTAACGAAAAGCAGCGTCGGCGGAACGATCAGCAGCAATCTGATCTTCGTATTTGTCACCGATGGCAAGCAGCTTGTCTTTGGTCATGATCTGCTCACCGCGGTTTTCAAAGTGGTATTCAAAAATACGGGTTTCAACAATAGAGTCCACCGGGCAAGCTTCTTCACAAAAACCACAAAAAATACATTTGAACAAATCGATGTCGTAGCGTGTGGTACGGCGTGTGTTATCTGCACGTTGCTCAGATTCGATAGTGATTGCCAATGCCGGGCACACTGCTTCACACAACTTGCAGGCAATACAACGCTCTTCCCCGTTAGGGTATCGACGCAATGCATGTAAGCCACGAAAGCGTGGCGATTGAGGCGTTTTTTCTTCCGGGTACTGAATGGTAATACTCTTGGAAATAAAGTATCGACCCGTTAAACGCATGCCTTTAAGCAACTCCCAAAGCGCAAAGGTTTTGACGTAGTCTTTTATTGTACCGGTCATGTCGCTATCCCGTTAGCGCGAATCTGGAACCAGGGGCCAAGCTCGAAATACACAGCAAAGCCGACGACCGCAATCCATACGATAGTCACTGGAATAAAGACCTTCCACCCTAAACGCATAATCTGGTCATATCGATAACGTGGGAAGGTGGCGCGAAACCATAAAAACAAGAACAGGCAGAAGGCTGTCTTGATAAGAAACCAGTGAATGCCGTCGCCAAAACCATCTATTGGTGACAGCCAGCCACCCAAAAACATAATTGAGGTGAGCGCGGCAATCATGATCATGTTGGCGTATTCCGCCAGAAAGAAAACCGCAAACGCCATACCGGAATAGTCGACGTGGAATCCAGCAACAATCTCAGATTCACCTTCCGCTACATCGAATGGCGCACGATTAGTTTCAGCCACACCAGATATAAAGTAAACCACGGCAAGCGGCAGAAGCGGAATCAGGAACCAGCTAAAAAACCCACCCGATTGAGCTCGCACAATGTCGCCCAGATTCAAACTACCGGCCACCATCAACACGCCAACGAGTGCAAAACCCATGGCAATTTCATACGCAACAATTTGAGCTGCGGAACGCATGGCACCCAGCAACGCATACTTAGAGTTTGACGCCCACCCGGCAATGATAACGCCGTAAACACCAACAGACGTCATTGCCAGAATATAGAGCAAACCCGCATTGACGTCGGCCAGAACCCAGCCATCTGAAAACGGTATGACAGCCCAGGCTGCCAATGCTGGAGCCAGTGACAAAATGGGTGCGGTTAAAAACAGAAACCGAGATGAATTGGTAGGAATGATGACTTCTTTGGTCATCAGTTTGAACATATCGGCAAACGGTTGACCAAGCCCTTTCCAGCCCACACGGTTCGGTCCAACACGCACTTGCATGGAACCAATTACTTTTCGTTCTGCCAGAGTCAGATAGGCAACGCTGATAATCAGCGGCACCATGATGATCACAATCTTGATAATTGTCCAAAGCGTATGAAGGATTGCATCAATCATGCTTTGCTTACCTCCACTGGAGCAAACAAATCACCCAGTGTTTGGGTTTCCGGTAAACCAGATGGCACCCAGACACAACCCTGCGGCACATTTTCGTCTGCACGTGCAGCAAGTTTTGCAGTACCACCGCCCTGTTTCACTTTAACCATGTCACCATCAGCCACGCCGAGCTTAGACAGTTCACTGGCAGACATAGAAGCGAATGCCTGCTTGCCATCGGCTGATTTTTGCAGCGGCACTGAACGGCGCACTAATGGGTCGGTTGCATAGATCGGGATTTCACCTGCCCTGAGCAGCGCATCTTTAACATGCGCCGAGTAAGTTACGCTTTTCATACTAGTGATGTTATTCAACTGAATTGAACCGCACTGCTGCTGTGCTTCTTTAGTCAGCGCTTCCGGGCTTTCGTAACCAAAACCTGCAAACTCTTGCGCATCGGCAAGCACCCG
>Ga0114956_1001964_pt1 | contig 16280 bp, 19 predicted proteins | sample MaitaG_FD_87304 | JGI IMG/M metagenome (GOLD analysis project Ga0114956, IMG submission 87304) | Marine algal microbial communities from Maine, USA - Maine_Asex2 metaG | ecosystem: Host-associated > Algae > Red algae > Unclassified | place: Maine, USA | collected 2015-01-05 | reverse complement strand
GTTTGGGGTAGTGGTTTAAGAGTTTGTTGGCTTGTTCTTGTGTCCAGTATTGTATGTCTTTATTGGTTGATGGTTTCTTGTATTTGAGTTTCAAATTAATCATTGGCGAAGCACTAATCTGTTCTGCGTCCAGTGCTTGGTTGAAACAATGATTCAACAGGGTACGAATACTTTTCACCCTAGTTTTTGAGAATGGCAGGTTTTCTAAAAGTTGTTTTATGTCTGATCTTGTAATTCTTGTAAATGTGGCCAACAGGACTGATATAGATCTTTTGTAGATTCACTATTCGAAGTAGAGCTAAGCCAACTTTCATAAGCCTCAGCCAAGGTAGGCCCCAAGTTTCGTTTGTTGGATCTTTTCGATTCTTTCTCCAACGATTTTATAGCTTCTTTAGCATCAAGTCTGGTTCGGTAAGTTCCTCGCCATGTACGCTTACCTTTACCTTCTGGGAATATGCCGAGATCTTCTGACTCTTTCGCAGTCAAATCAAGGGTGAAAGCGATACCATTCTTGTATTTTTTGCCTTTGCGTTTAATTTCACGAACAGAAACCATGACAAAAAACTACCAAATAAAACTACCAAAAAACTACCAAACTTGAGTTTTTCGGAATAAATCACAGAATTTCAGAGAAACTCAAACCTTGCAAAACCCGCTTAAACAGTGGCTCAAAATCGGTCAGAGTATGTGGCGGTTTGATAGAAGCGGAGAGGGAGGGATTTGAACCCTCGGATCCCTTGCGAGATCACTTCCTTAGCAGGGAAGCACAATCGGCCGCTCTGTCACCTCTCCCGACTTGGTAAGTGTAGCGCAGCATATTGAATAGGCCAATCTAATTACCCGTTTACTTGAGCATTGCTCTCTGCGAAGAAATATTCGATGAATGTGTCTATATTTTGGTATAAATTGCAATCCTCTGGCAGTTTCAACATCGACTGGGCTTTTGTCACATATTCTTCAGACGAAGTATTAAAATTCTGTTCTAAAAGCTTACATGCCAAAAGTACAAGGCTGGGGTAAGCATTTGTCTTTAAAAGGAACTCAACCGACTGATTTAGGAGTTGTTTTGCTAATGGGCTTTTAGATGTCCTCAGCAGCATCGCAGCTTTGGCCAAATCATTTCTTGCGATTCCGAACCAATACTTGCCTGCCCTAAGATGGTCTTCAGCAGTCCGAAAACAATTTAATGCATCTTCATTATTGTTTAATCTAGAGTGAGCCCAACCTAAGGCAGTGTAAATTTTGCCGAGTTCAATTTCTGATGTTTGTAAATTAATAGCGTCATTTGCGATATCTATTGCATCGGCTGGTCTTGTGTGAGCAAGAATTTCGATGGTATTTGTTCTAGCCAAGCCAAGTTTTTCGGAACATTGAGTTTTCTCGAACTCATCTTTTGCAAGATCAAAGTAGTTAGCAGCTAGCTCAAAGTCAAACAAATATAGTTGTGTTAAACCCAGGAGTCTCCAACGTGCACCTTTAAACTCTGGACCTAAATTATGAATTACTGCTTCAAGTTCTCTATCTTTTATCTGTAAAGCAATTATGTTGCCCTTAACCATAAGCAAGTCGTTAATCCACAAAGCTGACTCAACAGAGATTTCTTGGGTGCCTAGAATCTTTAAAGAATGATAAGAGTTCTGAGCTTTTTGTAGATTGCCAGTCTCACGATCTTGATGTACCTGATTAAGAGTAGAGCGCAACACAGATTCTGTAGTTGAAAATTTTTCTCTGCCCATAGCGAATCCAGTTTTGATTATCCGCCATTGGACATGATTTTACTTCGATAATGCTAGCACAACTAACGCTAGGACGGCAATTGAGATACCAATGTATGCCTGGGTTGATAATGTGTCATTTAAGAAAAGAACCCCAACAACATTAGCCATAATTAAAGAAACTAGCCCATAAAAACCCGCTGCTTTACCGAGCTCAGCATTAGCAAAAACGTAGAGTTGGCCAATCATAGCAAATTGTCTAACAGCAAAATATACGACAAACCATGGAGCTATGAATGTAGCAAGTGAGAATCCGTGTTCTTTGAGGTTGCTGCGTGCTAAATAATCACCAATTAAAAACAAAGCTTGTGATATGGCTACTGCTGCGATTATTGAAAACTTCACTGATAGATACTATAACGCTACTTAAAATAAGGTTACCTTTATGTCTGTAAAGTTATATATGTAAAAGTAGGTCTTGGAGCAGTACCGATGAGCTTAAATTAGAGATCAGCTTAAGGGCTGATAGAGCTGAAGTGATGATGAACGGCGGCGATCCAGAAAACTTCACAGGTAAAGAGTTCAGAAAACGTTGGAAAGAATTAGGGCGAAGTCACTCCGAAAAGAATTAATAGAAGAGTTAAAGGTAGAAGGGTCGATCAAAGAATATCGCTATCATAGGAATATGAAAGATGAGCCTTCCGGCGACGTAGGCATAATTTTAGGCAGAAAAGTGTGTCTAAATTTATTGCTGACTTTGGCTGGTCTATTCTTTCTTAGAGTTGTTGTGCAGCTGATCCAGTATTTTTTTGCGGTCGATTTCTTACCAAACTTTGAATCATGGCAGTCCGGAGCGTTACCTTACTCTGTGTTATTAGCCAGCCAGGTTTTGATTCTGGCGGTTCAAGTTGTTTTCATATATAAAGCTTGGAAAGGTTCGCTGAAGTTTAAAAAAAGATCTTGCCAGTTTCTTTTAGGTCTAGGCACTATCTATTTTGTTGCAATGCTTTGCCGTCTTGTTCTAGGTCTGACGACTCAAAATGGTCATAGTTGGTTTGATGCACCAATGCCATCAATTTTCCATATGATCTTAGCCTCATTTGTAATAATGCTGTCTGTCACTGCCGATAGGAATGATGATGAGTAGATATTTTGAGGTGGCAACATATCCAACTGTTATCGCTATCACAGTAATAGGTTTTATAACCGGCGTTAGTTTAGGTTTGCCGATTGCCGTTGCTACCTATTTATCTGTCTCTATATCTGCTGTGATTATCATTGTTTTAGAAACCATGTATCCTCACCGAGCTGAATGGCAGATGGATCGTCGAAGCGCAGTTAACGATGCAAAATTTTTAGTAATAGTGCAGATGCTTTTACCTACGCTAATTTCTGCGATTGTGGTATTTGGGCTATCCGCCCTAAGCGAAAACGGTGACTTTGCCTTTGCCGTTTATTATCCTTGGTGTTAATGAAAAAGTTTTGGCCGGTTATTTTGTTTTCTATTCTGTAAATGGGTTTTTCCAGCATTCAAACTGTCGGGTCAAGTTAGGTTTTTTGAATTGGATAATCAGTGGGCCTGAGTTGCATCGCTGGCATCACTCAAGATTAATTTCTGAATCTGATAATAACTATGGCAACAATTTAATTATTTGGGATGTTATATTTGGGATCCGATTTTTGCCATCTGACAGACAAGTAGAAGAGCTTGGTCTTATAAACAGAAAGTACCCCGATTCATTTTTTAAACAAATGACTTCTGTTTTTAAAAATGGTTTGGATAAGACTGGTACAAAATGAGAATTCCAGACGCTCTTCTTAACAAAATTTTTCGTGTCGCCATGTTTGTGAATAGGCGTCGCTACTGGCCGCCTTTGAAAGAGGCTGCGACTGATCCAAAGAAATTTCAAGATGAAAGATTGATACGGATATTGAAAAAGAATGCTGCGACAGAATTCGGAAGAAAATATGGATTCGATGGTTTGAACAGTGTTGAAGAATTTCGAAATGCTGTGCCGGTTCAAGATTATGAATCGCTTCGACCTTTGATAGAAGATCAAGAATTAAATAAGACTCAAACTTTAACGGTAGAGACACCGGTTCTTTATGCACAAACTAGTGGCACAAGCGGCCAGCCAAAATACGTGCCAATTAGTGAAACTACTTTAAGTAGAATTTCTTATACGCAACGACTATATGCCAGTCTTATTTATGCCAATACTAAAATGTTTGATGGCCGGGTGGCTGGCATAGGAAGCCCAGCCGTTGAAGGTGAGCTGCCGGGCGGTTCATCTTTTGGGTCGGCTAGCGGTTTGGTTTATGAAGGTATGCCATCGGTTGTAAGAGGTAAGTACGTTATTCCTCCCGAGGTGCTGTCAATTAAAGATCATGATTTACGTTACAAAGCGATTGCTACTCTTTGTCTCGCTGAACGTTCGATTACAGGTTTTGCCACCGCTAATCCTTCTACACTTTCACGGTTGAGGTCTGTGATTATTCAACATTGGGACGAGTGTATAAAATGTATCGAGAGTGGTCTGTTTGGATACGAAGAGTCTTTGAGGGAAGAGCAGAATATAGCAATCAATAAAAAGCTAAGTGCTGATCCGAAAAGATCTCATGAACTAGCCCAGATTCGTGAAAATCATGGCGATCAGATTGGGTTTCAACATCTCTGGCATGATCTAAATACCATAACCACCTGGACGGGTGGCAGCGCCGGCTTTGCACTCAAAGCCCTGCTACCTTATCTAGATGAGTCAACAAAAGTTATTGAGTTAGGTTATTCCGCAAGTGAAGCTCGGTTCACGATTTGCATAGAGCCTGACACAAATCAGTGCCTGCCTTTGTTGAAAGATAACTGGTTTGAATTTGTTGATCGTGACGTTAGAGAAGGTAACCCGAAAGATCTGTCGCCGGCATTGTTTCTTGGTGTCGAAGAACTTGAGTTAGGAAAGTCCTATTACATATTTGTGACCACATTTGATGGCCTCTACCGCTATGACATGAACGATATTGTTAAAGTAACGGGAAAGTTTTTAGAAACACCAACTATTTCTTTTGTGCAAAAAGGAAAAGGTGTAACAAATATAACTGGTGAGAAACTATCCGAAAGTCAAGTCTTAGAAGCTATCGACTTTGCCCAGAATAAACTAAATCTAGAGTTATCTTTCTTCATTTTTCTAGCGGATGAACAAAATTCTAATTACAAGCTATACGCCGAATCGGCTTCAGCTCAAGGTTATGTGAAAAATCTGACGGCCCATGTTGAAGAATTTTTATGCTCTAACAATATCGAGTACAAATCTAAACGTGGTAGTGAAAGACTTAAATCAATAGAGAGTTTTGAAATTGCTACCGGCACGGGTGAACTTTACAGGACTGCCTGTGTCAGCGGCGGACAACGTGACGCCCAGTTCAAATACCAGCATCTGCAATACCAGGACGACTGTACTTTTGATTTTGATAAGTATCAGCTAAAGTCAGAAACGGTTTCGGAAGATGAACGATAATCAAACTCTTTTAAAATTAGAAGTAGGCACTTTTGCGACCTCTTTCAAAACTGTGTTTAAACATAGCTCGACAGCACGATCTACAACAGAAAATATTATTGTTCGGGTTAGCGATCAAACAGGATGTCTAGGTTATGGCGAGGGTTGTCCTCGGGACTATGTGACAGGTGAAACAACAGATTCAGCTAAACAATTTATAAATAAATACGGTCCAGATTTAATCAAGAATATAAAAAATGTTAAAGAACTTGGTTTGTGGATCAATGAAAATGAAACTCATATAGATAGTAACCCTGCAGCTTTCTGCGCTCTTGAACTAGCTTGCCTAGATTATTTTGGGCGGAAATCCAGTAAATCTATAGAGGAAGTTCTGGGTTTACAAAACTCCCAAAGTTCGTTTCAATACTCGGCTGTTTTAGGAGATAGCCGACCTATTATATTTTTCTTACAATTAGCCAGGTACAGAATTGTTGGATTTAAACATTACAAATTCAAGTTATCTGGTGACTTGAAACGAGATCTCAGTAAAAGTTGGTGGTTCAAAAATCGTATAGGAAATATCGTTGCTGAATCTGTAAGAGTTGATGCCAACAACCATTGGGCTGACACACAAGAAGCCGCCCAACATATTGAAGCTTTGGACTTAGACCTTCTAGGTGTTGAAGAGCCACTTGAGGCAAACAATTTGGAAGGCTTTCTTCAAGTCGCAGCTTTGTCTAATTCGAAAATTATTTTAGATGAAAGCTTGTTACGCAATAACCAGATAAGTAATTTGCCGGGTGATCAATCTAATTGGATTTTTAATTGTCGGATCTCAAAATCTGGTGGACTAATTCGGTCACTGAAAATGATTAACGCTGCGAAGGCTAAAGGTATCGGCATTATTGTTGGAGCCCATGTAGGAGAGACGAGCATACTCACCAGAGCTGCGTTGGCTGCAGTTATTGCTTCTGAAGATAATTTGATTGCTCAAGAAGGAGCTTTCGGAACTAAACTACTCGAAAACGATATTTGTTCTGAATCCATTATGTTTTCAAAAGCTGGAATCTTAAAAATAGATCTAAGTAAAGGCGAAGGTTTAGGAATAGATATAAACCAGGACCTAATAAGTTTTTACAAAGATTAGGAATACTGACAAGCAAAATTTCTTTTACTGTTTGATGGCTACGGACGAATTTAAAAAAGTTGGAGGACTGGCCGATAAGTAATGTGAATACTCGGACCCATTTTGTAGGAGTTTTTTGATGATTTTTTTAGGCCAGCATGAATGAAGAACTAAAAGAGCAGGGTTACACAGTTGTTGATGCGCCCGAAATAGACGTCGAAGCCCTAACGGACTCTTTCGATCTTTTGCCGGTAGATAAATATCTTCGAAGCGGCACTCGTCGTCGTCGGTTCTCTTGGTTCGCTGGTACACCTCAAAATCCTGTTCGGCTTCCGCATAAGTTGTTTTATCAGACTGAAAAATATGAAGGGCGTCCTGACATCCATAGAGAGTTTGATGAAATTGACTCTAGTGTTTACAACCATTCAAGTTTCCAAAATATTATCGAAGTTTATGTTCGTATAACGGGAATTAATATGGCAAATACTCCTATCGAGATTCATCAGCTGAGGGTTAGTTGTGGCGATGGTTTTGATGGCAATCCTTCACCTGAAGGCGTTCATCGTGATGGCTGCCATTACCTTGGAGTATTTGTTATAAACCGTGATGGGGTTGTAGGCGGGGAAACTTCTGTTCATTTTAATAAAACTGATGGCCCTATTTATTCTGAAATATTGTCACCCGGCCAGTTTCTTGTTTGCGATGATGAGAAGGTGATGCACCATGCGTTACCAATGACTACTGAGTCGAGGAAGTCGGTTGCGCATTGGGATATTTTTGTTCTTACTGCGGGCGAACATCGCAGGGTTTCTACTGCGGGCGAAGCGTAGCGGTGCTTCGTGGACCTTACCGAAATCAGATCTCGTTTTCCGTCTTTGGAACGGCAAATAAATGGTCGCCACGTAATTTATTTTGATGGCCCTGGCGGGTCACAAGTACCTGCTTCGGTAACTGAATCTATTTCACGCCACATGCTTCAAAGCAATGCAAACGCTAGTCCAAACTTTGCGACGGGCCAAGAGACTATTCAGTTAGTAAGTGAAGTGCGAAATAAAGTTGCCAGTTTTTTGAATTGTTCAATCAACGAGGTTTCTTTTGGTCAGAACATGACCAGTCTAACTTTTGCGTTTAGTCGTTCGTTAGCTCAAACCTGGAATGAGGGTGATCGAATTATTGTTTCTGAAATGGATCATGATGCAAACATTTCCCCTTGGCTGTTAGCTGCTAAGGAACGGGGTGTTGAAGTTAAGGTGATTCCGTTTGATCCCAGTAAAGCAACGATTGATGTTGATGATATTGTTCCTCTTCTAAATGATCGAACAAAGTTGGTTGCTATAACTCTTTCTTCGAATTTAATAGGCAGCCAAGTTAATATTTCAGCTTTTTGTGAAAAGGTTCACAATGCCGGAGCTTTAGTGTTCGTAGATGCAACACATCACGCAGCCCATCATCGAATAGATACACAAGAATTAGGCTGCGATTTATTGGTTTGTTCGGCTTACAAATTTTTTGGTCCACACATTGGTGTTCTTTATGGTCGGACCAATGTTATGGAAAAATTAGTTCCTTATAAAATTGATCCTGCTCCGACTAGCTCACCGAATTGTTGGGAAACAGGGACTCAGAACTTTGCAGCTATTGCAGGCCTGGGTGCAGCCCTTGACTATATATTGGCTGTCGGGGGTGAAGGGAACAAAGATTATTCTGTAAGCTTTGCGAAAATTGAAGAGCTTGAACAAAACCTTAGTGAACATTTTCTTCATCGCCTTAATGGACTCAACGGTTTTATTTTGCATGGGGTTCAAACTATTGAGAATCGTTCGCCAACATTTGCTGTTACATCTGAAAAAGCTAAGCCTGAGGAGTTAGCCAAGTTTCTGGGTGGTCAGGGAATTTTTGTTTGGAATGGCCACATGTACGCGGTTCGTTTGGTCGACGCTTTGGGATTAAAAAGAGAAGAAGGTGTCTTAAGAATTGGTTTGATGCATTACAACACAGTTGAAGAGATAGACAGTTTATTTGACCTACTGATTTATAAGTATGAGTGATATCCGAGTTGTTTCAGTGGCAGTTTTTGTCTTAACACAACTCTAACAATTCAGATGTAGGCTTTTAGCTATGAAGAAATTTTTTTGGTACGGTACAGCAGCTTTAGTATTCGGTCTTACATCTATGGCTTGCAGTGCAAGTGAAGACGTAAATACGATAGAAGCTAAAGAAGAAACAAGCGAGTCAGAAAACAACTCTGAATCCAGTGTTGAAATGGCATTAGATGTAAGCCTATTTGCTGATGGTGCTTTAACAGCCGACCCAAATTTGATCGATTGCACTTTGTCTGACGGCAGTAGCTCGCAATGTTACCAAATAGTAGCCGCAGGAAATCCGGCAAGCTATGAGGTTGGCCCATTTTGTCCAACAACGACTGATGCTGATGCTTCTGAAGCCGGGATTTGGTTAGACGGCCAGAACTTATATGACGTTGATGGGCAATTTATTTTAGATCTTGCCGAGATTTATGGTGACGATAATTGGAAACTCTATAACGATGACGGCAGTGTTAATGTAACTGAAACTGCAGAAGAGTTTGACTTGGCAGCTAGACCTAATGTTGATGAATCTTTAGTCAATCACTGTGTTGAAGGTAAGTTTGAATGGCTTGAAGGTGGCGAAGCAATCCCTTACGAAGCTATGCTTCCAGTCAATCCTGCACTTGCGGGCGAAACATCTAATCCAGCAGTTTTAGGTGTTACCGTCAACGGTGTTCGCATTGATGGGTCAGCACCAGTTGACGCGATCCTTGGCGCCTACACCATTGCAGCTTTTGATGATTGTGGCGGACACTTTAATCCGGCTGAGGGTTATCATATGCATGCAGCAGTTGATTGTGATTCGCCGACTATTGAAGGCGGCGATGCTGGTCTGTTCGGATTTGCAAGCGATGGTTTCCCTATCTTGCTTCAACTAGAAAATGACTCTGATTTAGATGCTTGTGGTGGACATGACTCTGAAGAGATTGGCTATCACTATCATGCATCAGCCCCTGAAGATAATGCAATTATAAAATGTCTTAGTGGCTTAACTCTAGAAGGCGCAACGAGTGGGGGTCCTGGTGGTGGAGGGCCAGGCGGCGATCGGCCGGACCGATAGAAGTTAGTTCATGTATCTCAACAATTGCTAACGGTGGCTGATCTTTTCGAAAAGTTCGTGATATAAATCGTTCATAAAGTTCAGTTGGGTAAAAATCAGCTAGAAACGAGTATAATTTTATCGATGGAAATTGAGAAGATTAATTTGTTCCACGAAAATGGTTTAGGCAAGTTAGGTCTTGTTTCCGCTTCGATTGCAGCAACTGGTTTATTCACGTTATCTGTAAGCCAATTTGCTGATATTACATGTCCAGCCTTAGTTAACTTAGGTCATCCCTGCCCTTTCTGCGGGCTGACTAGAGCATTTACAGAGTTTGCTAGTTTCAATAATAATTTAGATTACCTTGCTCTTGTAAATGTAGCCCCACTTCTTTTAATAGGTTCTGTGATTGTTTTTCACATACTGGCTGTTTTAAGAAGAAAAAAGTTTTTAGGCCTAGTGCCTATGCTTTCGTTTCTCTTAGTGTTTTCAATATTTTTTAGATATTTTGAGATATTCGACAATCCTGAGTTTTTTGCAATTCAGTAGAAATCTAATAATCATATAAATTCAATAATAAAGAAAGAAAATCAATGAATGAACCTAATCAAAATAATCCTTTTCCAGAGTACCCTCAAGGGGGTGGAGATCCTAATCAAGGAAATTTTCAACCGGGTCCTGCAAACGGTGGCCAGTTTAACCCTGGATACCCTGTTGGGCCAAGCCAATCACAGGGGTTAGCAATTGCTTCTATGGTCTTAGGGATCCTAGCAATAGTCACCTTTTGTTTTTGGCCTATTTCGGCTCTATTAGCTGTGGCAGCAATAATTTTTGGTGCAGTGCATCTTAACAAGGTAAGTAAACTTCCTATACAGACTGGTAAAGGTATGGCTATTGCAGGTCTGGCTTGTGGAATATCTGCCATAGTGCTAACAGCTGTATTTACTATCTTTATTATCCAAGCGAGTAGTGAACTAGAAACAAATTTAGAACAATTTAATGAGAGTTTCGCAGAAATAGAAGAGCTGCAGAATCAATAAATTGCAATGAACGGTTCAACCCTCGCCCAAATTAAGCGAGGGTTGAACTGGGTTTTATATGTTTGTTACCGCTTCTCCGGTAGACATTTAGATGTTGGGATAGCGAGTAAGCGATCGTACCCTTCAAAGTCCGTTCCCCAGTTGAATCGTACATATTCGTAACAGTAGTCGGATTCATTTGGAAATTCTTCTTGCATAGTAACACCTTCTTTGTACGTCGTTTTAACTATCGCATATAGCTGTGGTATGCCGTTGGTGTCTTCTTCGACGAACATTTCTTCAGGAGTATAATTGACAGGGGTGCCACCAAGGTTTGAATGAAAGTTTTTAGCGTCCAGACCGCCACGATAATTATCCCAGCCTTTAGAATATTCAAAGTAGTAAGTCAAGGTCTAATCTCCATCTCCGCTTTTGTCAATCAAAGTAACTACCGCTTCTAACTCTCCACCAGAAATTATGTCAGCATATAAAACATTATCTAGTTTCCAAGCGCCGCCTCCACAGCCTTCGTATCCGGAATCCAAAGAAGAACCATTAACTAGAGTAATTGTCGAGTCGCAATCCATCGGATAGCCGAAGTTTCCAAAATCAATTTGTTTGATTTGTTCCCCTGGTTTTTCTATTTTTATAGGTTTAGGTGAAACAGTTTTTTCTTCAGGTTTGGTAGTGATAACCATGCCTGTGTTTTCTTGATTAGATTTAGATTCTTTATCAATAGCAGGCTCTTTATGTTGGTCGTCATTATTAGGTTTAGCAGCAACTGTTAAGGTTTCATGATCCGAATTGTTTATTGTGGCTGCAATATAGGAGAGCCCTATGACTCCAAGGAGTAAAGTGGCAGCTATAGTGAACATGAATCTTTTTTGCGCTACTGGGCTTTCAAATAAATTGCCGCCCAATTTTATATTTGATTTCATTATTTCGTTCCTTAGTTGAACAAAAGGTATTTGAATGTTGGGATCTTCTAAAAATTTCACACTTGGGGCGGACTGTGAAATTTGTTTTTGAAGTTCCTTTCTCATTCGTAACCTTTCAGCAACCAATATGGCTGCACAAAGTAAAAGTCATCAGGACCAAAAACGTGACCGAATATTTAGGATTTTATATTTTTATTCACATTTAGACTCTGGAATAGCTAAAACGCGTTGAATTAGTTCATCGTTATTAGGGCCAGATTCGGTTGAACCCCATCTGAAATGAACTGTTTCTGCACAACCGGTCTCTCTATCCGGATAGAAAGCTTCAACAACACCGTATAGCTCTATCTTGTTACTGTCCGAAGGTTTTTTTGTCGAAATATCATAAATTTGGCCGACAGGCATATCGAGCGTTGAACCTATGGCTTTTACCCCTTGGCTGTCCAGCCCATCGGGATCAACCCAGTCAGCATCATAATCGTAAAAATATACAACATCATTACCTTCTCTAAGTGGTTCTAAAATTACTGCAGCTTCTAAGTCGGTGTCATCTTTTAGATCAGCAAAAATAACTTCTGATAATTTCCAACCACCAGAGTCGCACCCATTGTTTTCAGTAGCTGAGGTTTTTCCGTCGACCAGTATAATAGATGTATTACATTCATTTGGATATGAAAAGTTTTTGAAGTCAACCTCTGTAATCGGGCCTTCAGCAAAGTTCGTGTTGCTTTTTGGCTCGCCGATATTGTTTATTGCAAGAAATCCGAATACAGCTAAAAGTGATACGGCGGCTGTTGAGAACATAAAGCGTTTTAGATTGTTAGTGTCAGCTTGTAATTTTGGGACTTTAGTTGTTTGCGAATTTGGGTCGAGTTGCATGATTTCGTTTTTTAGCTGATCAATGTTTGTTTCAAAATCTGGATTATCTAGGTGGTCTACACCTGGGGCAGCTTGGGTGACTCTTTGTTCAAAGTTAGTGCTCATTTATTGTCCAGTTTTGATCTTCGTCATTTTCTAGTCTTACTTTTAAAAGTTTAGATGCTCTATTTAATCGTTTTCTAGCTGCTACTGTTGAAATGCCAATTATTTCGGCGATTTCTTTAGCTTTCATACCATCCCAATATTTTAACATAATGATTTCTTTATCATCATCGTCGAGTTTGTTCAGCTTCTCGCACGAACAGTTGATCAGTTGTTGAACTCGAAAAATCATCTTGGCCGTGTTTTTCTAAAAATGAAGATAAACCTTTACCGAGCTGTTCTGAATTAGCTTTCTTGCGGTAAGCGTTTGAAATAACCCCTCGAGCTGTTCGGTATAACCAGAACTTGGCATCTGGCGGGTCGGGTATGTCGTTCAGACGTCGCCAACAAATCATAAAAGTTTCGGCCACAATATCTGCTGTAGTTTCAGGATTTTTAGACCTGCGAGAGGCATAGACGGTTTTATCTTTTACAAACTGATCGTATATGTTTTCGAATTTTTTGCGTCGATGTTGTTCGTTCATTATTAGATCTGATTTAAGTTTAGCAGTTAAACAAGGATATGGAGATGTCTTATTTGGTTCCGTGCTTATTATCGATGCGAACAAGGTTGCGCTCATCGATGAACATCGACATCAGAATCAAAGTTAAGTAACTGAGTTTATTCACCAGGAGGTGGGCCGCCACCGGGTCCACCACCGGGAGGTCCGCCAGTATTATTTTGACCTTCAATCGTTAATCCTGATAGACAGCTTAAGACAGAGTTAACTTCTGGCTTATTCGCGTGATAGTGATAGCCCAGTTCTTCTGTTTCGTGTCCACCGCATTCATCTAAATCGGTGTCGTCGCTGTTGTAATAAATGGCAAAACCATCTAAAGCATAACCAAACATTTTTGAATGATTCTCAACCTCAACTCCATCACATTCTACGGCCCCATGAATGTGATAGCCCTCAGAAGGGTTAACGTGTCCGCCACAGTTGTCGAATACACCTAACGAGAAAGTAGAAAGTATTAGATCTATCGGAGCAGGGCCTTCAATTTTGACGCCATCCAAAGTTACACCTAAGCCACCAGCGGTGTCACTTGTGGAATCTGCAAAGACTGGGTTTATTGGAATAGTCACTGATTGCGAGATAGGGCCATCAGGTAGATCAGAAATGGCAGCCATAACGCATTTTCCAATGTTTGCATCGCCTGGATCTGCGCCGTCAGCATTCAAAAATATCTCGGGATCTAAAATGTCTACGTTGCCGTCTTCGTCATACATCGTCCATTTTTCATCATCATAAATTTCTGGTAAGTCTAAAATGAATTGGCCATCAACTTCATAAAAATTGTCGCCATCAAACCAAGTTCCACCTTCTTCTGCGCTGGAAGATGTTGTTGGTGGACAATAAGGTCCATCAGTTCGTTCTGCAGGGTTTCCAACAACGGTCAGACTATAACATGTAGTTTCGGTGCCATCAGATAATGTGCATTCAACTTCTTCTGGTTCGGCTTCGAGAGCGCCATCAAAAAATAAGCCGACGTCGACGCTGTTGAAATTTGAAGCGGTTTTTTTATTTTCAGTATCGCTTTGTTCAACTTCGTTAGAACTTTCAGCTGGCTCTTCTGATTCGCTTGAGCTGCATGAGACTGATAGAAGAACAACCCCTGTAAATAGTATTGATGCAAATCTGATTTGCTTTAAGGTATTTTTAGGCATGGTAAATATCCTTTCAGTCGAAGCCTAATGTTCAATTGTTAGCATTGTGTTAAATGTTATTTTCAAACTAAATTGACTCTGCACGTTTCGCTTGATCTGCTTCAAAGGGATCGAGACCTTCATTAAGAAGAGCGATGTCTTCTGGTTCGCCAATGATGGCGACGCCGTCGAAGGCAAGAAGGGTAACTTCTGGTGTTGGGATAACGAGTTCGCCGTCGCGCTCGATCAGCGCTACGATGCAAGAGGTTGGTAGGTCGAGTTCGCCTATGGTGCGACCGAGTTGTTCGACGAGGAATGGCATTGTCTCGACAGGGCCATGGTAAAAGTGGTCGTCTCTCATCAATACTGCGTTGAGTGCTTTGTCGTTCTTTGCCCGCAACCAGCGATTAGTGAAGTTATCGCTTTGTACCACGTTGGCAATATGGCCAGCAAGGCGTAGATCAAGACCTACTGGTTGGTTCGGTGAGACTAGAAAAAACAGGGTGTGAGCGCCTTGAAGATCATCGACGACAAGGTCAGTATCGACAAGTGATAGGTCGACTTTGGGGCCAAAGCGACAGACTACAAGCTCTGGCTGTTCGAGTTCGTCCGCAAGTGTAATTGACAGATGTACACCTTCGCCGACCGGTCGGAATGGAAGCGATTGGTTGAAGGTTTCTGCAATGATGTCTCCAGCTTCGAAACGTTCTCTTGCTGTTTCTCGCAAAAGAATATTTAGGTCAGCGTTATCGAACGAGCCCTCTTGTAAATCGACCATTGCAGAGCGCGCAACCAATGCTTCATAACTCAGGTTCTCTTCTTCGGTGCGGTCGTGGATGATGGTCATGAGTTCACTTTCAAGACCTTCATATTTTTGTTCACCTAGTCGTTGGTGTACATGGAAGATTGCGCCGCGGCGTACGACGCGATCAGACGCATACCAGCGATACCATGCGATACAACTGAGAAGTAAAGCTGCAGTAAATGCTATTGCAAGAATGCCCATTTCGCTAATTAACCAGAGTGCTATTAGGATTCCAGATATCTGAAGCCATGGATATAAAGGAGCTTTAAATCCTGGTTTATAGCTGTCGATTCGACTCTCATGCATTACTATTACTGCAACGCAGATCAACGCGAATAGTACAAGTTGGAAAGCCGAAGCAAGTTTTGCGACGGCTTCTACGTCGAAGACAAGCAACACGACAATCATGCAAGCAACGGTCATGATCACCGATTTTGTTGGTGTGCCATAGCGGCCAAGTTCGGCGAGCTTAGCTGGTATCAGTTTGTCTTTCGCCATTGCATAGGGATATCGGGAAGCCGACATTATTCCGGCGTTGCCAGTTGAAGCGAATGCTGCAATTGCTGCAACAACAATTAAGATCACCCCAAGGTCTGCAGGCACCCAATCTAAAAACACCATGCCGGCGTCGGCGACAGGTGTGAGGCTTTTTTCTAACACAGATTGGTCGAGTGTGTTGATTAAGATGAGTGTGCCGAGCGTGTAGATAATTGTGGCAGTCAAGAGTGATAGCGTCATGCCGAGTGGAATATTTCGATCCGGGTTTTCGATTTCTTCAGCGACGCTAGCTACCTTGGTGAGCCCGGCATACGAAACAAAAACGAGGCCAATGGTTGACACAAATCCAACAAGTCCAAAACGAAAGAAATCTTGGTCAGCGTTATTGGGTGCATACGCTGAAGCGCCATCAATTTCTGTTACTCCGAGGATGATAAAGGTAGTAAGAATAACGACTAGAGATGTGACGAGTCCTCTCTGTAAGAGTGTGGTTTCTTTAGCACCAACAACGTTCAGCACTCCAAACGCTACCGTCAAGATTATGGCGAGCAAGGTGAATGAAATATCAAGATACAGGCTTAGATAGGCACCCATACCGACCAAAGCAAACGCACTCTTGAACACAACTGCGACCCATGAGCCCAGACCACCGATTGTTCCCATAAGTGGGCCCATGGCTCGATCGAGAAAGTAGTATGTGCCGCCGGCTTTAGGCATAGCGGTCGATAATTCGGCCATGCTGTACATCGCAGGTAAGATCAGAATACCAGCTACAAGATAGGCTAGGAAGACACTGTCGCCGGTTAAACCAGCGGCGAGGCCAGGTAACAGGAAAAGACCGGAACTAAACATTGCACCGGTCGACATGGCATAAACATCGAAAAGGGACAGGTT
>Ga0114956_1001958_pt1 | contig 16312 bp, 16 predicted proteins | sample MaitaG_FD_87304 | JGI IMG/M metagenome (GOLD analysis project Ga0114956, IMG submission 87304) | Marine algal microbial communities from Maine, USA - Maine_Asex2 metaG | ecosystem: Host-associated > Algae > Red algae > Unclassified | place: Maine, USA | collected 2015-01-05 | reverse complement strand
GGTTATGATGCGGTCAGTCCACGCCTTATTCCAATGGGCGTACAAGGTGAGTTTTTTTGCCCGCCACTGGATAAAAAACTCATTCAGGCTACCCGCTGCGCCATGGATATCACCGGCATTGGAATTCATGATATTGAATTGCTACGCATCACTGAGAATTGTGATGTTAAAAATTTTGAAGCCGCGATTGCTGCCGGAGCAGAGCTAGGGGCACGTAAATTAACCGCAAGTGTTTGGAGTAATCGCCGCGATGATCACCATGATATTGTTGATACCTATGCTGCGCTTTGTGAATTAGCCGGGAATTATGGTCTTTCTGTCGCTCTGGAATTCCCGACCTTCTCCCGCTTAAAAGATTTGAGTGAAACGGTGGAAGTTGTTAAAGCAGCAGAATGCGACAACGGTGGCATCTTAATTGACACACTCTATGTTCACTTGTCCAGACTTGATCCAGTTGATCTGGAAGGCTTACCACCTGAGTGGTTCAGTTTTATTCAGATTTGCGATATTCCACCAGGTATTCCCGATAACGAAGAAGGCATGATCCATTTAGCGCGTAACTTCCGACTTTATCCCGGCGAAGGTGCCATTAATTTTGCTGCTATTCTTGACCGGCTTCCGCCGCTAAACTTTTCAATCGAACTACCAAATACAAACAGAGTTGCTGAGTTGGGTTATGAAGAACATGCCCGACGCTGCTTGCAGGCTTCAAAGCGCCTAATTAAGCAGTTAAGCAATGAACAAGCCTCAACCCATTAAGCCACTTTAAAGATACAGAGGATACACATGGCCACAGAATTGAGCCACAAAGACCAAACGATGATCGCTGGCATGCTTACCCGTGCACGCGCGGCGATGGCTGAAATCGAACACTACAGTCAGGAACAATTGGATCGACTCTGCCAGTCTATCGCCTGGCAAACATCCAATGAAGCCACATTTACCCGCCTCGCGCAGCTGGGTGTAGATGAAAGTGGTGTTGGCGACCGCGCCGGACGTCCCGGCAAGCGTTTCAAGGTTCATGGCGTATTGCGGGATGCTTTGCGGCAAAAGAGCACAGGGATTGTGGAAGAGCTACCGGAAAAAGGCATTGTAAAATATGCCAAACCTGCCGGTGTAATTGCTTCTCTGATTCCGATGACTAACCCGGCACTGACTCCTCCCGTAACCGGCGTCTATGCTGCTAAGGCTCGTGATGCCGTGATTTTTTCACCGCATCCGCGCACTAAAGGCACCACCGCCAAAATGGTTAAGGTAATGCGAGCGGCGTGTAAAGCGGTGGGTGCACCGGAAGACTTGTTTCAGGTGATCACCGACCCTTCTGTGCCCAAAACTCAGCACTTAATGGAAGTGTGTGATTTGACACTGGCGACGGGCGGACAGCCGATGGTGCGTGCTGCGTATAGCTCCGGTAAGCCAGCTTATGGTGTCGGTGCCGGTAACTCCTCCATTGTGATTGATGATACCGCTGATATCGCTATCGCTGCGGAAAATACACGTCTGTCGAAGACCTCTGACTTCGGTTCAGGCTGTTCTGCTGATGGCAATATCATTATCCAGCAGTCTATTTACGACCAGATGGTTGCTGCATTGCAGGCTGAAGGCGGCTACCTGTGTAATGAGACCGAAAAAGCAGCGTTGGAAAAAGCCATGTGGGACGAAAAAGGGAATCGTACCTTTCCAACTATCGCTTGCCCGCCCCAACAAACTGCCAAAGAAGCCGGTTTTGAAATCCCTGCAGACCGTAAGTTTCTGATGGTAGAAAACCAAGGTCAGATTGGCACGGAGCATAAGTTCTGTAAGGAAAAACTGACTACGCTGATGGCGTTGTATCACTTTGAAACCTTCGACGATGCGCTGGATATTGTGCGCGGCATTTATGCGGTGGGCGGTACCGGTCATTCCTGCGGTATTTATTCACATAATGATGACAATATTGATGCACTGGCTAGAGTGGCACCGGTAAGCCGGATGATGGTGCGTCAGGCACAGTCGAAGGCTAATGCTGGATCTTATACCAATGGTATGCCGATGACGTCTAGCCTGGGCTGTGGCATCTGGGGCGGGAACATTACCAATGAGAATGTCTCGCTGAAGCATTATATGAATTACACCTGGGTGAGTCGGCCTATTGAGGTTGATAAGCCTTCAGATGAGGAATTGTTTGGGGAATTTTTAAATTCGGAGGTGCTTTACTCATGAGCAAAAAAACAGTCGCAGAACATGTCGTTGATTTTCTCGAACGCCGCGCAGTTAAACATGTCTTTGGCCTATGCGGTCACACCAATATAGCTGTGCTAGCTGCACTTGAAGCTAGTCCAATTGAGTTCGTCACCGTACGCCACGAGCAAGTCGCCTCACACGCTGCCGATGGTTATGCACGGGTAACTGGTAAAGCATCTGTTGTTTTGTCACACCTGAGTCCAGGTCTGACTAACTGCGCTACCGGCGTCGCTAACGCCGCATTAGACTGCATCCCGATGGTGGTTATCGCGGGTGACATCCCAACGCATTACTACGGTAAACACCCACATCAGGAAGTCAACCTGCATGCGGATGCTTCGCAGTACGAGATTTACCGACCATTTGTGAAACGTGCCTGGCGAGTGGATCGGGCAGATTTAATGGCGGATATTCTGGAGAAGGCTTTCCATCTAGCGGAGAGCGGGCAGCCCGGCCCGGTGTTGGTGAATGTGCCAATGGATATTTTCTCAGAGGTGATTGAAAGCGGTACCTTCGATAGATTGGCTGATAATACACGTCAACTGATGAAGCCTTCGATTGATGATGAGACAGCCAAGGCAATTGTTGAGCGACTGGCTAATGCGGAAAAGCCAGTATTCTATGTTGGCGGTGGTATTTTGCTGGCACAGGCATCGACAGAGTTACGCGATTTTGTCGATCATATGGGAATTCCGGTGGCGCATAGTCTGATGGGCAAAGGCGCACTGAGTGATGATCACCCGCTGGTGATGGGGATGACCGGATTCTGGGGCACAGAGCTGGTCAATCAGAGCTGCCTGAATGCGGATGTGATTTGTGCAATTGGTACGCGCTTTAAGGAAGCGGATTGTTCGTCGTGGTATCCCGGCTATACTTTCAACATTCCTGATACGAAGGTGGTTCATATCGACATTGAGCCTTCAGAAATTGGGCGTAATTACCCGACTGAAATTGGCGTAGTAGCGGATGCTAAGGCAGCGTTGCGGGTACTCAATCGGGTGGCGCATGAGTTATACCCGGATGGCTTTGCTGCGACTGAGACCAAAGCGAAGATTGCTGGCTTTCGTGAGGCTTTCCGAGCTTCGAATACTGAGATGGCGACCAGTGCTGCTTTCCCGATGATGCCGGAGCGGATTTTGGCGGATGCACGCAAAGCACTGCCAGATGATGTGATTATTACCACTGACGTTGGTTGGAATAAGAATGGTGTGGGTCAGCAGTTCGATGTTTTAACGCCAGGTAGCATTTTGACACCAGGTGGGTTTGCCACCATGGGGTTTGGGCCTCCGGCAGCGATTGGTGCCAAGATGGCTGCACCGGATCGTACTGTGATTTCACTGGTGGGTGATGGTGGTTTTGGTCAGAACCCGGCGATGCTGGCGACGGCAGTGGAGTTGAACCTGAGTGTTATTTGGCTGATTATGAATAATAATGCCTTTGGTACTATTGCGGGTTTGCAGAAAGCGCATTATGGACTGACTTATGGCACCACTTTCCCCGGTGCAGCGGGATCGCCTGATTTTGGACCGGATTATGCAGCGATTGCGCAGGCCTATGGTGCTAAAGGTGTACGTATTGAGTCCGCCGATGAGTTACTGCCTGCGTTACAGCAAGCGATTACTGATAGTGGGCCGGTGGTGATTGATGTTGCAATGATCAATAATCCTACGCCAACGACAGGCCACTGGAATATTCTGGATATCTATTCGCCGAATGATGAGGTTTCTCATGCGGCGACTTGATTGATCTAGCCGACTGGAGAGGAGGTTTTAGGCGATTGCCCTATCTAAAGTCAGGGGTGATGTATCTCGATTAAGTTGGAAGATCAGGTACTGATTACTGAGGATGGTTATGAGAATCTGACTAAGTTTCCGTTTGATGCGAAGTTGATGGGGTAAACATAATTGGCTTCTGACTTGAGAATCAATTTGGGCTGTCTATATATTAAGATTATCTGATCTAACTTGATGTTATAATTTTGTTTATAGTTTAAAAAAAGCACACCACTAATGGAGTGATGACATGCTTTGGTCAGATGTATTAGCGGATAAGTCATTAAAAAACCTTCCCTATAAAACAGAACTCAATGAAAGAGGACATATTGAAATGTCACCAGCTTCGAATCGTCATGGTTTTCTGCAAAGCGAGCTGGTCTGGTTGTTGCGCTCACAGTTGAAAAATCACTCGATGAAGACGGCTCTGATAAGTATCTGAGCCGCCGTTTTAGTTAGCTCTTATGTAAACGCTTTCAACAATGTCTCAGCCACCAACTTCCCCAGCGCATTGGCCGCCAAAGGACTAGCACCCGAAATCAACTTCCGATCCACACAAACCGTATTATCCGACTTAGTATTCATAAGGTTAGCGCCCAAGTCCTCCAGCTTTCCACTAACTTCAGAAGGCATTTTTCCCGGCAAATAACCAATCATTGGCGTTTGCTTATCAACAGAGTCAGGGAATACAGCTATATCGCAACCTTTATAAAGAAACTCCTGATCATTCAGCGTTGTTGCCAACAGTGCAGCTGGGCCGTGACAAAGAGTAACCGTAAACAAATCCTTTTCATGAGCCCAGTTCAATATGGTTTGCACCTTGCCATCTTCTGGAAGACCTAACATCGCACCATGCCCACCCGGAACAAATACCGCCGCATAAGAATCAGAATCTGTTAGTGAGTCATCAATGAAATCCTGAAGGCTTTTCGGCTGCTCAAAGCTGGCTTTGTACTCGTTGTAAAACGCTTTTACCGCCTCATCTTCTTCAGGAAACGCCCACATCTCAAGCACAACTGGCTTTCCTGAAGGCGTAGCTATTTCAAATTCAAAACCCGCATTTTTAAGATGCATAATTGGCAGCAATGTTTCTACCGGATGATTGCCAGTCGAAAAAAGTTTTCCATTCTGCATTGCCATATTTTTTTCTTCAGTACAAATCACCAAAATCTTTGACTTGCTGCCTTGGTATTTTGTGTATGAAACATTTTCATAATCAGTCGTATCAGACGTTGCTAACTTCAACGCCAGCTTAGAAGGCGAATAAGATCCATCTGCTTCTAATTTTGGCGCGATGCCTAGTAATTTTTTTAACATTGCAAAGTCCCCAAATTAAGCCGAAACGTTAATGATGATCTTGCCTTGTGCACGGCCCGTTTCGCTGCGCTCATGGGCTTCAGCAACTTGATCTAATGCAAACTCACTATCAATGCTCACTTTCAACTGGCCCGCATCAGCAAACTCAGCGAGTGCTTTCAATTGCTCACTGTTTGGCTGCACAAAACAAAAAGATGCAGTAACACCGTGTTCAGCGGCAATCGCCTCATCAGGGTTTTCAGTAATAGCAACTAAGCGCCCTCCTTTCTTCAAGGTTTTCCAGCTATTGGCTTGTGTCTCACCACCAATAGTATCAAACACGACATCAATATCTTTCAGTTCAGAGAAATCTTCTTTGGTGTAATCAATCACACGATCAGCACCAAGACTTGAGACTAAGTCCGTATTTCTGGCTGATGTTGTGGTGTAAACCGTTGCACCGCGTAATTTTGCTAACTGAATAGCAAATTGGCCAACAGCTCCAGAACCCGCATGAATCAGTACGCTTTCACCTCCGGCTAATTTTGCCTGATCATAGAGCGACTGCCATGCTGTTAATGCAGCCAATGGAACGCCTGCGGCTTCTTGAAAGCTTAGCGAGCTTGGCTTGTGTGCCACTTCATCAGCGACAACCGTTTGGTATTCAGCATAACTACCGTTTTTGGCAATATCTGGTCGGCTATAAACTTCATCACCCAATTGGAAACCACTCACGTCTTTACCAATGGCCGCAACAACACCCGACACATCCCAACCAAGCGTTAGCGGTAGTGGGTGATTAAGCATGGGTTGTAAGTAACCTTCTCTAATCTTCCAATCCACCGGATTCACCGATGCAGATTTCACTTTAATCAGTATCTCGTTATCAGCAGGTGTCGGTATCGCGATGTCGTTTAGTGTTAACACGCTTCGATCACCGAATTCACTGATTTGCACGGCTTTCATTAAGTTGCTCATAAGTTCTAACTTCTTTTAATCGGGAAATTAAGTGGATGGTACACCTCAATACTTAACTTGATTAGCCATGTTACTATCACTACATTGTTTCCATATCTGACACAATAGGTTCCATAGTGGCACTTGAAAACACAAACACGCAGGGATTGGTTCTATTTTCACAAATAGAGAAGCTTGGCAGCCTATCCGCAGCAGCACAGCTTTTGGGTATGAGTCGGTCGTCAGTCAGTAAGCAATTAGCAGCGCTAGAAAGGAAAATTGGTTCAAGGTTATTCAATCGAACCACTCGTAAAATTGTACTGACCGATGTGGGTCGTCAAGTGCTTAAAGAAGCGCACAAAGTTGAACTTGCATTGCAAGCCATTGAACACATCAGTGAGGATTCTCAGTCGATCATTGCAGGCGATTTAAATGTTTCGTGTGCTAGTGCACAAGGACGAATTCATCTCGTTCCGTTACTCACTCAGTTTCTTGAGCGCTACCCGAAAGTCAAAGTAAACCTACAATTGGAAGATCGGTTCATCGACATGGTTGCTGAGAACATTGATGTGTCTATTCGTATCGGTTCATTACCAGATTCAACGTTAATCGCACGTAAACTAGGAGACTTAACAGGCATACTTTGCGCTAGCCCTAAGTACTTAAGCAATGCGCCCGTGCTAAAAACACCCAATGATTTATTGCATCATCGTTGCTTGTTTTATCGAAACCCTACGTTTGCAATGAACACTTGGACCTTCACGTCTGAGGCTGGCGAAGAAAGCGTAACAGTTTCAGGGCCGCTAGCCATCAATGATCCCGGTGTATTAATAACGGCAGCTCTAGCCAATGCGGGGGTTTTACTGACCGATAAAGGTTTACTCGGTGACACGATCCATGAAGGTAAATTGGTACCCGTGTTAGCTGATTACCGAGCGATTGGCAGTCTACCAATCTACGTCGTTTATCCCGAAAAAGAATTTATACCTGCTAAGACACGAGCGCTGGTTGATTTTCTATTGGACAAAATGCCCGCTGCGCTTCAAGGCGATTAACAATAGTCGTCGCTATGGGATATCCATTCCTTTGCCATCTGTCGCTCGCACTGGAATACCTTCAGTATCAAAACCTTCAAGGCAGCTTACATTAACGCCAAAATGATCGGGGGTTACTCGCTTACGATGAAACGGATAAATGCCGCAGATACTGCAAAAGTAGTGCTGGGCAGTATGGGTATTAAAAGTGTAAGTCGTTAACTTTTCTTCGCCAGTCAAGATGCGCATAGCATCTTCATGCACCCTAACCATTAAGGCGTTTTTGCGACGACAAATAGAACAGTCACAAGTAGTCAGCTCTTCTAACTCAGTATCGATTTCGAAAGTCACTGCCTGACAATGACAAGAACCTTTAAACGTTTTCATTTGCTAGTAACCAATAAATTTTCAACACATTCAATCAGTAATCTATCATAAATCCACGCATTGAATTTGCAGGGACTACTATTTAGCGCTCGCTGACAAAGCCACATAATGCGCCGTAGCGGCCAGCGTCAATAATCCAAATATTGCGATAAACACATAAGTAATACCAAACGATAGAATGGTCGGCATGGTTTGTGATACTGCACTCGCGGTGGTTAATTGCATAAACACCATCAGGCCATTGGCTGTGCCTTTGCTGGTTTGCAAACTACTGATAGCTCCGGATTGAGCATTGGGAATCACAAAGCCGCGACCGAATGTGACCAGCCCCATCAATACAAAAATCACACCAACGACTACAGACTCCATGTGTAGGCAAACAATCAAAACGCCCACTGCAGACAGCGCTAACCCCATACCTAGCTTAATCATTCTATCCATACCAATCCGCACGCCAATACGTGAGGCCACTAGACTACCGGTAAAGAAACCACCTGAGACAAACAGAAACCAATTACCATACTCGGCAGATGTCCCTTGAAAAGTATCCACAAAAATGTACGGCATTATCGAGGCGAAACTCAAGTAGGCACTGGTAATAAGACCAGCTGTTAATGCATAACCCAAATAGACGGGTGATTTTAAAATGGACAGGTATTTTTTAAATAAGCCATTGAAACTAAAGGGCATGCTGTCTCTAACAAAGGTGGATTCCCCAAGCTTCCTGACCATCACCAGGGTGATCAGTAAATTCATCACGAAGGAGAAGTAAAAGATATAACGCCAATCCAGATAGTGATTCAAATACCCACCAATGGTCGGGGCAATCATTTGCGCAATCGCCACAGACATATAAACATAGCTAAGCAAACGCCCTGCTTCGCTTTTTTCAGCGGCATCCAGAATCATTGTCCGAATTAAGATCAAGGTAGCACCACCACCAAATGCTTGCAGGACTCTGCCAACAATTAGCACCCAAACATCCCAGGAGATTGCGGCTAGTAAACTCCCCAGCAAATGAATAATCATACCGATTAACATTAGCGGCCGACGACCAAAGCGGTCAGATAGAGCACCGCAGAGTAACTGTGTAAACCCCAGTGTAAATAGGTACAAAGTTAGTGTCAGTTGAACGATATCGATGCGACTATCAAAGACACGAACCACCTCTGGCATGGCCGGATTAAACACATTCATCGCAAAGGGGCTTGCCAGCGTAATCATCATTAGCAGCCAGAGTGGCGGCAGCGTGGTTTGTTTCATAGTTGATTTGGCTACCGCTTGTAAGGAAAGTGTAAATTCACCAGTGCTTGTACAATTCACTACGAATTCTGCGCTAGTATATAGTCATGCCAACTCACACCACAGGTACGATATGAAATATTTACCCTTGTTATTTCTGAGCCTTATTCCCTCGTTAAGCAGTGCAGAGAAGATGCCTATTTTTGATGCGCACATTCACTACAGCCATGACGCTGTAATTCAGGTTCCTCCCGCTGAAGCTGCGGCACTATTACGAAAGGCTGGTTTGAAAAAGGCGCTGATTTCCAGTTCGGATGATGACGGCACGCAGAAGATATTTAAAGCGGCCCCAGAGATTGTGGTACCCGCGTTACGGCCCTATCGCCGTCGTGGAGAGATTGGTAGCTGGATGCATGACCCGACGGTGATCGATTATGTTGAAGGGCGTCTGGCCAAATTTAAATATAAAGCGCTCGGCGAGTTTCATGCCTATGGCGCTGATATTGAAACGCCTGTATTACAACGCATGATTGCACTGGCGAAGCAGTATGATTTATTGCTACACGCTCACTCAGATGCTGATGCCATTGACCGTATTTTTAAGTCCTTTCCTGAAGCTCGGGTACTGTGGGCGCACTCAGGATTTGACCGACCCGATGAAATTCGCGCCACACTACGCGAGCACAAAAATCTGTGGAGTGATTTAGCCTTTCGAAATGATCAGGCCAGTGGTGGGAAAGTTCCACCGGAGTGGCGCGCAGCCTTTGAAGAATTTCCTGATCGCTTTATGGTCGGCACCGATACATTTGCACCAGAACGCTGGTATTACATTGGTGATCATGCGGAATTCACGCGAGCTTGGTTGAAAGATTTACCACAAGATATCGCCAAGAAGATCGCTTACGAAAATGCACAAACCATGCTGTCGGTGAAGTAACAGGAGGTCTCATGAAAATCAGAACATATTTGACTGGCTTGTTCTTTGTAAGTTGTGTGGTCGTGGAAGCATTCGCTTTTGCAGGCAAGCCTTGTCAGGTTCCAGACAACTGGAGCCAATTGGAGACGTTACAAAAGGAGTCAGCAGCAGCCATTATCGATTTGCAGGCTGATAAGATTAGCTTAGGCCAACCCTTTTCATTTAAATTTGCGCTGTGTGATAAAGCGCATTCCATTCCAGATCGTGTAATTGCTGGTGCCATTATGCCTGCACATCAACATGGCATGAATTACACACCAACAGTGACTTTTGACAAAGCGTCTAAAAGTTTTGAGGTTGAAGATTTTCTGTTTCATATGCCGGGCGAATGGGAAATAACAATTTCAAGCTACTCTGGAGAAACCGCCACGCACTACACAAAAACCGTGACGATTAACTGATAAATGCTTACCTTTCGTTTCTTCATCTATTTGTTACTGGTTTTTCTGCTACCCAACATACTGTTGGCTGCGACGAGCAGTGCTGATGGCGACCTAAATAGTACTAAAGATATCGTGATTAGTTCGGCTGAAGGTTCAGCCAAACGATTGCTACTCACCGAGCAACAACTATCACAAGTTCTGGCGCATGGGCCTTGGCCGCCGATGACAAAGCCAGACCCAAGCAATCGCCTGTCGGGAAACAAGCAGGCGATTGAGTTTGGTAGGCGCTTATTTTTTAGTACGCGGCTATCGGGCGACAATACTAAAAGCTGTATCTCTTGCCACGCGCCTGATGAAGCCTTTGCCAGTGGTCGTGTTGTAAAAAAAGACCCAGATGATTTAGACCGAAATACCTTAAGTCTGCTTAACGTTCGCTTCAATCGTTGGTTCGGTTGGGATGGCAGTAATGATAATTTATGGGCTCAGTCAATGCGTCCCATTATCAGCATTAGAGAAATGAATCTGCCAACAGAAAAACTCAGAGAGGTTATTCAGGAGTCTACTTTTTTAGCCCCCTACAAAGCATTTTTTGGTGAGATTAGTCAGCATTCCGATGATTTAGTCTTAGTAAATATCGGTAAAGCACTGGCTGCCTTTCAAGAGACTATCGTCACGAAGAGAACACCTTTTGATAATTTTGTGGGTGCCGTGGCTAACAAAGACTGGGCGGAAGCATCGAAGTACCCAGAATCGGCGCAACGCGGTTTGTCGTTATTTCTAGGACGGGGGAACTGCAGCTTTTGCCACTCCGGCTCATTGTTTACTAACGGTGAGTTTCACGATGCCGGTGTGCCCTACTTCATAAGGCCAGGTGTTGTGGATAAGGGTCGTCATCAGGGCATTATCAACTTAAAGAAATCACCCTTTACACTAGCGTCAGACTACAGCGATGACTCTGAAAAATCAGGCGCTTGGGCAGTAAGAAAAGTTGCAAGCAGGCATTCAAATTTTGGTAGTTTCAGAGTACCTGGCTTGCGCAATGTAGTCAGTACAGCGCCCTATATGCATAACGGCTCACTCAAAACCCTGGAAGCCGTGGTTGATCATTACTCAAATATCAATATCGAGCGGCTACACGCGGATGGTGAAGCCATTCTTAAACCATTGAATCTGAGCAAACAGGAAGTGCAGGATCTGGTGAGTTTTCTGGAATCACTTTCGGACTAGCAATAAACCTTAGCGGTTTATGCAACCGATGCAGTTTTACGACCTAATCCTGCTACAACGCCTGCTTGAATGTTCTCAGCAGCATAGGCTTTGCGAGCAAATACCTGTTCCACCATCGGCCTAAAGAACTCCAACGGCTTCACATCATAGTCTGGATCAAAACAGCCTTGATCCCAATACTCGCAGAAATCGACACACGATTGGTAGTAAGGACTATCGGCATATTTGTCACGCTCGAACTGATTCCAGCCCTCATAGTGCTGGGCATAATAGACCATCTGGAATGCACCGTGATGCTCGATCACCCAGGTCACTTCTTCGCGAACAAAAGGCCGCAATATCTCAGCAGCCATCTTGTCGTGGTTTTGCGGTGCTAAGCCGTCGCCAATATCATGCAATAAGGCGGCAACAATCCAATCGACATCCGAGCCATCTCGCCAAGCGGTAGTGGCAGACTGCAAAGCGTGGCCGAGGCGTGTCACTTTATAGCCGCCAATGGTTTCTTCACCCTGACGAGCCATCTCGCTCATTAAACGCCTTGCCGTACCTTCCATGTAGGGCTTTTCCATTTCATGCAGCATGGCGTAATCGGCGTGAGTACCATGCTTCATTTCTGTAAAGCTTACTGTTTCCATGATGACCTCCAAATATTTGTGGCAGGATCCGCGCTTACTAACTACCCCACAACAATACTTTTCTGAACGCCCTTATCTTTACTAAACGACTTGCGCAGTCTTTTCTGATTATTTAATGCGGAGCGTCTGCTTGGAAAGGGTCCAACTCTTACTTTATGCAAAAGCTTGCCTTTAATTTTAACGCCATTAATAATTGTTTTGTAACCTGCCTTGGCGTAAGTATTTTTTAGGCGTCTAGCCTTAGCTGGTATGGATGTGACAATCACTTGTATATAGTGTGATTTGGTACGTCCCTTAGCCCTAGAGACTCGCTTTGTAGCTTTAGCCGTCTTAGTGCCACCTGAAGTTTTCGGCTCGTCATAATATCCACTATCAGGTTCTGCATTGGGTCGCCCAGCGATCACAGGTTTGTCAGTATACGAACCTGAGGGACGAGTCAGCCCACTTGCGATATTTCTATTCGTCGGCCGACTCACTGCCGGCTCAGGAAACCGCAGCCCCGCATGCTTTTTATGCGCAATTGTTTTGTCTTCCAAACAGCGCTTAAGTAACTCCTGCTTGCCCTTATATATAATCGAAGTGATACGCTTGCTACGAGCATCTGTCGTCACGCTCATGCAGCTACAAGAATAACCAAAACTACCGTTAGTACGCACAAATTCATTTTGCTGCAACTGTGGAAGGTTTTTCATTGAGGTGGCCGCTAGCTGATAACCGCCGCGTTGCGTAATCGTCCAGGTAGCCTGCTTATCAGTAAATTGATACTGACCTGGCGCAGGATTATCCAGCCAGCCACAGCGGTATTCGGCTGAAGCGATAGATTGAAGTCCAATAAGCAGAAAGAGCCCAATGACACTGTTTTGGATGATTTTTTTTCTTCTCATAATTAGTAATCCCCTGATAACCTCCTAAGGATAGCCTAAATATATGACATCTTTAAGCAATAATTTTGCCCATTGCAATAAGTTTTGATAATTGCTCTAACCAGCCCCATTCCCCTGACACTAAGTCATTGCTAATGAGGTAGGCAGTACGGCTAAATCGTGGAGCATTCTCAACAATAAATAACTCGTGTTTATCGATCAGCGGTTTAACCATTCGCTCTGGTAAATAAACAGACCCTCCTTCCTCAAGTAAGTAATCTAATGCCCATACCGCACAGCTAAAACTGACTTTTGCTATACCCGCATCGGTGAAGGCAGCCGCGTGTTTTCGACCAAAGTCCTGACCGGCATCAAAATAGATATAGTGAGGGTCAAATCGCATCGGATTATTAGGCTTAGTTGCTACTAAGATTAATTGCTCTGTTGACAGCTTATGAATCGTTTGATGCTCTTGAGTGACCGGGCGATAAGTTAGTGCTGCATCGATCAGACCCGTTGCTAACCACAGATTCAACTGGTCATATTGCCCCGGCATAAATGACAAGGCGATATCCGGATAGTGGTTATGTAATTGATGACTGAGCGATCTACCGACACCTGACCATAGATCGGGGTGACAGCCAAAATTACAGATCGTACTAACACCATCTGGCAGGGACGTCTCTTGTCGAGCCTGGTGCCACAAGTCAGTCATCGCCTCAGCATAGCGCTTAAATTTAATCCCGGCCGCCGTTAACGTCACGCCTGATTTTTTGCGATGAAACAGCGATTGTCCGATATCAGCTTCCAAGGCTTGCAGTCTGGAAGTCACCGTGGACTGGCTGACAAAGAGCCTTTCAGATGCATTTACCAGGCTTCCGGTTTCTATAATCGCCAGGAACGTCTTTAAAGCGGCCAGATTCATAACTGATTCACCTTTAAGTTAATTCGATTTTTATGGATTTATAATACAAAATATTTCGCTTTTCAGATAGCTAAAGCTGCGTCAATATCACTCTCATCAATAATCCTTGGAAATGCTATGACTAAGGCAGATACAAGCAAGACAATGACCGTCACAGAAAAACAGATGGAAGAAGCGGTGGATCGGGGTGATTTTCTTAACGCCATGCGAGCCGTTGCAAACAGTGTCACGGTGGTAACGACAGCGGGTAAAGCAGGTCGTCACGGTGGAACGGTCAGTGCTTTCTGCTCAGTTTCGGCTGACCCACCAACCGTTTTAGTCTGCTTGCATGGTGATAGCCGTATCGCTGAGACGGTTGAAGAAAACGGCCGTTTTTGCGTCAACGTTTTACCAACCAGCAACCAACACGCTTCTGATCGTTTTGCAGGGCGACATGACCACGAGGTCACTGATCGCTTCGAAGGCATCGCCTTCGATACGATTGAGGGAGTCGCTCCGATTCTGGCCGGCAGCACTGCATTCTGCTGTGACATTAAAGAAACGGTGTCATCAGGGACTCATCGTATTTTCATTGGTCGCGTCATGTCAGTCAAAGCAGGTCAACCAGACCCTCTACTCTATTTTGACGGTACATACCGCCAAATGGGGAAAAAATTGTAGGCCGTTGAACCAATACATCAAATGAACACTTGTTCTTGGAGGAATCGCTATGAAATTCCAACTCGCTATTAATCTCGAACGCGTGGATGACAGCCGGGATATGCAAGACGTTGCCAGGCACACACTGGAAATGGTGCAACTGGCCGATCATGCTGGTTTTGAAGTCGTTTGGGCGGCAGAGCATCATGCCCTTGAAATGACTATCGCTCCCAATCCATTTCAACTGCTGACATGGTGGGCCAACCATACGGAAAATATTCGCTTAGGCTGTGGCGTTGCTAATGCCTCCTATTGGCACCCCATCAACATTGCGGGTGAAGCGGCGATGGTTGATTTAATCTGCGGTGGCCGCCTGGAAATGGGCCTGGGTTCAGGCGCTTATCAACGAGAATTTGATCGTATGAAGCCGGGCTTATTACAAAGCGACAGCTGGCAATACATGCAGGAAATGCTGCCGCTATTACCCGCTTTGTGGAAAGGGGATGTCGAACATGACGGTAAATTCTGGCAGTTCCCAAAAGCAACGTCTTGTCCAAAGCCGCTGCAAGCAGAAGTACCAATGTGGGTGGCAGCACGCTCCCCGATTACTTTTGATTATGCCGTCAAGAACAACTGCAATATCCTGAGCTGGCCCTTAACCAAGGGGTTTGAAGAAGCCGAGCTGTACAGAAGCCAGCTTGACGACGCCATCGCAGCCAATGGTGGGAAATTTGATGGCCGCTTCTCGATGATGCGCCATACCTCGGTTTATGCCAATAAAACCGATCGCCAAGCCACAATGGATGCCGTCCGCACAACACTGAGCCAGTTTGGCAATCTTATGATGAAAAATGGTGATGTCGTCAATGGATTCCCTGACCGAGTCCCTCTTGAATCGCTTGAAGGCAATACTTTTGTAGACCCTAAAGCCTTAGAGGAAAACCTCATGTTTGGCTCACCTGAGGTGGTAATCGAAAAACTCAAACGCTATGAATCAATTGGTGTAGACGCGTTTTTATATTACGCATCAATGGGGCTTGGTATGGAACAGCAGAAACGTTCGATGCAATTGTTTATTGATGAAGTCATGCCTGCTTTTGCATAAAGCACCATCAAGATCGTAAGAGACGTTCAGCACTATCGTGCTGACTGACACCAAAATATTTATGCACCCTCAAGGATGCGCCCACTTTATCATTAGGAAATTATTCAATGTCTGACCCTATCATCGCAGAAATACGCCGTACTTTACTTCATGTGCAAGACACTCATATCGAAGGCGGTAAACCGCTTGATGAACCAACAAAACTGATTGCCGCAATGGCAATTATCAAAAACCCATGGTTTGGCCGAGGCTTTGTAGAAAACCTCCGCCCTGAAATCAGAGCGATTGGCCCCGTTGTCGGTGAATTACTGACTAAGATGATTCTGGATGTCACTGGCGATAAAATTGAAGGTTATGGTAAGGCCTCAGTGGTTGGCATGGGAGGCGAACTAGAACACGCTCAAGCCCTGACCCACACCCTGTTTTTTGGAAACCAGTATCGCGATGCGGTCGGGGCCAAAAGCTATTTAGTATTCAGCAATACGCGTGGTGCTGCTGGCACATCGCTGATGATCCCTTTAATGGATAAACACGATGGCGGGCGTCGTTCGCACTACCAAACCATCCATTTGACGGTTCCTGATGCGCCTGCCGAAGATGAAATCATTGTCGCGCTCGGTGCATCAGTTGGCGGCCACCCGCATCACC
>Ga0114956_1001955_pt1 | contig 16333 bp, 13 predicted proteins | sample MaitaG_FD_87304 | JGI IMG/M metagenome (GOLD analysis project Ga0114956, IMG submission 87304) | Marine algal microbial communities from Maine, USA - Maine_Asex2 metaG | ecosystem: Host-associated > Algae > Red algae > Unclassified | place: Maine, USA | collected 2015-01-05 | reverse complement strand
CGGCCGCAAGCATCATTGCGGACAAGATCAGTACGATCAGCCATTTAAGAGGTGTCATGGGGAGCCGGTGTTCAATAAGGGAGTGTCTATTCTACAAGTCATTGGGCGCCAGACAACCATAGCGTGCCCTGATAGAAAAGTAGTCACCTTGCAAGCATATGGAAGTGGCATGTATTCGTTACAGGCACTCTGGACGCAAGCGCGTGAGAAGCTGAATATCACCACCATTATTTTTGCCAACAGCAGCTACGCGATTCTCAAGCACGAACTCGATAACGTGCAGGCCGAGAGTGGTCAGGTAGCCATGGACATGATGGAGCTGGATCGTCCTACGCTGGACTGGACCGCCATGGCAAGCGGCATGGGCGTGGCGGGCAGGCGCGTGGACACTGTGGCTGATTTCCGTGATGCTCTTGCACAGGCTTTGGAGCAGCAAGGGCCGTATTTGATTGAGGCTGTTATTCCGTAGTCAGGTTGACCCAGTGTTGACGGACGCATTCACGAGAGCGATTCGTGCGGTAGTAGCTTCATGAAAGCGGTGGCTGCACGAGACAGGGTCCGACCCTTCAGACAGACCGATCCCAGCTGTCGTTGCATGTTGAGCTTGTTGATCGGTACTGCACAAATCTCGTGATCAATCATGTTGACAGGTAGTGCGCTCCATCCCAGACCCACTGACACCATCATCTTGATGGTTTCCAGATAGTTTGTTTCCAGTGTGGTTTCCACGGCAACATTGAATGGTCTCAGCGCGTCGAGCAGTATTGATCGGGTCACCGTGCCTCGAGCGGGAAGCACTGCATTGTGATGTCCGAGTCGTGCTGCCGGTAACGAGGGTAATTGAGCCATTTCAACGACCAGCGGATGATCCTTTGCGCACACGATGCTCAAGGGGTCTGGCCACACCAGGCGCGTGAGAAGAGAGCCTTCAAGGTTGTCAGGCAACGTCACCACGGCGAGCTCGATACGGCCGTTAGCAACTTCCGCGCAGGCCAGTTCGGAATCCATGAACAACAGATCCAGTTCAACTTGCGGATAGGCTTGCGTGAATGCCTTGAGCACAGGAGGCAGGCGGTGAATGCCAACATGATGACTGGTGGCGAGCCGCAAGTGACCACCAATATGTGTTGACAGTGTCAAGACCTCTTCACGACTGACAGCAACATCGGCCAGTATGCGCCGTGAACTTGTGAGGAATTTCTGACCCGCTTCGGTGAGTTGAATGGTTCTTCCGAGCCGATCAAACAATGGGACTGCCAGATCGTCTTCCAGCGCAGCTATGCGCTTGCTGATGGCAGGCTGCGTCATGAACAGTTGTTCTGCGGCTCGAGAGAACGAGGCAGTTTCAGCAACAGCGACGAACGCTTTGAGAGAGGGAAAGTCCATTCAGGTATTCCAACATGGAATGCTATTGATAATCAATATGAATTTGAGTTATTCATGCAAGGTCGATAAACTGTAGGCTCGGATAAGAACTCAAGAGGCTGATGCATATGGCAGGCAAGACGTTATACGACAAGGTGTGGGATGCCCACGTTGTGCATCAGCAGGACGAAGGCACGGTGCTACTTTATATAGACCGACACCTAGTGCACGAAGTGACCTCCCCGCAAGCCTTCGAAGGTCTGCAGCTGGCAGGCCGTAAGCCATGGCGCACCAGTTCGATGCTGGCCGTTGCCGATCACAATGTTCCCACAACGGATCGTGCCAACGGTATCGAGGATCCTGTATCGCGATTGCAAGTGGAAACGCTGGATGCCAACTGCGAAGCATTTGGTGTGGTTGAGTTCAAGATGAATGATCTGCGTCAGGGCATCGTGCACGTCATCGGGCCTGAGCAAGGAGCCACTTTGCCGGGTATGACCGTAGTCTGCGGAGATTCGCACACCTCTACTCACGGCGCTTTTGGTGCGTTGGCCTTCGGTATTGGCACCTCTGAGGTGGAGCACGTCATGGCCACGCAAACCTTGCTGCAAAAGAAATCGCGCAACATGCTGATCAGTGTGGATGGTGAGGTTGGCCCCGGTGTCACAGCGAAAGACATTGTGCTCGCTATTATCGGCAAGATCGGTACCGCAGGTGGCACGGGTTGTACGATTGAATTTGGTGGTGATGCCATCCGTGCGTTAAGCATGGAAGGGCGCATGAGTGTGTGCAACATGGCTATCGAGGCAGGTGCCAGAGCCGGCATGATTGCCGTTGACGACACCACTATCGACTATTTAAAAGGTCGTCCGTTCGCACCCGTCGAGAAGACATGGGATGCTGCTGTGGTGGCGTGGCAGGATCTGAAGAGTGACTCTGATGCTGTGTTTGACGAAGTGGTTCGACTGGACGCTTCGGCTATTGAGCCGCAGGTCTCCTGGGGTACCTCACCTGAGATGGTTACCTCCGTTAACGGGATAGTTCCTGATCCTGCTGCTGATGAGCATGCTGCAAAACGCGAAGGTTATGAGCGAGCGCTCGAGTACATGGATCTGCAACCAGCACTGCCGCTGACAGATATCAAGCTGGATCGCGTGTTTATTGGTTCTTGCACCAACTCACGAATTGAGGATTTGCGTTCAGCGGCGGCTGTTATCAAAGACCGCAAAGTGGCTGATAGCGTGAAGCAGGCAATGGTTGTACCCGGTTCCGGTCTGGTCAAGAAGCAGGCTGAGTCGGAAGGGCTGGACAAGCTGTTTATCGATGCAGGTTTCGAATGGCGTGAGCCTGGTTGTTCCATGTGTCTTGCTATGAACGCTGATCGGCTGGAGCCGGGCGAACGTTGTGCGTCAACGTCCAACAGAAATTTTGAAGGGCGTCAGGGGCAGGGTGGCAGAACCCATCTGGTCAGTCCTGCCATGGCTGCAGCCGCTGCCATCGCCGGTCATTTCGTTGATGTGCGCAATTTCTAAGAGGAGTCAGCCATGAAATCATTTACAACAATGCGTGGCCTTGCCGTGCCCATGATGCGCGCCAACGTTGACACTGATGCCATCATTCCAAAGCAGTTTCTGAAGTCGATCAAGCGATCGGGATTTGGTGTGAACCTGTTCGACGAGTGGCGATACCTTGATGCAGGGTATCCCGGTCAGGACTCCTCGACGCGACAGCCCAACTCTGAATTCATTCTGAACAAACCTCGATATGATGGTGCGCAGATTTTACTGGCTGGTGAGAACTTCGGTTGCGGCTCGTCACGTGAGCATGCTGTGTGGGCACTGGATGACTTCGGCATACGCTCTGTAATAGCCCCGGGTTTCGCGGACATCTTCCACAACAATTCATTCAAGTCTGGTTTGTTGCCCATTGTGCTGGATAAGGCCATCGTTGAATCAATGGCCGCTGAGTGTGAAGCGTCGGAAGGGTATCAGCTGGATATCGACCTGGAAGCGCAGACGGTCACAACACCTAGTGGTCAGGTGTATCCGTTTAATGTGGACAGTTTCAGAAAGCATTGTCTGCTCAATGGCTTCGATGACATTGAGCTGACATTGCAACAGCGGTTCCGCATTGAAGAGTACGAAGTGTCACGACGCAAGAACGCACCCTGGTTATTCGATACACCGTCGTCATGAAGCTGGTTCTGGGTAACAAGAATTATTCATCGTGGTCACTGCGCCCGTGGATACTGATGCACCATGCACAACTGGACTTTGAAGAGGTCAACGTCTCCCTGTTCACTGAAGAGGGTACCGCGCTCATAGAGCAGTGGTGCCCCGCAAAGCGTGTCCCTGTCTTGCATGACGGTCCGCTGGTATTATGGGATTCACTGGCAATTTGTGAATACATCGCAGACAAGGTCACTGATCGGTCGTTGTGGCCTGAGCGTGCAGATGATCGTGCACGTGCCCGGGCCATGAGTGCAGAGATGCACGCAGGCTTTGGTGCCATGCGAGAGGCCATGCCGATGAATTGCCGGCGCATCGTAGAGGGTTTTGTACCCACTCTGGATGTGCAGATCGACATCAACCGCATCGTTCAGTTGTTTGAAGATGCGTTACAACAAAGCGATGGGCCCTGGCTGTTTGGTCATTACACCGTGGCCGACGCCATGTTTGCACCCGTGGCGAGTCGCTTCAAAACCTATGAGATAAAACTACCGGCACTGTCTCAACACTACGTCAGACGAACGTTGGAAGACCCGCCTCTAGTGGACTGGTACGAACAGGCCAGAGCGGAAGAGGCTGTCATCGAGCAAGCCGAAGTTCACGTTATTACTTCATAAATTTATCAGGATCCATTCGCATGTCTCAAGCACGCAAGATTGTCGTTCTGCCCGGCGACGGTATTGGCCCGGAAATTATTGCCGAAGGCCAGAAAATACTCGAAGAGATAAACCGGCAACATGATCTGGGTCTGGCCACAGAGCTCTGTCAGTTTGGTGGTGCAGCGTACGATGCTCATGGGAATCCGCTGACCGACAGTACGCTGGAAGCCTGTCGTCAGGCCGATGCCATTTTGTTAGGCGCCATTGGTGGCCCGCAATATGACAAGGCACCGCGTGAGCTTCGCCCAGAGCGTGGGTTGTTGAGGTTGCGTTCGGAGTTGGGTCTGTTTGCTAATCTACGTCCGGCGCTGCTGTATCCGGAACTGGCCGATGCGTCGTCTCTCAAGCCGGATCTGGTTGCCGGGCTGGACATCATGATCCTGCGAGAACTAACCGGGGGGTTGTATTTTGGTGAGCCTCGTGGTCTGGAAGAGCGCAACGGCGAACGTTTTGGCTTCAACACGATGGTTTACGGTGAGTCCGAAATTCGTCGTATCGCCATTCGTGGTTTTGAAATTGCGCGCCAGCGGCAATCGCGCCTTTGTTCGGTAGACAAAGCCAACGTACTTGAAGTGTCAGAGCTCTGGCGCGAAGTGGTCATTGATGTGGCAAAGAGCTATCCGGATGTCGAGCTCAGTCATATGTATGTTGATAATGCGGCCATGCAGCTGATTCGTGCACCCAAGCAATTTGACGTGGTCGTCACCGGTAATATTTTTGGCGACATTCTGTCGGATGCTGCAGCCATGCTGACAGGTTCCATCGGCATGTTGCCCTCTGCGTCACTGGATAAGGATGGCAAGGGTATGTACGAACCGATACACGGGTCTGCTCCTGATATTGCCGGACAGGGTATTGCCAATCCGTTGGCCACCATTCTGTCGATTGCCATGATGCTTCGATACACATTGAACGAAACTGCAGCGGCGGATGCGGTGGAAGCTGCGGTATCTGCAGTTATTGCAGATGGCTTTCGTTGCCGTGACATCGCCACCGGAAAGAGTCAGGAGAAGGTCGTCGGTACGACGCAGATGGGCGACGCTGTACTGGCGGCGCTGAAGTCAGGAGCAAATGCATGAGCAAGACATACGATATCGCGGTAGTGGGTGCCACGGGCGCGGTAGGTGAAACGATCCTGTCAATTCTGGCGGAGCGGAATTTTCCGGTCGGCAAGCTTTATCCGTTGGCTAGTTCGCGATCGGCTGGTAAGCGCGTGGCCTTTGGCGACAAGCAGCTGGTTGTACAGGATTTGGATACCTTTGATTTCAGTCAGGTACAGATTGGGTTGTTCTCACCGGGTGCATCGGTCTCGAAGATCTATGCGCCGAAGGCTGCGGCTGCGGGGTGCATTGTTATCGATAACACGTCGCAGTACCGCTACGACGACGACAAGCCATTGATCGTGCCTGAGGTGAATGCTCATGCCATTGCCGGTTACAAGGCGACTAATATTATCGCTAATCCCAATTGTTCGACCATTCAGATGCTTGTGGCGTTAAAGCCGCTGCACGATGCGTTCGAAATTACAAGAGTTAACGTTTGCACCTATCAGGCAGTTTCCGGTACGGGGAAAGATGCGATTGAAGAGCTGGCAGGGCAAACCTCGAAGCTGTTGAATGGTTTGTCGGCGGAACCATCAGTGTATCCAAAACAGATAGCATTTAACGTTTTGCCACATATCGATGATTTTCAGGAAAATGGTTATACCAAGGAAGAAATGAAAATGGTCTGGGAGACACACAAGATAATGGAGGACTCATCAATCGCTGTTAACCCCACCTGCGTGCGTGTTCCTGTGTTTTTCGGCCATTCTGAGGCGGTTCATATCGAAACACGTAAGCCTGTAACGGCAGATCAGGCCCGAGAATTGCTCAACTCAGCACCAGGAGTGGTAGTAATGGATGAGCGAAAGGATGGGGGCTACCCCACTGCCGTGACTGAGTCAGCCGGAACTGACGCAGTTTTTGTTGGGCGGATTCGTGAAGATATCAGCGTTGAAAACGGCCTCAATTTATGGGTAGTTTCTGACAATGTACGTAAAGGTGCTGCGCTAAACAGCATCCAGATCGCTGAATGTCTCATTCAAGACTACTTGTAAACGCTGATCTATAGATGAATAGATGCGATAATTGATCTATAGATAGTGTTGTTACAGTTAACTTCGAACGGTTCGAGGCAGCTAGTTTTCGGCGCTGCCAATATGGAACTGTTCGACTGAGTGGGACTCAATACGTGCGAAAACTAACAACGGCTGCAGCAGTAAGCCTGGCTCTGGCCTCCGGTGGAGCCTTCGGGCTTGGCTTGGGCGAGATAGAGATGCGCTCAGCGCTGAACCAGCCAATGAACGCCGAGATCAGGCTTACCGCTGTTAAGCCCGGTGAACTGGATGGAATGATTGTGCAGCTCGCATCTGAGGAAGCCTTCGCGCGGGCAGGGCTGGAGCGCTCAACTGTGCTCACCGACCTGACTTTTTCTGTCGATAGCAGTGGACCGGTGCCCTTCATACGCATCGCAAGCGGGCGCCCGGTTGTCGAGCCCTTCCTCAACTTTCTACTGGAAGTGGATTGGCCTCAAGGCAGAATGGTTCGTGAATACACCGTTCTGCTCGATCCGCCTGTATTCATGACGCCCAGCGCAACCGATCGCAACGCTACAGCTGATCAGCCAGCGCTGGTGCAGCGAGGTGATGAAGCACTGGTAGTACCGACGCCTATCGAACGAACCATCGACCCTGACGCAGGCGTTGAGGTTGAGTTGCTCGGTCTGGACAATGAAGTAGAAACTCCTTCTCTGGATGGAGAGATCGTTACCCTTGAGCCTATCGATAGAGCATTACTCGGTGGTAACGGCGAGGTTATTTCTCTGGACGACAGCGAGATTGTGTCGTTGACCGACCTTGAAGCGCCCAACACGGCTGCCGTCGCGCAACGTGAACAAGCAGCTCGAGAGACCTTTGACCTGAATGCCATTGAAGTTGACTTGGTGGATTCCAATGCTGAAATCGGGGATGATGTTGTTATAGACGCACAAACCGGTGAGCTTGCTCTGCAGGATTCCGACGCTTCAACAGACGGCTCTACTATCGTTTCTCTGGATGATCTGGCGCCATCCTCTACAAGCTCTGGTAACGCAGGTTCCGGTAGCAACAGTGAAGTCACGGTAAGCCAAGGCGATACCCTGTTCGAAATTGCTCAGAACAATCAATTGTCTGGTGTCTCCGTTCAACAGATGATGATGGCGCTATTGGCGGCTAACGAGTCTTCGTTCATTAATAACAATATTAATCTGGTCAGAGCCGGCGCCAGTCTGCGAATTCCGGATAGTGCAGAGGCATCTCGCCTGACACAAACTCAAGCGGTTGCCGCTATTGGTCAGCAAGACCAATTGTGGCGTGAATATCGTGACCAGATTCGCGGCAATGCTGACACGCGTTTGGCGCAAGCACCCGATACCAGCTCTTCAATTGCCACCATTGCGGACGCTACTCAGGACACTGATGAGCAGAGTGCAGAGATAGATACGGCATCACTGGATGCAGAAGCGACCGACGGTCTATCGGCAGAAGCACGCGCTATTCTTGATAACGCACGTAACGAGATCCTGAATCGCGAAGAACTTAAAATCGTTGCGGACAACGCACCTGGTAGTACGGCGGCCAGTTCCACGGCAGACGAGACAACGGACACTGATGCTCAGCAACTGGGTGAACTGAATCGTAAACTTCAGCTCGCACGAGAAGAGCTGTCTTCAACACGTCTGCAGTCAGAAGATCTGTCCGATCAGGCTGGCGAATTGCAGAGCACTACAGACAATCTAGATGCATTGGTCGCTCTGCGTCAGAACGAAGTGGCTCAGCTGGAAGCGCAGCTGGCTAACGCACGCACCGTTGAAGAGGCTGCCGCGCTGGCAGATAGCGATGCACTCGATACGGCTGGAAACACGGTCGCCGATGTAGCTGGTAATGCTGCGGATGGCGCACAGGATCTTGTGGCAGATGCCTCCACAGCGATGTCGAATGCTGCCGAAGGTGCAGGCGAGTCTGCAGAGAAGATCGTTGATTCGGGCAAGAATGCCCTGACCGAAGCTGGAGAAACCCTGTCAGAAGTTGAGCTTCTGGACGAGGAGGCAGAGAATTCTGAGAATGCCGAGGCGGTAGGGGCTATCGAGCCACCGGCCAAGCAGACCACGTGGTATGAGGATTTTCTCAACGACCCTAAACGTATGATGATTGCAGGCATTGGCGCAATCGGTTTGCTGGGTGTGCTGGGTACTCTGTTGTTCCGTCGTAAACGACGGGATGACGATGATGATTCCATGCTCGATTTTGAAGATGATGTTGAGTTCATCGATGAGGGCGAGGCGGCAGACCTGCAAAGTGAGATGCATTCTCAGACCCAGCAAACCGACTCTGATGGACAGGGATTCAGTGGCGCGGGTGCAGCTGCAGGTGTTGCTGCTGCCGGTGCAGCGGCCGTTGGTGGAGTCATGGCATCCGGTGCCAGTGCGAAGGACAATCTTGACGATTCATCCTCATTGACTGGTGCTTTCGATGACTTGGCCGACACCAGCCAGGATCTTGGTTCAGAGACACAGGCAGTTGCAGATGCAACTTCTGACGACACGCTGGACAAAGATGACACCATTTCCGAGGTCGACGTCTATCTCGCCTACGGCTTGCACGGTCAGGCAGAAGAGCTGCTAACAAAGGCCATTGAGCGTAAGCCTAATCAGCCAGAATACGCACACAAACTACTACAGACCTACCACGCACAAGGGAATGCCGAAGGCTTCCACCAGACAGCAGGAGAGTTTCACGCACGCTTTGGTGGCGAATCCAACCCTGACTGGGCCGGCATTGCCGCCATGGGTGAGGAGTTGCGACCGGGTGATCCGATGTACGCCGGCGGTGTTGCGGCAATAGCTGCCATTGGCTCAGGTAATTCATTCGGTTCCAAGTTCGATGACAATGATTTTCTGCCGGCGCAAGACGTCGACACAGGTAGCATCAGTCGTGGATTCGATAACACCGATGCTGTGGATCTACCGGACGAAGATGAATCTGATTTGATGGATCAGAGTCTTGATCCGGCGTTTGCATTCGATGAAGCGGATCTGGAAGCTACGGGTGATTTTTCTGAAATCGCCAATGAACTGTCTACTGGCTCTGATGACGGAAGCATCGAATTTTCTGAGTATCCTGACGAATCCGGTATTGACATGGATGCGACGTTGTCTGAGGTGCTGGACGATGACGGTACGAGCTCACTGGGTGATGCCTTGACCATGGACGAGCTGGACGGCATCGACGGTATCAGTACGCCGGGTGATGATCTGACGCTGGACCTTGATCAGCTTTCTGGCGATCTGGAACTGGATACAGCAGAGTTGCTGGATTCAGATCTGAGTGATCTGGAAATACCGGATATCGGTGAGGAAAACGGTTTGCTGGCGGAGGGTGTTTCACCTGACGGCAACAGTGCCGACGAAATGGATACCATGCTGGACCTTGCCAAAGCCTATATCGACATGGGTGACAAGGACTCTGCCAGCAGTGCGCTCGACGAAATTGTCAAAAGTGGTAGCCCTGCTCAGGTTAATGAAGCTGAAACGCTGTTACGTAATATTTCCTGATACCTTCGGGTACCCATCGTGAAAAGGATAGCCCTCGCCGTCGAATATGACGGCGAGGGTTTTTGCGGTTGGCAGCGGCAACCGCACTGCCACTCAGTGCAAGCGGAGCTGGAGCGGGCGCTTGGCAAGATAGCGCAAACACCGGTCACGGTTTATTGTGCAGGCCGCACAGACACCGGTGTTCACGCGGCAGCACAGGTCGTTCATTTCGACACAGAGCTTGATCGCCCGCTTCGTGCCTGGACATTCGGTGCAAATTCACACCTTGATCGACGTGTTTCTGTCCACTGGGCATCAGAAGTGGCACCTGATTTCCATGCGCGTTTCTCCGCTATCGACAGGAGTTATCGTTACATCTTGCTCAATCGTGCAACCCGCCCCGGTTATCAAGCGGGGACGCTAGGTTGGGAACGTGTGCAACTGGATGCACAACGCATGAATGATGCGGCTCAGGCACTGCTTGGCGAGCACGATTTCAGTAGTTTTCGATCGGCTGAATGTCAGGCAAATCACGCCAGAAGGTTGCTCAAGCGTATCCGGATTCATCGCGATCAGGATCGCGTTATTCTTGAAGTGACAGCAAACGGCTTCTTGCACAATATGGTTCGCATACTTACAGGATGTCTGTTGGCAATAGGCCGTGGAGAGCAGCCTGTTGACTGGATGGGAACTTTACTGCAGCAGCGAGACAGAACAAAAGCGGGCATCACCGCACCACCTCACGGGCTGTGCTTCATACAACCTGGTTATCCGGCCGAGTGCGGTATTCCGGACTTCGAAGCGCAACGCATCCATCCCTGGCATCCCTGAGACGAATTGCCGGCCATAAGGGTTATGCTCTTACGTCGCAGAACACTCTGAAGGCTCGTTTCAGGCATGGCTTCCCGCCTTGGCATCTGTTAAAATTGGCGGAATATGGCGAGAAAAACCCGAGTCAAGATTTGCGGTATTACACGCCTGCAAGACGCCCAATTGGCGCAAGATCTGGGTGTGGATTCGCTCGGCTTCGTCTTTGTTCCGGCTAGTGCCCGCTACCTGACGCCTGAGGCTGCCGCTGCCATCACTCAGCACTTATCACCGTTTGTCACCTGTGTCGGCCTTTTTCTCAATGCTCAGGCTTCGGACGTACACCATGTGCTGAGACTGATGCCTTCCATGATGCCGCAGTTTCATGGGCAGGAGACAGCGCAATTTTGTGATCAGTTCGGACGCCCCTATCTGAAAGCTGTGGGTGTTGGAGGCGGTATGCCCACCTCGGAGGAACTGGGAACCTTCAAGAGAGCAGCAGGTTTTTTGTTTGACAGCAATGAGCCAGGACAGCTCGGTGGCACAGGTCACGCCTTCGACTGGACGCTGCTGGACAGTAAAATGGAACGACCACTGATATTAGCAGGCGGTCTGGACGTACATAATGTAGGGCGCGCCATCAAACAGGTTGCCCCGCATGCTGTTGATGTCAGTTCTGGTGTCGAGCAGAGCAAAGGTGTGAAGGATGCGCAGGCCATGACGATGTTCATGGATGCTGTGCGACGGGCCGATGCAACGCACGAACTTGCCAGAAACGATTGATCAGCGAACAGCAAATAACGCTACAGGGAATACGCTTTACATGAATACAGACACGGGTTCTTTCGACGGCCGGATTACTCAGCAGTACCCGGACAAACAAGGCCATTTCGGTGTTTATGGCGGCAGTTTCATCGCCGAAACACTGATGGATCCTGTCAGTGAGCTGCAAGAGGCTTACGAGCGATACCGTCTCGATAACGAATTTATTGCAGAGTTTGAATGGGAGCTCAAGAATTTCGTGGGCCGACCCAATCCCCTGTACCACGCGCGACGCTGGTCGTCAGAGCTCGGGGGTGCCCAGATCTGGTTGAAGCGAGAAGACCTGAACCATACCGGTGCACACAAGATCAACAACACAGTCGGCCAGGCCTTGCTCGCTCGTCGCATGGGTAAAAAACGCATCATCGCTGAAACCGGTGCAGGCCAGCATGGCGTTGCTACCGCCACAGTCTGCGCGCGCTGGGGAATGGAGTGCATCGTGTACATGGGTGAGCAAGACATCGTCCGGCAGGCTCCGAATGTTTTCCGAATGAAGTTGCTGGGGGCCACCGTAGTGCCGGTAACATCGGGTTCACGTACATTGAAGGATGCGCTGAATGAGGCCATGCGTGACTGGGTGGGCAATGTAGACGACACGTTCTATATCATCGGTACTGCCGCAGGCCCACATCCTTATCCCACTATGGTGCGCGATTTCAACAGCGTCATCGGTAAGGAGATCAAGGAACAATCGCTGGAACACACGGGCCGTCTGCCAGACGCCATAGTGGCCTGCGTGGGTGGCGGTTCTAACGCGATTGGCGCGTTCCACCCCTTTCTCGACGACAGTGAAGTGGATCTGATTGGCGTAGAAGCGGGTGGAGACGGGCTTGAAACCGGGCGGCACGCGGCGCCTTTGAGTGCGGGCAAGCCCGGTGTCTTGCATGGCAACAGAACGTATCTGATGGAAGACGAAGCCGGACAGATTATCGAGACTCACAGTGTATCTGCAGGACTGGATTATCCGGGTGTCGGACCAGAGCACGCCTGGCTCAAAGATATTGGCCGTGTTAAGTACGTGGCTGCTACAGATACCGAAGCGCTTGAAGCAACACACAAGTTGTGTCGAATCGAAGGTATCATTCCCGCTCTGGAATCTGCTCATGCTATAGCGCACGCCATCAAGATGGCGCCGTCAATGAGCACGGACAAGAACATTGTCGTTAATCTCTCGGGAAGGGGTGACAAGGACATCAACACTCTAGCCGACATCGAAGGAATTACTCTGTGAGTCAAAGCCGTATAGCTGCGCGTTTCACTGAGGCTGGTCATCGTAAATTGCTGGTGCCTTACATCACCGCAGGTGATCCTGATCTGGATGTCACACTTGCATTGATGCATACGCTGGTTAAAGCCGGAGCGGACGTCATTGAGCTGGGCATTCCTTTCTCAGATCCCATGGCGGATGGACCCGTCATTCAGGCAGCCTGTGAGCGAGCGTTGAAGAACAACGTGACGCTTGTGCAGGTTATGGAAACGGTGAAGCGGTTTCGTGAAACCGATGACCACACAGCTGTTGTGCTCATGGGGTACATGAATCCGGTAGAGCGACTGGGTTACGCTAAGTTTGCCACGCTGGCGGCCGAGTCCGGTGTCGATGGTGTGCTGACGGTGGATCTACCGCCTGAGGAGGCAGGCGATCTGGTTGAAGAGCTGCGTTCCAGACAACTGGACAGTATCTTTCTGTTGTCACCGACAACGCCGGATTCCCGGTTGCGGCAGGTGTGTGAAAAGGCGAGTGGATATATCTACTACGTTTCACTCAAGGGTGTTACCGGTGCTGCGAATCTGGATACCTCAGAAGTTGCCAGTAAGGTAGAACATATCAAGTCCATTTCCCAAATACCGGTAGCTGTAGGGTTCGGTATTCGTGATGCTACATCGGCTGCGGCCATTTCCGAAACAGCTGATGCTGTGGTAGTGGGTAGCGTTCTGGTATCACTGGTTGGCGAACATGGTCAGGATCTGGATACACTGCACCGAAAAATGTTCGATACTGTTAACGGTATGCGTCAGGCGATGGACAAGGTTGGAGCTTCGGCATGAGTGATGATGGACAACCCAAAGAGGGCGAAAAAAAGCCAATGGTTCCGTCCATCAAGCGCCTTAGCTGGTTTGAACGTCTAATCCCTGCACGCATTGGTGCGCGTAATACTGAAGAGAAAGGCAACGTTCCGGAAGGTCTGTGGGTCAAGTGTGATAACTGCTCTAACGTGCTGTATCACGCTGAACTTGAAAGAGCACAGGACGTTTGCATCAAGTGCGGTCATCATATGATGATTGCCGCTCGCAAGCGGCTGGAAAGACTGCTTGATCCTGGCGACAGGGAAGAGATTGGTGCCTCTGTCGAGCCCATCGACATACTCAAGTTCAAGGATTCCAAACGTTACAAGGATCGTCTGAGTCAGGCGGCCAAAGATTCTGGCGAGAAAGATGCGCTGGTTGTCATGCAAGGCAAACTGAAGGGCATGCCGGTTGTAGTAGCCGTGTTCGACTTCAACTTCATGGCGGGCTCCATGGGTTCGGTTGTGGGTGAACGTTTTAGTCGCGCCTGCGAGCGTAGTCTCGAATTAGGTATTCCCTTCGTCTGCTTCAGTGCCAGCGGAGGAGCGCGTATGCAGGAGGCATTGTTTTCATTGCTACAGATGGGCAAGACGAGTGCGCAGCTGAGAAACCTGGCCGACAGAGGACTTCCCTATATATCGGTCTTGACTGATCCCACAATGGGTGGTGTATCGGCATCGTTAGCCATGCTCGGCGATATCATCATTGCAGAGCCCGGTGCCCGCATCGGCTTTGCTGGAAGACGGGTAATCGAGCAAACGGTTCGTGAGAAATTGCCAGAAGGTTTTCAAAGTAGTGAGTTCCTGCTAGAGCACGGTGCTATCGATATGATCTGTGATCGCCGTGACATGCGTGACACGCTGGCCAGATTGCTGGCGAAGCTCAGTGACAAGCCTGTATTGAAATACGATGAAATTCGCGTTGCTACTCCGGTCAATGCGCAAACGAGTCCGGCAAAGTAAAGTACCGGGCGACGACCTGTTCTGATGACACAACCGGCCCCACTAACGCCACCCGCCCAAACGGCCCCACTCGGCGAGTGGTTGCAGTGGCTTGAAGGTATTCATCCAGTCGCAGTAGATATGGGTCTTGCGCGTGTCAGTGAAGTTGCTGACAGGCTTCATTTGAGACCTGTCGAAAAACCGCTGGTGCTGGTAGGGGGAACAAACGGCAAAGGCTCAACGGTTGCCATGTTGTCGTCCATCTATCAGGCTGCCGGGTATTGCGTCGGAGCTTACAGCTCCCCTCACATCCATGATTTTCGTGAACGGATCTGTGTCGATGGGCAGATGGCCGATGCAACCTCAATTGTACAGGCCCTGGCTTTCGTGGAGACGGGGCGTGCCCCGCAGACGCTCACCTATTTTGAATACACCACACTGGCAGCGATGCGTGTTTTTCAGCAAAGTAATTGTGATGTCTACATCATGGAAGTGGGGCTCGGTGGCCGGCTTGATGCAACCAATTTGTGGGATGCCGATTGTTCCGTCATAACCAGTATTGCGCTGGACCATCAGGACTATCTGGGTAGTGATATCAGCGTGATAGCGACTGAAAAAGCGGCAATTGGGCGCTCAGGCAAATTGTTGATCGTGGGTGATGTCGAGCCACCACAATCGCTGCATGAGTACGCTGACGCTCAGGACATCCACGTAGAACACATAGGAAAACGCAGCCTGTCTAAACTACCGCTAACTGCACTGCAGGGCGATCATCAGAGACGCAACGCGGGCTGCGCGGTGGCCGTTGTCGAGGCACTGCATCCGAGCTTGCCGGTCAGCCCGACGACCATTGAAAAGGGACTGTCTGATGTTCGTCTAGCGGCCCGCTTCGAGACTCTGGAAGCGCAAGGTGTCACATTCATACTGGATGTTGCGCACAATCCGGCAGGGGCTTCAGCCCTGTGTGAGGCCTGGCAATCGCGTTATCCTGACCACAGGGCCCAGTGCCTGTTTGCTTGTCTGACTGACAAGGATATTGCAGGTCTGGTCGCCGCACTCGATCCTGTTGTGGATGCCTGGCATTGCCTGGATCTATCAGTGCCTCGCGCAATTCCAGTTCAACAGTTGGTCAGTGATGTACAAGACAAGACAGGCAAGACAGTCAGCGGATACAGCAACACCGATAGTGCCTGTCGCGAAGCAATCGCCGGTGCGCTGCAAGCCAGTCAGCTGGTATTGGTAGCCGGATCGTTTCATACGATCGCGGCTGCACGCGATGCGATCCACGCTCTGGAATCCTCGAAACTTTCTTCATGAGCCGGGATTCTTTCGACGATGAAGACGAAGGTACTTTCCGGCAGCGACTCTGGGGAGCCGCCGTATTCATTGCCGTCATGGTTATCGTACTGCCCCTGATACTCGATGGAGCGGGTAGCGAAAGTCAGTTCCGACGTGTTGAAAAGTTGCGTCAGGAGCCCCCCAGCATTGTTGATAAAGAGGGCAACCGCACGGTACAGGAAATTCCGGTGGCAGAGACTCCTGACCCAGAGCCGCAGGTCATACCCGCAGAGCCTCTAGAACGAGTACCTCTGGATATCAAGGTAGGTGAAGATGATCCGCCTGATTACATGAAAGCCGAGCAGGAAGTGCGTGATACCTTACGACAAAGCCGCAGTGAAGCGCCCTTGACCGCATGGATTGTTCAAGCGGGCAGCTTTAGCGAGGAACTCAACGCGGTAGCAGTGCGGGACAGACTGAGAGAAGCAGGGTTCGCCTCGTTTGTGCGTGATCGGGATTCGCCGGCAGAGCCATTCCGTGTGCTGGTTGGCCCCATGAT
>Ga0114956_1001953_pt1 | contig 16337 bp, 10 predicted proteins | sample MaitaG_FD_87304 | JGI IMG/M metagenome (GOLD analysis project Ga0114956, IMG submission 87304) | Marine algal microbial communities from Maine, USA - Maine_Asex2 metaG | ecosystem: Host-associated > Algae > Red algae > Unclassified | place: Maine, USA | collected 2015-01-05 | reverse complement strand
TCCTCGGGGCCGAGGTGCGCGAACTGCCTTCGGTCGACAGTCCTGTCGTCACCGTGACGACGGGCTACGACGGGGCCGCCTCCGAGACCGTCGATCGCGAGATCACCGCCATCATCGAGCGCGCCGCCGGCCGCGTCCCGGGGGTCGCCTCGATCTCCTCTTCGTCCTCCTTCGGTCGCAGTCGGGTCACGGTCGAATACGCGGCCTCCAGCGACATCGACGTCGCGGCGAGCGATACGCGCGACGCCATCGCGCGCGTCGCCCGGGAACTGCCCGACGCGGCCGACGATCCGAGCATCGTCAAGGCAGACGGCGACGCCGATGCGGTCATGCGCATCGCGGTCACTTCGGACACGCTGTCGGCCGAGGCGCTGACGATCATCGTCGAGAACGAAGTGATCGATCGACTGACCGCCGTCGCCGGGGTGGCGGACGTGCAGGTCTACGGGGACCGGCCGCAGGTGTTCCGCATCGACGTCGATCAGGCGCGTCTGGCGAGCCGCGGGCTGACCATCGCCGATCTGTCGCGTGCGCTGGCGTCGGTCGCGTTCGACACGCCGGCCGGCTCCCTCGCGAGCGCGACCCAGGACATCTCCGTGCGCGCCACGGCGGACGTGAACACCGAAGCGGCATTCGAGGCGGTCGTGGTCGCGGGCAACACCCGCGTCCGCGACGTCGCGCAGGTGACGCTCGGCGCCGACGTCGGGGCGAGTTCGCTGCGGGCGAACGGGCGAACCGGCATCGGCGTCGGCATCGTGAGACAGGCGGGCTCGAGCACGCTCGCGATCTCACGGACGGTTCGGGCCACCGTCGACGAACTCGCCGAGAGTCTGCCGGCCGACATCACCATCCGCGTCACCAGCGACGACGCGACGTTCATCAGCGGTTCGATCCGCGAGGTGCTGAAGTCGCTCGCGCTCGCCATCGCGATCGTGATCGGTGTGATCTATCTGTTTCTCGGCAGCGTGCGCGCGACGCTGATTCCCGCCGTCACGCTGCCGGTCGCGCTGATCGGTACCGTGGCGGGCATCTGGGCCGCGGGCTTCTCGATCAACATCCTGACCCTGCTGGCGCTCGTGCTCGCGACCGGTCTGGTCGTCGACGACGCGATCGTGGTGCTCGAGAACATCGTGCGCCGCCGTCGCGACGGGCTCGGTGCGCGGGCGGCTGCGGTCCTCGGCACACGCGAGGTGTTCTTCGCGGTGATCACGACGACCGCGACGCTCGCCGCCGTCTTCGTGCCGCTGTCCTTCCTGCCGGGCAAGGCCGGCGGCCTGTTCCGAGAGTTCGGTTTCGTCCTCGCCATCGCGGTCGTGCTGTCCTCGATCGTGTCCCTCTCGTTGTGCCCGATGCTCGCCTCGCGTCTGCTCGACGATGCACCGTCGGACAAGGGCGAGGAGACGCGCGCGACCCGTCGCGGGGCGATCGCGGGGATCGGGGACAGGCTTGTCGCCTTGTACGCACGCATCCTTCGTTTCTGCCTTGCCGCACCGGTGGCCGTGCTGGTCGCGTGCGCGGGGTTCGCGGCGCTCGCCTGGGTCGCCTTCGGTCAGCTTCAGGAGGAGCTTCTGCCGCGCGAGGACCGAGCGGTGGTGTTGATGAGAGTCAGCGCGCCGCAGGGGGCGAGCCTCGACTACACCGCGTCCCAGATCCGGAAGATCGAGGCGCTGGCGGAACCGCTGGTCGCGAGCGGTGAGGTGCAGAACGTGTTCTCGATCGCCGGTCGCCGTTCGAGCAGCGATGGCTTCGTCGTCATGACACTCGCGCCCTGGGGCGAGCGCGCGCGCAGCCAGGACACGATCGTGTCGGCGCTCGACCGCGGGCTCGGCAGCATCCCGGGCGTGCGCGCCTTCGCGATCCAGCCCAACAGCCTCGGCATTCGCGGTGCGGGTTCCGGCCTCAGCGTCGCGCTCGTCGGGGATGACTACGCGTCACTCGCCGAGGCCGCGACGGCGCTCGGCGATGCGCTCGAGGACGAACCCGGCTTCTCGCGCCTGCGGCTGTCCTACGAGACCGATCAGCCACAGCTGACGATCGCGATCGACCGCGAACGGGCGACCGATCTCGGCATCGCGCTCGACGGTCTCGGCGAGGCGATGCAGGCGGTGCTCGACGGGCGAGAGATCGGCGAAGTGTTCATCGAAGATCGGGCGGTGGCGGTCAAGCTCGTCAGCACGAACCGGCCCGTCGACGACCCGACCGATCTGGCGAACGTGTTCGTTCGCACCGGCGACGGACGCTTCGTGCCGATGTCCTCGATCGCGACCCTGACCGAGATCGCGGTCGCGCCGAGTCTCGGGCGCGAACAGCGTCGACGTGCGATCACCGTCTCGGCAAGCCTCGGCGACGACATCGCGTTGCGCGCCGCGATGGAACGTGCGGCGGCGATCGCCGAGCCGCTGTTGCCCCCGGGTGCCCGTCTCGTGCCGCTCGCCGAGGCGGCGACGCTCGACGAGACCTCGAGCGGTCTGGCGCTGACCTTCGGCTTCGCCGTCATCGTCGTCTTCCTCGTGCTCGCGGCGCAGTTCGAGAGCTTCACCAGCAGCCTGATCATCATCGTGACCGTCCCGTTCGGGGTCGCGAGTGCCGTGTTCGCGTTGACGCTCACCGGCACGACGCTGAACGTCTACAGCCAGATCGGACTCGTGCTGCTCGTCGGCATCATGGCCAAGAACGGCATCCTGGTCGTGGAGTTCGCCAACCAGCTCCGGGACCGGGGGCTCGGCGTCAGGGAGGCGGCGGAAGCGGCGGCCCTGCGTCGGCTCCGGCCGGTGACGATGACGATGGTCTCGACCGTGCTCGGGGGCGTGCCGCTCGTGCTAGCCTCCGGGGCGGGTGCCGAGGCGCGCATCGCGCTCGGCTGGGTCATCGTCGGCGGGCTCGGCATCGCGACGGTCTTCACCCTGTTCCTGACGCCGGTGGCCTTCCGCCTGCTCGCCGGGCTGTCCGCACCACGAGCTGCCGAGACGGCGCGTCTCGAGCGGGAACTCGCGAACGTCCGCTGACTCGGACACCCGGCGCCGCGACGGCGTCGAGCATTCACCCCGAAGAGCACTTCACGCCATGACGACCGACACCCCATCCCGCGAGACCGCCTCTTCCGCCGACGTCGATATCGACAAGCGCGTCTACGACCTCTACGACGAGTACTGCCACGGTCACATCGACCGTCGCGAGTTCATGCGCCGTTGCGGGGCGATCACCGTCATGGGTGTCTCCGGACTGGTGATGGCGCAGGCACTGCTGCCCCGTTACGCACAGGCGCAGACCGTCTCCTTCACCGACGAGCGCATCACGCCGACCTACGTCGAGTACCCCTCCCCCGACGGCACGTCGGGAGAGATGCGTGGCTACCTGGTCAAGCCGGCGGGCGAGGGCATCTTCCCCGCCGTGCTCGTCATTCACGAGAACCGCGGGCTGAACCCCTACGTGGAGGATGTCGCTCGACGTCTCGCGATCGCCGGCTTCGTCGCGCTCGCCCCGGACGGTCTCTACCCGGTCGGCGGCTATCCCGGCAACGACGATGACGGTCGCGAGCTGCAGAAGGGGCTTGACCAGGCGAAGCTCAAGCAAGACATGCTCGCCAGCGCCCGCTTCGTCAAGGATCACGCGAGTTCGAGCGGCAAGCTCGGCGCGGTCGGCTTCTGCTGGGGCGGTGGCACCGTGAACTGGCTGGCCGTCGAGATGGGCGAGGACTTCTCGGCCGGTGTGCCGTTCTACGGCGCGGCGCCGGCGAGCGAGGATGTCGCCCGCATCAGCGCCCCCCTCATGATCCAGTCGGCGGAGGACGACGAGCGCATCAACGCGATGTGGCCGGAGTTCGAGGCGGCCCTGATCGAGCACGACGTGCCGTTCGAGCATCACGTCTACGAAGGCACGATGCACGGCTTCCACAACAATTCGACACCGCGCTTCGCCGAGGCGGCCGCCAAGCTCGCCGAGGAGCGCACGATCGCCTTCTTCCGCGAGCACCTCGGCTGACCGCAGGGGTCGTCGCGGGCGGCGTGAGAGGACCGCCGCCCCGACGATCTGCTAGCGTAGGCGGCCCGATCGACCAGGACCGTTTCGATGAGCGCGAACCCGATGAAGCTCCATCAGGCAGGACCGTCGCCGTTCGCGCGGAAGGTGCGCGTCGTCGCGCACGAGCTCGGGCTGGCCGACCGCATCGAGCTGGTCGAGGTGCTCGTCGCACCGGGGAAGCCGAACCCCGAGTACGTCGCCGGCGTGAATCCGCTCAGGAAGGTGCCCGCGCTGACGCTCGAGGACGGGCGCACGCTCGTCGACTCGACGCTGATCTGTCTCTACCTCGACGAACAGGCGTCCGGCGGCTCCCTGGTCGGTCACGGTGATGCGCGCTGGCAGACGCTGAACGCGCACGCGGTGGCCAACGGCATGACGGAGGCGGCGGTCGCGATCCGCTACGAGACCTTCGTCCGCCCCGAGGACAAGCGCTGGGACGGCTGGACGGCCGATCTGCTCGACAAGATCGAGGGCGGGCTCGGCTGGTTCGAGGCGCGGGCCGGGGCCGAGGGCAAGCCGCCGGTCGACCTCGGCACCATCGCGCTCGGCTGCCTGCTCGGCTACCTCGACTTCCGCCAGCCCGACAACGCCTGGCGCGAGCGCTTCCCGCGTCTCGCCGCCGACCACGAGACGCTGGCCGCGCGCGAGTCGTTCCGGAGCACGTCGCCCGACCGCTGAACATGCCACCCTCACTGCCGCACCTACCGTTCACGCGTCTGGTCGGGTCGCTGCCGCCGACGGTGCCCTTCGTCGGTCCCGAAACGCTGGAGCGTGCGCGCGGCGCGCCCTTCGTGGCGCGCATCGGCGCGAACGAGAGCGCGATCGGTCCGTCTCCCCGAGCGACGGCGGCGATGGTCGCGGCGCTCGATGCCCGCGAGCCGCGGCTCTACGGGGACCCCGAGAATCACGCCTTGCGCACGGCGCTCGCGGCACGCCATGGCGTCGCCGCCGACGAGATCGTCGTCGACGCCGGCATCGACACCTTGCTCGGGCTGAGCGTCCGCCTCTTCATGGAAGCGGGAGACACGGCGATCGGTTCGCTCGGCGCCTACCCCACCTTCGCGTATCACGTGGCGGGGTTCGGCGGCCGACTGGAAGCCGTGCCGTATCGCGCCTTGCACGAGGATCCCGACGCGCTGCTCGCGGCCTCCCACGAGCACGCCGCGCGTCTCGTCTACCTCGCCAACCCGGACAATCCGATGGGCACGCGTGTCGATCGCGAGGCGGTGGCGAACCTGATCGATTCGCTGCCGGGGCGTTGTCTCCTGCTGCTCGACGAGGCCTACGCCGAGTACACCGACGAGACGCTCGACCCGGTCAATCCGCCGATCGACACCGCCGATCCGCGCGTGATCCGCTTTCGCACCTTCTCGAAGGCCTGGGGCATGGCCGGCATGCGCATCGGCTACGCGATCGGCCACCGGGACGTGATCGCGGGCTTCGAGCGCATCCGCAACCACTTCGGCGTCAATCGCCTCGCGCAGATCGGAGCGCTCGCCTCTCTCGGGGACGAGGGCCACCTGACGCGAGTGCGCGCGTCCGTCGGCGCGGGGCGCGCGAGCATCGAGGCGCTGGCCGATGAGCACGGCGTGTCGTGGGTGCCGTCGTCGACGAACTTCGTGGCGCTCGACTTCGGCGACGCGGAACGCGCGTCGGCGGTCATGGCGGCGCTGCTGTCGGCGGGCGTCTTCCTGCGCAAGCCCGGCGTGCCACCGCTCGATCGTCACGTGCGCATCGGCGTCGGCGACGAACGCGAGTTGGCCGCGCTCGCCGCAGGGTTCGGTAGGATCAGCGTGCCGACGAGGCGCCGCGACGGGCGACCTCCGGCCACGAGGGACGGACGATGAGCTACATCGATTGCATGATCGCCGCGGTGCCGACGGCGAACCGCACGCGGTACCTCGAGCACGCGACGAAGGCCGTCGCCGTGTTCAAGCGTCATGGCGCGGAGCGGCTGGTGGAGAACTGGGGCGACGACGTGCCGCCCGGGACGCTGACGTCGCTGCCGATGGCGGTCCAGTGTCGCGACGACGAGACCGTCGTGCTCTCCTGGATCGTCTGGCCGGACAAGGCGACGCGCGACACCGGCATGGCGGGCGTGATGAGCGATCCGGACATGCTCGAGAACGCGATGCCGTTCGATGGCAAGCGCCTGAGCCACGGCGGGTTCGAGACCATTCTCGACGCCTGAGCGCTCGCGGCGATCGCGCGCGGCGTTTACGATGGTGCCGCGAGCCCGCTCGACGGATACCGCGCTGACACCCTGCGGGTTCGACGCCGAGGCCCTCGTGCCCGAGCAGGTCCTTCCCCGAGGCCACGCGAACCCGCACCGATGTTCGACACGATCGACCTGCGCGACGTCTTCTACCTGCTGTTCGGGCTGGCCTTCCTGGGCCTGACCCTCGCCCCGGCGTTCGCGCACACCCGCTGGTTCAACCCGCCGGCGCTGTACATCGCGATCGGGGCCGTGGCGGCGCTGTTCGGCCTGCCGCTGATCACGCCACTCGACGACGGCATCGGTACGGTGGTCATCGAGCACGCCGCCGAGCTCATCGTCATCATCTCGCTCGCGGGTGCCGGGCTCGCGATCGACACGCCGGCGAGCTGGCGGAGCTGGCAGCCGACGTGGCGCCTGCTGCTGATCGTCATGCCGGTGAGCATCGCGAGCGTCGTCTGGCTCGGTCAGGAACTGCTCGGACTGGGTCTGGCCGGCGCCATGCTGCTCGGCGCGAGTCTCGCCCCGACCGATCCGGTGCTCGCCCGCTCGGTGCAGGTCGGACCGCCCGGCAAGGACGAGATGCCGGTCAAGATCGCGCTGACGGGCGAGGCGGGGCTCAACGACGGGCTCGCCTTCCCGTTCATCTGGCTCGCGATCACCTTCGCCTCGGAGGGCGTGACGCAATTCTGGTCGAGCTTTCCGGACTGGTTCTGGGGCTGGCTCGGCTACGACTTCCTGTACCGCGTGGGGGCCGGCGTGGTGGTCGGCGTGGTGTCCGGCCGCCTGCTGACGAAGGTCGTGTTCGGGCGTCTGGGGGACGCCACGCACGGGGCCGTCAATCCGACGCTCAATTTCCTCGCCTGGACGCTGATCGCCTATGGCGTGGCCGAGGCGATCGACGGCTACGGCTTTCTCGCCGTGTTCCTGTCGGCGCGCACGGGGCGCCGCATCGCGCCCGACACCGACGCCGAGTACGGGCGCGAGGTGCACCACTCCGGTGATCAACTCGAGGCGATCCTGCTGGTGGTGCTGCTGCTCTGGCTCGGCACCTTCATCGGCCACGGGCTGTGGCGGGCATGGACCTGGCAGGATCTCGCCCTCGCGCTCGCGTTGATCGTCGTCATCCGCCCGGCGATCGCGTTCGTCGCGCTCGTCGGGGTCGACTGCGAGTGGCGGGATCGGGTCCGGATCGCGGTATTCGGGGTCCGCGGCATGGGCTCGATCTTCTACATCGCCTATGCGCAGAACCACGCCGACTTCGGCGACATCGACGCGGTCTGGCGGGTCGCGGCGCTCGCCGTCCTGATCTCGGTCGTGCTGCACGGGTTCGGCGCGCGCATCGCGATTCCCGAGGATCCGGACGACGCCCCGTGAGATCCTGCCCGATGGCGGGCAGGAATCGGCGGCAGGGGCGGACGAGCGGCTATCATCGGCACTCGCCTGGGGTGAACGTACCGATCGGGATGTGACGCCCGTCCCGTTTCCCCCGGATAGTGTGCGCGTTGCAGCGGCTCGCGTTCAGCAGAACCGGCAGCCGCCGCCACCCTCTGCATCCCCACGTTGCCGCCCACTCCCCTCCGACCGAGCCTTCCTCCATGCCCGTCCGCCTGATCGTCCTCGCCGCCGGCAAGGGCACCCGCATGAAGTCGGCGCTGCCCAAGGTGCTGCATCGGCTCGCCGGCAAGCCGCTGCTCGCTCATGTGCTGGACACGGGCGCGACACTCGCGCCCGCGAGCATGACCGTGGTCATCGGTCATCAGGCCGAGCAGGTGCAGGCGACTATCGGGCATGCCGTCCGCTGGGCGATGCAGACCGAGCAGCTCGGCACCGGACACGCCGTGGGGCAGGGGCTCGAGGGCATCGATGACGACGATACGGTGCTGATCACCTACGGCGACGTGCCGCTCACGCGGGCGAGCACCTACCAGGCCCTGCTGGATGTGTGCACCGCGGACACGCTTGGCCTGCTGACCCTGATGATGGACGATCCGAGTGGCTACGGACGGATTCTCCGGGACGGCGGCGCGGTGGTCGGTGTCGTCGAACAGAAGGACGCGAGCGACCAGCAGCTCGGCATCCACGAGGTCAATGCGGGCGTGGTCAGTGTGCGCGGCGGCATTCTGCGGGCGCTGATCGGCGAGATCGGCAACGACAACGCCCAGGGCGAGTACTACCTGACCGACATCTTCGCCCTCGCCGTGCGTCGCGGGCTGTCGATCACCGCCGTGCATCCCGATGACGCCTGGGAGGTCGATGGCGTCAACAGCCGTGCTCAGCTCGCTCGTCTGGAGCGGCTGCATCAGGCGAACGTCGCCGAGGCGCTGATGACGCGGGGCGTCACGCTCGCCGACCCGGCGCGCCTCGACGTGCGTGGCGTGCTCGACACCGGCACCGACTGCGAGATCGACGTGAACTGCGTGTTCGTCGGGCACTGCACGATCGGCTCGAACGTGGCCATCGGCCCCAACTGCACGATCACCGACAGCACCATCGCGGACGGTGCGACCGTGCACGCGAACTCCGTGCTCGAGGGCGCCGCGGTCGGCGAACGCGCGAGCGTCGGCCCGTTCGCCCGGCTTCGACCCGGCACGCGCCTCGGTGCGGAGACTCGCGTCGGGAACTTCGTCGAGGTGAAGAACGCGAGTCTGGGGACCGGCAGCAAGGCCAATCATCTGAGCTACGTCGGCGACGCCGACGTCGGTGAGCGGGCCAACATCGGCGCCGGCACCATCACCTGCAACTACGACGGCGCCAACAAGCATCTGACCCGCATCGGAGACGGTGCCTTCATCGGCTCGAACACGGCGCTCGTCGCGCCGGTCGCGGTCGGGGACGGCGCGACGATCGGTGCCGGCTCGACCATCGGGCGCGACGTGCCGCCCGACACGCTCGCCCTGACCCGGCCCGAGCAGCGTCACGTCGATGGCTGGCAACGTCCCGTCAAGAAGCCTCGGCCCTGATCCGCCGCGCACGACTCCCCTTGCCGTTCGACCACTGAAGAGAGCCAGACACATGTGCGGAATCGTGGGCGCGGTCGCCCAGCGCGACATCGCGGACATCCTGCTGACGGGACTGCAGAGCCTCGAGTACAGGGGCTACGACTCCGCGGGCGTCGCCACCACGACGCCCGACGGCACGATGCACCGCATCCGGCGCGTCGGCAAGGTCAAGACCCTGGCCGATGCGGTCGCCGATAGCGGCCTGCCGGGTGGGGTGGGCATCGCGCACACGCGCTGGGCCACGCACGGCGAGCCGAACGAGCGGAACGCGCACCCGCACGTGTCCGCCGAGCGCATCGCGGTCGTGCACAACGGCATCATCGAGAACCATGCCGAGCTCCGGCCCGAACTGGTCGCGCTCGGCTACGTGTTCGAGTCGGACACCGACACCGAGGTCATCGCCCACCTCGTGGATCACGAGCTGAAGGCGGCGTCGTCCCTGTTCGAGGCGGTCCAGGCGGTCTCGCGTCGTCTGGTCGGCGCCTACGGCATGGTGATCATGGATCGCGAGCAGCCCGACCGCCTCGTCGGCGCGCGTTCTGGCAGCCCCTTCGTCATCGGCTACGGCATCGGCGAGCATTTCATCGCGTCCGATCAGCTGGCCCTCCTGCCCGTCACGCGGCGCTTCGCGATGCTCGAGGAAGGCGACGTCGCCGAGATCACCCGCCACGCGGTGACGATCGTCGACGCCGACGGCCAGCCGGTCGAGCGCGCGATCGAGGAGTCGACCCTGTCGCACGACGCGAGCGACAAGGGCAACTACCGCCACTACATGCAGAAGGAGATCCACGAACAGCCGGTCGCGATCCAGCGCACGCTCGAGGGCCGTCTCTCGCGCGAGGGCGCGCCGGGCCGGGTACTGGACAACGCCTTCGGCGAGAACGCCACGGAGTTGCTCTCGCGCGTGGAGCACGTGCAGATCATCGCCTGCGGGACGAGCTACCACGCGGGCATGACGGCGCGGTACTGGTTCGAGGACTTCGGGGGCGTCTCCTGCAACGTCGAGATCGCCTCGGAATACCGCTACCGCCAGTCCTTCGTGCGGCCGAACAGCCTGCTGGTGACCATCTCGCAGTCGGGCGAGACGGCCGACACGCTCGCGGCGCTGCGCCTCGCGAAGGAACAGGGGTACATGAGCAGTCTGACCCTCTGCAACGTGCCCGGCTCCTCGCTGACGCGCGAGTCGGACATGACCTACCTCATGAAGGCCGGTGCCGAGATCGGCGTCGCCTCCACGAAGGCGTTCACGGTGCAGCTGACCGGTCTCCTGATGCTCGCCGCCGCCGTCGGTCGGCACAAGGGCCTGCCCGCCGACCGCGAGGGCGAGATCGTCGCGGCGCTGCTGAGCCTGCCGGCCAAGCTCGAACAGGTGCTCGGCATGGAAGAGTCGATCCAGGTGCTCGCCGAGGACTTCGCCGACAAGCAGCACAGCCTCTTCCTCGGTCGCGGAGACCAGTACCCCATCGCGATGGAGGGGGCGCTGAAGCTCAAGGAGATCTCCTACATCCACGCCGAGGCGTATGCCGCGGGCGAGCTCAAGCACGGTCCGCTCGCGCTGATCGATGCGGACATGCCGGTCATCGTCGTCGCCCCGAACAACGAACTGGTCGAGAAGCTCAAGTCCAACGTCGAGGAAGTGCGCGCTCGGGGTGGACTCATGTACGTCTTCGCCGATCCCGAGGCGCGCTTCACGAGCGACGACACGATGACCGTGCTCGAGGTGCCGCACTGCGATCCCCTGATCGCACCGCTGGTGTACACCGTCCCGCTGCAGCTGCTGAGCTATCACGTGGCACTGATCAAGGGCACGGACGTCGATCAGCCGCGCAATCTCGCCAAGTCGGTCACGGTCGAGTAGTCGCCTGCCGATCCGGCGCCCGGCGCCCGTGTAGATTGCGGGCCGCGCGCCGGGGTTCCTTGCCTTCGCTTCCGGCGAGCGCGTAGCGTTCGACGATGGAAGCAATGTCCCCCGGCTGCATGCCCTCTCAGGCCAGATCCCACGCTCTCGCGACCGCGCTCGGCATCACCGGTCAGATGGTGGTCTGGCGCGATCCCGATACCGGGTCGCTTGTCCTCGAGGGTGCGGTCGAGGCGCTGACGGGGCGCTCGCTCGGCGCCTTCCCCGGACTCGATCAGTTGCTGGCCGTGGTGCACCCCGAGGACCGGGCGGTGCTGGCCCGGCGCTGCGCGCCGAGCGCCACCTGGCCGGGCGTGCACGTCGTGCGCTTCCGCTTCGTGCGACCCGACGGTCACACGGTCGCCTGCGAGGCGAGCGTGACGCGCCACACCGACCCGGAGAGCGGTGAGGACGCGGGGCACGTGCTCGTCGTGCGTGCGCTGCCCCGAACCGGCCCCGACGACGGTCCGCAGCGACTGGCCGGTCTGATCGAGTACCTCCCCGACTACATCTCGATCCACTCGACAGACGGTCACTGTCTGGCGATGAACGCGGCCGGACGGCGCCTCCTCGGCATCGCGCGCGACGAGGACGTGCGACGCCTCGGCTTCGTCGACATCGTCGCCGACAGCATCTCGGCGCCCGCGCACCTGCTGCTGCCGGTCGTCCTGTCGCACGGCTCGCACTCGACCGATGTCGCGATGATCCACCGACGACGCGCCGCACGCGTGCCCGCCGCCTGGTCGGCCTCCGTGGTCGCCGGCGAGCACACCGGCGAGCGCTACGTGGTCTGCATCGCCCGCGACGTCTCCGAGCAGCTGGAGATCGAGTGGGAGCTCCGCCAGAATCAGCGCCGGCTCGCCCACGCGCTCGATGTCAGCCGGCTCGGCGAGTGGTCGATGGACATTCACGCCCTGTCGAGCTCGCCCTCGCGCCGGCTGCTGGAGATCTTCGGCCACGAGAGCGAATCGAGCGAGCGCTGGAGCTACCCGGTCTTTCTCGAGCATATCCATTCCGACGATCGCGAGCGGGTCGAGCGCGCCTTCACGCGCGCGGTGGAGACGGGCCACGATCTCGACTTCGAGGCGCGCATCGTGCGCGGCGACGGCGAACTCCGCTGGGTCTCGGCGCGGGGTGGGGTCAATCGCGGGCTGGGCGGGGACGGCGAGCACATCGGCGGCGTCATCCAGGACATTACCGCGCGCAAGTACACCGAGCAGCGCGATCGCTTTCTCGCCGATGTCAGCGTGCCGCTGAACTCCCTGCTGGACGCACGCCGCATGCTCGACGAGGTTGTGCGCTTCGCGGTACCGTTTCTCGCCGATCACTGCTCGGTCGATCTCGTGCTGCCGAACGGCGCGCTGGATCGCGTGGCCGCCACGCATTCCCTGCTCGCCACCGGTGCGGTCGGCAACCCGGACGCGAACGCGCCCGCGGCGCTGCCCACGCTGCTGTCGCGGCTGCTCGAACAGCGACAGTCCGTCATCCTCGACGTCGATGCGCCGGGTCAGCTCGACACCATCGCGCGCACGCGCTCGGAGCGGCTCTCCCTGCGTGCGCTCGGTGTCGGCAGCTACCTCGGCCTGCCGCTCGTGCTGCGCGGCCGCTGCCTCGGCGTGCTGCACTGCTTCCGCAGCGACAGCGGCACGCGTTACACCGCCAAGGACCGGCAGGTGGGTCAGGAGCTCGCCACGCGCACGGCGGGCGCGCTCGAGAACGCGCGCCTCTATCACGCGCTCCGCGACAGCGATCATCGCAAGGACGAGTTTCTCGCCATGCTGTCGCACGAACTCAGGAACCCGCTGGAGTCGCTGAGCGTCGGTGTGTCGCTGCTCGAGACCTCGACGGACGAACCGCAGCTCGACTGGGCGCGCGCGATGGTGCGCAGCCAGGTCGGACGGCTGTCCGACATTCTCGAGGACCTGCTCGACGTGTCCCGCTACACCTTCAACAAGGTCATGCTGAAGCGCGAACCCCGCGAACTCGGGCCCTTGCTGGAACAGGCGGTGTCGGAGATCCGCGATCGTGCCGAGGGGCTCGGCTACCGCGTCGTGCTCGACCCGGGTTCGGCGTCCCTGCACGTCGACGTCGACGTGACCCGCTTCGGACAGGTCATCAGCAACCTGCTCACCAACGCGATCAAGTATGGGGGCGAGCGCGGCGAGATCCGCGTGTCGGCGCGAACCGACGACGAGGACCGGGTGGTGGTGACCGTGTCGGACGAGGGTGTCGGACTCGAGGTGCAAGAGCTGGCCGGCGTGTTCGAACTCTTCGCCCAGGTGGACACCACGATCGACCGCAGCCTCGGTGGCCTCGGTATGGGCTTGACACTGGTGCGCCGGATCATCGAGATGCACGACGGCAGCGTCCGGGCCGAGAGCGACGGTCCCGGTCGGGGCACGCGCTTCGTCGTGTGCTTGCCACGGGTCGACGACGTCCCGGGCAGCACGGCGAGTCCGGCAAGCGCGGGGAGCGCGGAGAACAGCGTGACAACGGCGTTCGAGACGCACGACGAGTCGGCGCCGGCGACCGCGGCCGCGATCGTCTCGGCGGGTGTCGCGAGCGCGAGTGCATCGTCGGAAACCCTCGACGACGAGGCGGCCGACGCCGGTGTCCGTCGTCTGATGCTCGTCGACGACAACGTCGAGACGGTGTCGGCCTTGCAGAAGCTGTTCTCCCTGAAGGGCTACGAGGTCCGGACGGCGCACGACGGTCTCGATGCCCTGAGCCTGGCCGAGCAGTTCTCGCCGCACGCGGCCGTGCTCGATATCGGCCTGCCCGGGGCGAGCGGCTACGAGGTGGCGAGTCGTCTGCGCGAGCGCTACACGGACCGGCCGCTGCTGCTCGTCGCGCTGTCCGGCTACGGGCAGCAACAGGACCGGGACCGGGCCCGGGAAGCGGGGTTCGACCATCACTTGCTCAAGCCCGCGAACTTCCGGGTGATCGCCGCCCTGCTGGAAGACGCGTGACGCGACCGGAAAGCGCCGCGCGGTGAGCGGTGTGTCGGACAACCTCCGCGCCGGCCTCTGCATGATGGTGGCGATGGGGAGCTTCGCCTTCAACGACGCCCTCGTGAAGACACTCGCCGCCCTCTTCCTGCTCCTCGCCCACCAGTTCATCGTGCTCGCGATGCGACGTGGCGACGTCGCCGTCGTGGTCCCCTTCCGCTACACCAACCTGCTGTGGGCGATCGCGCTCGGCCTGTGGCTGTTCGACGAGCGTCCGGATCGCTGGACGCTGCTCGGCGCGGCCGTGATCGTCTCGACCGGACTGTTCACCCTGTACCGGGAGACGCGCCGCGGCGCGTCGTCTTCGCCGGTCCTGTCCAGACGCTGACGCTCATCGGTTCAGCGCGTGTCGGATGTCGAATCCGGGTCGCCACGGGGATCGTCGAGCGCCTGCGTGCCGAGGGTCTCCTCTTCGTCCTCCATCGCCTCGAGCTGCGCCTCGTCGGCCGCCACGAGCGCCATCTCGGTGGCCACGATGCCGGTGCGCGAGCTGATCGGCAGGTATGGCGCCGGTTCGTCCGCGACGATGTGCGCCCGCTGTGTCATGCGGTAGAGCCCGTAGACGCAGATCATGCTGAGGAGGATCACCATGGACAGGAAGAACCACTCGACGCCGTAGTTCGACATGGCCCAGCCGACGAGGATGGGCCCGGTCATCGCGCCGCAGCCGTTGATGAACAGCAGTCCGCCGGAGGCGGCCGCCATCTGTTCCACCTCCAGGTAGTCGTTGGCGTAGGCGACGAGCAGGGAGTAGAGCGGACTCGCGATGCCGCCGAGAAGGAAGGCGCAACCGAGGAGGATGGGGAAGCTCGCGCCCGCGATGACGGCCAGGACACCACCCAGCGCGCCGACGCCGGTCGTCCCGATGATCAGCACGCGACGGTCGACGCGATCGGAGAGCCAGCCGATCGGGACCTGGAAGACGACGCCACCGAGGAAGATCGCGGTGATGAACAGCGAGGTGTTGGCCACCGACAGCCCGCGCTCGGTCGCGTAGACCGAGGCCATGGCGTAGAGCGCGGAGAACACGCCGCCGAGCAGCAGCATCCCGACGCTCGCGAGCGGGGAGGTCCTTATCAGGGTGGCGAGCGGCATCGCCCGTGCGCTCTGGTGGCGCGGCGCCGGGCTCGAGGAGAGCAGCATGGGGGCGAAGGAGATCGACACGAGCACCGTGATCAGCACGAACAGCCCGTAGCCCGCCGGGTCGGCCACGTTCAGCAGCAGTTGCCCGAGCACCATGCCGCTCATCTGCACGATCATGTACAGCGAGAGCGCCTGGCCGCGGGTCTCGTTGTTCGAGGAGTGGTTCAGCCAGCTCTCCGCGACCACGTAGATGCCCGAGAAGCAGAAGCCGACGACCAGCCGAAGCAGGGTCCAGGCGAGCGGGTCGACGATCGCCCCGTAGAGGATGAAGGCGGCCGAGACGAAGGAGCCGAGTGCGGCGAACACGCGTACATGGCCCACGCGCTGCAGCATCCAGGGCGCCGCGCGCGAACCGAGCAGGAAGCCCACGAAGTAGGCGGACATGATGTACCCCATCGTGCCCGCGTCGATCTTCTCGAGCGAGCCGCGCACGCCGAGGAGGGTGCCCTGGAGCCCGTTGCCGAGCATCAGCAGCAACATGCCGAGCAGGAGGGCCCAGGACTGTTTGAGTACGGCGATCACGGGTCCGGTCTCTCCGGGCAGGGCAGTGGCCGGCTGGCGGCGGCGTGTCGGTAGCGGACTTGCGGCAGTGGACTTGCAACAGTGGACTTGCAACAGTGGACTGGTGCGGCGGACTTGCGACAGTGGACTGCGGCGGCGGACTGGGGCGGCGGACCGGTCGTAGGCCGGTTTATACCGGAGGTTCGACCGCCACGTGTCTGGCGGAACGCCGGGCGACCCGGCCGTGTCGCGCAGGGAACAGCGTCAGGCGGTCCACGACCGGTGACGTCGTCGCCAGGGAGCCGTTCGGCGAGGCCCGTCCACCGGCTGCCCGGTCGCATGCCGCGTGCCGGCGAGGCGGAGCAAAGACGCTGGTCAGCCGTGAGGCGAGGTGCTAGCGTGTCTCGTGTGGGCAGTACGCCCGCCACGCGCCACGAGAGCAGGCGGCTGTAGCTCAATGGTAGAGCTTCTGGTTCCCAACCAGATGACGAGGGTTCGATTCCCTTCAGCCGCTCCAGTGGCCCCGAAGGCCCGGCGAGACGATGACGTCC
>Ga0114956_1001951_pt1 | contig 16350 bp, 15 predicted proteins | sample MaitaG_FD_87304 | JGI IMG/M metagenome (GOLD analysis project Ga0114956, IMG submission 87304) | Marine algal microbial communities from Maine, USA - Maine_Asex2 metaG | ecosystem: Host-associated > Algae > Red algae > Unclassified | place: Maine, USA | collected 2015-01-05 | reverse complement strand
TGCATATGACAGATATTTTCCTATCTTTGATTTCACTCGATTTACAATTTACACAAATAGCTCGAACTCACTAGCAGTTTAAATCGTTTATGATTTAGACACATTAATTAGTAAATGTAAAGACTTACGATATGTTAAAACAAAGTATGGGGCAAAGAATGCTTCAAAAATTGTCTCCTCAGCAGATTCAATTGATGAAGCTACTTCAAATACCCACTGCTACCCTAGACCAGAGGATACAGGAGGAGTTAGAGTCTAATCCCGCTTTAGAAGAAGGAGAAGAAGGAGCAGAAGATGTCTTTGATATTAAATCAGAAGAAGAAGAGAAAGAAAGTCAAGAAGAGGATTTTGAGCTAGATGATTATCTGAAAGAATATATCGAAGATGATCCTGCTAGTTATAAGATGAGAGGAGACTCCTATGTGGAGGATGAGGAAAAATCTATTCCTATCGCTTTAGAAACATCTTTTCATGAGCATTTACATTTACAACTTGGATTAGCGGATTGGGATACGGAGCAGGACGAGATGATCGCTAAGCAAGTAGTCGGAAGTATAGATGAAGATGGATATTTAAGAAGAGATATCGATGCGATTATAGATGATTTGATGTTTTCTCAAAGTGTAGAGGTTACCCATAATCAGATTCAAGAAGTAATTTATAAAGTTCAAACTTTTGACCCACCTGGAGTAGCATGTAGAGACTTACAGGAATGTTTAAAACTGCAGCTTGTAGCCAAAATAAGTAAAGGCCAAGAAAATAATATTGTAGCTAAGGAAATCGCTTTAAAAATCATCACTGAATATTTTCAGGAGTTTTCTAAAAAGCATTATCAGAAATTACAAAAACAACTTTATATCTCTGAGGCAGAATTAAAAGATGCCATCGAAGAAATATTAAAATTAAATCCAAAGCCAGCAAGTGGCGTAGATCGACATAAGAACGATAACTCTAACTATGTAGTCCCAGACTTTATTATTTCTAATAAAGAAGGAGACCTAGAGTTAAGCCTCAATAATAAAAACGCTCCGGATCTAAAGATTAACGACCATTATATGGATATGCTCCATACGTACAAGGATACGACTAAGGGCAGAAAATCTACAAAGAAGGAACGAGATGCGATCATGTTTATCAAACAAAAAATAGACTCTGCTAAGTGGTTTATAGATGCCATAAAACAAAGACAAGAGACCTTATTTAATACGATGTACTCGATCATGCAGTTCCAGTATGAGTTTTTTGTGAGTGGAGATGAGCGTAATATAAGACCGATGATCCTTAAAGATATTGCAGAGATTACAAGTCTCGACATCTCTACCGTATCTAGAGTAGCTAATAGTAAGTTTGTACAAACGGAGTTCGGGACGAGAAGACTAAAAAGTTTCTTTTCGGAATCACTACAGACCGCAGATGGTAACGAGGTGTCTACAGTAGAGGTAAAAAACATTCTTTCTGATATTGTAAAAGAAGAAAGTAAAAAGCGACCTCTATCTGATGAAAAGTTAAAAGATATGCTTCAGCAAAAAGGCTACAACATAGCTAGAAGAACTGTCGCAAAATATAGAGAACAATTACATATACCAGTCGCAAGACTTAGAAAACAACTCTAGTCTCTGTAATACTGATTTAAAGCATAATCACAAGCCTGCAATATTATTTTGCAGGCTTTTTTTATTTCTTCATCAGTAATAATCAAAGGAGGTGCTAGCCTGAAAGATTTATTATTAAACAAGAAGTAATCGATGAGTGCTCCCTGCTCGATCGTATTATTAACGACATGTTTTAGATATTTCCTTCTTGTTAATTCTACAGCCATCATTAGTCCAGAGCTTCTCACTTCTTTGATAATTTCATGCTTAAGCAGAGAGAGAAATAACTTTTCTTTTTCTAACACATCAGGGATCAATGTACCTTCGGTAATGGTTTCCAGTGTCGCAAGAGCAGCAGCCGTACAGACAGGATGCCCTCCGAATGTAGTAATATGACCCAGAGCTGGGCTATCACTTATATGTTTCATAATATGTATAGGAGCGACAAAAGCCCCTATGGGCATGCCTCCTCCCATAGATTTAGAGATGAGTAAAATATCTGGAACGACACCATATTTTTTATGAGCAAATAGATGACCCGTCCTTCCGAAACCCGTCTGGATCTCATCCAAAATCATTAGAGCACCGACACGATCACATTGTTTCCTTACTTTTTTGAGATAATCGTTCTGAGGAGGATTTACTCCTGATTCGGCCTGGACTGGTTCTAGAATTATAGCTGCCGTTTTATGATCTATTTTGCTCAAAGCATCTTCATCGTTAAAATCGATATGCTTCACCCCAGGCATACTAGGCATAAACGCTCGGCTAAAGCTATAGTCACTTCGCAATGCTTCGGCGGTCATCGTACTCCCATGATAGGCTGTGGCACAGCTTATAAAATTATATCTACCAGTATATTTTTTGGCCAATTTTATAGCCCCTTCAACAGCTTCAGATCCAGTCATTACAAAATAAACACTGTCTAGGCCATTGCCTAATTTTTGGGTAAGTAGAGAAGCATACTTTATTTGTGGAGACTGGATATGTTCCCCATATACCATGGTATGTAAATGTTTGTCTAATTGCGACTTTACAGCAGAGATTATCGCAGGGTGTCTATGTCCTAGAGAGCTTACAGAGATCCCTGAATTTAAGTCTAGATACTCTTTTCCGGAGCTGTCATAAATGTACATGCCCTCTGCACTTTCTATTTCTAGCATCATAGAAAGAGGGCTTGTCTGTGCTACATGATTTAGAAATAAATCTCTCTTGCTTATCATAAATGCAAAGCTACTCAAATAGAAAAAGAGTACGATGCTTCACTTGTAGTCAAACACCCCTATGCCATAAATGCAAAGTTTATTACATTTTAGGTGTTAAATCTAGTCGTCTATCTTACATTTTAACGTTTGATTGACTAATTTGCTCATAGCTATCATAATATTAGAGTAACCAGTCCTGCCTAGACACCAGGAAACCTTATACATAGCAAGACCTTTTGCTACAATTTGAGAAGACAATGAACCGAAACTACACCTTAGTAGCACTTCTACTGTGCTTGCTCTGTAATCAGTTATGTGCACAACAGATTTGTGGTGCCGATGCCTATCTTACAGATCGGCTTCAGAATGATCCAAAGTTTCAAGCATTATTTAAATCATACGATAAGGACAAAATACTCGATGTTCAGCGTTCTGCTCTGGTTTGCAATACATCTAATAGTATAGTCATTCCAGTAGCGGTCCATTATAACACACCGATCGACTGTTCTAACCAAAGCTGTTTATTAGAGGCTGCCGAGGAACAAATTGCTGTTTTGAATGAATGTTTTTCTGCGTCTAACCTAGATTTAAGCTATTACACAACCACTCTTAATGGGATATGTGCGACAGCGTATCCATCTACTCGAGCACCAGCTGTGGGAGATGGCTCATGTATACAATTCTGTCTAGCATCTACAAACCATCCAACATCTTCAGGCTTGATGGATGGCGAACCTGCAATTACGATAGATCAAGCCGTCTGGCCTACTGCAGGTGCTGACTGGTCTGGATATTTAAACATATTTGTAAGTGATGGCTCTACGGCCAATCAAGGAAGCTCTACTTTAGGTATATCAGCTTTACCAGGAAATGCAGATGGAGATGGATTTTGGGTCAATTATAAAAACTTCGGGGGTCCCGGTTTTTCATGCACATCGGGAGCTACGCTGAATAGTAGCAGCTCTTTCGACACCGGTCGTACTGCAGTCCATGAGGCAGGGCATTACTTTGGATTATATCATGTGTTTCAAGGATCTTCTTGTGCAGATAATGACAGTAATCCTCCAGGGCCTATTCCGGTTAATGATACCCCGTCTCAAGATACCCCACATTACGGATGCCCGACGGTAACGAGCTGCAGTAATGCTCCTAGTTCATGTACGGGTTCTTATGATAACTTTTACAGCTTTATGGATTACTCTAATGATGAGTGTATGGTTATGTTTACTGCAGATCAGTGCAAAGTTTTAAATCATTGGGCTCATGCATTAACTTGGAATGATGACACAAATACCTGTGGAAGTATTACTGATCTCGTAAACTGCGATGGCCCTACTTGTCAAGATGGTATCCAAAATGGAACAGAGATTGGGATAGATTGTGGAGGTAATAATTGTGTCGCCTGTACCTATACGTGTGGAGATACTATGACTGATAATGGAGGAGATCAAAACTATTATGATAACGAATATACAGAGTGGACGGTCTGTTCAGGAAGCGGCGATATAGTCGGTTTGACATTTTCAGAATTTGCCATAGAGGCAGGTGGTTCTTCAGGATGCTATGATAAACTTGAGCTCTTTGATGGAAACGATACTGCTGCGAGCAGTATGGGTGTTTTTTGTGGCAACACACTCAATGACGCTCCTGGTAACGGATATGTAGAGTCCACAGGAAACTGTATTACGTTAAAGTTTACTTCTGATGCATCAGTAAATCTTCTAGGATGGAACTTAAGCATTACTTGTGGATCAGCATCTAGCTGTACTGACGGTATTCAGAATGGTGCTGAGACGGGAGTAGATTGTGGTGGTGATTGTGCTCCATGTTCTGAGGGATGTGGTGAGGATTTTTATGATACAGGAGGGACTGCTGGAAATTATGAAAATGGAGACTTTTGTACATTTTTATATTGTCCTGATGTTACAGACGAAAAAATAAAAGCAACATTTACCTATGCCGATATAGAATCTGCAACAGGTAATGGAAACAATAATTCTGGATGCTGGGATATGCTTACGGTATATGATGGTGATGATGACACTGTTACCATGATAGGTCATTATTGTGGAGAGGAGAGTGGAGATGGAGGAGTACCTAGTCAAAGTGATAATAACCTTTATGTCGGCAAAGAATTTATCTCTACCCATAATACAGGCTGTCTTTATTTTGTTTTTGAATCTGATAATTCTGTAAGTGAGACAGGATGGGAGGCAGACATAGAATGTATCGTTCAGTCATCTACACCTGTAGAGTTGATAGATTTTTATGGGACTGTCGTCAATAAAGATATCCAACTAATCTGGAACACCGCTAGTGAAATAAATAACGAAGGTTTTTACGTCGAGCGAAAAAGAGAAAATGAAGTAGCATTTGAGTCTATAGCATTTATAAAGTCTGTAGACCTAGCATATTTAATAAATGATTACGCTTTTGACGATCTTAATCTGACCCCAGGAAAATATTATTACCGTCTTAAACAAGTAGATTATAACGGAACGTTTGAGTATTCAGATGTAATAGCCCTGCACATAGTCGAAAGCCGAGAATATGTGTTTAAAGCAAGTCCTAATCCAGCATACGACCATGTAGAAATTCAATTTGTCCCAGAGGAAAACGAACAAGCAATTGTATTAAAGATTTATACTAAACTGGGAGTACTACTTAAAGAAATCAATATCGAAGATAAAAGCTTAAAAGCTCTGCACTTAGACCTTAGTAATTACTCAGTAGGAACCTACGTTTTGTTTGTAGAAACTACTAAGAACAATTATGTAAAGCGGATCAGTAAAATTTAATTTACATAGCTTCTCTTTTTTATCAAATGCTACCGCTAAATTTTATATTTTAGGGGTGCATTATTCAATTCCCATCAGCAATATAGTCTTAAAAAAATGTAACACGACTCTATGTCGTTCGTTATACTGTTTTAATATGTAGCTATGAAAGTAATATTTTCGGTTTTGGTCTCTCTGTTTTTTGTAGGTTCTATGCTGGGTCAGGGGATAGAGTTCTATGACGGTACATGGAAAGAAACTTTGGCTAAAGCCAAAGAAGAACAAAAGCTGATCTTTGTAGATGCATACACTACCTGGTGTGGTCCATGTAAACGTATGGCCAAAAATGTTTTTACCCAAGAAAGTGTAGGTAAAGTATTCAATGAGCGTTTTATCAATTCCAAAATGGACATGGAAGCTGAGAAAAATATAGGATTTGTGAGTAAATATCCTGTTTCTGCATATCCTACGCTGATGTTTATAAATGGTGATGGAGAGGTTATACTTAAAAAAGTAGGAGGACAGCAAGTAGATGGATTACTGGCTATGGCCAATGAAGTAGAAAAACTCGATGATAGAAGTGTAGATTTTGAAGAAGGATATGCAGCAGGCAATAGAGACTATGATTTTGTGCTAGGGTATATAAAAGCTTTGAACAAAGTGGGAAAATCGAGCCTTAAGATCAGTAATGACTATTTAAAATCAGAACCGAGCATATCGGATAAAGAAATGGACGGATTTTTACTAGAGGCAGCTACTGAGGCAGATAGCAAATTATTCGACCAGTTAATAGCTAGAAAAGAGTCTATTCTGAAAACAGCTAACAATGACGAACTCATGCTTAAGGTCAAAAGAGCCTGTGATAGAACCGTAACTAAAGGTGCCGAGTTTGAAATCATCGATCTAGTGGATGAAGCGATAGAAAAGTATAGTCAGTTCCATGATAAAAAGAAAACTAAAGAATACGGATATAAAGCAAAGATGAATTATTATAAAGGAACAGGACTCATCGATGAATATGCCACAATATCTAGCGAGTACTTTAAAAAAGTCGCTAAAAAAGACAACGAAAAACTTAAACCTTTAATAGACCAACTGGCAAAATATAGATCCAATGAGCAGATAAAAGAGCTCCTCCTCAAAACGACTAAACAACAAGTAAAAAACGAGGAAAATTGGAAAAACTTAATCACATATGCCAATGCATTACTGCTTAACGATGATATGTCTAAAGCTATGGAAGTAGCTACTAAGGCATTGTCTAAAACAGATAAAGAAGTGGAAAAAAATGCAATAAATAAATTTATTCAGAAGATAGAATCTAAAGTGTAGAGAGAAAAAGATGTTTCATAAACCGATCACGATTTTTTTATTACTAATTACTACCCTGTGCTCTGGGCAGAGTGTACGGTTCATTAGTAATTTACAAAGTGCCGTATCCATGGCACAAAGTCAGAACAAACTCATCTTTGTAGATACATATGCTCAGTGGTGTATTCCATGTAAAAAAATGGAAAAAGAATTTAGAGATCCTAAACTGGCATCTTACTTTAATAATACTTTTGTAAACGTGCGAATCGATATGGATTCCCAACATGGAAAAGAACTCCATCGAAACTATGATGTGATTTTTCTTCCTACCCTAATGATTTTAGACGAAAACGGTAGACTCAAGTATAGCGTAGACCGAGCGATGACTGCAGAAGCTTTACTAGATATAGCACAGAAGATTGCCGAACCCGAAATCTATGCATATAACCCACCTTCATTTCCCCCACCTGTCAGTAAATCGATAGTAAGTGACCCACCACCAACTCAGACTATAGAGTCTAAAAATGCAAATCTACCCGTGGATGAAGTGGTATCTATTCCTGCAACTTCTCAACCTTCCAATAGTGAAAAAAATAGTGTTCCGATTGACAATATAGAAGGGACTATAGTTACTCAAAAAATCATCCATATTTTTGATCCTAACTCAGGTGATCTACCTCCGGAAATATTAAGACAAGAGGCCTATCTGCGATTACAACTAATGGATGGCAGTCATAAAGCTGCGGCCAAAAAATACTTAGATACACAGTCTGACTGGACTTCGGCAGACAATATGAGTTTCATTTTAGATTTTTTACATTCTACAGATTCGAGAGAATTTCAACATGTAATAAATAACAGAGAGCGATATGAAGAGTTATATGGAAAAGATAGAGTGTATAAGAACATCTCATATCTCGTGTATGATCGATTAAATAGAGGTTTTCCTCGCCCTACTTTTGAAGAGACCAAAGACTTATTTTCGTATTTAGACCCTGTAAACTTTGAGCAGTACGCCTATGAGCACTACATGGAAAGCCTGTACACCAGAGGAAAATCAAAAGAATACGCAACTCGGGCAGAACAATATATCTCGACTATACACAGCAAAAACGATCAAGTTTATTACCGACTAGCTCTCATCTATGCCGATGATAAAAGACCCGGTAAATTTATAAGAAGCATGTATTGCATTAAAAAAGCAGTCGAAATAAATCCACATAATTACCAGTACTTCGATACACAGGCATATCTATACTATCGCGATGGAAGTAAAAAGCAAGCCCTTAAATCTGCGAAGAAGGCAAAATCACTAGCCTCTAAAAATGGTCAAGATACTAAGGATATCGAAATGCTTATACGCATGATCCGAGAGGATTTATAATTTCCAGATATTTTTGAAGGTATTATTTAAATTCACAGATGACTGGACAATGGTCAGAATGTACGGCCTCGTTTAATTGCTTACAGTCTTTAAGTCTGTCCTTTATTCCATCGGATATAGAGATATAATCTATCCTCCAACCTTTATTTTTTTTACGTGACCCTGCTCGATAACTCCACCAGCTAAACTCTTGTGTCTCAGGATACTTTACTCGGAAGGCATCATGCATTCCTTTTCTGAACCAATCATCCATCCATGCTCGCTCTTCAGGTCTATAGCCCGATGGCTTATCTTTACGATCAGGATTATGGATGTCTATCGCTCCATGAACGATGTTATAATCACCTAGAACGATGACGTCATTAAATTTTTTCTTTTGTTTTTTAAACCATTTACCGAAGTCCTCGAGAAATTCCATTTTAAACGCATGTCGCTCTTCTCCACTAGATCCTGATGGAAAATAACAATTGAGTATAGTGGTATCGCCATAAGTGGTAGCGATAACACGACCCTCATTATCATATTTTTCCATACCTATACCTACAGTGCATTTATCAGCTGCTACTTTAGAGTAGGTAGCTACACCACTGTAACCCTTCTTTACGGCAGAGTGCCAGTAATGATGCTCATAACCCAGTTCTGCAAAGAGCTGATGGTCTATCTGCTCCGGCTGAGACTTAGTCTCTTGAAAACAGATGACATCAGGATTTTCGGCTTTAAGCCAAACGAGTAAATCTTTTTTAATAGCTGCTCGAAGTCCATTTACATTATAAGATATTACTTTCATTGAAACGGGTCTTTTTCAAATCCAAAATCACTTAAATTATTACTCGCTAGGAAGTTTCCAATCTCTAAGTTGATGCCCATGTTATGCAGGGTCGCATATTTAGCACCTTCGTATTCTTTATAATTTTCCCAGCTGGCATACATACCTTTTACAGGGATGATACTGGTCCACATTTTATATCCAGTAGGCATATAATTATCGTCTAGCAACCATAGATAGCCATCTCCAGGTGTAACTCCACCAGAGGTATACTCTATCATCAATCCCTCTCTACCGTCCTCATCTTTGACGATTTTACGAGTAGTCCCTGGATCGAAGACCTTAAATGGGGCAAACATCCAGAAAGAGTCATTACACCAGTGTGCCCATGCCTTATCCAGTAGTTTCTGTTTCTTATCACCGGTCACTTCTACACCATCTATATAAGCCGTTCCCTTCTGAGTATCCAGCTGCATGATTACTTTATTTTCTTTCCAGTTTATGATGGCCTTGTTACGGTGCTGATCATAGAAAAAGTTATGACGACCTCCAAAATCCCATCGGAAGTATTTGGTCTTTTTATAGCTTTCGTAATTTAAAGCATTAAGCATATTTTGAGCCATTGCATCGGCTTGGCTAGTAGGCTTACCGGTAGGTCTTTTTTCGCTTAAAGCGAAACAACCTATGACTCCTGTAAGAATCAGTATTCCTAAAATAATTAAAAGCCATTTTATAATTTTCATAAGGCGAGATGGTTAATATCTTTGTTGTATGTATAATGGTAAAAAGGTCATAGTTGTTCTGCCTGCATATAATGCAGCCTTAACTTTAGAACAAACGTATAAAGAAATTCCACAGGATCTAGTAGATGAGGTGATTTTATGTGACGATGCCAGCAGTGATAATACGCTCGAACTCGGCAAAAAACTGGGAATCCAGCATCTCATACGCCACGAAAAGAATAAAGGTTACGGAGGTAATCAGAAATCGCTCTATAATAAAGCCCTCGATTTAGGAGGAGATATCATCATTATGTTACATCCCGATTATCAATATACACCTAAGCTGATCCCGAGTATGGTAAATATTATCGGCGATGAGCTCTATCCTGTAGTACTCGGATCGAGGATACTCGGAAAAGGTGCTCTAAAAGGAGGGATGCCCATATATAAGTACATCGCTAACCGCTTCCTGACTGCTACTCAAAACTTCCTGGTCAATTATAAACTATCAGAATATCATACAGGTTATAGAGCCTTCGATGCTAAGGTTATTAGAGGAATAAACTTTAACGAAAATTCTGACGACTTTATATTCGATAATCAGATGCTATCGCAGATTATCTATAAAGGATTCGATATCGGAGAGGTGACTTGCCCGACTAAGTATTTTGAGGAAGCCTCTTCCATAAATTTTCAGCGTAGTGCTAAATACGGATTAGGTGTACTATGGGTATCAGTTAAGCATTTTATTCAGAGAATCGGAATCGGACGTTTCAATTTATATAAGTAGTTTTTTTCTTGATTCAAATCAATCATTAATTCTTTAGAAGTTTTAGCTGAAAATTTTTCAGATTATTGAAATTTTGTCATTTTTTTTCTGACAAAATTTCTCTACCAACCCTATTGGCATATTGGTTGATATAGATTTAGGGAATTAATCTATTAGTTAATATTTAAATTTTGAGTCATGTTACCAGTAAAATCAAATTTACTTCCGATCGTCTCAGGTTTCTTTGAGGACGACTGGAATAACTTATTCGATTGGAGTAATCGAAGGCTAACCGCAACGGTACCTGCCGTAAATATTCAGGAAAACCCCGACCATTTTATTATCGAAATGGCTGCTCCTGGAATGAAGAAAGAAGATTTTCAAATCGAATTACACAAGAGTATTTTAACGATCAAAAATGATCAAAAATCTGAGGATAGTATTACTAAGGAAAACTATTTTCTCCAAGAATTTAATTTTCATTCTTTTAAGCGATCGTTTAATCTCAATGATAAAGCAGTAGATAATACCAATATCGTTGCTAAATATCACAATGGAGTTTTAAAAATCACCATTCCTAAAAAAGAAGAGATTAAACAAAAGCCCGCGAAAGTAATTAGTATTTCGTAATAGTATAATAGGGCTAAAGGCCCTATACGCCTTGCTTTGCGACATCACTTATAATAACTATATCCATTAAAGAAAAGAATATGCTTTAAACTAGCTAGACTGTCTAGATGGGTATGATTATAGGTTTGTTTCAATATTTTTCTTTATCAATTAAAATTTTAGAATCATGAAAAAATTAATTTTGAAAAATTCATTAGTTCTTATTTTGATTTGTTTCCAGTTTTTGATTTTAAATGCTCAGGAAAATTTTCCAATAAATATCGATCAAGATGTAAGTATTCTTGTAGATCAGAAAGACGCTCATCTACTACATACTTATCCGTGGCTGCAACACTTAATGGATCAGAAACAAGGTAATATATCGGAAGTAGAAATTCTAAACTCCCGCTCTAATAATTCTTATTTAAAAATTATAAAGGATGACTCAGAGGCGATATATACCGAAAATGGGTTTCTTTATAGTCCATGTACTTCGGACTTTGATTGTGAGAAGGTACATCTTTTAAAAAGTACCCAATTAAGATGGAAACCACAACTTAGTGATTAGTGCATATCTTATTGTATTATGCACCTTTATAATAGATGGCGATAGAATTTTCTATCGCCATCTAATTTGAATTTGCTAAATGGGTTTCTGTATAGTTAATCACAGCCATTGTAAAATGACTGACCATTTTTTCAAGATCTTCTCGGGTATTTTCTTTTGTTAAGCTGGTAAGTCTAGGAAGATGCTCTGCATAATACATTTGATTATTTATCATATCGAAGAGGGTAGAGGCGAGGCTAGTAGAATAGCTGAACGTAGGTTTTACCTCGATAATAATATTGGAAACCTTTCCTACTAATTCTTTGTAAGGGAGAAAAAAACCATACTTGTTTTCTTCGTCTATAGCAGCGATATGATAGGCTTTAGAGCTTTCTTTCATAATTAGCCGGAATAGTATACGCTCATTTATATAGTCGGTCAATTTATTTTCAGATTGAGCATATATGATGCAGTGAATGGCTTTTTCTAGTTTTTTATTAGAGTTAGACATGTTCATCGTTCGTAAATCGATGAGGTAAGACACCCATTCCCAGTACCAGCAATTAAGGTATACGAGCAATAAATGCTTATTCTCAAAGTATCGATATATAGATACTTCTGAGGACTCCATTTTGATACCTAGCTTTTTAAAAGTAAATTTCTCAAATCCTAATTCATCCATCAAAACGATGGCATTTGACAAGAGTTTCTTGCCATAGGTAGTGTCTTGAGGATCTTTCAGACATAGTTTATCGGGGAGCTGAAATTTAAGCTTTAAAGCCATCGACTATTTTTTAATAAATATAGCAATAATCACCTAAACAAACATTTATACTTCTTGTTTAGTAAGTAATACTAACTATATAAATAATATTACTAACTTTGTCAAATAAATTCAGATTATATGAAGTTTATTATTAGAAACCAAGCAAAAATTTCCAATAAGTACATACGCTTTGCAAAATGGAAAATTAGAAAACTTAGTGGGCGATTTAGTGAATTAATTTATTCTGAGATATATATCAATAGAGTTTCAGCAGTTCCCGCCGTATATTTGGCAACTGTAAAGCTCGGAGTACCAGGCCCGGACATTATTGTAAAAGCAGAATCACAAGACTTAAATGAGCTATGGTCCATGCTATCTGCAAAGATAAAGAGACAGCTTAGAAAAAAATCTGCCAGAAACAAACACTAAATTGCGATAAAGCTAAATCAGCATGTCTAAAAAACTATCTCCCCTAAAGAGGTTCACCCAGTTATTACAATTAGAAAAGAAAGAAATTTCTCATGTATATATCTATGCTTTTTTCAATGGTTTAGTAAATCTGACTCTACCGCTAGGTATACAAGCTATTGTTAACCTCATACAAGGAGGAGAAATCACTACATCGTGGTACATATTAGTCTCCTTTGTGATAGGTGGGATAGCTCTTGCTGGCGTATTGCAGTTATTGCAACTAAGGATTGTGGAGAACTTAGCTCAGAAAATATTTAGTAATGCTTCTTTTGAATTTGCCTACAGGATCCCTAAGATTAAGTATGAGGCATTTAGGAATTATTATGGTCCAGATCTAGCCAATAGATTTTTTGACACAATGACTATTCAGAAAGGTTTACCCAAAATTCTTATAGATTTTTCATTGGCCATATTTCAGATAATTGTTGGATTGATTCTACTTAGTTTATATCATTCCTTTTTTATCATTTTCAGTGTTTTACTACTAATTATCGTTTATTTTATCATTGCAGCTACTGGACCTAAAGGATTAGCGACTAGTATAGACGAGTCTTCTTTTAAGTATAAAATTGCATTTTGGATAGAAGAGATCGCTCGTAGTAAACTTTCATTTAAGCTAGCGAGTGATAATAAACTAAATCTTTCTAAAACAGATATGCATGTTTCAGATTATCTTAATGCTAGAGAAAAGCACTTTAGAGTGATTATATCTCAGTCAGTTTACCTTATAATATTTAAGGTCTTAGTAGCGGCGGGATTACTAGTTACTGGAAGTATACTGGTGTTTAACGAGCAGATGAATATCGGACAGTTTGTAGCGGCAGAGATCATAATTATATTAATAATTGCCTCTGTTGAGAAACTAATCAAAACCATTGAATCCATTTATGATGTACTGACAGCATTAGAAAAAATAGGTTTTGTATTTGACAAACCTATGGATGATTATCCAGGAGTCGCTTTAAAAGATACGGATGTGTCCTATAGTATAGCACTAGAAAACATTTCATACAGATATGAGGGAGCTGCTACTCCGACTCTAGTCGATCTCAATGTAAAGCTGCCAGCTAATTCATCGACTGTAATTATCGGCCCTCCGAGTTCAGGAAAATCTACCTTATTAAAACTGATCTCCGGAGTCATAGAACCTACAGATGGGATAGTTAAGTATAATGATTTTCCGATTAGGTCATTGGACTTTGATAAATTAAAGGAGAATATAGGCTTCTGTATACATCACAGTGAGGTTTTCCAAGGTACTATATTAGAAAACATATCTCTAAATAGAAACAATGCTACTCCTCAAAATATCAATAATGCCTTAAAAATAACAGGCTTGTCACCATTTCTTTCCAGAATGCCATTAGGTATAGGGACGATTATAGATCCAGAGGGTAAAAAAATACCCCGTAACATACAAAATAGAATATTACTAGCTCGGGCTATTGCTACTAATCCTAGGCTACTGATATTAGAGGACCCACTCGACCATGTCGGTATAGAGGAAAAGCGAAAAATAATATCTGCACTCACGGACTCTAAGAATAGATGGAAAGTGATCGTATCATCTGTGGACGATATCTGGAAAGACTATATAGCTTATACACTCGATTTAGCAACAGGATCTATCTCACCTTCCAAAAACGCCAATTAGTATGTTGAACATAAGTCAAAAATCTATTTCGGCAAAAATTGATAAATCTCAATATAAATCCTTTCAAAAACTAGAGCGGAAAAAGAGTTCTAAATTGATCATAAAACTCTTACTGATTGTGTTTTTGATATTTGTAATAACGATGTTTTTACCATGGACTCAGAACATAAGATCTAAAGGCAAAGTTACCACTCTTAATCCCTATGACAAGCCACAAAACATACAAGCTGTAATCGGTGGAAAAATAGATTCATGGTTAGTTACAGAAGGAGACATCGTTTCTATTGGTGATACAATTGTTATTTTGGCTGAAGCCAAAGCAGAATACCTTGATCCAGATCTTTTATCTAACACAAAAGATCAGCAAGATGCCAAAGTTAGATCGGCAGATGCCTATAGAAGTAAGCTTAATTATTTAGAATCTCAGTTAAAGGCTTTGTCTAATAATCGAAGATCCAAGCTAGAGCAAATTGAGATCAAACGAGCTCAGATAGAATTAGAAATCAGGTCTACACTACTAGACATAGAGGCAGCGATTACATACCTCGAAAATGCTACAAAGCAACTAGAGAGAATGGAAATTATGTATGAAAAAGGCATTAAATCACTAACAGACTTAGAGTCAAAGAGATTATCCATTAGAGAGGCTAGTGCTAAGAAAACATCGTATGATAATAAGCTAAGTAAATTAAACAATGATCTTAACGGTTTAGAGCAGGCGATAGATGTTGCTAATGCAGACTATGATCAGAAGTTTGCCAAAATAGAATCAGAAATCCAAAGTACCGCGTCTTATAGATATAGTCTTATCGGTGAAACGAGCAAACAACAGTCAAAGTTCAACCAAATAGAACAGAGACAAAATGCTTTTGTAATTACATCTCCGATAAACGGTAGAATTACCAAAGTGCTAAAAAATGGAATCGGGGAAATTGTAAAAGCTCAGGAAAATATAGCTACAATAGTTCCGACCTCCTTTCAAAAGGCCGTAGAGCTTTATATAAGACCTAATGATATGCCACTAATTAGCGAGGGTAAAAAAGTAAGATTACAATTTGATGGATGGCCAGCTATGGTATTTAGTGGGTGGCCAGATAATTCGTTCGGTACATTTGGAGGGGAGGTATATGCAGTCGATAATAATATAAGTGATAATGGGAAGTATCGGATACTGGTAATTGAAGATAGTACTGAGAAATCATGGCCTGAACTAATACGTATAGGATCAGGAGCTCAGGGCTTACTCCTGCTAAATGATGTACGAGTGTATTACGAATTATGGAGAAATCTAAATGGCTTCCCTCCAGATTTTTATACACCTCAGGAAAATAAAAGCGTAAAGAATAAAGCCCCTATCAGAAAAATTAAATAATGAAATTTCATACACGAAAACTAATCAAACCGGGCGATCTAAATGCAAATAACACCTTGTTCGGTGGGGCACTATTAAAGTGGATCGATGAAGAGGCAGGCATATATGCAATGACTAAACTTAATACGCACAAGGTCGTAACCAAGTATATTTCAGAAATCGATTTTGTAAGTTCTGCAAAACAAGCAGATGTAATCGAAATCGGACTAGAGTTCAAATCAATAGGAACAACAAGTATAACCTTCTCATGTATGGTGCGGAATATGTTTTCTAAAAAATCCATTATAGCAATAGATAAAATCGTTTTTGTAACCATCGATAAAAACGAAAAGCCTAGACCGCATGGCGTCACACTAGATACCATAAACCTTAGCTAAGTATCCAATGAATATATATAAATCTATA
>Ga0114956_1001950_pt1 | contig 16351 bp, 15 predicted proteins | sample MaitaG_FD_87304 | JGI IMG/M metagenome (GOLD analysis project Ga0114956, IMG submission 87304) | Marine algal microbial communities from Maine, USA - Maine_Asex2 metaG | ecosystem: Host-associated > Algae > Red algae > Unclassified | place: Maine, USA | collected 2015-01-05 | reverse complement strand
GGCCTGAGCCCTCCAACCGATCCTATTGCAACCAGCTGGTACCGCGCCGAAGTGGCGCCGGTTCATTTCAAGCGCCTGCTCAACGGGTCATCGCCATGATGCAAGCATCCAAGGGCTCCAACACTAACAACACTGCTTCAAGGCAGTCATCCCCACTAATGCCGTCATTCCCACGAGTGCCATTATCCCCACTAATGCCGTCATCCCCGCGAATGCGGGGGTCCATCTCACGCCTTGGATGGATTCCCGGCTGCGCGGGGATGAGAAAATTGCCTCTAATCGCCTTATTGCAGTGCCATTCGACTTCAACACGTTTTTGCCGAGGATTACTTGATCATGTCTAAAGTACCGGTACAGCTGACACTCAATGGTTCAGATAGATCCGTGTTCGTGGATCAGGGACAGAACCTGCTGGATGTATTGCGCCGCACACTCGGTGATCTGACACCCAAGTACGGGTGCGGGCAGGGTACCTGTGGTTGTTGTACCGTGATGGTAGACGGTGAAACACGGCTATCGTGTTTGACACTGGCTGAGTCAATGGATGGATGCTCTGTACAGACGGTTGCCGGTATTGGTGACGGGGCAAAGTTGCATGAACTGCAATCAGCCTTCATGACCCACTTTGCCGCGCAATGTGGTTTCTGCACAACGGGCATGTTGATGTCCGCCAAGAACCTGCTCGATACAAACCCGTCACCGACCCGGGAGGATGTGGTTGAGGCTATCTCAGGCAATATTTGTCGGTGTACAGGTTATGAACCCATTATCAACGCCATTCTTGATGTCGCTGCCCGAAAGGGCAGTGGACGTCATTCAAGTTGAAGAGTGTGACAGATGATTGAATTTCGCAAAGAACTGTTTGCCGATGAGCGAGATGACAACCTCAACGAGATAGGTCAGCCAACCCAGCGCCAGGATATTCTGGGCCATGTGACGGGGCGTTCGCCGTTTTTCGATGATCATCAGTTCGATGGCCTCACTCATTTAAAATGTGTACGTAGCCCGCATCATCGAGCTCGCATACGGCATGTCGATACCGCTGCAGCCGAGCGCATGCCTGGCGTACATCGTGTACTGACTGAACGCGACGTGCCGGTGAATCGCAACACGCTGCTGGCGTTGATCAATTTTGGCAAGGACGATGAACCCGTGCTGGCCAGTGGTCAGGTCAATTACGTGGGTGATCCGGTGGTTGCCATAATTGCCGACACAGAAAGACAGGCCAGAGATGCCTGTGCTGCGGTCAGGATAGATTATGAGGTGCTGCCCCACGTGCTTGATCCCGAGGAGGCTTTGCTGCCCGATGCACCCGTCGTTAATGATACGTATCCGAACAACTCGTTCGACTATCACGAAAAGTATGATCATCAGAAACTGCGTTTTGGTGATGTGGATTCAGCATTTTCCACGGCAGACAAAATCGTCGAAGCGCGTTATCAGATGTCACCTATTGAGCATGCTCCCACTGAAACCAATGGTTGCATAGCTGTTGCTGAAACCAATGATCGTATTGCCTGCTACACATCGACTCAAGCCTTGTTTTTTTCACTGGGCACAGTAGCCAAGGTGCTGGACATCTCTTCGGCGCGATTACATTTCGTTGGCGGTACGGTCGGTGGTGGGTTTGGTGGCAAGGTTGATACCGTGGTCGAACCACTAGCAGTATTGGGTTGTCTGCTGACCGGTCGTCCGGTGCGCTTTGTCTATGACCGGCAGGAAGAAATGCAAGTCAGCTCCCCGCGAGGTGCGGAACGCTGGTACATCAAGGATGGTGTCATGAACGATGGCCGTATCGTGGCCAGAGAATTTCGGGGCTACTTCGATGGAGGCGCTTATACACGGCTATCCAGTTATGCCGTGATAAAAGGCACAGCACATCTGCCAGGCCCTTATACCATTCCGAATGTCAGTGCTAATGTCTACGGGGTTTACACCAATCGCACCCCGGCATCTGCTATGCGCGGCTTTGGTATTACCGGAGTGGATTTCGCTATCGAATGTCAGATGGATCGCGTGGCTGAAGCAGTCGGTATGGATCCTGTAGAACTGCGATTGCTAAATGCCTATCGTGATGGCGATATGAAGGCTCATCGTCGGGAAGCCAAGAACTGTGCGTTGATTGAGTGTATGCAGGTAGCCGCAGAGAAGTCAGGCTGGGCTATTGGTGATCAATACAAGCGTATGTCCAGCTTGAGCGGGGGTGGCGGAGAACGTGCCATCATTCCGAATACGGTGACCGATGAGAACGGTAAGATTGGATCGAGCCGAGAGCGTGCTGCCGGAACGTCGCAAACGGGTCTGCAGACACCTGCATACAGCCCGGTACCCACCACGGCACCCGCACCCGCTTATACGCCACAACCGGTACAGTCGCCACCGCCAGCTTACGCGGCCACTCCAGTGCATTCAGCCACACCTGCTTATACGCCAGAACCGACACAGCCACCCAAGCCAGCCTATACCCCACAAACATCGCCACGCTTCAATGCACCTCCATCACCGACAGCGTCGATAGACCACGAAACACAACAGAGCGGTTCAGATGCTGCGCAGACTACACGTGCACCCGCACGGCCAGGCGCGTCAAGCGCTCCCGGTGGTCAGTCATCGGGAGAGAGTGCAACACGGCCTGCAGCACCCCCTTCACCGGCAGCTGCATCCCCATCTTCGAACCCGGCTACGAGTACGCGACCTAGAAACAACAACCGGTTTTCTTCCCTGTTCGGTACCCGGAGGCGATAGATATGGCTATTCATAGTGGGCGTGGGTTTTCCGCCATCAACTACCCGATCGGCATGAACCTGGGCGGCGATCCGTCGCAGGCTCTCGTGCATTCGAATCCGGATGGCAAGTTCATGGTGACCCTTTCATCCATTGATCTGGGTCAGGGCATGAAGTCTGTAACGCGACAGATTGCTGCCGAGACGCTGGGCATACCGGTGGAAGATGTCTATGTTGATACAGCCGATAGTGATACAGGGCCGCACTGCATGGGCTCCTTTGCATCACGTGGTACGCACCGGGTAGGTAACGCAGTTATTGCTGCCGCAACCGAAGCACGTGGTGTGATGCTGGACGCTGCAGCAGAGGAGCTGGAAGTTAACCCGGAGGATCTGGAAACCGATGGTCGTGGCAATATTCACGTCAAGGGTGCACCGTCACGTTCTATCACTTCAGCAGAAGCTTGTGGCGCGGCACAGTTCAAACAGGGCAAGACTGTTTCCGGCCGCGGCATATTTCTGATACCCACGTCGGATGTGAATCCGGAAACGGGTGAGATGACACCCGTTAGCTGCTTTGCGCACGCGGCCTTGGTTGTCGACATCGAAGTGGATGATGAGACAGGTGAAGTATTGGTCAAGGACATGCAGTCTGCCTATGAGGTAGGACGAGCCTTGAATCCGAAGCTGGTTGAACAACAGCTGATAGGTGGTGCATGGATGGGGATGAGCCATGCCTTGTATGAAACAACGGAACCACACTACCCTGCGAGAGAGCATGGGCCAGTCGATTTTAACGAATACCTGATGCCAGGGCCGGGTGATGTTGTGCCACATCATATTTCGGTACTGGAACGACCCGCGCCGGATGCACCGTACGGTGGCAAAGGACCTGGTGAGATGTGTGCCAACCCTGTATTACCAGCGATGGCCAACGCGGTGTATAACGCTGTAGGTGTCAGGGTAGATGAGCTGCCCATAACACCTGAAAAAATCCTGCGAGGTATCAAGGCCAATGGTGGTGCTCGCCCGCAAAGACGGCCGGGTTAAGTATCAGATGCCGGTCATTTCCAACATTGTTGGCATAGACAATCCCGATACTCTGGTAGCGGCTCTGCGCGATGCGCAGTACCTTGCGGATCAGAGCCTGGCAACGTCAGCGTATCTGGCCCTGGCGCTGGGTAAACCATTGTTGCTGGAAGGTGCTCCGGGTGTGGGCAAGACTGAAGCGGCCAAGGCGTTATCATCTGTGCTGTCTCGGCAGCTGATTCGGTTGCAGTGTTACGAGGGTATCGATGCAGCGGCGGCACTGTACGAATGGAACTACCCGCGCCAGATGCTGGCGATACGCCAGGCGGGTAATGAGTACATCAACATCTATCAGGATGATTTCCTAATTGCGCGCCCCATGCTGGAAGTCTTGCAGTCACCGCGTGACACCGTGTTGCTGCTCGATGAGATTGATCGCTCGGATCATGAGTTTGAAGCTTTCCTGCTGGAATTTCTATCGGACTTCCAGATATCCATTCCGGAACGAGGCAGCGTTCGAGCCAGTCAGGCGCCAGTGGTGGTGTTGACATCCAACCGCACGCGTGAGTTGCACGAAGCGCTACGTCGCCGCTGCGTTTACCACTGGATAGCCTATCCGGACCCCGTGCTCGAGGCACAGATTGTCATGATGCGCGCCAGCTCTGTGGTGTCGGCAACCGCTCATGCGGTGGTTCAGGCGGTTGGCAAACTTCGCGCAGAACCACTGGCTAAACCGCCGGGTGTTGCAGAAACGGTGGAGTGGGCTGAAGCGGCTACCTTGTTGAATGCTCAGGGAGCCAACTGGCCAACAGCCTTCAAACAGGCGATAGGGGTGGTGCTCAAGGATCACGATGATCTTCTGTACATGGCCGACAAGATGGATGACCTTGTTCAGGGGACACTACATTGAACATCGCTGATCCGCTACCGCGTGCAGCAGAGCCCTTCATGCAGTTTGCCAGCGTGCTGCGTGCCAATGGTTTTGCCATCGCCCCGGATCAGACACAAACATTTATAGAAGCCGTGGGTATTCTGGGTCCACGATCCATGCAGGACATCTACTTCGCAGCGCGTGCCACGCTGGCCCCGCCACAGGATCGTGTGGATGATTTCAATGCACTGTATCGATGGGTGTTTCTGGGTCACTCGCTGTCTGCGCCAGATACAGAGGCGACTGATGAAGAAGAGGATCTGCGTTCATTTGATGAACGCGATGGCTCCATGGATCCTCCCGAGGCTGACGATGTCAACGACGTTGGTATGCAGGCAACGGGTGCGGAGAATCTCACCGTGCGCGACTTTAGTGGCACAACCGAGGCGGATGCGCTACGGCACTTTCGACGTTATGCGTCAGCGGGCTTGCCGCGTCGCAAAACCTATCGGATGACACAGGGCGCGCATGGCAGTCGCTGGGACATGCGACGAAGCCTGCGTGATGCGGTCAAGCGTGACGGTGAGGTACTGAATATTCCACGAATGAGGCGAAAGACGCGGCAGCGACGTATTCTGCTGGCAATCGATATTTCGGGGTCCATGAAGGCTCAGACTGATAGCTACATGCGATTTGCTCATGCGCTGTGTGCCTGTACCGATCAAACCGAAGTATTCACGCTCGGCACACGATTAACGCGCGTATCCCGCGCTTTACGCCCGAAGAACGCTGAAGTGGCTCTGGCAACGGCTTCATCGCTGGTGGCCGACTGGGATGGAGGGACGCGCCTGGGCGATGCGCTTGATGCGTTTCTGGGCATACCGCGCTTTGCAGGATTTACTCGTGGTGCACTGGTTGTGGTGTTATCGGATGGGCTGGAACGGGGCGATCATGCGACGTTGACGCATGCCGTTGACAGATTATCTCGTCTTGCCTGGCAGGTGCACTGGTTGACGCCACTGGCAACAGGTGATCGATTCGAACCACAAACCGACGCACTTAAATCGCTGTTGCCGTTTATAGACGAGCTGGGTAATGGATCCTCTGCTGCGGCTGTTTGCAGGCACTTACTGAGTTCTGCGTCCAGACACACAGATTATACGAGGACGTTGCAATGACACCGATCATAGATGCACATCATCATGTCTGGCCACAAGCTAACTTGCCGTGGCTGAACGGGCCCATGCAACCGCGTATTTTCGGACCGTACGAAAGTATCATGCGCGATTACCTCATAGACGAGTACAGGAAGGATTGTGAGCCGTCAGGCGTTACTCAATCAGTCTATGTACAGGCTAACTGGGCACCGGATCGTTTCGAGGATGAAGTGGCCTGGGTACAGAAAGTGGGCGAAGAGCAGGGTCTGGTATCCGGTATTGTCGGCTATGCAGACATGACGGTAGATGATGTTCGTCCACAGCTGGACAAACTGGCCCGGTATCCTCTGATGCGCGGCATACGTCAGCAACTGCACTGGCACAAGAATCCGATGTACGCATTTGCCAAGGTGCCAGACATGGCCTTGAATGAAACCGTGCAACGTAATGTTGCTTATCTGGCGGACTATAACTGGTCGTTTGATTTGCAAGTGTTTGCTGCGCAGATGCACGGTGCAACGAAGCTGGCCGCCGCTTGCCCGACAGTCACGTTTATTCTGCAACACGCTGGCATGCTGGAAGATCAGAGTGATGAGAGCTGGGCGCTGTGGAAAACCAATATGCAACGTCTTGCCGGACAACCCAATGTTGTCACCAAGCTATCAGCCTTTGGCACGTTCACTCACCGGAACGATCCGGCGTTTATAGCCCAGATGATTACGGAGACAGTCAAGCTGTTTGGCGTTGAGCGATGCGTGTTCGGCTCTAACTTTCCTATCGAAAAAATCTGGACCGACTATGCGTCGCTGCTGAATGCGTTCGTGGAGGGGAGTGCATCACTTGGACTGGGTGCACAGCAGAAAATATTTCACGACAACGCAGCCCGTGTGTATCGACTATAGATAAAAATACGAACTCATTAAACGTAACGTGTAAGTACTACCCCTACAACCGGCACTTGAGCGTTAGTGCTGATAACAATGAATACAGGAGGATGCATCCATGGCTCTGGAAATACACATACTGGATTATGGCGATATTGAACTGGAAAACAGCTTTCTGGTGCTCGGTCACAATTGCGGTCGAGTCAAGCGTGTGCCCGTATACGGTTTTCTGATACTCGGCGGAACCTATCCTGTGCTAGTGGATACTGGTTATCGGGATAACGCCATCATGGAGTCATTGGGTATGCGTGGTTTGCAGTTCCATGAAAACATGATGGAGCAGCAGCTTGCCCGGTTTGGTTTAAAACTGGGCGACATACGCTACATTCTGCATACACACCTGCACATCGATCACGCAGGCAAGGATGATCTGTTTCCGATGAACACGACAGTTATTGTGAACAGACGAGAACTGGAATGTTCCGTGTCCGGCTTAATGCATCCACAATACCCCAAGCGCGATATCATCCATCTCATTGAACGGCTGCATACTCAAGATGCGCTGCGTTTCATGGATCTTGAAATTACTGGTGCAGAGGAAGTTATTCCGGGAGTCTGGTGTGAAGCGGCCAATGCGCATACCGAAGGTTCAATGAATGTGGTCGTTGAGACAGCTGATGGACTGGCTTGTATCTGTGGTGATGTGATTTACGATTTTCAGGACCAGATTGTTGATCAGGTCCGTCAGACGCAATTCATGGAGCCACAGGTTACAGGCAACCATGCGGGTACCAAACGCGCTGAGAAAGGCGCGATCAAACGACTGTTGAATAACTACAGATACTTGTTGGTGGTGCACGACAAGCCTGCCTTGATTGAACATCAGCAGGTGGTTGGCAGACTGGACATGCAGGTACCTGGTCCGGTTTCTCAAAGCGTACAGAAGCGTAACTGGTTTCCTGTATAAACAGTTTGCCGGTTGCCATTGGCGGGATGGATAGATGACACACCTGAGTTTAGAGCGAGAATTCGACCAGCTGATTGATACTACAACACCGGTATCTCAGCTTGCCAGTGGCTGTGAGTTTACCGAAGGTCCCATCTGGCACCCGGTAGATCAGTACCTGTTATTTTCTGATATGCCAGGTGACGTGCGCCGCCGCTGGGACAGTAACGGTGTAATGGAAATACTCCGACCGTCGAACAAAGCCAATGGTATGACCTACGATCACGATCTGAATCTGATCGTGTGTGAGCACAGCACATCATCGTTGGTAAGAGTGCATCCTGACGGGTCGCGTCAGATATTGGCCAGCTTCTTTGAGGGCCGAGAACTCAACAGCCCCAACGATGTATGCCTGCGCTCCTGTGGCTCTATCTATTTCACTGATCCAACGTATGGACGCATGCCAGGCTTTGGCGTTGAGAGAGACTGTGAGCTCGGTTGGCAAGGTGTTTATCGAGTAAGACCCGGACATGACGCAGCCACTGATCCGGATTTACTGACGGACAAATACCTCTTTACCCAACCCAATGGTTTGTGTTTTTCACCCGACGAAACGTTGCTGTATATCAATGATACTGATCAGGCCAACATACGCGTATTTGATGTCTCTGCTGACGGTTTTCTGGCAAATGGCCGTCTGTTTGCTTCAGGCATACGTGATCCTCTGAAAGCCGGTGTGCCGGATGGTATGAAATGCGATGCACGTGGCAATGTCTGGGTCACGGCACCGGGCGGTTTGTGGGTCTATAACCCCGCTGGGCGATTAATCGGCAAAGTAGCTGTGCCAGAGATGGCGGCGAATCTACATTGGGGGGGTGACGACTGGAAAACGCTGTTTGTCTGCGCCAGCACATCGGTGTATTCGATGAAGACCAGAGTAGGTCCTCGAGTGGAGCCATTCATGTCGGTACAACAACCTGATAATGAGAGTATTGAAGCTGCAGAAGCTCAACCGGCGGGTGGTGAGACAGCCTATGCGCAAGGGCTGATGCTGGACAGTCAGCGCTGCGTTCTGATTATTCAGGATATGCAGAACGATGTGGTGAGTGAAGGTGGAGCATTTGCAGATAGTGGCTCACCGATACACTGTCGTGAGCAAAATACGATACAAAACATAAAGCGTCTGGCAGAGGTTTGCAGAACCCGCGGAATACCGGTCATTCATGTCTGGTTTCTGTGTGAGCCTGGTTATCCGGGATTAACGCTCAATGCCCCATTGTTTGAAGGGCTGACCGATGCCAACGCACTGGTTCGCAATACATGGGGTGGTGCGCCAGTGGATGGGCTGGAGGCACTGCCAGGTGATTTTGTTGTCACGAAAAGCCGTATGAGTGCGTTTGAAGGTACCAACCTTGAAACCATTCTGAAGGCAGAAAATCGCGACATCATTATAGAAACGGGTGCCTGGACCAATATGTCTATTGAACACACTGCACGTACCGGCGCTGACAAAGGCTATACGATGGTTGTGCCCGAAGATGCCTGTTCCACGATGAACGCAAACTGGCATAACGCCTCTATCAACTATGCGATGGCCAATGTGGCTGCAGTATCGCGTACCCGGGATGTAATTCGCGCTTTTGATTAGTGCCTGAAAAAACTTAATAGCCGAAAAAACAAATGATTGGCAATCGGGTCAGCTGTATAAAAAGACTGACGGGTATATCAGAGCACTGTCAGTCATTCATTAACAGAACCCTGAACATACAGTGTAAGCGGGGGGAATATCGCCTTGACTGTCATTGTGTCTGGCAGTGTCACCAATAGAAACGAGGAGTGAACTATGAAAACATGGATTACTGGAGCGGTCGCTGCCAGCGTCATGGCAGTGTCGGGTGCGTCGGTCGCCGCTGATACGATCAAGGTCGGGGTGTTGGCGACACTTGAGGGCACCTACACCGTGCTCGGTGAAGACGGTATTCGAGGGTTGAAAACTGCGTTGGGTCAGGCCAGTAACATGGCGGGTGGTAAAGAGCTGGAGATAATCATTGCCTCCACCGATGCCAGTCCAGACAGTGCGGTACGTGCTGCAAAAAAGGTGGTGGAACAGGATAAGGTTGATATCGTAGTCGGGCCACTGTCCGGATCTGAGGGTATTGCCATTCGTGATTATTCCAAGACGCAACCTCAGGTGACGTTCATCAACGGCATCTCAGGTGCGCAGGAAACAACGTATGTTGACCCATCCGATAATTTCTTCCGTTTCAATATGGATGGAGCGCAGTGGTCTGCCGGTTTGGGAGACTATGTCTTTAATGAAAAAGGCTATAAGACGGTTGCCACGGTAGGCGAGGATTATTCCTTTATCTATACACAGGTGCTGGGTTTTGCCACAGAGTTCTGTGCTGCGGGTGGTGAGATCACTGAACGCCTCTGGGTGCCCCTGGGTACAAAGGATTTCGCGTCAATCATCGCCTCATTGCCTGATGACGTAGACGCTATCTATCTCGGACTAGGCGGTGGTGATGCTGTCAACTTCCTGAATCAATATCAGCAAGCTGGTGGTGATGCGAATCTGATTGGTGGTTCGATCATGGTTGATGGAACGGTGTTGAGTTCTAAAGGCAAGGCAAAGGAGGCATTGATTGGCGTACCGTCCTCAGGTCCTCAAGCCGATACCTGGGATAACGAAAAATGGCAGACTTATGTCAAGGCCTATCAGGATGCGTTCCCGCCGGAAGAGCGTTTTCCTTCACCGTCGTTGCTGGGAACAGGTTACTACAACGCTACCAATGCAATGATTCAGGCACTGAATGGCATTGACGGCGATCTTTCTGATGGCCATGTAAAGTTTCGTGCCGAGCTGGCATCACTTGAGTTGGACGCACCCAATGGCATGATTACGCTGGATAGCAATCGCCAGGCAATTGGTACTAACTTTGTCATTGAAGTGGCCGAGATGGACGATGGTTCACTCGCTACACAAGTCGTATCAGTGGTTGAAGGTGTTAATCAGACCTTAGGCATCGATCCGGAATCGTTTGCGGCTATCGGGCTGCCAAGCCGTGACACTCCTGAGTGTAAGTCAAGCTACTAGAAAACGGATTGTTTTCGTAATGAGAAACACCCGCACCATCAGTGCGGGTGTTTCAATGTTTATTGTTTGTAAGAGAGATCATGATTCAGCATACTGTCGCATTCAGCCTTAAGCACGCTCCGGAGTCAGTGGAGGAGAAGCAGTTTCTCGAACAGGCCAAGGCGTTGGGTAAGTTGCCCAATGTGATCGAACTGAAGTTGCAGCGTCAGGTCGGTAAGAAAAACAACTATGACTTTGGACTGACCATGTTTTTCATGTCGCAACGTGCCTACGATGAATACAACAACCACGCGGATCATGTGGCATTTGTCAATGATGTCTGGTTGAAAGAGGTAGACGACTTTCTGGAAATCGACTACGTGGAAATGGATTTGTAGGTTTGCCAGGCTGGGCATACCGGTTACTACCGAACTGACCCTGCCAGAGGCGTATGTGTTGATAACGGTACAGACGGTGCCAGTGCTACTTCATTTCAACGGCTCCCTTCATGTGAGTAGTAAGTAGAGAGTAGAGAATAGTGAGCAGCTCCAAGTCAGGCATTGGATTGCCAGCAGATGACGACGGGCAAACTGGCGACTGGCTAGCCACCCATCTGCAGATGATGCTTCTTGATATAAGTGGGTCGATAGTAGAAGTCGCGGTAGGCCTTGTTTTTCAGTCGGGTCACAGCTTCTGCCGTTAGGTGTGGATGTTGATACACCAGCTGATACTGAGTGTAATCGTCGTAGTTCTCGCTCAATTGAAAGCGATGGTTTTCTCGCTTTAATTCCTCATACCACGGTGTGCCCGGGTAAGGGGTGGCCACTGTAAATTGCGCACCATAGGGGTTCAGGCTCTTGGCATATTCAATTGTTTGATGGATGGTCTCTTCGGTATCATCGAAGTAGGCCAGCATGAATAGCGCGAATACCTTGATCTTGTATTTCTCACACAGGGCTATGACGTCTTTCTGGCTATCCAGATGCCCTACCTTGCGTTTTGATAATGCCATCACTTCAAGGTTGCCACTCTCGATGCCAAACTGGATGGCAACACAGCCACTGCGGGCCAGTAGCTCTACCATCTCCTCATCAATGAATTTGCAGTGCGTTTCTATGATGAATTTGACATTGAGGTTAGCTTCAAGGATGGCATGACACAGGGCTTTTGTACGCTTCATATCCAGTGTGAAGATAGGGTCGCGAAAGAGAATCAGGTTTACACCGTACTGGTGTCTTAGAGCCGCCATTTCGGCAACAATATTATCTATTGAACGCTTGCGTTGTGGTTTGCCCTGAACCAGCGGGTATGTGCAGTAGTAGCTGCATGACATCGGGCAGCCACGACTCGCCAACATGGGGGCGAGGCGGGTATTCCTCTGCGCCCCTGTCAGTGCGTATCGTTGCCGCTTGGCGTGAGACCAGTCCGGGAAAGCCAGGCTGTCGAGGTCCTGAATCATACCGCCAAAAACACGACCGTCAAATTCGGTGATATCACCTATCATCAGAGCGCTTTCAACTTCTCCACTGATGACGAAATCGGCCGCTTTCAGAAGTTCATCAAACAGTACGTCGCTAACGCCGTTAAAAAATCCGACACGCATTGCCGGGTACTGGGTCTTCAGATATTTTGCCCAACGAATCTCCTCGTTAAAATGTACCAGTGAGCTCTGTAGTAATGTTATGTCGGCAGCCGGATTTTCCTCGTTTTCGCCATAGGTGACCTCATGCCCTTGAGCACCCAGAATGGCTGATGCATAAGCTGGACTTAACTCGGGGAAGTTCATCGCCATTTTCTTGTACAGCGTCAGTAACCGAGACGTCAGACTGTTGCCAAAATCGTTAAGAGTTCCGTAGCTTCCGTTAGTGTCCTTGTTTGATCGACAAAAGGTTTTTCGGGTTGCTTGCAGCAAGTGAATTTTCATGGCTTGTTCGAGATTTGATCGTTGTTGTCGTCGCTGCCGTTTCTATCGTTTCTGTTATTGCTATCGACGATATCGTTAATTTGATTACTGTTGCTGTTCGCTCTGTGATGTCGCCACAAATGTCCGAATAGTAAAAAGGGCTGTACGAGATAGCGCCAGGCAAAACGCCTGGGATCTTCGAATAACCGGTATAACCATTCGAGTCCGGCTCTACCCATCCAGCGAGGAGCGGTCCCCACTTTTCCCGCTACATACTCCATACAGGAACCACATGTCATGACCACGGTTGTGTTTAAAGACGCCCGGTTGGCATTAACCCAGAGCTCCTGAGCCGGGGTTCCAAGACCTACCAACAACAGATCAGCGTTGAAATCATTGATACGCTGAACCAGATCAATATTGTCCTGACCTCTGGTGTCCTTGTTAAAGAATCCATCCTGCCCGTCAATGACGATGCCGGGTGCATGAGCACGGATACGATCAAAAGCGATTTGCTGAGTCTGGCTGTCCTGGCCAATGTGAAATATACGCCAGCTTCGATCTCGACCCAGCTCCATCATGGGAAATATGAAATCCACGTAGGTTAGGCGATTGTCACGATTTAGCGGAAACCCTGCCAACTTGTACAGAAACAAGACACCCATTCCGTCGACAATGATGGTGGTGCCATCAAACGATTGCTTGAGCTCTGTTGAAGTAAAGTAACCGTATAGCGTATGCAGGTTGTGGTACAGCACAGTGAGTGGTTTGCGATGTTCAATATGCTCAGCGACAGCGTTCATGTAGTCGACGGCAGTGCCGGGATGAGCATGGAATCCGAGTAGTTCTGTCTTTTCCAATGGTACTTGCGGGACACGACGTTTCACTTAAGACACCTGTTGATAATTTGCATCAAGCACTACCGGTAATATGAACACTGCATGGACGGGGTATGCAGTTTGACTTTACAATTCGTACGATAGTTGAAAAAAATACAAAAACCATGCTGAAAAGGAAAGCGTTAGTCACCGGCGGCGCCGGTTTTATCGGGTCACATCTTTGTGAAAAGTTGTTAGCTGAGGGCTTTGGCGTTTTGGCAATGGACAACCTTTCCACTGGCTCCAGACAGAATATACAGGGCTTGCTTAAAATTCCAGATTTCGCTTTCGAAGTCGGTAACATTACCGACAGAAATCAGATGAAATTGCTGATTAGCCAGTGCGATATTGTGTATCACCTGGCTGCAGCCGTCGGTGTATCATTGGTTCTGGAGAAACCGATCGAGTGCATGAAAACCAACATTCACGGCACTGAGATTATTCTGGAGCTGTGTAGCGAACTGGGTAAACCGGTGTTTATCGCGTCGAGTTCTGAAGTTTACGGCAAGGGCACGAAGGTGCCGTTCAACGAGAGCGATGATACCCTCAGTGGCCCGACTGAGACAACACGTTGGAGCTATGCAAGCTCCAAGGCTGTTGATGAATTTATGGCGCTGGCGTATCACCGCGAGAAAGGCCTCAGCGTGATCGTTGCCAGATTCTTCAATACGGTGGGTCCACGGCAGAGCGCTCAATACGGCATGGTCATTCCGCGTCTGGTGAAGCAGGCCGTGAGTGGGGAGCCGATGACGGTATACGGCAACGGTGATCAGACCCGAACGTTCAATCATGTGCTGGACACCATTGATGCTACTTATCGTCTTTGCGGTGATGCCAACGCTGCGGGTAAGGTATTCAATATTGGCGGTCTTACTGAGATATCGATCAGAAAGCTTGCCGGGAAAATCAAGGCCCGTGCGAATTCAACTTCGTCCATCGTATTGGTGCCCTACGAGAAGGTCTATCGAGACGGTGCTTTCGAAGACATGCCGCGCCGTGTTCCCGATCTGACACGCTTGACCCAACAAATAGGGTACAAGCCCAGGCATTCGCTGGATGACATTATAGATCAGGTAATTCATCACGAAACGAGTCGAATGGCACTCGTTTGATGTCTGCGTTGATGGTGTTCAGTCTGGCTTTTGCAGTGAGTCTGCTGGGTGTGTTACTGATTGTATTCAATCCTGCCGTACGCCATGTCAGTGCAATTGAACCTACCATTGACCGGTGGCATACCAAGGTCACACCAGGCTTGGGTGGTGTAGCTATGTTTGTAGCATTCTCATGTGCATTATGGATTGTGTCGAGTGAGCTTGATGCGTCGGTGGTCTCTATCTTTGCCGGCGCTAGCCTGTTGTTCTTTGTGGGTTTTCTTGACGATGTACGCCAATGCAGTCCTGCTATCAAGCTGTTTGCCCAATGCCTTGCTGCAAGCCTGGTGGTTCTCATCGGGCAATGGCCGCAGCTTGGGTCACTATTCGGTGCTGAACATCACTGGCTGACCCTGATTGTAAACATGGTGTGGATGGTGGCGATTGCCAATGGTATCAATCTGCTCGACAACATGGATGGTCTTGCAGCTGGTGTAGCATTGACTGCCACCGTATCCCTGGTAGTTCTGTTACAGGATGCGTCAGGTACGCATGACTCCTTGAGAATCACGTTGATAGGACTGTCTGGCGCACTGGCAGGTTTTCTTTTACTGAATATCAATCCTGCGCGGATTTTCATGGGCGATAGCGGATCGCTGTGGATAGGCCTGGTGCTCGGTGCTTCGAGCGTGACCTTGACAACATCTGATTCAGTGTCCTCCGTTGCGTTTCCGTGGGTGTTGTTGATACCGGTGCTGGTGCTCGCTGTTCCCGTGTTGGATACCTCATTTGTCATCGTCACTCGCAAGTTACGCGGGCAGCCAGTAAGCCAGGGTGGGCGGGATCATTTATCACACAGGCTGGTCCGTCTGGGATGCAGTGAACGCGTTAGTGTCGCCATCTTGTGGTTATTGTCGGTTATCGGAGCTGTTGTCGCCTATGCAGTGATGCATGCAGAGGCGCACGTTTGGCTATCACTGCTTGTTGTCTATGCAGTGAGCCTGTTGACGATCGTGGCGCTGGTGTCTCGTGTCACGATTACTCAGGATAGTGTCAAAGGTAGTCAACGTTGAACACGATAGACGAGCCGGTAAATGTGTTTAGTGTCGATCTTGAAGACTGGTATCAGGGTCTGGAGATCGACATGAAGCACTGGTCTGACTTTACACCTCGACTACGCAAAGGTCTGGATCCGCTGCTGGACTTGCTGGAACAGAACTCGACCCGAGCTACGTTTTTTGTGCTTGGGTACCAGGCAGAGCGAACCCCGGACATCATTAAAGAGATAGCCGGTCGGGGGCACGAAATCTGTTCCCATGGGTATTCACACCGCTTTGTCTATCAACAGACTCCGGAAGAATTCAGCCGTGATATGCGCCGTTCAAAGTTGATTCTGGAAGAGCTGACAGGTGGTGCGGTTGAGGGATATCGTGCGCCCTTTTTTTCTATCACGTCCGCATCACTGTGGGCGCACGATATCTTGCTTGACCAGGGGTTTCTCTACGACTCCAGTGTCTTTCCAGTTAATAACTACCGCTATGGAATTTCAGATGCGATACGGCATCCACATTGGCTGAAAACGCCAGCAGGCAATCGTCTGTTTGAGATTCCGTTGAGTACTTGCCAGTTGAACATCAAGGGCCGCAAACATGGCTTGAATGTTCCCATGAGTGGTGGCGGGTATTTCAGGTTGTATCCCTATTCGTTAACCAGAAAGCTGATAAACCGGATTCACAGGGAAGGGTCTCGGCTGATTTTCTATGTGCATCCCTGGGAATTCGATGCCGATCATC
>Ga0114956_1001948_pt1 | contig 16355 bp, 15 predicted proteins | sample MaitaG_FD_87304 | JGI IMG/M metagenome (GOLD analysis project Ga0114956, IMG submission 87304) | Marine algal microbial communities from Maine, USA - Maine_Asex2 metaG | ecosystem: Host-associated > Algae > Red algae > Unclassified | place: Maine, USA | collected 2015-01-05 | reverse complement strand
GCAGTAAGTCAAAGCCAGTAAATCCTTTGATCAAGGAAAGGTCGAATTGTTCTGCCTTGATTACGAACATGTTTCCGATCAAAGTAAATGCATCGGTGATGTTGTTGGCTCGGAAGAAGATCCAAGCGAAAACAGCTAAGGCGAATGTGGTAGCAATTTGTAGGAAGTTGTGCAGCGCAGGAATTTTGCTGATGCCCAGTTGATCTGCTATCTTTTTCCTTGAAGGTTCGCTGACTATGGCAAATACCAGATAGAATCCGTGCAAGGCTCCCCAGACTACGAAGGTCCAGTTGGCGCCGTGCCACAGGCCGCTTACCAAGAAAGTAATGAAGAGGTTGTAATACCAACGCCATTTCACCACCCTGTTTCCACCCAGCGGAATGTAGACGTAATCACGAAACCAAGTAGAAAGCGAAATGTGCCATCGAGCCCAAAAGTCTTTGATGGAAGCGGCAAAGTAAGGCCGCTTGAAATTTTGCATGAGATCGTAACCTAGAACTTTAGCGGTTCCAATGGCTATGATCGAGTAACCCGCGAAGTCGCAGAATATTTGAAAGCTGAAAAAGATCGTAGCGATGATCACTTGCAGCCCCTCGTATTTGTTGGGGTGATTGAAGACCTCATTCACGATGGGTGCCACGCGATCTGCGATGACCAGTTTCATGAAAAAACCCCAAGCCATCATTTTTAAGCCCGCAACAATTCGTTCGTAATTGTAGTCGAATTTCTGCCTGAACTGCGGCAACAAATGACTCGGCCTTTCAATCGGGCCTGCAACGAGCTGGGGAAAAAAGGACACGTACAATGCGAAGATGCCCAAGTGGCGTTCGGCTTTCACTTTATCATTGTAAACGTCGATGCTGTAACTCAGCGTTTGAAACGTATAAAAGGAAATTCCTACGGGCAGTAATAGATGAAACCCTGGTATGGGACCCAGCATGTTGAACTGCTGGAAGAGCGCATTGATGGAACCACCAAAAAAGTTGAAATACTTGAAAGTGAACAAGAAACCCAAGTTGACAAACAAGCTTAGGTACAACCACTTTTTTCGATCTGCTTTTACTTCTGTTTCGCTCATCTTGATGGCCACGAAATAGTCGACAATGGTTGAAATCATGATGAGTACGATGTACTCGACTTTCCAACACATGTAGAAGTAATAACTAGCTACTAGTAGAAGTATCCATCGGTACTTGTACGGAGTGGCGAAGTATAGAAATACAACTAACGGAAAAAAGAAAAGAAAGGAAATAGAGTTAAAAAGCATTTTCTGTTATCTAGTTGATGGCGAATGCTTAACTCGAGAAGCGGTTATTTGCTCTCGATACCTAGAGAATCCAATTCAGTAATTACATGCTCCTGTTTTGTCGCAGGCTCCATTGCTGATTTGAATTCATAATTAAAAGTTGGATCTAATAATTCGGAGAATTTTCCCGCTGTAATTTTGCTTAAAAAGGTCGCACCATTGAAATTTAAATGTGCTAGATCGTAAATGTGATTGATTGTATACAGATCAGGATACTTTGAAGCATCGGCGCATTCCAATCGATTTGCTTTGGGCAGTTTTTGATAGATGGCTGCTAATTCTCGTTGAACATTTGCACGTAATAAAGGTGGTACTACATATATCAATTGAATGCCTTTTTTTTCGCATCGGTCAATTAATTCTACTAGTACTTCCAAGTAAGGACTGTTTGTCTTTTCGGTCGACTGATACTCATCAGCGAAATACTTAATGCTTGCATTTTTGCGATTCATTAATTCAGGCTTCATCTTAGATGAATATTCTCTCAGCACTTTTGGACCACCCTTTTTTCTTTTGCCACGACATGTCCGAAAACCATTAATGTATTCGGTGTCATTTTTATCGACTATTGGAGTCTTATCCCAAAAGGTATGTTTGGCAAATTCTTCATACATGCTGACATTGTAGATGTTTTCGAATGTATGAACTGCATAATTCTTTAAGTAATCCAGCTTTACTTTGAAGCTGTAATGATCTTGATTGTCGATGCCCCAAAGGCTTTCGCTGGCGGTCCACAAATTTTTTGGGTACAGCCAGTATTTATTTCTACTGGTGTGCATGTTGTGAATGCTCACACTTGGTCCAGTTGAGTTTACCACTGAATTCAGTTCGAATAAGAGGTATTCCCAGCCAACTATATCTTCATCTAGCACTTTGTCCAGTAAATACAAACACTCACCCGAAGTGGCCCCGCCCAATGCGAAATTGAAGCTTGTGATGTCTTTTCCGGTGTTCCTTTTTACTTGATTGTTCAGGATTCGTGGATTGACGCCGCGATACATTCGACTAGTACCCATGATGCCAACATTGTAGCTTTTCCCGCTCTCTTGTAAGTGTAACCACTTTTGCTCTAGTAGGTCTGAGTGCCAGTGGAAGGGTATTGCCGTTCGTATTATTATGGAGCTCAGGAGCACCATGAGGAATAAAACAAAAAGTCGAAGCAGTAATTTCACGGCATTATTTTTATCTCCTCAGGAGTTTATGCTCCTGAAAAGTGTTTAATGCACGGCGTACTAGTATTGGACTGTTTTCAATGGTAAAGGTATCACAATCACTGCCCCTTTTGTCATATATTTTAAATACTACTGTATGATAGTCAATTAGTTATATGTAGATAAAACCTTATTTCTGTACCAAGGGCAGTACGAAACGGAACAACTTAGCCACGGATTCATCCAAGCTTTCAGTACCGGACTCGAGTGTGAGGTCTGCTTCGATGGGCGCTTCGTAAGGCGCATCGATTCCGGTGAAGTTCTTGATTTCTCCAGCTCGAGCTTTTTTGTAAAGGCCTTTCACGTCTCTCGATTCGCATACTTCAATGGATGCGTTGATGTAGACTTCCTTGAAATCCTCAGGGCCAATGATGTCACGGGCCATGGCGCGGATCTCGCGTGTTGGACTCACGAAGCTGCAAATGCTTATAATGCCCGAGTTGACGTAGAGTTTGGTGAGCTCCGCAATGCGACGAATGTTCTCCGTTCGGTCTTCCGCCGAGAAACTAAGATTGTTGTTGAGCCCCGAGCGGATGTTATCGCCGTCGAGGATTTGGGTGAGAAACCCTTCGGCATGCAAGCGCTTTTCTAAAGCCGCCGCCACAGTGCTCTTGCCTGAACCAGACAAGCCCGTGAGCCATAAGCAAACCGACGTTTGATCGAGTAGCGTTTCTTTGTCGTTTCGGTTGAGAATTTTGTCGAAAACCGGATGTATGTTGTTGGCCATAATTTGTGGGCTAGTAGCTCGACTATGTTGTCGAGGCTGCAAAGTTAAAGCATGTAGAATTTCTGTGGAGGAACAAACGATTGGGGAATCTATTTTTTTAGCACAAATTCAATTTTCTCATCCTCGAAGGTTCGGCACATATCGTAATCAACATCATCAAGGGTTGCCTCAATACATGAAACGAAATCTGACCAAACTTCTTCCCAATCGTCTCCGAAAGTTTTGACTACTCCATGTTCCAAATCCAATTGACCAAAATCTTTGATGTCGGGGAACCAAACAAATTCTCCATCATCCGTTGTTAAGTTAACGTAAGGGAAAGGGTAATATCCAAATGGATAAGTGTCGGCATCTGCTCCAGCAAAGTAGGCCCAATTTCTGGGTCGAAATTCTCCCTTGCTTTCGCTGTATTTCATCTCTGGAAACTGTTTAAAGCCCATATCATTTTCTGGCAGTTCTGTACCAGTCTTTACAAAGTCTATAAAGGCTTTCGGTATTCCAAAAGGTGTTGCTTGTTCACTCATTTTCCGATGTTCACAGATGGGAATTAATGGAAGTAGTTGTTGAAGATTGTCGACTCAAGTTATCAGGATCATTCCAACTTCAGTTTATTTTTGATCTTTTGCGCTTGCGAAAGCCAGTTTTCACGTTATTGACGTCAAATTAATTCTTTTCGCTCCGTTAATTGAAAATCAATTGCTTGTGATTTGATAATGCGTCATTCTTTTATCTCCGGATTTTTCGAGCAAATTTAATTCACTTGCTTTCCGCAAATCTCTACTGGCAGTTGCCGGTGAGATGTTCTTGAAAATATTCAGATAATCCTTGCGAGTGAATGACTCATCTTTGAATATTGAGATAAAATACTCCACTCGATCTTCAGCCAATAATGTGGGATTTTGTGAATTCAATAAATCAGCCAAAGCTTCATCAATGGCTTTCAACATAAACTCTATGAATTTTGTTGACTTCCCCGCCTTGTCACAAAATTCCAAAACAGCGTAGTATTCTTTTTGACTTGATTTGATGATGGTTTCGAAAGGCAAGAATTCGAACACGGGATAAGTTTGCATCAAGAGCAATGTTTGCCAAAGTCGACCCATTCTTCCATTGCCATCCATAAAAGGATGAATGAATTCGATTTCGTAATGGGCTACGCAACTTTTGATGATGATTTGCTCGTCGCCGTGTTTCAAATAGTCGAATAGGTTTCTCAACAAAGAATCGAGGTTCTTTGCAGGTGGTGCAATGTGTGAAACTTGATCTCCCTTGAAAATACCAACTGAACGTGTCCTTAATTTGCCAGGCCGATCTAGCAAATCATGCATCATTATTTGGTGGGCCTTCAGAAAGGACTTCAGCTTTGTAGGATCAAAATTGGAGAGCGAATCATACGCAGCGATTGCATTCACTACTTCCAAGATGTCTTTTGCTGGTCCCAGAACACGCTTGTTCTCAAGAATCGCAGTGATCTGTTTCTCGCTCAAGCTGTTTCCTTCTATCTCTAAAGATGCTTTGATGGTCTTTACCCGATTCTTCTTTCGAAGTTGTGGGGAAACTTTATGAAGGTGCAAAGCATTGATCTCACCAATCTTCTCACGGATGGAGCCCATTAGCTTCAGAATCGTCTGTGTTATATCGTAAGGTGGTTTCATGATACTATCATTTGATACTATCACCAATATAGAACATCCTGCTTTATTGAGGCCATTTTGTGCTTTGCTGTTGAAAATTTTGCATTTCTCTAACTGACGATGGATGACTCTACGATCCAAATTGAAGAAATTATCCATCGAAATTCGGCGGTCTAAACCGATCCCCGACAAGCTGAGCGGTGAAATCTTAATCTTTCACGCGATTTTATCAAGCAGTTCACTACCGACCAGACGAGTCGAGACAATTTGCTCTAGCTTAAAATGTAGTGGAAAGGTGTCGCATCCAAATGCAGAGTATGGGTTTAGGATTATCTAAAGATTATGATAAATGTGCAGATAGATAAGTCTGAAATCCTCGAAGTAAGCTACTAGGGAGCAAAGTTTGGCATAATCCGTTACATTTGAAAAGATATGAATTTGGAGACTTTAAAAATTAGCCTGATGCAGCATCTCCTGGAAGTTCAGGATGAGCCCTTGCTGTTGCAGGTGTTGGAGTTGCTAGCAAAGGAAAGTGATCCAATAGTAGCACATACTACATCTGGTGAGCCATTGCGCCTTTCGGAGTACCGGAAAAAGTTGGATCAAGGTCTAGAGAGTGCCAGCAGAGGTAAAGGCTATACTACAGAGCAAGTCAAAGAAGAACTCACGCGTTGGAAAACCCAGTAAAGAAAGTCATCTGGTCACCTCTAGCGATAGAGGATCTTAAGGATATTTATGCTTTCCACAAAAGCAAGCCTAGTGTAGCTGATAAAGTCAGTTTGGCCATCTTCGAAAGTATTAGCTCATTAATCTTTTGTGAACAGTTCCAGAAAGACGAGCACTATCCATTATACCGCAGAATTGTTGTCGGCCACTACAAGGTTCTTTATCATTCCGAAGATGGAAAAGTAACAATTGTTGCTGTGGTAGATTGTCGCCGCCAGCTTATTAATAAGGACCTCTGATTTCCTTGATTTTTCATAGGACGTGACAGCGTCGTGCACCTTAGCCTTGTGTGAATATGAGATCATCTTTCGCAAAGCCTTCCTCTAAAGATCGTAGCCCAAATTCAAGGGATTATTCATCGAGATTCACTCGAAGAAATCTGTGAAGATCTGTGTGAAAGTCTGAGTAATCTGTGGTTAAAAATGCACAGAATTCGAGCTATCGAAAGCTGATCTTCTCTCCGTATTTGATACTGTAGAGGAAGTTGAATACAAACAAAAACTCAACGAAGAATACCACGATTGCCGCAATCGAGATAATTATATTCAGTTCATCGTAAGCTCCGAAAGTCGCGAACTCTTCGAAAGAAGAACCACTTGGTTTCCCTTGCATACCGAAATAGTGCAGGGGCAAAATGCTGCAATATGCACCGAGATAAGTTAGCCAGAAATGAATGTAGCCCAATCGCCTATTCATGCTTCGGCCATTGAACAACTTTGGGAACCATCGGTAAATGCCAGCGAACATCGCGAAACCAAAGGCTATCGCCATTACAATGTGGAATTGGGCTATTACAAAGTAGGTATCGTGTAATGGAATGTTTATGGTTGGATTACCGAAAAAAATGCTCAGTAAAACAGCTGAGCCAATCAGGATTAGAGAGCCAATTAGGAACAGTATGGATGGAACAAGGCGAATGTTTCCTTACAAGAAAGAAGACGATTTAGGATCCTTCAACTAACAACTAACAACTAACAACTAATTTACTTAATCGCGTCGGACAACACAGCCTTGTGTGAACGTGAGATCATTCTTCGCAAACCCTCCTCCAAAGGAGTCTGTGGATCGTAGCCCAAAACGCTACGCGAGTTCTCGAGGTTTGCTACGTAGTGAGAAATCTCCCCCACCCGAACAGGCTCAATCGTCACCTTTGCCTCAATTTCTAGATTTTCGGCAATCAGCTCTACCAAGCGACCCAAGGTTCTCGCTTCTCCGTACGATAGATTGAAAGTGCCCGTCTCGATTTCTCCAGAGAGCAACTTCGTGATGCCCAAATAAATACCACCCACGCAATCGTCCACGAAAGTGAAATCAAGGCTCTTCTCTGGTCCGTAAACCGTGATCTCCTCGCCCTGGGAGATTTTCTTGATGAATAGGGGAATCACCCGCTCCAATCGATCGATGTCGTCGTCGAAACGGCCGTAAACGTTGCTGAAGCGGAATATGATGTGATTGATGTCGTAGCACTTCGAATAAGCACGCACCATGGCTTCCGACGAAATCTTACTGGCCGTGTACGGACTCTCCGCTTCCATCGAAATGTCTTCCTCACGGAAAGTCTCTCTCGCTTGCTCGCCATATACTTCACGCGAACTTGCTAGGATAAAAGGAACCTTGAACTTGCGACTGATCTCTAAAGCATGGAAAGTCATGCTAATAATTTCCAGCGCTTTCGATGGATCAACCACCGACTGGTGCACCTTCGCATGAGCCGCAAAGTGAACGACTAAGTCAATTTGAGTATCCGCAGGAAGTACTTCCTCAGAAACCCCTTTTGTAAGATCAATGAGTCGGGTTGGAATGGAATCATCCCAAGTGTTTTCTCTAATGTCTAAACCGATGTAATGGAGGCCATCTTTCACCAATTTTTGAATCAAATTGGTGCCGATCTGACCGCTTGAGCCAGTTATCAAAATGGTCTTTTTCATTCGTTTCGATTTACGTTCAAAACTAAGAAAACAATCTCGAACAGCCTTTTCTTGAACTCGTATATCTTTTTTAGATATGAATCGGTATCTCCATTAAACAGCTTAGAGCTTAGAGCTTAGAGCTTAGAGCTTAGAGCTTAGAGCTTAGAGCTTAGAGCTACTCGATGATCATCCCTGCAGCCACCGTTTCGTTGCTCTGCTCATCAATCATGATGATGCTGCCAGTGTTGCGGTTGCGCTTGTACGGATCGAAGAACAAACGGTTCATCGTACGAATCTTGATGCGACCGATGTCGTTCAAACCAATCGTGCGATCGTCTTGATCTCGATGCAAGGTGTTGATGTCGATCTTGTACTTCACTTCCTTCACTACACAACGAGTGTCGCGAGAGGTGTGCTGAATGGCGTATTTCCCATTAGGATCCAGCGGCTTTTCGTGCATCCAGCAAACCATCACGTCCAGATCTTGGTCCATTTTGGGCTGGTTGTCTACACGCACAATCATGTCGCCGCGGCTGATGTCGATGTCGTCTTCCGTTGTCAGCGTTACTGACATGGGGGCAAAAGCCTCGGCAAGACTTCCGTCCATGCTGTCGATGCTCTTGATCTTCGTTGTGAAGCCAGATGGCAAAACCATCACCTCATCACCTGTTTTGAACGTTCCTCCGGCTACTCGACCGGCATATCCACGGTAATCGTGGTGCTCCTTGCTTTGCGGACGCAAAACGTACTGAACTGGGAAACGGCAATCAATTCGATTCTCATCGCTGCTGATGTGAATGTTTTCCAATAGGTACAATAAGGTTGAACCTTCATACCAAGGCATGTTTTCAGATTTGTTTACCACATTGTCTCCAAACAAAGCAGAGATCGGAATGTATCGTACATCCAATGACTCGAACTTAGCACTGAAGTTTTCGAAGTCGCTTTTGATCTTTTCAAAAACTTCTTCTTTATGGTCCACTAAATCCATCTTATTCACACAAAGTGCTACGTGCGGAATGCCCAAAAGTGAGGCAATAAATGCATGTCGACGTGTTTGCTCGATGATACCATGGCGGGCATCCACAAGAATCAAAGCCAAGTTGGCTGTTGATGCTCCTGTTACCATGTTTCGGGTGTACTGAATGTGTCCCGGAGTATCAGCTATGATGAATTTACGTTTCGGTGTGGCGAAGTATCGGTATGCTACATCGATGGTGATGCCTTGCTCACGCTCGGCCTTCAAACCATCTGTCAATAGAGCCAAATTAACATGCTCGTCTCCTTTGCGATCACTGACTTTTTTTATCTGCTCGTATTGATCTTCGAAAATACTTTTCGTATCGTATAGTAATCGACCAATTAGTGTGCTCTTACCATCGTCTACACTTCCTGCTGAAGTGAAACGGAGCAATTCCATGTCGAGGTATCCTTTCGTTGATGATGTACTCATTGTAAATGGGTGTGTAACTGTACTTTAAAAAATGAAGTGGAATTAGGAAAAAAGCCGACTAGAAATAGCCTTTGGTTTTCCGATCTTCCATGGATGACTCTGAACGTTTATCGTCAGATCGTCCTCCTCGCTCAGTGATGCGGGTGGCAGCGACTTCCTCAATAATACCTTCTAAAGTGTCGGCATCAGAAAGAGAAGCTCCTGTACATGTCATATCACCAATCGTACGGAAACGTACACTGTATTCTTTTACTTCCTCATTCTCCTTCATGTTGAGGTGATCGCACTCAGCCAACAAAATGCCATCGCGGTTTACGCAACGACGCTTGTGTGAGAAATAGAGATTTGGAATGTCGATTTCCTCCATCATGATGTACTGCCAGATGTCCATCTCTGTCCAGTTTGAAATTGGAAATACTCGGAAGTGCTCACCCATTGCTTTTTTACTGTTGAATAGGTTCCAAAGCTCTGGACGCTGGTTTTTTGGATCCCATTGTCCGAACTCATCTCTGTGAGAGAAGAAGCGCTCTTTTGCACGGGCCTTTTCTTCATCACGTCGAGCGCCACCTAATGCAGCATCTACTTTCAAAGTTTCCAAAGCTTCTAAAAGTGTAACGGTCTGCAAGCCGTTGCGGCTGGCATTTACACCCTTTTCTTCCTGAACTTTTCCTTGGTCAATTGAGTCCTGCACCTTGGCTACTACGAGCTTAGCCCCGATTTTCTCCATCAATTGATCACGAAATGCAAGTGTTTCCGGAAAGTTGTGACCAGTGTCAACATGCAATAAAGTGAAGGGAACTTTGCAAGGGTAAAATGCTTTTCGGGCCAAGTGAAGCATCACAATGCTGTCCTTTCCGCCTGAAAACATCAAAACAGGCCGCTCAAAGCGAGCTGCTACCTCACGGAGTATGAATATGGACTCGGATTCGAGTTCCTGAAGGTGATTTAACTGATAGTCAACCATAGGTGTAAAGTAAGTTTAGAATCTACCCAAAGGTGAAGGGCAAAAACGGCTGCAAAAATAAGGTATTTACAGATGTGAGGCTGCTTTGGGCCCTAGAAGTACCAAGGCAACCCTTGAAATTAGACAGTTCTTATCGCTATAGTCACCCTCTAATTTTATGTTAAGTCCATCATTCGTAGAGCTAGGCAGGTCAAATTGAAAGCAATTTTCTCTCGGAAAAGACGATTTTTGTAATATTCCCCCTCAAAAAGTATTTACCTTTTGGTGTTTTCTGCATTTAATAAGTAGAACCTATGTCGGAGAAGTTGGATGAGCTAAAGAGTCGACTCTTAGCTGGTGATGAAACTGTGATGGATCAAATTTTTCGTGAGCATCATGAAAAGTGTGTGATTACATTGGTAAGCAGCTATAAAGTAGATCGACCTATGGCTGAAGACTGCTTTATGGAAGCATTGTGGCTTTTTCAGAGACAATTGAAACAAGGGAAATTGAATAGCTCTAACATCGGTGGATATTTGTACACCACTTCCAAAAATGTTTTGCTGATGCGTAAACGCAAGGAGATGACGTACGTACCCTTGCCCGAAGGTAGAGAAGAGTGGCAGTTGGAATCATTCGTGCATCGACTTCAGGAAGAGCAGGTAAATTACAATCCTTTGGAGCGAAAAGAAGAGGAAGAACAATCGGGGAAAGAACAATCGCGTAGACATCAGGCGATTTTGTTGGCCTTTGAAGACTTGGGTGAAAAATGCAAAAAACTATTGAAAAGTTATCTGATTGATGGACAGTCGCTTAAATCATTGCAAGTTCAACTCGGATACGCGAGTTACAATGTGATCAAGGCCTCAAAATACCAATGCAAGAAAACTTTGGTGCGGAAGTACGGAGAACAGTTAAGTAAGATATCACGGTGAGCGAAGAAGAAAAAAAATACGATCAAATAGAGGCATTTCTGCGAAAGGAAATGACGGAGGAGCAACAGCAAGATTTTCTTGCTCGCGTTGAAGCTGATCCGAATTTGAAGGAAGAGTTGAAGCTTCATGCTGAGATTGAAGGCGTGCTGACCGACTACGAGAAATTCAAAGCGAAAGAACGATGGTCGAAGTTGACACCTGATCGATATGAACTTTCTGAACCCGCTGGATCAGCTGAACCCGCTGAACTCTCTGCTGAGACTGGTCTATCTACCGACTCAAGCGAATTGGGAGAATCAGCGAAGGACACCCAGGTTAAGGTGGAGGAATCCAAAGCTAGTTCGCCCGGTATATTGAGACGATTGATGCCAGTTGCTATGGCCATCGCTGCCATTGCCTTGATGTTTTTTGCCTGGAGCTTAGTAAATACTGGTGTTGAAAAGAGCGCTCCTCAACTCGCTGAAGTGTACTACGAAAAACCGCAACAACTCATCAATCTCACTCGAAGTAACAACTTCAGTCAAGCTCTTGAAAAGGTGAATGCCGATTTTGTCTACGGAGAATACGGAAAAGCCATTTCTGCCTTAATCGCCAACAAAGACCTGTCGCCCCGCGATCGAGATTTGTATATGGGTATTTGTGTGTTCGCCGATGGGAAAGCCAAGGAAGCGTCTACCATCTTAGATCCACTGGCCAATGATGCTCGCTACGAAAAACGCGAGCAGGCGATCTGGTACCTGGCCTTGGCGCAATTGAGATTGGATCGAAAAGCACCAGCCGTGAAGTGGTTGACGCTTATGCGTGATCAAAAACTTGGTAATCAAAAGCAAGTGCAAGCATTGTTGGCTGACTTGGCTGATTGACCAACTTGCTCCTAGTAGGCGCTGGAAGCCTTTAACAAACATGGTATTTTTAAAGGCTCTTGGATGTCCCCTAGGACGGTCACGGACAGAACCCGGCGAGTAAATTGGGAACGATACGATGCGGTGCCGCTCCTACCGGAGCTCGGGTTAGTAACTAGGCTTGTTTCTACAAAGGTGACGCTCCTTAGCGGAGCTCGGATGCAGTGATTTACCCCACTAAATATGGGCTCCTACTTCGAGCCAAGCCGAAAGATTGTATTTTTGCGGCGTGAAAATTTTGTTTCTCAATTACGAGTTCCCGCCCCTTGGCGGAGGTGCCAGCCCAATTAGCGCCGAAATCGCTGAAGGTTATGCCGGCAAAGGACACCATGTTGATGTGGTGACTATGGGCATCGATGGTCTGGATGAGCGAGAAGAACGCAACGGACTCACGATCTATCGAATTCCGGGCATCCGTAAGAAAATGGAAATTTGCCATCCGCATGAGATGGTGGTTTTCAACTGGAATGCCATTCGCTTCCTTAAAAAGCACCTAAAGGATAACAGCTACGATGTTTGCCACTGCCACTTTGCCATTCCAACCGGAATCGTTGCAAATTGGGTGAAAGGGCAACACAACATCCCGTACATCATTACTAGTCATGGAAGTGATATTCCGGGTTACAACAACGATCGCTTCCTTTTTATGCACCGCTTCACAAGACCGATCTTAAAGAAAGTGCTCAACGGTTCATCTGGTAATTTCGCTGGATCCGATTTTTTGTCGGGCTTGGCGAATGAAAAGCTAGCAATCAATATTCCGTACAAAGTGATTCGAGAGGGTTTTCACGCAGACTTTTATCAACCAGCAGAAAAAAAGCCGATCATTTTGTCAACAGGGCGCTTGCTGAGAAGAAAAGGTTTCCAATACTTGATTGAAGCGGTATCGCATCGTGACATCGGTTACGAAGTGCACATTTGTGGCGATGGCCCTATGATGGAAGAGCTCAAAGGATTGGCAAAAAAATCTGAAACCAAAGTTGTCTTCCACGGTTGGATTGATAACAAAGGAAGTAAATACAAAGAACTGCTGGAGTCAGCAGCTATCTATTCCCTCGTTTCTGCCAAAGAAAATGCAAGTAAATCGCTGCTAGAAGCCATGAGCGCTGGTTGCGCAACCATAACATCTAATGTTGCCGGTTGCCCCGAGTCTGTAGGTGATGCTGGGATTACACTAGTGCCTGAAGATGCGCAAGTACTGCGACAAACATTGGAAGAACTGGCCGGAAATGATGACTTGGTCCGAGAATTGGGTCAAAAGGGAAGGGATAGAATTTTAAACGTCTACGACTGGAATAAACTGATAGACCAATATCTTGATGTCCTGCGTAATGTGTCAACGGAAACAGTAGCCTGATTGCAGGTGTCGCTTTTCTAAAATTAAGGAATTAATGAGAATATTGATAACGGGAGCTGCCGGATTTTTGGGTTCCCATTTGTGTGACAGATTCATCGATGAAGGCTTCGAGGTCATCGGTATGGACAATCTGCTCACCGGTCGTATGAGTAATATCGAACACCTTTTTAACAGGAAGAACTTTACTTTTCACCACCACGACGTTACCAATTATGTGCACGTTTCGGGACCGATTGACTACATCTTGCATTTCGCATCTCCTGCTAGTCCGATCGACTACTTAAAAATGCCGATCCAAACCATGAAAGTGGGATCAATTGGAACGCTTCACATGTTGGGAGTAGCTAAATCGAAAAATGCACGCATTCTCGTAGCTTCTACTTCGGAGGTTTATGGAGATCCAAATGTACACCCACAGTCGGAAGAGTACTGGGGCAACGTGAACCCGATTGGGCCACGTGGAGTTTACGACGAAGCCAAGCGCTTTCAGGAAGCCCTCACAATGGCTTACCATACGCATCACGGATTGGAAACTCGTATCATCCGTATTTTCAACACTTACGGTCCACGAATGCGCCTCGACGATGGTCGCGCGCTTCCTACTTTTTTCCGTCAAGCCATTAAAGGCAACGACATCACCGTTTTTGGAGATGGTTCGCAAACGCGATCGTTCTGCTATGTTTCGGATTTGGTAGATGGTATCTACAAATTGTTGAAAAGCGATTATCACTTGCCGGTTAATATCGGTAACCCGGAGGAAATCAGCATCCTTGATTTTGCGAAGGAAATACTTTCGTTCACGGGCAGTGATCAGAAGATAGTATTCAAAGATTTGCCGAAAGATGATCCGATGCAGCGAAAGCCAGACATCACAAAAGCAAGAGAGATATTGGGCTGGGAACCTAAAATTTCAAGAAAAGAAGGATTCGAAAAAACATTCGATTACTTCAAGGAAGAAATTAGCAAAGGGGAGTAAGTAGCAAGTAGTAAGTACGGCAGCCAAACGCGCGCATGAAAGTTTTACATCTTATTGATACTTTGGGTTTGGGTGGTGCTCAAACCATCGTAAAGTATCTTTTCGAACATTGGAATGAAGGACATGAATTGTCCCTCTACGCATTGCGTAAAAAAGAAAAGGAACTCAGTATTGAGCACCCTGACGTTTGGGTGAACCCTTCAACCGCCAAGTATTCTCTATCCGCTCTTGATCCATTGCGTAAGATTATTCGTGATCAAAAAATCGATTGCCTACACTGCCACCTTTTTAAAAGTGAAGTAGTGGGCTACCTGTTGAAGTCCAGAACTTTCAAGGACATTAAATTGATTTTTCACGAGCACGGACAAATTGTAGGCAGCGACAACGACAGTAAGATCGAAGACATGATCTATGTCAAGTTTAAACAAAAGTCGATTGCCAAAGCGGATTTGAATATTGCCGTTTCCGGTGCCATGGCGAATAAGTTGACGAAGCGAGCTTCTATTTCAGAAAGCAAAATTCGAACACTTTTGAACTTCGTGGATATTGAAAAATTTTCACCAGAAAATCTTGAGAAAAACAAGGGCATTACCCGAAAGGAATTGAATATTCCGACGGATGCTTTTATTGTGGGTTTTGCAGGAAGAATCATCAAACGAAAAGGATGGCGAACTTTTGTGAAAGCTGCCAATGTTTTGCACGAAAAAGGCCACGACTTTCATTTCCTCATTGCTGGTGACGGAGGAGAAAAGGAATTGCTCGAAGCCGAAATTGCCAAGGCAAAACGCCCCGACCTGATTCATGCATTGGGACGAGTTGAAAACATGTTGGCATTTTATTCGGCAACAGATGTGTTTGCAATGCCTTCGCATTTTGAAGGATTGCCCATGTCTCAATTGGAAGTGATGTCTGCGGGTGTTCCATTGTTGACCACCGATGGGCCAGGTATGGATGAAATACCAGAAGACAAAAAATCAGCCTTGTTTTTTAAGATGTATTCTGAAGAAGATTTGGCCGATAAGATTCTTTGGTCAGCCAATCATCCAGAAGAACTCGAGCAAATTATTGAGCGAGCAAATGTGCGCGCCTCCGAATTTAATTTGCAACAATACATCAAGAAATTGTCTGTCATTTACGACGAATTAAATTGAGTACTAAAAAAGAATTGCATATCGATTTTATGGGTATCGGCGCTCCAAAGGCCGGCACTACCCGAATTGCTGACCTTCTGGGTTTGCATCCGGAAGTCTGTTTGTCGGAGCCGAAGGAAATTCACTACTTCAATTCCAGGATGGCCTATATACATCCTCCCGGAAATACCAACAGTGAGAAGGACTACGGCTGGTACGAAAAGCATTTCAAGCATTGCAAAGTAGATGCTTTGAAAGGCGAGTTTAGCACGGGTTATTTGTTTGATCAAGATGCTCCGAAGAGAATTAAAGAACGATATCCAAACATCAAGCTCATCGTTTGTATGCGCCATCCGGCCAATCGTTCTTACTCACAGTACATCATGTTTCGAGAGTATTTCCAAAAGGAAAGTAGATCTTTTGATGAAGTAATGAAATTGGAAGAAGAGTTCATTGGGAAGAGTTTGTACTACAAGCAGATTTCTCACTTTTTGAATTTCTTTGACAAAGAGCAGATGCATTTTATTTTCTTGGAAGACTTAAAAAATGAGCCTGAGGAAACGCTTCGAAAGCTGTACGATTTTTTGGAAGTGGATAGGGATTTTGTTCCCGAAAAACTAAACTCGGTAGCTAATAAAGCCAAGCGATCGAAATTTCCAATTGTTTCTCGTGCGATGGGTGTATTTACCAAAACCATGATTGCCCTCGGTTTGAGTGGGGTAGTAGATTCGTTGAAGAAAGCGGGATTGAAGGACATGGTCATCTCGCTTAACTCGAGTAAATTAAAGTACGAGCCGATGACCGACTACGCTCGACAGTACGTTTTGGAACAAACGATTCCTGATACTGAAAAGCTGGAGACTTTATTGGGTCGTGATTTGAGTCATTGGAAAGTGTAAGCAGCGAGCTAGATGAGTACATTTACACGATACAACAAGCCGGACTTTCGATTGGAATTTATCGGAATTGGTGCAGCGAAATCTGGGACGACTTGGATCTCGGATAACTTGCGTCACCATCCCGATGTTTTTGTTCCGGAGAAAAAGGAGTTGGTTTATTTTAACCAGGATCTTCGTCTCTTGCCCGGCACGAAAAACCCCGATAATAAAAAGCCGCTCAGTTGGTACCACGATTTTTTTCGGGAG